>BNJS01002229.1_pt1 | contig 170659 bp, 285 predicted proteins | sample 8540461 | NCBI WGS metagenome assembly BNJS01 (sample SAMD00202454, study PRJDB9452) | human saliva metagenome | isolation source: human saliva | place: Japan
TTATTCTCTCTGCTGTCTTATTGCTTTCGCAGAAATCTCATCTTAAGGTTCGCTTCACGCTTAGATGCTTTCAGCGTTTATCTTTTCCATACTTAGCTACCCAGCTATGCCTTTGGCAAGACAACTGGTTCACCAGCGGTATGTCCAACCCGGTCCTCTCGTACTAGGGTCAGCTCCCTTCAAATTTCCTCCGCCTGCGATGGATAGGGACCGAACTGTCTCACGACGTTCTGAACCCAGCTCGCGTACCGCTTTAATGGGCGAACAGCCCAACCCTTGGGACCTACTTCAGCCCCAGGATGCGATGAGCCGACATCGAGGTGCCAAACCTCCCCGTCGATGTGAACTCTTGGGGAGATAAGCCTGTTATCCCCAGGGTAGCTTTTTATCCGTTGAGCGACGGCACTTCCACTCGCAACCGCCGGATCACTAAGTCCTAGTTTCCTACCTGCTCGAGTTGTTGCTCTCGCAGTCAAGCTCCCTTTGCCTTTACACTCTTCGAACGATTTCCATCCGTTCTGAGGGAACCTTTGAGCGCCTCCGTTACCTTTTTGGGAGGCGACCGCCCCAGTCAAACTGCCCACCTGACACTGTCCAAAAACGTGGGTAACACGCCTCGTTAGAATTCCAAACATTTAAGGGTGGTATCCCACCAGTGACTCCTCGCATTCTGGCGAACACGTCTCTCTGTCTCCCACCTATCCTGTACATAAATGTCCGAAACCCAATATCAAGCTACAGTAAAGCTCCATGGGGTCTTTCTGTCCCTATCGCAGGTAACCGGCATCTTTACCGGTATTTCAATTTCACCGAGTCCCTTGTTGAGACAGCGTCCAGATCGTTTCGCCTTTCGTGCGGGTCGGAACTTACCCGACAAAGGAATTTCGCTACCTTAGGACCGTTATAGTTACGGCCGCCGTTTACTGGGGCTTCGGTTCAAAGCTTGCACTCTTCCCCTTAACCTTCCAGCACCGGGCAGGCGTCAGCCTTTATACTTCATCTTTCGATTTTGCAAAGACCTGTGTTTTTGCTAAACAGTCGCCTGGACCTTTTCTCTGCGACTCTCCTTTGCTCTGTACTGTGCGTACTCACAATGGAGAGCAACCCTTCTCCCAGTTACGGGTTTATTTTGCCGAGTTCCTTAACAAGAGTTATCTCGCGCGCCTTAGTATTCTCTACCTATCTACCTGTGTCGGTTTGCGGTACGGGCACCTCTAGCCTTGATAGCAACTTTTTCTTGGCAGCGGGGAATCGAGGACTTCGTTACTTTTTTTCACTCGTATTCGTATCTCAGGATTTATGAAACGCGGACTTCCCTACGTTTCTCCCTACTTACTTAAACGCCTCACCAACTGGGCGCTCGCTCTATCCTTCTGCGTCATTGCTTCTCTCTTAACGGCTTTCGGTGGTACAGGAATTTCTACCTGTTTTTCCATCGACTACGCCTTTCGGCCTTGCCTTAGGTCCCCGACTTACCCTGGGCGGACGAGCCTTCCCCAGGAATCCTTAGATTTTTCGGCGAAGGATTCTCACCTCTTTTATCGTGTACTTATACCAGCATTCTCTCTTCCATATTGTCCACCTTCGTTTTCACGTTAGCTTCTCCCTCTATGGATCGCTCCTCTACCAATGACATTCGTCATTCCGCGTCTTCAGTGTATTGTTTGAGCCCCGTTACATTTTCGGCGCAAAAACCCCTGGACCAGTGAGCTATTACGCACTCTTTATAATGATGGCTGCTTCTAAGCCAACATCCTGGTTGTCTCTGCGGTTTCACATCCTTTTCCACTTAACAATCACTTGGGGACCTTAGACGGCGGTCTGGGCTCTTTCCCTTTTGACTATGAAGCTTATCCCCCATAGTCTGACTCCCGATTATGATATATGGCATTCGGGTTTGATAAGATTTGGTGAGGCGGTGAAGCCCCCGCACCCATTCAGTGCTCTACCTCCATATATCTCTCTTCGAGGCTAGCCCTAAAAGCTATTTCGAGGAGAACCAGCTATCTCCAGGTTCGATTGGAATTTCACCCCCTACCCACAAGTCATCCAAACACTTTTCAACGTGTCCTGGTTCGGTCCTCCACGTTATTTTACTAACGCTTCAACCTGCTCATGGGTAGATCACCTGGTTTCGGGTCTACACACACTAACTTATCGCCCTTTTTCAGACTCGCTTTCGCTTTGGCTCCGTATTTCTTAACCTTGCTAGTATATGTAACTCGCTGGTCCGTTCTACAAAAAGTACGCCACTACCCCTAAGGGCTGTGACTGATTGTAAGCATACGGTTTCAGGTTCTCTTTCACTCCTCTTCCGAGGTGCTTTTCACCTTTCCCTCACGGTACTTGTTCTCTATCGGTCGCTAAGGGTATTTAGCCTTACAGGGTGGTCCCCGCTCCTTCACACGGAATTCCTCGTGCTCCGTGCTACTCTGGATTCATTCCCATATCTTTACCTTTCGTCTACAGGGCTCTCACCTTCTTTGGCTGATTTTTCCCACACCATTCGACTGGGCTCTGATACTTTTTGAATGTCCTAACCCCGGATATTTCCGGTTTGGGCTTTTCCCTTTTCGCTCGCCGCTACTGGGGGAATCGAGTTTTCTTTCTTTTCCTCCGGGTACTTAGATGTTTCAGTTCTCCGGGTTTGCCTTCCGCATGCCTATTTGTTTCAGCATGGGATTACTGGATATTACTCCAGCAGGGTTTTTCCCATTCGGATATCTACGATTCTCTGTCTGCTTGCGACTCCTCGTAGCTTTTCGCAGCTTACCGCGTCCTTCTTCGGCTCTTAGCGCCTAGGCATCCACCGTATGCCCTTGCTTTCTTAATCTCTCTCGGTTACTTTCTGCTTTATTTCAGATATGACCTCTGTAAGTATTACGCTCATCCGCAATACTTACTGTTTGTTACTGTGTCGTTTTCAAAGATACTGTCTCTAAAAAGACAGCTTAGTCATACTATCATCTTTACTCTCACCTGTCAACTGTTTTTTTATTCTTTTTTTGAAAAAAATTTAAAAAGTAGCACCTTTTTCCATTACAGCAATGGCTTTTTTTCAATCTGATCTTCAGTCAATGAAGAATAGTTGACCACAAAGATGTGATTGTTGACTGCCTGATTATCATAGTAGTATTCCGCTAAAAGTACAAATCTTTATCCCATTTTCCTCCATCTTACCTTGAAATACTTCATCAGAAAGATGCATATCGATCTTCATCAAAAAAATGCAAACCCGAATCCTCTTCATAAATAGTGACAATTTTTGCCAGTTGACTCTTACTCAATTTATCAAGTAGTAAATCTCTTTTTTTATGGTAGTAATTTCTCATACGGTTGATATGCTTTTCAAAGTAGCCTTCTTTAATAAATTTTGCCAAAGTGTATTGTTCAAGATTTGGAATCGTGCAAGCATAAAATGATAGTTTCTCATAAAACCTTGTCACTAAATGGTAGGGTAAAACCATGTAACTAATACGAATCGTAGAAGCAATGGTCTTGGTAAAGGTATTCATATAGATGACTTTTTCCATAGCATCAATACTTTGTAAGGTTGGAATAGGCTGTCCTATCAAGCGAAACTCACTATCATAGTCATCTTCAATAATATAGCGATCAGCTTTTTTACTTGCCCAAGCCAAAAGTTCATAACGTGCGCCAATTGGCATGACCTGACCAGTTGGGAAGTGATGAGAAGGAGAAATATGAATGACATCAACTGCCTTTTCTTCTAGTACCTTTAAGTCTATACCCTCTTTGCCAAAATCAACATATTCACAACCAACAGCATTGCTTTCATAGACTTGGGCAATTTTTTTATAACCTGGATTTTTCCACACCATAGATTTTTATCTCGCCCTAAAAAGTTTCACTAAAAGACCATACAGATATTCTGTCCCAGCGCCGACCACCACCTGTTCAGCTCTGATATTCATCCCTCTAAATTCTTTTAAATAATCAGCAATACTTTGACGTAAGTCTAAGGTACCCCCACAAGGAGAATTACGCAAAATTGCTTTTTGATTATCGGTCAATAACGCCCGAATCAGCTTTGCCCAAATGGAAAAAGGAAACTGCTCTACACTGATTTGATTGCTCGCAAAATCTGCAACATACTCTTTTTCTGCCATCTCAACCAAAAAGTACTTCTTCACTATGTCTTTTTCTATCTGTCTTTGACCCATCTGTAGCTGAACAACATAATAACCCTGTTTTGCTTTTGAATAGAGATAGCCTTCTGCCACTAACTGAGCATAGGCATTTTCTACTGTAATCACACTCACACCCAAATTTTTGGCAAAGCTTCTTTTGGAAGGTAACTTTTCTCCTGCCTTTAGGTTGCCCTCTAAGATATCTTTTTTTAGACATTTATAAAGATGAATGTACATTGCATCTGACCCTATTTTTTTACAAATGAATATGTTAACATTTCTAAATTCTTCCACCTTTTGACTCTACAAAAAAATTTATTTTTTTGGCTATTTCAACAAGCTCAGTTTTTTTGATTATACTATGAATGATTTTTGATGTCTATTTAAAAAGGAGCTATTGTCATGGAAAACCGATACGAATTAAACAAACAACTTGCACAAATGTTAAAAAGGTGGCGTGATTATGGATGTCACAACACCAGAGCAAGCTAAAATTGCTGAAAGTGCAGGTGCCTGTGCAGTTATGGCGCTTGAACGAATCCCTGCTGACATTAGAGCAGCTGGTGGAGTCTCTAGAATGAGTGATCCAAAGATGATCAAAGAAATTCAAGCCAGTGTCTCTATCCCTGTCATGGCAAAATGCCGTATTGGACATTTTGTGGAAGCACAAATTCTAGAAGCAATTGAAATTGATTATATTGATGAAAGTGAAGTCCTTTCTCCAGCAGACAATGTCTATCATATTGATAAAACTAAGTTCAAAGTGCCTTTTTGTCTGTGGGGCAAAAGACCTTGGTGAAGCGCTCCGCCGTATCAATGAAGGTGCCAGCATGATTCGAACCAAGGGTGAACCAGGGACAGGAGATATCATCCAAGCTGTCCAACATATGCGTAAGATGAATCAAGAAATTGCTCGTATTTCTGCCCTTCGTGAAGACGAGTTATTTGATGTTGCCAAAAATCTTCAAGTCCCTTATGAACTTGTCTTATATGTCCACCAAAACAAAAAATTACCAGTTGTCAATTTTGCAGCCGGAGGCGTCGCAACACCAGCAGATGCAGCCCTTATGATGCAACTCGGTGCAGAAGGGGTCTTTGTCGGTTCTGGTATTTTTCAAATCAGGCAATCCTGAAAAACGTGCTAAAAAGCATCGTTCAAACCGTTACCAACTATACTGACAGCAAGCTCATTGCCAGCTTATCAGAGGATTTAGGCGAAGCCATGGTCGGCATCAATGAGGATGAAATCGAACTCCTTATGGCAGAACGAGGCAAATAAAATGAAAATAGGGGTTTTAGCACTTCAAGGCGCCTTTATTGAGCATAGACACAAACTCTCTAGCCTTGGTATTGGCAGCATTGAATTGCGCCAAAAAGAAGATTTAAAAAGAGCTTTGATGCCCTTATTTTACCTGGCGGTGAAAGCACCGTACAAGGTAAGCTCCTAAGAGATTTAGACATGTTTCAGCCACTTCAAGCACAAATCCAAGAAGGTTTGCCTGTCCTAGCGACCTGTGCAGGTCTTATCTTGCTCGCTCAAAGCCTCTCTAATGATACACGTTCACACTTTGCGACTTTGCCTATCACAGTCAAACGTAATGCCTATGGTAAACAGCTTGGTAGTTTCTTTACCTATGATGATTTCAAGCCTCTTGGGCAAGTACCCATGACCTTTATTCGTGCCCCTTACATTGAAGCCGTCTCTGAGGGGGTCGAAGTGCACGCTATTGTCGATGGTAATATCGTCGCTGTCGAATATAAAAACCAGCTCGCCCTTTCCTTTCACCCTGAATTAAATGATGATATGCGTCTTTATCACTACTTTTTTTAGAAAAAAATAAAAAGGACACTAAGGTGTCCTTTTTATTTTTTGTCCCTGATAATACACTTACTAAAGAGTGGCAACGTTATCCTTTTTTTCATTTTTTTCTATTTTTGAATTTTTGATATTTATTCCAAAAATATAGACTTGCGCCAAAGCCTACAAACATAATACAAGCTGAAGGCATTAACAATAAATACGAAATACCAGAAAAAAAGCTGTATCAGGAAAGACCTCACCAAAACCAACACTTTCAACCATTCGATTTGCCACTTGTGCAAAAACAACGATATAAAAAAACATCTCCCAAAGAAAAAAAAGTGCCACTGCTAAAGAAACGGCAAAAAGCATAAAGTACTTATTTTGATACCACTTGGTGCTTAGAGGTGTATTTGTAGCGTGAGGATGGGTATTAAAACTACCCTTCAATAAGTCATCTATAGTAATTCCCAAACCATCACACAACTTAGCCAGATGCTCCAAGTCGGGCGCCTCTATCCTCTTCCCAGTCCAAAAGTTGTGCTAAAAGCTATACCAAGCTTTTTGGGCAAGTGCTTCCCTAGATAGACCTCTTTCTTCCCGTACCTTTCTCAATTTCTCACCTAAATCAGTCATGCTAAGCCTCCTTTTCAATGATTTCTTAAGATTTTTTTATCCTGTCTCACTATTATACCATCACCTCAGCCTAACATGCTGACAATAGTGCTATTGATGACTTACAGCTGGTAGGCAAGGAAATAGAGTAGCCACAAATGGGCGGGATAAAAGATGTAGAATAAATATTTTTGAAAACGATTGCTTTTATAAACCTTGCCATCATAAAAATAAATCACTGCCAAGACAAAGATACTCATCCACATCGTATTTTCCAAAAAGACCGGTTCTACAAAAGAGTATATCCCAACCTATCACTGCTTGAAAAACCGTAAAAAGAATCATCTAAATTAATTACTGACAATTTATCTCCAATCATTCTTAGTACCGGTGTATTAAAAAAACAAGCATATTCACCGAAATAAAAAGTAGTTAAATAGAGGGCTATCTTTTTGTAGTCTCGATAGCCATAATAAAAAAATCAAGCCCATTAAAACAAAAAAACAGCCTCCATCTACTGCACCTTCTGTCGCAAAAAAACGGTGTTAAGGAAACAAATCATATCATCATCTACACCAAGTAAAATAATGCTACTAATACTAATAATGTATGCTAAAAAGCTGATAACCTATAAATAGCCATAAGCCCTTATTTTTTTAGCCAATTATCTGTTTTATATCTCTCTAATAAAACGATAAGAATAAAAAGTCACAACAAAAAAACACGAATACTATTGCCTATAGGTAGCCACAAGACATCTGGTCTATTCTGTAGCAAAACGGAACTCCCCTGCATAATAATAGAAAAATATAGAGCCTTAAAAAAATACCGCTTTAAATTACTGGTGTGTTTTTATTCCCTCCACTAAAGCAAAGACGAATAAGGGAATCGCCAATACCCCAAGATAGTCAAAAATTTTTTTGGCGTGTTTGGAAAAAAATAAATGGATATGGTCTAAAACCATAAAAAAACCATCGCCAGTACTTTTTAACTGAAAAATATTCATTCAAAAGCCAGCCCCTTTTTTTAAAAATAATTATTTTTTTCATTGTAACCTATTGTACAAGTGTTATAATTATCATAGGTTAACCTTTCAAATATTTATAGATTAGAATCTCATATGGGGGTATTATGTACTCGTGCAATTTTTAGGAGGAATGAATCATGAAAAAAAGAAAAATTATTTCACTATGCTTGCTTGTTTTATGTTCACTACCAAATGCTAGCTTTGCTAATCAAACCGATAGTTCAGTCGGGGTTACAGAAAATCCATCTTACCTTATTGATGAATCCATTAATAATAAGGCATCTTACAATAATGAGATATCTTACAAACCATATGGTTTTGATTATCCTAGTGCAGTCTATAATATAGGCAGAAGAGAGCATACTCTTTTAGTGGTCAAACTGGTCAAAATCCACTTTATACCGATTATTTGTTTACCGGAAAAAAACAACTTATAGTGTTTATGCTTCATCTTTACATTCATCTTATGGTCTCTATATCATTGCCTATCAAAAAAACGATTTGGTCCTGATAAAAAAATTAGGTTATGTAGATGCTAATAGTCCAGTCAGTTTTGCATTTAATACAGACAGTGCCTCAGATAAAGTCTATCTAAAATTCATTGCCCCTTGTCATTTTAGTGGACAAATTTCTTAAAACGATCATCTGAAAAAAAGCGTTAGCGACTTTAGTCGCTAACGCTTTTTAGCTTACTCTCAGTATACTTATCTCTAGCTTAAACTTCATCAATGCTAGTTAATGATGGTAGGTTTTCCCCCAACCCAGAGATTGCCTTTTCTAAATAAGCTTTTGCTTTTTCTTCATCTTTAGCGACACCCCTACCTTCTTGATAACATAGTCCCAGATGATAGTACGCCAGAGGAATTTCGTGTTCATAGCTTTTTTCTAGCCACACTATGGCTTTTCTATCATCAACCTCACAGCCAAAGCCCTCTTGATAGCAAAGGGCAAGGCTGACCATGGCGTCATAGTTATTTCTTAGGGCTGCACTAAGGTAGGCCTCAAAGGCCTTAGTCTCATCACTTGCTACCCCATGACCAAAGGCATAGGCATCCCCTACCAGTTGCATAGCTCTAATATGACCGTTCTTGGCAGCCTGATTTAAAAATTCAAAAGCCTTTGTGTAATCTTGCTCGACGCCTTGACCATAATAATAACACACCCCCAAGTCATAGGCAGCGTGGTTATTGCCATTTTGGGCAGCCTGATGATACCAATAAATCCCTTTAGCAGTATCTTTCTCAAAGCCTCTTTTTGCCATAAAGGTAGAGCAAGGCGACATTGTATTGAGCACGGGCGTAGCCTTGTTCAGCCGAAAGAAGTATTTTTTTGGATCGCTTCATCTGACATATTTTCAAATGTCCTTACAGTCTCCATTATCCTCATCCCTCCTCTTGCTAAAAAAAGCTCTGATACTATCAGAGCTTTTTTTAATAATATTTGCTTGTTCAGTTGTTTTAGTTTGAGTAGTTGCTTGCTCAGTGTTTTTCTGTCGTTGTTGTCGCTCCAGCTTGACTTGCTTCACCACTATTGGCTGCACCAGCTTGTGCTTGTGCTTCTTTAGCAGCCTTAGCTTGCGCTTCTGCTATCGCTTTTTTTGTGCTTTTTCTTCTAATTTTGCCGGATCATAGTCTTCCAAGAGGTATTCAATTTTAGCATTTTTTTATTTAAGGTATTGGTTAATTCAGAAATTTTTTTAATTGTAATTCATTATTGATTAAAAATTCTTCCAATTGCTTTTTGACTTCTTCATAACTTTGAGTACCAGCTGGCTTTTTTTGTCTTCTACTTTGATGACATGATAACCAAATTCTGTTTTAACAGGTGCTGGCTAAAAGTCCCTACTTCCATAGAAAATGCAGCATTGGCAAAAGGTGCAACCATTCTTGACTTGTCAAAATAGCCCAAGTCACCACCATTGTTCTTATTGCTTTCATCAGTAGAATAGGTTTTTGCAAGTTCTGCAAAGTCTTTACCTGCTTTTTAATTCTGCAATGACTTTATTGGCTTCTTCTTCTGTTTTTACCAAGATATGACTAGCTTTTTACTTGCTCATCTTGTTTAAATTCATCTGGATGAGAGTCATAGTAGCCTTTAGAGTCAATCTTAATGCTCGCTTTAATGTTATCTTGAAGCTTGTTGAAAATGACTTGTTGTTTCAAAAGGGTTTGAGTATCTTTAGCGCTGATACCCTTATCTTCCATATCTTTTATTGAAAGCTTCTTCTGAGCCAGCTTGAGCAACGAGTTCTTTTTCAAATTTGCCACTTCTTCGTCTGTGGCAGTGATGTTTCTTTTTGCAGCTTCTTGTAAAAAGCAAGGTCAAATCCACTGCACTTTTGATAATACCTGCACGATAGGTATCTGCCATTTCAGTACCTTCTTCGATACCATTAGCAACAAATACTTGTTTAATACGACTATCAAGATAGCCACTTTTTTTAAAAACTTCATCATTAACTTTAATGGCATCCTTGCCACTTGACCAATCAGTACCACTACCACAACCTATTACTGTTGTCATCATAAATACGCTGAGTACCAATGCCATAATTTTTCTTCAAATTAATCGCTCCTTAATTTTTAAACTAAAAAGCATTATACAACTTTTAATCATTCTTGACAATCATAGAAATAGCCTTGAGTTTCCCAGACAGTTCATCTAAATCACCTAGCTTTTTTTCACCAAGAGATAAAAGACCTGTTCCCCATTTCTTTCCACAAAACTACCCTCTAACTTGCCTTGAAGTAGGTAGTCCATCAAAGCTCTAACCTTTTTCATCGGAAAACTTTTTCATGATAAAAAAATTCAAGTAATAACCCTTTTCTCCCTTACTGAGGGCTTTGATAAAGGCTTCTTTGGCATAGATTTTTCACTTTCATCACACTAAAGAGACGAAGGAGTTGACTCGGCAAGTCACCAAATCTATCTAAGGTATCATAATAAAAGTGCCTTCAACTCTTCTAGATTCGCCATCCCATAAATTTTTTTCGATATAAACTGAGTCGCAAAAGCATTCTCCTTGATATAATCACTTGGAATATAGGCAGAAACTTGCAAATTCATTTCCACCTCATCACTGACCTTTTCAATGCCTTTTAATTGGTTAATGGTTTCTTCAAGCATGTACATATAAAGTTCAAAACCTACAGAAAGCATTTGTCCTGATTGCTCTTTACCCAAGATATTGCCCAGAACCTCGGATTTTTTAAATCTTTTTAGAGCGATTTTATACCCAGAACCCAAGGCCGTATACTGCCTTAATGCCATCAGGCGCTTTTCTGAGACTTCAGTAAGATACCTGTTTTTAGCATAGGTAAGGTAAGCATAGGCGACTTGATGACTTCTCCCCACTCTCCCCCTCAGCTGGTAAAGTTGAGAGAGTCCTAGGGTATCTGCATACTCCACAATAAGGGTGTTAGCATTGGCGATGTCTATCCCTGTTTCAATAATCGTGGTTGAAAGTAGGACATCGATTTCTTTATTCATAAATGCCAACATGACCGTATCAATTTCTTTCTCGCTCATCCGACCGTGGGCAAGTCCAATTTTAACATTGGGTGAGACTGTTTTGTAATTTTCCCAAAATATCATCCAAGGCATCAATCCTATTTCTAACATAAAAAGACTTGCCCACCTCTTGCCACTTCTTTTTGAATGAGCTTGTCTAATGGTTGATAAATCATGCTCAATGATGTAAGTCTGAATCGGATGACGATTTTTTTGGTGGGGTCTCAATTAAGCTCACATCCCTAAGCCCTACCATGGACATGTGTAAGGTACGTGGTATTGGTGTCGCTGAAAGGGTTAATATATCCACATCAGTCTTTAGTGCCTTGATTTTTTCCTTATGCTTAACACCAAAACGTTGCTCCTCATCAATAACCAGTAGGCCTAAATCTGAAAAACTGACCTTATCCGATAAGGCTTTATGGGTTGCAATTAAAATATCTATCTTATGGTCTGCCAAATCTTGTAAAATACGCTTTTCATCTTTTTTGCTCGTAAAACGGCTAAATTCTTCTATTTTGACATCAAAGTCTGAAAAACGCTCAGTAAAGGTACGATAATGTTGTTGACAAAGCACTGTTGTTGGCACTAAGATCAAGACTTGCTTGAGATTTAACACTGCTCTATAACTCGCTCTAATAGCAACTTCTGTTTTGCCATAGCCGACATCACCACAAATTAGCCTATCCATTGGATAGGGTCTAGTCATATCAGCTAAGGTATCTTCGATTGCTTTGAGTTGATCTGGCGTCTCTACATAAGGAAATGAAGCAAAAAAACGCTCTTCTTCCTCTTTAAAGCCTAAAAAACTAATTCCCTCTTTCAGTTTACGCTCCGCAGAGGTCTTTAGGAGATGATGGGCAATATCCTCTATCGCACCTTTAACCTTTGCTTTTAGTCTTAACCCATTCTTTGGAATTAAGATTGGTGACCTTAGGCGCCTTGGTGTCATCCCCATGATATTTTTGAAGGTGTTTGACCTGAGCGATTGGTATCAAAAGGCGATCATTACCCTTATATTGAAGGACGAGATAATCATTTTCGCTATCTTGTAAGGCAATATGCTCTACCCCTGCGTAAATCCCTATCCCATGATTTTTCATGGACAATATAATCGCCTAACTCCAAATCATCAAGGTTAAATTCGCTTCTATTTTTCCTTCTCCGTTCGGCGAGAACTTGTTTTTTTGTTTTTAGAAAAAAATCACTTCATAAGAAAGAAAAACCACATTCATATCTTGCCAATAGTGGTTTAAGTTTAACACCGAAGGCAAAAAGGGCAATATGCCCTTTTGCAAAACTATCGCTATAGTTTAATCCATTATCTTCTAAAAAAATGAATGAGATTTTTCTCTCTTCATCATCTTGATAGGTAAAAATAACTGCCTTTGTCTCTAACCATGTATTTAAGTCTTTAACTAAAAGCATTCCTATCTTCATGATAAGTGATTAAATCCTCCCCAACACTATAGACTTTTTCTCCAATATCTACAAATTCAGATTGCTTAGGCAAGTAAGAATAGGCCATGATAGGATATCTATTGATATCACGCTTAATCGTTTCTTTTTTTCTAGAAAAAGCCTACTTTGCGCTTCTAAAAATTGCCCCTCTCGTCTTAGGGTTTCTGTTTGTACCTTATCTTCATTGATTGCCTTATTTAAAGCAACATCAAAAATTTGTAAGGTTTTTCTATCATGATGACTGGAGGCTTTAAAAAAATAATCCAAGAGGCTTTCTAAATGGTCATAAAAAAAGGTAAAAAAAGATCTGCTTGATTTTTTTAAAACCAAGTTCATCGGAGAATTTTTGTCAAAATAAGCCAAATCCACATTTTTCCCGATGCCTTTAATCCCTTTATCGCAAGCTCAATAGCCTCTTTTTGCCCTTAAAAAAATTTCATCACTTTGATCAATGCTCAACACCGGTGCCAAGGTAATGGCATCAATAGCAGATGAAGGCAGTCGCCTTTGCGTGCTCACCTCAAAATACGTTAAATCTTCGATTTCATCATCAAAGAAGTTTAGGCGTAAGGCCTTAGTTTCACCGATAGGAAAAAAATATCCAGCACTTCACCACGAAAGGCAAATTCGCCCTCATTTTTCAACAATTTTTTACTGCCTCATAACCTAAACTTGAGAGCTGTCTCTGCAAATCTGCTCGGCTAGTTGTCTCACCTTTTTTTAAGGTCTAGGCACATTTTTAAAAAAATGCTTCTTTAGGTGCTAGATTTTTGATTTAGCCCTTGAAAGCTCATCGTAACCACTTTAAGCTCACTTCTTAAAAGTTGTTTTTAAAATCCCTTGCCTTATTTTTTTCAGTTTCAAGACTTTGGGACAAAAACCCCATAGGGTGTATAGGCTTTTTGAGGGAAAAAAAGCGTGCATCAATCCCTAATTCCTCTAAAAAAATTCGCATAATCTTTGGCCCTCTTTTCACTCTCACAAACCAGTAAGATTGCTTTTTTTCTGTTTTAATAAACTTTCTATAAAAAAAGGCAAACTTAGCCGTTTCCCTGTTTCTGTCATCCCATAAAAATTCAGTTTTTTTGTGCTTTATTCAAGCCCGTAAACTTTTTTTCCAATAAAAGGTAGGAATTGGGGTGCCAAGCTATTCATATATCCTCCTTAATCCACTTCTCTTGCATCATTTTAATGCCAATATAAAAAAAGTAATCAGTGAAAACACTGATTACTTTTTTTCTATTATACTGATTCATTACCTTGTCAATATCACTTTCTAACCATGATAAGAGTCCTTTATAAGCCTCTTCAAAGACTTCTTCTAAAACCTTTTTGTTCTGATGATGAAAAAAATCACCTAAAAACATGCTTTACGGCATCCGTTTTCTTTTTGCCCAATCCCTATTTTTTTAAACGATCAAATTCTTGGGAATTTAAACTTGAAATAATGGACTTAATGCCATTATGTCCACCAGCACTTCCCTTTTTTTCTTAAAACGAATTTGTCCTAATTCTGTATCCATATCATCATAGACCACGATGAATTCTTCTATTTGATCATTATAGTAATCAAGCACCTGCCAGACGGCTTTACCACTCAAATTCATAAAGGTTTGTGGCTTAACCAGTAAGACTTTCTTACTTTGATAAAAACCTATACCGACCAGGGCTTCATGTGCTTTTTTTCGATCGCAATCCCTAGTGATTGTGCGACCTTGTCCAAAAAAACATAAAACCGACGTTATGTTTTGTCTTTTTCATAGACTTTACCTGGATTGCCTAATCCTATGATGACTTTCATTAAAACATCTCACTTACAGGAGCATTTTGATAAATTCTCATAATGGCTTCCCCGATAAGAGGCGCAACAGATAGGGCTTTGAGATTTAAAAAGTTCAATGTGTTTTTTTGTTGTGGAATGGTATTGGTGGTGACAACTTCTTTGATAGGAGCGTTTTTAATGCGTTCTACAGCTGGCCCAGATAAAATCGCATGGGTACAAGACACATAAATATCTTTTGCACCACGTTGAGCAAGGGCTGTTGCTGCATTGGTGATAGTACCAGCAGTATCAATAATATCATCTATCATAATCACTGTCTTGCCTTCTATCTCACCAATAATATTCATCACTTCAGAGACGTTAGGCATAGGTCTTCTTTTGTCAATAATTGCTAGAGGTGCGCCCATTTGTTCTGCCAAAATACGAGCACGTCTTACGCCACCAGTATCTGGGCTTACCACGACAACATCCTCTAGATTTTTTGCTTTATAATACTCTGCAATTAAGCCAGAAGCCACCAAATGATCAACAGGAATATCAAAAAAGCCTTGGATTTGTTGTGCATGGAGATCTACAGTCAACACTCTTGTTGCACCAGCACTTTGAATAAGATTGGCAACAAGTTTAGCAGTGATAGGCTCTCTACCACGGGACTTTCTATCCTGTCTTGCATAGCCATAGTATGGTATCACTGCTGTAATACGAGCAGCTGAGGCACGTTTTAAGGCATCAATCATAATAAGCAATTCCATGATATTATCATTGACAGGTTCACAGGTTGGTTGTACGACAAAAACATCACAACCTCTAACACTTTCCTCAAAATTCACATTGATTTCACCATCACTAAACTTAGAAATACTCGCACGAGCTACATCAATACCTAAACTCTTAGCAATTGCCTCTGCTAATTCTCTATTCGCATTACCACTTACAATTTTTAGATGATTAATTCTTTTTTCTAATTCAAAGTTATACATAACAGTCCCCTTATCTTTTTTTCCAAGATTTCACTATCTTCAGTGGTGCTCTTGTTAGTGCCAACGTCCCTGAATCAACATCTTTAGTAATCGTTGATCCTGCACCAATGACTGCACCTTCTCTTATGGTAACTGGTGCAACCAAGTTTGTATTACTTCCAACAAATACATCATCTTCAATGACTGTCCTATGTTTTTTCAACCCATCATAGTTACATGTAATAGAACCACAGCCTATATTAATGCGCTCTCCTAACGTACTATCCCCTACATAAGATAAATGAGGAATCTTTGTGCCTTGTCCAACTGTGCTATTTTTAACCTCAACAAAGTCACCGATTTTAACATAATCTTTTAAGATGGTATTTGGTCTAAGATAGGCAAAAGGTCCAATATAACAACCATTGCCTACCTCACATGACCAAAGCACGGATGATTTGATGACAGAATCCTCGCCCACAATACTATCAGTAACCTTTGATCCAGACTCAATCACCGTACCTTTTTTTAATCACTGTCTGTCCCAAAAGGCTGACGCCACCCTCAATTAAAACATCCTCTTCTATAGAGACTTCAGGCTCGATATAAACATAATTTGGATTAGTAAAACTCACACCATTTAACATATGTTTTTCTACAATTCGCCTTTGCATTAACTCAGTGGCAACAGAAAGTTGCAAACGATTATTGACCCCAAGACCTTCTCTATCATCCTCTAAAGTATATTCTCCAACACGATAGCCCGCTTCTACTGCCATCGCAAGTAAATCAGTAAGATAATATTCCCCTTGAGCATTATCGTTTCTTAACCTCGGCAAATAGTCTTTTAAAAAGCTCCCCTTAAAACAGTATGTCCCTGTATTAATAAGGTTAATTTTACGCTCTTCTTCTGTAGCATCTTTTTCCTCCACTATGCCACAGACATTACCATCTTGAAGTAAAATTCTACCATAACCATAAGGATTATCGACACGAGTTGTCAAAACCGTCATCACTTGACCTTGACTTTCATGACGATTAATCAAAGCTTCTAAACTTTCCTTGGTGAGTAATGGTGTATCGCCACAGGCGACCAAGACTGTATCAAATTCCTCTAGATCTTTTAGGCTATTTGCCCCTAATGATACAGCATGACCCGTTCCCTCTTGCTTTTCTTGATACACAAAAGAGAACCCCTCATCTAAAAGAGCCTCTTGGACACGCTCATGTTGATAACCAACAATAAGGGTTAAGTCGGAAATTCCAGCTGCTTTGATTGTATCGGAAACCCACAAAACCATTGATTTTCCTAAAATTTCATGGAGTACTTTAGGTTTTCTTGATTTCATCCTTGTCCCATGACCAGCGGCCAAAATAATCGCTGAACGCTTCATCTCATCTCTCCTAATCATCACACTTTAGTACTCTATCATCCAAATCCTCTGCTACTAGTGTGGTGGTCAATAAAATATGTGGATAATCTTTTTGTAAAACTTTTAAACCAATACATCGCCTCTTCTGACGTTTTAAACAAACTAAACACAGTTGGACCACTGCCACTCATCAAGACATGACGTATACCTCGGTTTTAAAAAGATCACGTTTTGTTAACTCAACCTTAGGATACAATGAAAAGGTAGTAGTTTCAAGGTCATTAGAAAGATTTGCTAAAAATATAATCTATGTTTTTTTCTTCCATAGCCTTTTTTTAAAGGCTAGATAATCCCCTTGAACTTTTTTTCGATAGCTCAAATTGTTGATAAATCTTGGCTGTTGATACGCCAAAAATTCGCCTTAATAACAAGAACATAAAGTTTCTTAGGACTAGGAAGAGAGGTAATTTTTTTCTCCACGACCATAAGCTAGGGCAGTTGGCCCCATGATACAAAAAGGCACATCTGACCCTAGCTTTTTCTCCTAGTGTACATAAGTCTTCAGTTGTTATCTTTTGATTAAATAATTCACGCATACCTAGTAAAACAGCTGCAGCATCACTGCTACCACCTGCCATACCTGCAGAAACAGGGATGTTTTTTTGAATTGTGATGCTCACTTGAGGCATCTGATAATATTCCTGCATCAACTCAGCAGCCTTCATGGCAAGATTGTTACGATTATTTGGTACAAATTCATGATTAGAAAAAAATACGATTACGCCTTGCCGAAGAAATACGGATATTATCCCATAGACGAAGCATTTGCATGACCATCCATACCTCATGATAGCCATCATCTCGTTTACCTAAAACTTCTAGTCTTAAATTAATCTTGCTATACGCTCTTACATTAACGCCCATCATTCACACCCTATAATACCCGAGATAAAAATGCTCTCGTACGTTCTTCTTTTGGAGAGGTAAAAATAGCCTCTGGTGATCCTTCTTCTACTATCGTACCCTCATCCATAAAGATGACTCTATCTGCCATCTCTCTTGCAAAACCCATCTCATGAGTCACCACCACCATCGTCATCCCTTCTGTTGCTAGCCCCTTCATAACTTGTAAAACATCATCCACTAGCTCTGGATCTAGGGCACTGGTTGGCTCATCAAAAAGCATAATTTCAGGATTCATTGCCAAAGCACGAGCAATAGCAACACGTTGCTGTTGTCCACCAGATAAAGCACTTGGCCAAGCATCCTTTCTATCTTCTAAACCTACTTTTTTTAAAAGCTTGAGTGCTTTTTCTGTTGCTATTGCCTTATCTTCTTTTAAGACTTGAACTGGTGCCTCAATAATATTATCGAGAACATGTTTATGTGGAAAAAGATTAAAACGTTGGAATACCATACCTATTCTCGTACGAATTTTAATCAGTACAGGATCATTTTCTTTTGTTTTTGACGTCAAGGTGACCTCTCCTAATACCTTTACTTCCCCTTGATTTGGTAATTCCAAGCCATTTAATAAGCGAAGTAAGGTACTTTTACCTGAACCACTTGGCCCAATAATAACAACAACTTCACCTTTATTAACACTCAAATTAATATTTTTTTAAGACAACCTTATGACCAAAGGATTTTTGTCACACCCTGTACTTGAATCATTTTCCTCTCGCCCCCAACTTTCTTTCTAAAGCACCAAATACGAGTGTCAAAACAGTGGTAATAAACAAATAAAATGCCCCAACAGTGATAAATGCTTCAAAGGGTTTAAAAGCATTTGTAGCGACTGTTTGTGCAACTCTTAACATCTCAGCCAAGGTAATCGTTGATGCTAAGGCTGTATCTTTCACAAGGTTAATGTATTCATTGCTCATTGGTGGTAATAATCTAAGATAGGTTTGAGGAATAATAATACGTCTTAAAGCTTGAGCACGAGTCATACCCAAAGACAAGGCTGCTTCCATCTGACCCTTATCAATAGAAAGAATGGCAGCACGTACAATCTCTGCGATATAGCCCCCCACCACAAAGACTAATCCCTACAATGGCAGCTGTTTTGGCTTCCAAATTAATGGCAAAAGCAGCAGACACCCCAAAATAAATGATGAATAATTGCACAATAAGAGGAATACCACGAAATACCCAAGTATACAATTGTCCAAAGATACGTAAAACGCTAACATGACTAATTTTCATCAAAGCAATGATAAACCCAATAATCGTTCCAAAAAAATGATACTTAAAATGGCGATTTCAATGGTAATGACACTAGCAGAAAGAAGCTTAGGAAATAGTCTTTCTATCACAAATTGCCAATCCCAACCTACTAAAAAAATGCATCTTATTCCTCCATATTTAAACAACACTATCACCTAGCTTTCACTAGGTGATAGTACTATTCTATTTATTTCTTTTTTTCAATACGTGCTTTGGCATCAGCAACTAAAAGGTTCTGTAATATCCATAGAAAGCCACTTCATAGAAATTTCTTTCATCGTCCCATCAACAAGCATGTCATCAATGGTTTCTTGAATTTTTGTTTTGTAAATCCCCATCGCTCTTTCTAATGGCAATCCCCATCATGTTCTTCATGCCATATTTCCCATCATCAGTCACATCAGATAGATTAAAGGCAACTTGATACTTACCAGTATCTAAAAAGCGTTTTGCACTAAAGCTATCAATTGCCAAAGCATCCACTCTACCATTTTCTAAGTCCAAGTCAACATCTGGATAGGATTTATAGAGTTTAAGGTTTTTGCCATCTTCAAAGCCAAGATTTTGTAATTCAGTAGCTGCAGTCCCACCAAGTTGGGTACCTAAAACTTTAGCCTTGTAATCATCAATAGTTTTTAACTTATCTAAATCAGGATAATCTTTTTTTACAATGATGACTTGATCACTTAAGCCATAAGGGACAAAGTTGACAGCATCAATTCTATCATCTTCCATGTTCATCCCTGAAATAATCATATCAATTCTTTTGGTCACCAAAGAAGAAACAATAGAATCCCAATCTTGTGGTTGGAAATCAAATTTTAGTCCAAGACGTTTACCAAGTTCTTTACCCATATCAACGTCAAAACCAATCAATTCATTGGTTTTAGGGATCACAGTAACCCATTGGAGGATAAGCTTCATCAAGACCTACAACAACCTTACCTGCTTTTTGACCGCATCAAAAGAGCCGTCCCCACTGGTTGTTGCTTCCCAAGGATTTGCATCTGTCTTAGTAGCCGTATTGTTATCTGCTGTTTGTCCTGCCTTATCGCCACCACAACCAACTACAGATAAACTCATGAGCGCTATTAAAGAAAATACCATTAATTTTTTTAAATTTCATCTTAACTATCCCCTTACCAGTTTTTTTACTATAATACTTTAGCACGCTAAAGAAGTCAAGTGTTTCTTGAAAACTTTTTCAAAAAAATACCTATCTCCTGTCCTAGAATGTGCTAAAATAAAAGCAAACTCAACTATTTGACAAAGGATATATAGCATGCTTACCTTAGATTTATTTAAAACTTTTACAACCTTAGATATCGAAACTACAGGGCTAGAGAAAGATGCCCGTATTATAGAGATTGGACTCGCCCATTATGAAAATGGTCGCTGTGTTGGTACTTGGCAAACACTAATTAACCCAAGTATGACAATCTCTTATGATATTAGCCTCTTAACTGGTATTACCAATGAGATGATACAAGACGCTCCAATCTGGGATGATATTGTCTCAGACTTTTTGCAAGAGATAGAAGGCAAAAACCCTTATTGCACACAATATTAGTTTTGATAAATCCCACCTTGAATATCATTTAGGCTTTGAGCTCAAAAAAATCAATATTTGGATACCTATGACCTCGCTAAGCTATTTTTTACCCTGTAAGTCGAGTTACAAATTACAGGCTTTGGCGCAATTTCTAGGGGTATCTGACTTAAACCATCATCGTGCCTTAAATGATGCCTTGGTTTGTGGAGAAGTCTACCTCAAGATCCTTGAACACGCCATTAAGATTTCTCCCTACGCTTTACTAGAAGTCGCTAATATGCTCACACCTCTTGATCCCTACTTAGCAGATTTTTGTCATACGATAGAAACGGAATCAGCGATAAGTGATGCGCCTATTTTTGAGCTTCCCAAAAAAGAAGAAAACCTCTACCAAGATACACCTGCACTCACTTTTTAAAAATGCACCTGACTTTTTTGAAAGATGGTCTACTGAGCCAAAAACATGCCCCAATTTGAATATCGTTTTGGAACAGCTGGAAATGTTAAAAACCATTCAAAAAGGCATTCACTGAACATAAACACGCCATTATCGAAGCGGGAACGGGAACGGGAAAATCCTTTAGTTATCTGGTGGCAGGCTTACTTTATGCTTATGAGCATGATGAAAAGGTCATTGTTTCTACAAACACCATGACCCTACAAGAGCAACTCTATCATAAAGACTTGCCTTTTTTTAAAAAAAGGTTTTAGGCTATCCCTTTTCAGTTACCATCAGTAAAGGTCGAAATAATTACCTTTGTCTCAGACGCTTTGAAGCGCTTAAAAAAGACACTTCTCTATCTAAAGATGAGCTTCTCTTTATTGCTAGCTTAGTCATTTGGGAAGAACGAACAACCTTTGGTGATAAAGAAGAACTCAATCTCAATAACCTAGAAACACAATTTTGGCATAAGGTCTCTTCTACAACAGAAACCTGTTTTTAATAAGTCTTGCCCAAATTTTTACTGCCTGTTATTATTTTTAACAATCGTCGTAGTGCTCAAGAGAGCCAGCTCATCATTGTCAATCATTCCCTTTTGCTCCAACATGTTAAAACAGATCACAACCTCTTGCCTAAAGCAAGCGCACTCATTATTGATGAAGCCCATCACTTAGAAGATGAAGCCATCAAACAATTTACCACTACCATTGATTTCAATAAGCTAAAGCGTCAAGTATTTACCCTAACAAGAAAAAGAGGCTTAACCGATAGACTCTCAAAAAGACTTGAGCTCTCCATTGCTGATCATGATGAAAAAGAAGAAATTTTTGGAACAAATCCATCATTTTAAATGAAGTCGGTGAGCCCATTGGTGAGCTGAGTCAAGAAATTATCTCTTTGGCCAATCAAACCACCATCTTGGCAACGACAGGAGAGTATCGCCTCAATCAAAAACAACGCCGAAGCCAATGGTGGCAGGATTTGCAAGCAAAGATTAGTGTCTATACTAGCTACCTTCTCACCCTCTCCAAAAAGCTCACCTACCTGCTTACGCTCATTGAATCCAATAGCGATTATGAAACGATTTATCGAGAAGGCGCTTTTACGCTGAGCCTCTTAGAAGAAGGACTTCAAGCTTTAGAAACCTTCCTTAATGGGGATAATGATAATATGGTCTATTGGCTCAATGCACAAAAATAATAACTGGGGTGGAAATTTTTCTTTGTTGTATGGCCTATATTGATATTTCTAAACTCATGAAAGCCTCTCTTTTTGACTTTTTATCCCTCTGTTATTTTAACTTCAGCCACTTTAGCCACTTCCAATGGCTTGGACTATACGGCTCAAAACTACCTACTGGAAAAAGAGGATTATCTCAGTTACATCTGTACTTCGCCATTTGATTATCATGCCCAATCCCTTATTGCCATCTTAAATCACAGACCAGATTACAGTAAGGTCAATGACTTAACCTATGGCAAGCATATTGCAGAAGACTTAGAAGTCATCATCCCAGCGATTAATGGTGGTATTTTTAATCCTCTTTACCTCTTATGCTATGATGAATAGGGTTGCCTTAATGCTCAAAGAAAGCCATAACCTAAAAAATTATCATATTTTTATGTCATGGTCAGGATGGAAATCGAAATAGCATCATTGAAACCATGAAAAAAAATCTCAATACCATTGTCTTGGGTACTTCCAGCTTCTGGGAAGGGGTTGATATTTCAGGAGATTATTTAAAAGCAGTCATTATCACTAAACTCCCCTTTTCCCCGCCTACTATGCCAATTGAAAGTGCCAGAGCAGAACACTTGGAAAAAAATGGAAAATCTGCCTTTACCTATCTCAGCTTACCGAAAGCTGTCCTTCGTTTCAGACAAGGTGTCGGGCGTCTCATTCGCTCTAAAAATGATAAAGGGGTTATCATTATCTTAGATAATCGTATCGTCAGAAAAAATTATGGTAAGAGTTTTTTAAATGTCTTGCCAGAACAAACAAAAATCAAAGGTGATAGCACTGATATCGCCTTTAAGATAGCCTCTTGGCTAAATAAACCGCAATGAAATGGAGTGCAAAACGATGTTAGAAAGTGTACTATTTGACTTAGACGGTACCCTAATCAATACCAATGACCATATTATCAATGCCCTCTTGCAAGCCATGCAAAGAGAAAGCCAAGTGAAAGTCACCAGAGAAGATATCGCCAGTACTTTTTGGTATTCCCTTAGAAAAAAAGCCATCCAAGGCTTTGATAAAAAAATTAGGGTCAATATTTTAAACGCTTACCATGAATTTGCCAACCTCAAGGGCTATGATGATGTCAGTTTATTTAACAATGCTTTGACGATTCTTTCTCATCTCAAAGAAAAACATCAAAACAGCCATTGTCACCTCTAGACGTAGGAATAATGCCATCAGTTATTTGAAACATTTTTGAAATGGACAATCTTTTTGATGTTGTCATCGGCCCCGAAGACTGTCAAAATCACAAACCTCATCCCGAACCCATCCTTTTTGGCCTTAAAGCAGCTAGATAGTGCGCCAAGCAAAAAGTTGTATGGTAGGCGATAGCCCCTTTGACATTATGGCTGCCAATGAGGCAAAGGTTATCAGTATAGGCGTATCCTATACGGCTATTGACTTTAGTTTGCTCAAAAAGCCAAAACCTCAAAAAAATTATCGACGATCTTATCGAGCTTAAAAACTTCATCTAAAAATCAAATAAAAAAAGTACTTTGAGATTTTTCTCAAAGTACTTTTGTATCTTCATACCCAAATAGCCTCTAGGTTGCGTATGTTGTCCATTGACACGAACTTCAAAGTGAAGGTGTGGACCGGTACTTGCTCCAGTGGTACCAATTGCCCTCAATTTGTTCCCCTGCTTTGACAACAGAGCCAAAAGGTTTGGTAAAGGCACTCATATGAGCGTATACCGTACTTAAACCATTACCATGGTCAATAACCACATAGTTACCATAACTCCAGTGATATTCTTGGAGAATAATTCTACCATCACCGGCTGCTAAGACTGGTGCCCCCATGCTAGCACCTAAGTCAATACCCATGTGGAAAGATTGTCCACCAGAGAATGGATCCCCACGCCAACCATATTCTGAAGTGACACCATAATAGCTAGGTACTGGGAAGGTCAAAACACCATTTGCTGGAACATAGGCACCATCATAACCAGCACCACCACTACCAGTGCTTGCACTGCCTTGATTGGCAGCAGCTGCTGCAGCGGCCGCTGCGGCTGCTTGTTGCGCTTGAATCGCTTGAATTTGTGCCCCAATCTCATTAGAAGCTTGTTCCATGGATTGGATATTCTTTTGAATTTCTTTTTTTCTTGTGATGTGAGTTCTGTGACTAAAGCTTGTTTATTTTCGCTAAGTTGAGCCAATTCATTTTTACGATTTTTCTTTCGCTTGACGATTGCTTTCTAAAGTCTTTTTAACATTGGCAACTTGTGTTTGTTGATCTTGCAAGTTCGCCTTTTGTTCTTTGACTTCTTTCATCAAATTTTCATCACTGTCATTGATGTATTGAATGTATTGATAACGTGTTAGGAAATCATTGAAATCTTCTGCACCAAAAAGGACATCTAAATACTTAACATCACCCTCTTTGTAAACTTCTACAAGGCGCTTATTGTATTCCGTTATCTTTCTTTCTAGTTTTGCTTGAGATTCTTTTGATTTTATCTTCTAAAACGACAATCTCTTTTTCTTTTTGCTGAAATATCATTTGTCAATTTATTGATGGTTTGTTTCGTTGAGGCAATATTTTTGATTGATTGCTTTCAAATCATCTAAGGTTTTTAATTTTTATCAGAAGTCGCCTCTAATTTTTTTCTTGTTGCTTTCAATAGACGAATTAATATCACTTTTGCTTATTTTTTTAATTCAGAAATACTCTGAGCTGCAAAAAGCGGATTTGTACCAAAAAGTAAGGCTAGCAAAAAGCGCAGATGCGGTCAATTTTTTTACGTTTTTTTCTCATACCCACTATCCTTCCTCTAAATTACTGCCATACAAGGATACTCCATTTCCAAACCCTTTGGCAAGCTATCTGCCAAGCTCTCACTATTTTTGTCATTTTTTTATCAAATTAGCCAAAAAGCTGACTTGCACCAAAACGGTCAATTTCCAGTCCTTTATATTTTTAACACATCTTCCTTTGTTCGTATACCGCCAGAGACCTTGATTTTTTAAATCTCTTTGGCCAATAAACTGACGAATCTGCTTTTGTTTTTTTCTAAAGGATCTTCTTTGAAATTAAACCCTGTTGACGTTTTGATGTAATCTATACCATAAAAGATTAAGCTTTCACAAAGTCTTTTGTAATTCTTTACTTTCTAGCGCTCCTGTTTCCACAATAACTTTAAGGATTTTTTTCCTTCTGTGCAAGCTCTCATCATTTTTTTAGCGCTTCTTCACATTTATCCCAAGCCCCATTTTTTAATATGGGTCAAATCCATCACCATATCAAGTTCATCGACGCCATCCCTAATAGCAAGCTTGGCCTCATAAACCTTGACTTCCAAAAGATTATAACCATTAGGAAAACCTATTACTGTTGCAAGATTTAATAGAGGATATTTTTTTCTCTACAAAACTTGATGTAATTTGGTGAAATACAGACACTGGCTGTCTTATACTGAAGTGCTTCTGTACAAAGCGTGTCAATCATCGCTTCCGTAGCAACAGGCGAAAGATTGGTATGATCAATCTTTCTGATAATTTCTTCTAACATTATTTTTTTCCTCTATCGCCTTGATGATGAGGTCATTGACCATGCTTGGATTCGCTTTTACCTTTGGTTTCTTTCATCATTTGACCCACTAAGAAACCAAGAGCTTTCGCCTTACCATTTTTTTATAGTCCTCTACAGATTGAGGATTGGCATCGACAATTCTTTGAACAATCGGATAAAGGTCATCAGTACTTGAAATTTGCACCAAGCCTTTTTTTCCTCAACAATAGCCTTTGGCATTTTTCCACTTTCAAAGGCATCCAAAAAGACCTCTTTAGCAATCTTGGAGCTAATAACCTTGGTATTAATCAGCTCAATTAGCTCTGCCAGTTGCTTCGGTGCAAAGTCGACTTCTGATAAGCTCTTGCCTTCAAGATTTAATTTTGCCAAAATATCGCCAAGTAGCCAGTTGACAATCGCCTTGTAATCTGTACATAACGCTTTGCTTGCTAGATAAAAAAATCAGATAAAGCCTTATCACTAGTGATAATCTTCGCTTCAACTTCACCTATCCCATCTTCTAACATATCTTGATACCTTGCCTGTGGTAAACGTGGAAGGGTCGCTTTTAAATCGTCAATATAAGCTTGTGTTAGTACCACTGGTGGCAAATCCGGTTCTGGGAAATAACGATACTCATCTGCCTCTTCCTTGCTACGTAAAGAAAAAGTCATCCCCTTGGCATCATCCCATGTTCTTGTTTCTAACTTAACCTTTTTGCCTTCATCAAGTAAATCTGATTGTCTATCAATTTCATGTTCAATAGCCTTTTCCACAGCCTTGAAAGAATTGAGGTTTTTGATCTCTGCTCTGGTCCCAAAAGCTTCTGTGCCTTTTTCTCTAAGAGAAATATTCACGTCACAACGTAAAGACCCCTCTTCCATCTTCGCATCTGAAACCCCTGTATAAGCAATAATTGCCTTGAGTGCTTCTAAATAGGCCTTCGCTTCTTTAGCACTACGCATATCTGGTTCAGAGACGATTTCTATTAGTGGCACCCCAGCTCTATTGTAATCTGCATAAGAGCCAGAAGAGCTTGTAATCGAATCCCCTTGATGCACGAGTTTACCAGCATCTTCTTCCATATGAATTCTTGTTAAGCCAATATCTTTTTTTAACCCCATCAACTTCTATGGTGATATGACCATGTTCTGCAATCGGCAAATCAAACTGTGAGATTTGATAGGCCTTAGTCAAATCTGGATAGAAATAATTTTTTTCTATCAAATTTACTAAAATGCGCTATTGTACAGTTAGTTGCCAAACCCGCCTTAATGGCAAAATCTAAAAACATTTTTTTATTGAGTACTGGCATGGTACCAGGCAAACCTAAGCACACTGGACAAACATGGGTATTTGGTGCGCCACCAAAGGCAGTGGTACAATTACAAAAATATTTTTCGTCGCTGTCTTTAACTCAACATGAACTTCTAACCCTATTACCGCTTCATAGTGCATTAATTTTCTTCCCCCTTTAAAACTTGATTTAAAAATTCTGCCACTTGTAATAATTTCGCTTCACTAAAGGCTGGACCAATGAGTTGTAGGCCTATTGGTTTACCTGCCTTATCCTTGCCACAAGGAATAGAAAGCGCAGGCAAACCAGCTAAATTACTGGTGACTGTGCAAATATCTTGTTTGTATAATTCAGCCGCACTAAATTCTTTGCCACTTTCAAAGGCTGTAGAAACTGTTGTTGGGGTCAATAGTAAATCAAACTGCTTAAAAGCCTTTTCAAAATCTTCTTGAATCAGTCTTCTGACTTTCAAAGCTTTAAGATAAAAAGCATCATAATAACCGGCACTTAGTGCATAAGTCCCTAACATAATGCGTCTTTTAACTTCATCCCCAAAGCCTTCATGACGTGTCTTTTTGGAACATTTCTATCATATTATCCGCATTTTTCTCTAAAGCCATAACGCACCCCATCATATCTGGCAAGATTGGAGCTTGCTTCTGCGGTGGCAATGAAATAATAAGTTGGTACCGCATACTTGGTATTTTCTAAATGACATTCCTCTACACTGACCCCTGCTTGAGTCAAGAGACTAACGACTTTTTTTGAAGACTGTCTTTAATTTCTCCTTGAATCTCATCCCCCATGTATTCCTTTTGGTAGACCAAGTTTTTAACCCTGATACCGTCTGATCAAGTAAGGCACTATAGTCTTCTTTGTCACGCTTAATTGATGTCGCATCTTTAACATCCCCACCGCCAATAACATTCAGCACAAGGGCTAAGTCTTTTGGTGTTTTTGCTAAAATTCCAATTTGATCCAAAGAAGAAGCAAAGGCAATCAAGCCAAAGCGTGAGACGACACCATAAGTTGGTTTTAAACCATAAATACCACAAAAAGCTGCAGGCTGGCGAACAGAACCCCCTGTATCACTCCCTAAAGAGACTGGTGCCATGTTAGCTGCCACACTGGCAGCAGAACCACCACTTGAACCCCCAGGTGTTGATGAAGGTGCAGCCGGATTTTCTACCTTACCAAAGTAAGAAGTCTCATTGGTAGAGCCCATAGCAAATTCATCCATGTTCGCCTTTGCCAAAATAATAGCATCTTCTGCTTTTAACTTTTCAATAACAGTAGCATCATAAATCGGAACATAGTTTTCAAGGATTTTTTTGAAGCACAGGTTGTAACGATATTTTTTTGGTTGAAATATTATCTTTAATAATAATAGGTATCCCTGCTAAGGCACCAACAGCTTCCCCTTTAGCCAGTTTGTCCTCTAATTCCTTTGCCTTTTTGTCTTGCGCCATCATAGTTTTTTTGGCTAATACGGCGTTAACCTTACCATTACTCGCCTCAATTACTTCAATATAGGCTTCCAAAACTTCACTGACACTTAATTTTTTTGCTTAAAATGTCTTCTCTTAAGTCATAAATTGATTTTTTTCTACTATACTCATTATTTTTCTCCTAGACAATTTTTTTGGCACGCTGAACATATTATCGTACTCTTCTGGTGCATTTGCTAAAACCTTTTTCCACAGGTAGGCTTGCTTTGACTTCATCTTCTCTAAATACATTTTCTAAGTTTAGGACATGGTTCAGAGGGGCGACGCCATCTGTATTGATTTCTTTTAGCAAATCCATCATTTCCATAATTTTGGAAAGCTCCTGAAGTTGTCTTTCAATTTCCTCTTCACTAAAGGGAAATGCGGCTTAAATGGGCTATTTTTTTAATATCTTCTCTCTCTAACATACTTCCTCCTATTGTAATAATGCCAAAAACTTTCTTCATCTAAAATGGTAATATTTAAACTGACTGCCTTATCATATTTTGAACCACTTGCCTCTCCAGCCACCACATAATCAGTTTTTGAGCTCACACTACCAACCACACTACCACCATGCTGCTCAATTAAGGCCTTGGCCTCATCTCTTGTGAGACTCTCTAACTTCCCTGTTAAAACAAATTTTTTTGCCCTCAAGTTTATTTGTCATAGTTAGCGCACTCGTCTCAAACTGAAAGCCAGAGGCAACTATGCGTCTGACTTCTTGCAAATGCTCAGGTTTAGCAAAATAGGCGACCAAGCTACTCGCTGTCTTTGGGCCAATATCTTTTTAAGTTTAGTAAGTCTTCTTCTGTTGCTTGAAAAAAATCGCCTCTAGCTTGCCAAAACGTCGTGCAATCACCTTACTCATGTTTTTGCCCCACAAAAGGAATCCCCAAAGCAAATAAAAAAATCGCTCTAAACTCGTCTCTTTAGAGAGCCTAATCGCCTCTAGCAATTTAGTAATCGACTTTTTCGCCAAAACCCTCAAGCCCTGCCAAGGATTCAGGTGTCAAATAAAATAAATCAGAAGTCTTTGTGATGATCTTTTTTTCATAAAAGCTTGTCTATGATTTTTATCCCCTAAGCCATCGATATTGAGGGCATTTTTTTACTTGCCAAATGCACCATTTTAGCTTTTTATCTGGGCTGGACAAGCCTGGCTATTGGGACAATAGATGGCAACATTTTCTTCTGATTGTAAAAGAGGGTTTGACACTCTGGGCAAACTGTTGGAAAAAAAACAAAAGGTGCTTCCCTAAGATTGTCATCGGCAACATTGACCACTTCAACCACCTCAGGGATAATCTCCCCTGCCTTTTGTACCAAAACCTCATCATTTAAGCGAATATCTTTTTCTAAGATAAAATCCTGATTGTGTAGGGTCGCACGACTGACGGTTGTACCTGCGAGTTGTACCGGTTCTAGATTAGCTACTGGCGTCAAAACACCAGTCCGACCCACTTGCATGGTAATGGCTTTAATCCTTGTTTTCTTTTTCTGCCGGGAATTTATAAGCAATCGCCCATCTTGGTACCTTTGTCTTCACGCCCAATTCTTTATGGTAAGCAAGCTCATTAATCTTAATAACCATACCATCAATATCATAGTCTAGGCTCTCTCTTTTCGTTTCCCAGTCTTGGCAAATCTGATATGCCTCTAAAATGTCTTTGGCAAAAAATGAAGGTACAACCTTAAAGCCATAATCCTTTAAAGCTTCTAGCGCCTCACCTTGACTTTGCCATATTTCTTGGTGTACTAACACCGTATAGACCATCAGAGAAAGCTTTCTTTCTTTGACAATCTTAGGATCGAGTTGCCTTAAAGAACCTGAGGCAGCATTTCTTGGGTTGGCAAAGATAGGCTCATCATTTAACTTACGTTTGTCGTTAATCGCTTTTAAATGTATGTCTATCTAAATAGACTTCGCCACGCAAAGCCAAGTCTTTTTGCTTTAGGTATTGAACGCTTTAAGTCATCTATCATCAAAAGATTAGCTGTCACATCTTCACCATCGACACCATTACCTCTTGTGGCACCCTGCTTAAACTTACCCTTTTCATAATAGAGTCCTATCGATAAGCCATCAATTTTAAACTCGACACTGTAAGTAAAGGGTTTATCTTCTAAGAGTGTTTTTACCTGTTTATCAAAACGCTCTAAATCCGCTAAATCAAAGGCATTTTCTAAGCTCAAAAGTGCCTGTGGATGATGAAAAGTTGAAAATCCACTGAGTACTTCGCCAACAATTTTTGCCGTTGGCGACTCACTTGATCTAAACTCAGGATATGCTTCTTCCAATTTTAACAAGCGGTGATAGAGCTCATCATAGTATTGATCACTCACTTCCACTTGATCAAGGTTGTAGTACAAATTTGCATGATAAGCTAATTCCTTGCGTAAGTGCGCTATCTCTTCTTGAATTGCTTCAATCTCTTCTATGATTGCCACCTCCTTTATTAACCTGTTTAAACAATATTCTAACGTGATTAACTGCCAGCGTCAATCGTCACGCTTAGCCAACTGAGTACTTTATGCCATATAAAGACTCTCCTTGCGAAGTATTGAACTATTGATAAAAAAATAAACTATGATGTATGAGACATGAAATTAAGGAGGTCGTAATTTTTTTGTTAGAATTTATTAAAGTTCTGCTCATCGGTATTATTGAAGGGATCACCGAATGGCTCCCTATCTCTAGCACTGGACATATGATTTTTAGCAGAAGAATTTTTTTAAAGCTAGATGTCACCAAAGAATTTTTGGGATATGTTTTTTTAGTCGTTATCCAACTAGGCGCAATCTTGGCAGTTGTTTTTCTCTATTTTGAAAAACTCAATCCTTTCTCCCCTAAAAAAAGCAAAAAAAGAAAAAAAGGACGTACTTGGCAAATCTGGTTTTAAAGTTTTTTTGTTGCCTGCCTACCTGCTGCTGTGATCGGCTTGCTCTTAGATGACTGGCTAAACAAACATTTTTTTACAACTATGTTGTCGTTGCTATCACCTTAATCATCTATGGGATTGCCTTTTATTGCCATTGAAAATAAAAAAATGTCAATCACGTGCCTCAAATTCAAGATTTTTTTCGAAATTATCCTATAAAACAGCATTAGCAATTGGTCTTTTTCAAGTTTTGGCACTAATTCCAGGGACATCCCGCTCAGGTGCTACCATCATAGGGGGACTTTTACTTGGTACTTCTAGACACATTGCAGCGGAGTTTTCATTTTTTTCTCAGTATTCCTGTTATGCTTGGTGCCAGCATCTTAAAGCTTTCACACTTTGGCTCATTTGGTTCATGGTACGAATTTTCTATTCTTATTTTTGGTATGGTCGTTGCCTTTATCGTTTCTATCTTAGCCATCAAGTTTTTAATCGGTTTTTATTCAAAATAATAATTTTAAAGTTTTCGGTTACTACCGTATCATCTTAGGTATTATTGTTCTTGGTTATTTCTTCTTTATCGCACCTTAGGAGCTAACTATGACTATTTATGAAGAGGCAAAACAACTCTTGCCAGAACTAATCAAACACAGACGTTATTTACATGAAAATGCAGAATTTGGCTTTGATTTACCGATGACAACAAGCTATGTCAAAGAAGTACTAGAAAGCTATGACCTTAAACCTTATGAACCTTGTAAAGGTGCTATTGCTGTAGATATCGCACCTGGAAAAGAAACTTTCCTCTTGCGTGCTGACTTAGATGCTCTACCTATAGAGGAAAAAAATCATCTCACGTTTAAAAGCAAGACCCCTTACTCCCATAACTGTGGTCATGATTTACATACAACCATGTTATTGGGCGCTGCCAAACTCTTAAAAACACATGAAAAAGAGCTTGAAAGTGGTGTACGTCTCATCTTTCAACCAGATGAAGAGGGGGTTCGTGGGGCAGATGAACTCATCAACTCTGGTTTTATTACCCCAGATATCAAAGCTGCCCTAGCCCTACATGTCTCACCTGTCATGACTAGTGGCAATCTCTTTTATCGTCAGGGTGCAATGTATGCCTCATCTGATGTTTTTAGAATAGAAATCGAGGGTAATGGGGGGCATGGCGCTGCCCCTCATGAGACCATCGACCCTATCAATGTGGCAATCCAAATCTATCAAACCATTCAAGCCCTTATTTCTAGAGAATGTCCGCCTCGTGAAATGGTTGCGCTTTCCATCTGTACCATTAATGCTGGAAAGACTTTCAATGTTATCCCTAATACAGCTGTCATGACGTAGGGTTTCGTTGTAGGTACCATGCGTACCTACAACGAAACCCTACGTCATGATTTTTTTGTAATCGTTTGAAACAAATTATTCCTTTAATTGGGCTGATGTGGAAAGCCAAGGCGGATATTACCTTTACCACCTCTGCCCCTTCAGTCTATTGTGATGAAAAGCTGACCGATCAACTCTTAGATATTTATAAGACCCACCTCCCAAAAGATAGGGTACAAGAACAGACAGAACCTTTCTCATGGTCAGAGGACTTTGGTGCCTTTGGTAAATTGATTCCTATTGCAATGCTCACTGTCGGTACCCAAGTCAGTGGAAGCCTCGCCCCTATCCATGATCCGGCTGTACTTTTTGATGAAAATGCTATGCCTATAGGCTCTGCTTCCCTTGCCTTGGCTGCGATGCATTACAAACATACCTTATAAGATGTAATTGCTACTGGTTTTTGCTTTTTATGACCAAAGGAGAAAATCATGGAAATTAAAATAGCAAGTTTAGAAGATTTTTGATATTGCCTTTGACTATATTGAAAAACTTTGGACCTACAATACCTATGACCAAGAAGTCATCCGAAAGGTCTATCAAACCATCCTCAGTGATGAAAACAGCTTTGCTTTTTTTGTCCTTGAAGGGGAGCGTTACTGTGGTTTTTGCCATGGCGCCTACTTCAATACCTTTTGGCTTTCTGGCTTGACCTGCTATGTCTCTAGTCTCATCACCAATGAAGAAGTACGTGGTCAAGGCTATGGCGTTTTCTTGATGGATCATGCCAAAGCCCTTGCCAAAGAAAGAGGATGCAAGGCGATTGTCTTAGATTCTGGTTCGCCTCGTGAACAAGCACACCGTTTTTATGAGCGTTATGGCTTTGAAAAAAGTTGTTATGGTTTTGACTACTATTTGGACTAGACTTGTGCAATAAAAAAAGCACGCATACAAACAATCGTATGCGTGCTTTTTTATGCTTATCTTAAATTGTAAAAGCCTTGTTTGCCTTTATAGAGGGCACGGTTACCAAGTTCTTCTTCAATACGCAAGAGTTGGTTATATTTTGCCACTCTATCCGTACGAGAAGGGCACCTGTTTTTAATCTGTCCAGCATTCACTGCCACAGCAATGTCTGCGATGGTCACATCTTCTGTTTCTCCAGAACGGTGAGAAATCACAGCCGTATAGCCAGCTTCTTTGGCAAGTTCAATCGCTTCTAGGGTTTCGGTAAGGGTACCGATTTGATTGACCTTAATCAAGATGCTATTAGCGATATGATTATCAATACCACGTCCTAGGCGCTTGGTATTGGTCACAAAGAGGTCATCCCCTACTAGCTGAACCTTTTTCGCCAATACGTTCGGTCATTGATTTCCAGCCAGCCCAGTCTTCTTCATCCAAGCCATCTTCGATAGAAATAATAGGATATTTCTTAATCATTGCTTCATAGAAGTCAATCATTTCTTCTGTTGTTTTTTTCAACACCTTCACCAGTCAAGTGATACTTACCATCTTTATAAAGCTCACTTGACGCCACATCAATAGCGATATAAACATCTTCACCTGCTGTGTAACCTGCTTTTTCTATCGCTTCCACAATGACCAAGAAAGCTTCTTCATTGGATTTTTAAGTTTGGTGCAAAGCCACCTTCATCACCAACTGCAGTGCTGTAACCTTTGTCTTTTTAGGACAGCTTTTTAAAGCGTGGAAAACTTCTGTGCCTACTTTTAACGCTTCTTTGAAAGTAGGGGCGCCAAGAGGCATAATCATAAATTCCTGAATATCAACAGTATTGTCAGCATGCTTACCACCATTTAGGATATTCATCATTGGTGCTGGCAAGACTTTTGGCATTGGTGCCACCAATATAACGATAAAGTGACATGTTGCTTGCCTTAGCTGCTGCCTTAGCACAAGCTAAAGAAACCCCTAAGATAGCATTGGCACCAAGGTTTGCCTTGTTTTCTGTGCCATCTAAATGAATTAAAAATTGGTCTATCTCTACTTGCATTCTCACATCTTTGCCAACAAGTTGTGGGGCAATGATGGTATTGACATGGTTGACCGCCTTAGTTACCCCTTTACCAAGGTATCTCTTTTTGTCCCCATCACGAAGCTCTACAGCTTCAAATTGACCTGTAGAAGCACCTGATGGTACAATCGCACGCCCTAAAATCCCATTTATAAGACAAACATCTACCTCAACAGTAGGATTGCCTCTTGAATCCAATACTTCTCTTGCCTTTATTGCTTTAATTTCAAACATCGCTTTATCTCCTTGCATTTAATTTAATAATGATTTGCCTGTCATTTCAGTAGGTTGTTCCAATTGTAATAATGCTAGTATCGTTGGTGCCACATCACAAAAGAGCACCATCGGATAATTGTTTGATTTTTTTCAGATACCCCAACAAGATAAACGGGATTAGAAGTGTGAGAGGTAAAAGGTCTCCCCTCTTCATCTGCCATTTTTCACAGTTACCATGATCTGCACAAATGAGTAGACTTCGCTTGTCCAAATCAAGGTGTGCATAAATTCTGCCAATGGCTTCATCAACGGCTTGCATGGCTGCTTTTGCTGCCTCAAGCTTTCCTGTATGCTCAACCATATCTGGATTGGCAAAATTCACCAAGATAAAATCATAATCTTCTTCCATCGCTTCGATGACACTATCTGCCACTTCTTGAGCGCTCATCTCCGGCTTAAGGTCATAAGTCGCTACCTTAGGTGAAGGAATGAGTTTTCTATCTTCTTGATCATGAGGGGCTTCCACTCCACCATTGAAAAAGAAAGTAACATGGGCATATTTTTTTCTGTTTCGGCGATACGCATTTGGCGCTTGCCCAAACTTGAAAGATAGGCACCAAGGGTATTGTCCAAGCGCTGTGGCGGATAAGCGATATCAAGGTGCTTTTCTAGCCCAGCTTCATAGGCTGTCAAAGTCACCATAGAAAGATCTTCTGCCTTTCTTTTGCGCTCAAAGCCATCAAAATTCGGCAAGATGATTGCCTTAGTCAATTCTCTCGCCCTATCTGCTCTAAAAATTAAAGAAGACAAGACCGTCATTATCGCCAATACCTTGATAGTCTCCTACTATTCTTGGCTCAACAAATTCATCGGTGACATCCTTAGCATAGCTTGCCTGAAGTCCCTCTAAACTATTACTATATTTTTCCCCTTGAGCAGAACAAATGGCATCATAGGCTAAGCTGACCCTCTCCCAACGGTTGTCCCTATCCATCGCATAGTATCGACCCGATAAGGTTACCACTTGACCGACACCAAGGTCTTTTTATAGGCTTCTAATTTTTTTCCAGATAAATTTCAGCAGATTTTTGGTGAAACATCTCTGCCATCCAAAAAGGCATGAATATAGACTTTTGTTAAGCCAAAATCCTTTGCCAGTTTTAAAAGGGCAAAAAGGTGGGTTTCATGGGAATGTACCCCACCATCAGACACAAGCCCCATCAAATGCAAGGCGCTGTTTTTTTCTTTGACTTTCTTAAAAAGCTCAACAAATGCCTCATTTTGGTAAAAGCTACCATCTGCTATCGCTCTTTGAATGCGTAATAGCTCTTGATACACAACCCTACCCGCACCTAAATTGAGATGACCTACTTCAGAATTGCCTTGTTGCCCTTCGGGAAGCCCAACAGCTTCCCCAGAACAAGCCAACTGACAATGCGGGTAGTGTGCTAAAAGATAATCTAGATGAGTCGTGCTTGCTTGAGTAAAAGCATTAACCTTGCTATCCGGTGCGATACCCCAGCCATCAAGTATGACCAGTAAAGCTTTCTCACTCACTTTTGATGCCTCCCCAAATTAGTTGCTTAAAGGATTCGACTTCAAGACTTGCACCACCAACTAAGACGCCATCAATGTTGTTTTTTGCCAAAAAGCCTGGAAGTACATCAGGCTTGACACTACCACCATAGAGTAGATAAGCTTTTTGCGCCACCTCATCACCATAGAGGCGTACAAGATAACTACGGATAAAGGCAAGCATTTCCTCAGCATCATCGCCAGAAGCCGTCAGCCCTGTGCCAATTGCCCAAATTGGTTCGTAAGCGATGAGAAGCTCGCTTGGCAAGTCTTTCTTTTCAATCTGACCAAAGACTGCATTTAATTGTGCCTCACAATAGTTAAAAGGCTTCTCTATTTTGTCTGACTTCTGCACTTTCTCCAATGCAAAGCACAGGTTTAAAGCCATGTTTAGCAGCATATTGATATTTTTTCAAGATGAGCGCATCTGTCTCACCCATGATTTCACGACGTTCAGAATGTCCTACCAAGGCATAAGAGACCCCATATTCTTTTACCATACCAAGGAGATTTCACCTGTGTAGGCACCACTATCTTCGGGATAGAAGTTTTGTACCCCTAAGCTTAATCTTACTGTCGCCTAAGATACGATAAAGACTTGATAGTCCTGTAAATGGTGCACAAATCCCTGCCAAAACATTATCACTATACTCAAAATCAATAATTCTGCAGCAAATTTAATTACTTCTTTATTGGTTTTGTTCATCTTCCAGTTGGCAAGAATAAAAGGTTTTTTCTCCCTTTACTTTCTTCTCTTTCGGCAATGATTGCCAAACCTGGCAGAATTTTTGCCCTCCATAAATTTCAAGGACGCACCACCACCGGTAGAAATATGGCTAATCTTATCTGCTACCCCAGCCTTAAAGACTGCGGCAATAGAATCCCCACCACCGATGACCGTATGACCTTTATTTTCAGCTACAGCATGGGCAATGGCATTTGTCCCACCTGCAAAAGCATCTATTTCAAAAACACCCATTGGCCCATTCCAAACAATGGTTTTGGCATTTTCAATGGTTTTTAATGTATTCTGCCCTTGTCTTGCTCCCAATATCCAGCGCCATATCACCTTCTTCTAGGCTGTCAATATTGCACTCTCTTGCAGTATCAGGAAAGTCTAAGCCTTTTGCCACAATAAAGTCTTGAGGCAAAAGCAATTTTACATTGTTTTTCTCGCTTCTTTTTAAAATTTCCTTGGCTTCTTCAATCTTGGTGAACTCTACCAAAGATGCACGCATGAGGTAGCCTTGCGCTGCAAGGAAGGTATTGGCCATGCCACCACCAATAATCACAGCATCTGCCTTGCTCATCATGTTGCGAATGACGCCGATCTTATCAGAAATCTTCGCCCCACCAATAATAGAAACAAAAGGACGCTCCGGACGAAGCACCGCACCTCCTAGGGCAGAAATCTCTTTTTTTCACCAATAAACCGGCAACTGTTGGCAAGTAATGCCCCACCCCTTCAGTAGAGCAATGGGCTCTATGGGCGGTACCAAAGGCATCTGTCACAAACAAGTCTGCATAGCTTGCCAGTGTCTTGGCAAATTCGATATCATTGGCTTCTTCTTGAGGGTAAAAACGCACATTTTCAAGAAGAATAATCTCGCCATTTGCCATGTGTGCGATTGCCTCCTCGACTTGCTCCCCAATCGTATCATCCAATTTGAGTACTGGCTTATTGATGAGTTCACTAAGATGCTTTGCTACATTGGTCAGTCTAAGGCTATCCACTTTTTGACCCTTTGGTCTGCCCATATGACTGATTAAAATAATCTTAGCACCCTCACTGATGAGGGTATTCAAGTGTCGGTATGGTCGCACGCATACGCTCATCATTTGTAATTTCTCCAGTCGCTTTATCAAAAGGCACATTGTAATCGACCCTTACTAAGACACGTCTTCCTCTAACATTAACATCAGATACAGTTTTTTTACCCACGATAGGCCTCCTTGAGTTGACGATTTTTATACACTCGTGCTAATAATACAACAAATCAGAAGACTTTTCAATTTGTGGAAGAATTTTTACCCAAAAAAACTTGTTGCCCTTGGTACAGGTTGGCAAAGTTAGGTTAAACAAAAAAACCACGAACGCAAACTCGTGGTTTTTTGTGTCATCATGCCTATTCAAAATCTTTAAAGGGACTAGAAAATTGATTATTACTCATAGTCTATCAAAACTAGTCCTAAATCGCTGTCCTCTCTAGGGAAAGGATTCCTTCCAGTATGGTTCGATTTGAATCACCACCTTGCATAATATGATCAGTGTTTGTCTGTCATTTACATTCCAGTATGGTTCAATTTGAATAAACGTAGGACTTTGGACTTGCACACAACGCCCGTCATTTACATTCCAGTATGGTTCGATTTGAATCAACATCACAAACAGAAAACCAGAATTTACATTAAAATTTACATTCCAGTATGGTTCGATTTGAATTGGCACTAACACGTCGAGAATGGTCAAGACCTTACAAATTTACATTCCAGTATGGTTCGATTTGAATGTGATCATATCAAAAACATAAGCGATCTAATTAACTATTTACATTCCAGTATGGTTCGATTTGAATTTAGTAATGAAGAAGCAGAGATTAATAAGTTAAAAATTTACATTCCAGTATGGTTCGATTTGAATCCTGCACCTTTTCCTTCGTTTGTGGTGGGTTCGGTATATTTACATTCCAGTATGGTTCGATTTGAATCCGTTACCTATTGTATCTAGGTTTGACAAGGCTTTCAGGCCTACAAATTGTCGACCTCTGATTTAGACTGTTCTGACCTTTAAAAATTAACCACTTTAAAGTTATCACACTGTCTTCTCTACCTATCTATTAAGGGTTTTGTCGACCTCCCTATGTTTTGAGTCTATCACAGGTCGACAAAAAAATAAATATGCTTTTTATCGTCTTGCCCTAAAGTATTTTTTTATCCAGCTCGCCAGACCCCCTACAGCTCCCCCATCGATGATTTGCTGTAAGTATGCGCCTATATTTTTCTATAAATGCCTTAAAGTCAGCAATGTCTCTCAATGCTTCATGCTCCAGGTCATAATATGCAATTTGCTTTTGTTTTAGGGTGCCAAAGGATAAGGATATCACTATAGTCACTCATTGATTTTGACAAGCGGAGGAGCCTTTGTCTGCCTATTTTCATCGGGATGGTGTCCATGAGTGAGAAGAATTCAATACATTCAATATCACAGTCTTCCAGCTCAAAATCAAGCTTATCCCCTTGTAAAAAAAGCAAGCATCTCCTTTGGTAGCTTAAAGGGCTTTTAATTCATCCAGTTTATTTTTGTAGGCTATGGTACTCCTTGGGCTCTAGGGCTTTTAAAGTATTCTGCCATTTCCACATTGCCTAGTTCCAAGGCGATACTATAGGGTCTCATGCCATCTTTTTTTCCGTCAAGGTCACATCAGCCCCATGCGCCACAAGGTATTGACACATTTTTAGGTCAACATACCTGGCTGCTACGCATAGTGGCGTTGGCTTAAAAGGGATAAACACTATCAGGACGATTATAGTTGATATCTACACCATTTTGAATAAAAAAAGTCCAAAATGGCATAATTTCTTAGTGTAATCGCACCTCGAAAGGCTTGACCACCATATTTTTTTCCACTCGATGACCCAACTGGTGAATCAATGGCAAATTTTCATAGCGTTTCCCATAGATGGCTTGTTCAAAGGCATCTGTTTTGACGTGATTGACGCCATTGACATCAGCACCCTGTTCGACAAGATACCTTATGATGGGTTCCCTACAGTATCTGACAGCGAGTAAAAAACTAGGATTTTCTTTGACATTGAGGTTGGCACCATGTGCCACTAGCCACTTTATCGATTCAAAAGCTTCCATAGTCAAGGCACAGTCTAGAGGAGACAGTCTGGTGTATTCGTCAAGCTCTATTGCTTTTTCAATCTCCCACCCCTGTGTCAAATACTCATCTAGTGCCAAAGTATTGCCATCTATTAAGTCATGTACTATCTGAGGGAGTGTGTCGAAGCTACCAATATCTTTTAATGTTATCATTTGCTTTCTTCCTTTTATCTTAATCATCTTTTTGAGTCTATCACAGATGACTCAAGAAACAAATGCCAAATTTGACACTAGCTTAAGCAAAGCATTTCAGACTTATTTGACATAAAAACCATCTATTTTTAAACAAGTCTTCCTTATTTTATTAATTTTTTTCTTGACTTTCCCATCATAAAATGCTAAATTTATCAGGTAATGGCGCAGTAGTTCAGTTGGTTAGAATGCCAGCCTGTCACGCTGGAGGTCGTGGGTTCGAGCCCCATCTGCGTCGTTTCACTTGCCGAAATGGCGGAATTGGCAGACGCACTGGACTCAAAAATCCAGCGAAGGCGACTTCGTGTGGGTTCGACTCCACTTTCGGCATCAAGAGACTTTGAGATTTTCTCAAAGTCTCTTTTTTTCTAGTCTTACAATTGTAACCTACAAAAGTAACAAATTTACTTTGAAAGTAAAAGTTATCTTAACATTACAACTTAATAATGTTAAGATGAGTAAACCCTTTAATTTATATTTTTGAAAGTAACGGAGGTATATTAATGAAAAAAATCACTTATTACTATCATTGCTTGTTCATTGATACTCTCTACGCCAATTGCACCTCTTCATTTGAATGTTAATCCAGCCTATGCGGCAGATACTGCTGATAGTGAAAAAAATGAGATACAGCGCATTGTCAAAGAGCTCAATTTGTCTGTGATTAATGCCTACTTTGCCAAATATATCCCTCTAGATCAAAATATCTTTTGCCACTAAGGCACTCTATGAGGACTTTAATGCAAAAAAATGAATACATCAGCTTACTTCAATATGGCAAAAAAATTGAAAAAAATAACACAGGTTATGAAATTGTTCAAACTGATATCCAAGGCAATTATGCCCGTGTGATTTTGAAGCGCAGTATCAATATCATCGTTGATGGTAAACAATCCAATGGTAAAAATACAGAAAGCTATCTTTTTAAAAAAAGACAATGGTACTTGGAAAGTTGAAAACGTCTTTATCAACTGGACTGGTAGCCCGTCAGCATCTTACACCGCTTTTTGAAACAACCAAAAAAAGCTAGATTCTTTCACTTATAATAAGCTACCTTTAAAGTCCACCACAAAGATTGACTTTAAAAATGAAGTTGCCCTATACAAAAGAATCATCCTGATCTCAAAAAGATCAGGACAAAAAAAGAAGCCTCTGCCCCAAAGATAAAAGTCTATGTCAACGATAAGGAACTCAATTTCCCAACTCAAGCCCCTATCTTAGAAAAATAACACTGTCCTTATACCTTTAAGATACATCAGCGAAAGCCTTAAAGCTAAGGTTATTTGGAGTGCAAGTGATAAAACGATCACTGTAAAAAATGGCAAAGACACCTATATCTTTACGCTAGGCAAAACCGCCTATACCAAAAAAATCAAGAAACCCTCACCCTTCCTGTCTATCCACAACGTACAGATAATGGGACTACCATGGTACCGCTTAGAGTTATCGGGGAAATCTTTGGTAAGGTTACTTGGGACAATAAAAACTAAAACGGTCAAAGTGACAACGACTACTCAAGCTGCAGAAAACACTAAACAAAGTCAGCAAAATAACAAAGCTAAGACGCCCAGTCAAGCCATCCAAGTAACGGATGGCGACGTCAAGCTCATTACCAATGCCCTTAATTGGGTCATCGAAAGCTCTATCAATAATGAATTCCAAACCCTTGATCAAGCTTACTTTGATAACCAATCAACCTATCAAAAATTCGATCAGGCGCTCAGGCTGTACGCTAAACAAAAACGAAGATAATCTCTTAAAAAAATATTCAGCTAAAAGCAACCGTTAAAAACACCAAAACCCTTGCAGATCAAACCTTAGTCCTTTTTGGAGTACAAGGTCACTGCTACCAAGGCAAAAAAATGAAAAGGTTGCTTTAAGTCCTCAAATGATTGGACTCTCTCTCGAAAAAAACAGCTTTAGGTATCACCATCAAAGAATTTTTACAGCTATGAAACCGATGATACCGAAACGATTAATCGTTTTATCAAAGATATCAATGCATAAAAAATAAGGCTTAGGATAAAACCTAAGCCTTATTTTTTATGCACAAATTAATCTTGCCAGAACTTTGGCTGTTTTTTTATAGCTGGAATTGCTTGAGGGTTAAATACTGGCTCGACCCCTGCCTTGAGTTGACAGCGATAATCATTGTAAATCTCAACAGCGATATTACCAATAAGAAGTAAGACCACTAAGTTGACAATTGCCATAATCCCCATAAAGATGTCTCCAGTATCCCCAAACAACTGAGAAATCGCCTACGCAACCTAAAAAAATACTACAAAACATACCAACGCTCTAAAAAAATATTAAGGACTGTTTTGTTTCCACCCAAAAAGCCAATATTAGATTCACCATAAAAAAATAATTGCCAATAATAGAAGAAAAAGCAAAAAAGAAAACACAGAGTGATAAGAAAGGTACACCCCAGTTACCTACTTCATGTACGAGCGCTTGTTGGGTAATTTCCAAACCCTTGCCCCCCGCTTCGCCATAAAAAAATCTTCCCCACCTAAAAAGGATAATAAAGGCCGTTGCAGTACAGACAAGCCAGGTATCGACATAGACGCCCAAAAGCTTGAACAAAGCCTTGTTTTGCTGGATGACTGGTATCAGCTGCCGCCGCTGCATTTGGCACAGAACCCATACCTGCTTCATTTGAGAAAAGACCACGCTTAACCCCTTGAAGAATGGTGATCCCAATACCTGCACTTGCAATTTCTTGAATACCAAAAGCATTTAAGAAAATGAGTTTAAACATTTCAGGGACAAAGTTAAGATTGGTAACAACCACAAAGATAGCAACACCAAGATACATCAAAGCCATGATTGGTACAATAGCACTTGTAATATCAGCAACACGCTTAGCACCGCCAAAGATAATCACGCCTGTTGCTAAAGCAAGTGCAATCCCCACTACCCAAATTGGTAAGCCTAAAGACGTTGAACCGGCTTTAGCAAGGGTATTGGCTTGAATAGCATTAAAGGCAAAGCCATAGGTCACAGAAATAACGATAGCAAAAAAGGCTGCCAATTTTTTTGCCCCAAGTACATGTAAGATATAATAGGCAGGACCACCTCTAAAGCTCCCATCCTCATTTTGCACCTTATACACTTGAGCTAAGGTAGATTCTATAAAAGCTGTTGCCGAACCCAAGAAAGCCAAGAGCCACATCCAAAATACTGCCCCAGGACCACCGAGTTGAATCGCCACTGCAACCCCTACAATATTGCCTGTTCCAATACGTGAGGCTGCTGAAACACAGAATGCCTTGAAAGAAGAGATGCTCTTACCCTCTTTTTCATCCTTAGATTGATTAGACTCTCTTAAAAGTGAAATCATGTGTGGAATATTAAGTAACTGTCCCAATCTAAGGCGAATGGTAAAATAAACCCCCACAAAGCTTAAAAGTCCTACTAAAATGTAGGTGTAAAGATAGCCACTGACTGTATCAATCAATGTTTTAATAATGTCTCCCATAGATACACTCCCCGCTTCGATTTTTTTGCAAGTAATATTATACTACACTACGTTAATACTGTATATAACGAGGAATAATTTTTGATAGAACATAAAAATAAAACCCTAAAATAAAAAAAGCCTAGAAAACATATTGTTTTCTAGGCTTTTGAATAAGCTTAAATGATAATTAACGTTTAGAGAATTGTGGTGCACGACGTGCTGATTTAAGACCGTACTTTGCAAAACCGTAACGGAGATTTCAGCTTATTTACGGGCTTTTTTGAACTTCACCCTTCAAGTTTGCCAGTGGTTAACCAGAGATTTTTGGCAAGATTTTCACCCGAATTTTTTTCTTATTTAAGGCCTGATTGATAACCCCTGAAATTTCTTCTGGTTTATTATACTTGACCTTAGCATAGATATCCATCGTTGTTTTGCTGTTCTCATGGCCAACAAGATACTGCACTGTCTTTGGATCAACTCCCAAATAAATTAAATTCGTGATATAGGTGTGTCTTAGCACATGAAGTGTGACTACGAAATCAATCGTGCAACAATAGAAGGTCTATTCTTCCTTGCCTGACCTAATTCGTTCTTCACAGTGAATTTGATGCTCTTTCCATTCACGTATTTATAATAGGAATGTTCACCCACTGTTCTCGTCTTTACATACTTCCACATTCTCTGAAACTGACCATAGTTGAGCGGCTTCCCCTTGGAATCAGCAATTACAAAATCAGAAATAGATTCCCCCTTCTGCTCTCTCAAACATTCCACCAGCTTCTTTGGAATCGGAATATCTCTCTTTGCGACCGATGTCTTCAAGATTGTACTGATATCAGCTCTATTGTGATCATTTCTCTATGCTCTTCTAACCGAAATATACGGTGTAGGTGCATCAAAGGAATACACAATCCCATTGCAAAAGCCAATATTTCCTCTCTACGGAGTACCTTTACCTCTTCATTGGTAAGTGCTTCTTTTTTTCTTTTTAGATTTTCCTCCCTTTCCGTTGATCTTTGTGGCTGGATTATAGTCAAGCAGCTCATTCCTCTCAGCCGTATAGAACACACTTTTTGATCAACATATTAACAAGATTATACACAGATGCAGATTTCTTCGATGCTGGAATCAATGCCAACTGAATATCATCCGAAGTCACATCTGAGAGATACATGTCTCCTAATGGCTTGACTATGTAATTCTCCATTGTATTTCTATACCCTTTTAATGTTCCTGCAGATACCTTTGCGGATCTCATCTCCAGCCATTTCATACAATAATCTTCTACAGTAGGATTTGCTCTTCGAAACAATTCTTCTTCAATTTCTTTCCTTACCATCTGCTCTGGTCTGTTGTATTTCACCTTCGCATAGATATCCATAGTAATCTTACTCTTCTCATGTCCCGCCAGATACTGTACCATCTTTGGATCTATTGATGCATGAATCAAATTTGTAATATACGTATGGCGTAGCATATGCGGTGTCACCTTAAAGTCCAGTGAATATACCACTTTCCCATTGTGGGCAGCTTTCTCTCCTAGTTTTGGATAAATTGTATGTTTGACACGTTTCCTATTTTCATAACGGTAGTAGAAACATTCACCTGCTGTTCTGGTTTTCACAAAAGTCCATAAGCGTTTGTATTGCGAATAAGACATTGGATCACCATCACGATTAAGAACCACATAGTCTGAGGTTGACGTTGCCTTTATTTCCTTCAGGCACTCTAAAAGTCTGTCCGGCAAGGGAATATTTCTTCTTGCCGCTTTTGTTTTCAATTCATCTGAAATTACCGGACGATTATTTTCTGTGTGCCACGCTCTTCGTACTGTTAGATACAGAGCTTCTGCATCCATAAATATGGAATCCCACTGCAATGCCAAGATTTCTTCTCGACGTAATCCCGCATACAAACCAAGCATTACGAATGGATAAGTAGGAACCCCTTGAACGCTTCGATCAACTTCTCTGCCTGCTCATCTGTGAGAGCCTCCTTATCCTTCTGTGGAACACCTCCCCCTCTGCCGACAAATAAATCGCCGGATCTTTACCAATAACCCTGCTATCCAGTGCAGCCCTGAAGATTTGCTTATAAAGAACAGTAATAGATTTATATACTGATGCCGACTTATCCGCCACAGATTTCATGGAAAGTTGAATATCGTCCGCCATAACATCTGCCATTCTCATATCACCAATGGAAGCAATAATGTGTCTTCTTACCTTAGATGTGTAATCAACCATTGTGGTATTACGAACATGTCCCGATTGCATCTTCAACCACTTCTCACAATACTCTTCAACCGACGGGGATTTTCTACTGCATCGTGCAGAATCAATCTGTGCCAGCATATCCAGTTCTTTCTCGTACACTTCTTCACAGGTCGTTCCGTAAATAGATCTGTCTTTTCCATTCTCGTCAGTAACATGGGTTTGATAGTAAGTTATTCCTTTAATTGTTACGGTTCCATATTCAGGAATTCTAATTCTTGCCATTATTTCCTACCTCCTTAATTACTCTGACAAGTTCTTTTTATCAAAGAACAGCAGAGAGCACCACGATGTCGATGTTCATCTTCGTTTCTGCCTTCCTGTGGTGCTTCAAGGTCTTAGTGGCAACGCCTTTTTTTGTGTTCCTTATAACAAACTCTTGAAGAGCTCCTTCTGAAAAAAGAATCGTTCCATTCGCCGTTTCCTGATAATAGAAATCGTTTCTGCTGCCTTTGCTCGATCTAATGTCGAAAGGCTGATTCCCAGCGCTTCAGCAGCTTCCTTTCGGGAATACAATTTATCCAATATTCATCATGTCCTTTCTAACCTCTACTTCTGAAAATGTCTGCATCTTGACTCGTCTAGGTAATAGCCAAGCTGTACCTTAACCGCTTCATCAATGCCACGTATTTACCCGTGGCTTACTTTGCTAAGATAACGAAGTACGCATTTCTTGTCATATGTGCCAATCTGCTCTGCCAACACTATAGAAGGACGCTGTAGCCCCTTAGCCTTATGCAATGGATAATGCGTAGGCTGTCTGCATTTTTTCTCAAATTTCGATGTCAGTGGAGCAATGGTAATTGTCGGAGAAAATACATTTCCGATATCGTTTTGTAAAACCACAACAGGGCGAATACCACCTTGCTGCGATCCTATCGGTTTTCCAAGGTCTGCAAGGTAAATATCTCCCCTGTGATAAACCCATTCCTCTTTCATAATGAACGTCCTCCAATCCCATAACTGCTATAAAATTGTTATGGATAAAAACTGTAGGCGGCATGATACCACCCACAGTTTTTCTACTATATGGTTCCCCCAGCATTTGTCCTATACCCCGGAAGTCTGGGATTTCATCTCGGCGACAGGTTGCATCTCTGCTCCATTGGAATTTAACCACCCCGTCTGCATTATGACTGGGCCGCGAATTACGGAAGTATCATTGTCCCTTCTTGTGCTCTCCGCAACATCAGCTGCATACTGATATTTCCTTAATTCTTTCTACAATATGTATCCGCTTAGGTCCCGATGGACATCATGGCGTATTACAGGCTCCCACAAAAAAAGTAATGTACCGAGTGAATGGTATTAAGTTTTTCAAAGAGCTGCTGAAGAAGAATCTTTGTCCTTGCATGTACAAGTTTAGGAGAAAAGATCCTAAATTACAGTTCACCGGTAGTTTCCATAAGGTCGGCTTATAGTTGCCCGTCAACAAAAAAGAACCGCCATGCTAGGAATTTTTCCCCTCGCACAACGGTTCTATCTTTTTGCAACATCAATCAATGTCAATACATCGTAAAAACTATTTGATGATTTCCATATCCTTATTTGCATGAAGAGGAACCCCAATTGTATGTGGTGCAAAGGCCGTAAGCTTATCTCCCAGTATACACTCAATGCTGGGAACTAAAACTTGTAATTGTGGTTCTTCCATCTTGATCAAATCGCTTTTTATGGACTTCTCAATAATTTGCGCATATCCCGGCTCTTCAAACAATATATCAAGTAGAATATAAATATTTCAATGGTTGATAGGCGAATCATAAATAAACTTAAAATATCTCTTTTCAATTTTTTTCCCTACTCTCTTTTGTTCCTCACAGGAAATAAAAGGGAAAAATCTTAGCTGCCTCTTCGATATACCTATCCACATCCGTTCCAGGTCTAACAATAATATCAATATCCGTTGACAACCTCATTGGATGCTCCAGTAACAGTATAAGACCGGTTCCACCCTTAAATACAAATGGCATTCCAGCCCTTGTAATCGCTTCAAGAAGACCAAACGCATACACGCAGCGTTCCGGCAAGAGTGGATCACGTCTGCTCTTTGACTGCAAGCTCCTGATATGTTCTTCCGTAAAATTATCTTTTTGTCAGCATATTATAATCCCATCCTTAAATCAGTTTCGTTTATATGCAGCAACACCTTGTTCTTCTCATTTCTTCTCCTTGCATACCGGAACAGCTGACTCTCATCAATATAGAAATCCTAAAATGCCTGATGGAAAATACTGTCATACTCTCCACTGTTGACACTGGATAGAAGAAGTTTATCTGCCACAAGATCAACCAGCATCTTTTCAAGCCTTGTTTCCCAGACAGCCCCTTTTCCCCTTCGGGGATTCAGAGACCAGTTTTTGAATAACGATCATATCATCCGACCAGTATTGATGAAATATTTCAACAGAAGGATTCAGTAGAATCTTACCAACATATTGATCCTTTAAGGAATCAAACACATAACTTCCCCATCCCGATTCCACAGAAACAAAGATCACATTATGCGCAATTTGGTGATTCACAAATTCATTTAATTGCACCAGTTCAAAAATACGAAAACTGTCTATATCCGACTCCGTCTTTTCTGTTGTGATTTCACGCATCAGTTTCATTCCCTCTATCAACTGATGCTGATATGTCTGCTGTCTCTCAGGAAGAAATCAACTGCTGTGTTCAATTCTTCACTAATTTTACAGATCGCTTCATATGATGAACGTCTTTTTCCGCCTTCAATCGCTTGAATATGTTTTTCTTCCACTCCACAGGATAAAGCAAGAGAACTTTACCCTAGCACCGCTATGAATTCTTCCTTACTATCAGATTATTTTTCTCATCAATTCTTTCTTAGTTAAATGATAAAAAAATCATTGCATATATCAAACAAACAAAAATGAAAAAAATACAAACTCCAGCGGAGAAAAATCAACAAGTTTTCGACTTCTAAGAGCTATCATTGGAAGCGAATAAGGATAAATATATCCTATATTTTTGATTAATAAAAAGAATGATAAATCCACCCATGGCACCAAGGCTTGAAATACCAACTGCCTGACCAAAGCTCCGCGTTTTTAACACAAATATAATATTGTATGAAAATAAGCGGTATGGAAGCAACCATTGATATCAGTAGCCATCTTACATTCACGAAGATAGAATGATCTATTTGAATATGTGCCGTAGCCATACCGGATACATAAACAACGAATAGCATTACCTGAACAGGAATTAGCAATGCAAATACTACAAAAAAACTTTCCTTTCAACATTCCATTAATAGAAATGTTATTTGCTTTCAACATGCTTAAGGTATTTCTTTCAAATTCCGGCATCATAATGATAGCTGTTAAAATAGCCACCATTGGTGCAAAAAGAACTTGGCTATAGTAAAAAGTCAATTGTCCCCATAGAACAAGCGACTGTGTTCCATCCTCCAATACCTCTCGATTAGCAAAATATATGCCCAGACCAATAAAACTTGAAATAGCAAGAAATATGAAAGTTATAAAAACTGCTTGTATTTTACTGGCTTTTTTCCATTCCGACTTTATATAGTTTAGCATCATATAAGAGAAATCTCCTTTCTTCGGATTACCATCCGAGCTATCATATAAATCAATAAACAGAATAAGATATAAATCAAAAAGACGAACTGGCAAATATTGATCCAGTGTGTACTCATATGAAAGCTGAGCATTATCAATAAGATGATACTTGTAAGGGGCAAGATAGGCATTTCCTGTTCCCGGCAACCAGAAACTTAAAATTGACTGGCTGCGTGATGCCATTACGGTTCCCAAAAACCAAACAAGAAGCCGATCGCTAATACAATTCCCTGTTTATTTAAAAAGTAATGATAAAACAAAGGAATATACAAATCAAAGAGAATACTGTCAGCACTTGACCCATCAAAAAGAGCAGAAGCAACATTACACTGGTATGTATACCATTTATAGAAGCATATACATATCGAAAAGTCGTTTCCATCACAAAAAGAACTATAGAAGTACTAACCATCAGCAGTATCTTGGATAAAAAAATATCCTGTAAATTTCAGTTCCATTTTGATTGTTGTAACTTAAATGTCTGCCCCTCTTTCTCGTTACTGATAATCTTAGACGCAAATATGCTGACCATAATGGGCAATATAAGACAGTCTACCGTTTGATTGTTATAAAAAGCAGCAATATTATGCAAATTTGAATGCGACAATTCACTATTAATTACAAAAAGCTGCCAAAGGCTTGCAATGATCATTATGACGAATAACATCAAAAAAATGTGTGAGTACGGCGAATTTTAAGCAATTCAATTTTTATGTTTTTGCAACATGGATCAGGCCTCCTTTATTAAATTCAAAAAGATCGTCTCCAGATTTTTCTTTTTCTCTCTACACGATAAATTAAATTTCCTTGAAAAAAACTAACTCAGATATAAACAGAGCAAGTTCATCATCATTTTGATTTGCAATTTTCAATAAATGATCATTGATTTCTTTCAATGAAGTTTGTGGATGCCTTGAAATAATATCGTTTACTTCGTCGGTATTTAAGTTTCCTTCTATTTCAATCCATTCGTTTGCTTTGATCTGGCTGATCTTACCCTCATAAACTAACTGACCATGACTGATTATTCCAACCCGATCAGCAATCTGCTCAATTTCCGAAAGAATATGGCTCGAAATGAGAATGCTGATACCGTATTCTTTCGACAATTTGATAATCAATTCTCTGATTTCATGAATGCCGGATGGATCAAGTCCATTTGTAGGTTCATCAAGTAGAAGAATCTGAGGTTTTTTTACGAGTGCAAAAGCAAGTGCTAGACGCTGTTTCATGCCAAGAGAATAAGACTTAACAAGTTTTCTTTTATTGTCTTTATTCCATAATCCAACAAGCCTTAATGTTTCCTGTATATTTGATTCATCAAATCCCAGCATTTTTTGGAAGACAAGTAAGTTCTCGTATCCTGTTAAATTAGGATAGTAAGACGGCTCCTCTATCATAGATCCTATTTTATTAAGATAAGTGAGGCTATCTTTTTATTGGTTGACCCATTACCTCAATCTGTCCGGACGTTGGTGACATTAAAGACAGGATCATCTTCATTGTCGTTGACTTTCCAGCACCATTAGGGCCAAGAAATCCATAAATTTCACCCGTCTTGAGAGTTAATTCCTTAATATTGACATTAGTAACATCTCCAAACTTTTTTGTAACATTGTGTAATTCAATCATATTTTGCATTGTTCTCTCCTCCTGAATCATATGATAGCGCAATAAGATTAAATGGCGCTTGTGCCTACCTTATGGTTACATTAAGAAATGGTCAAAGACACCCTCTCATTTGTTTTATATGTTATAATGAGAACATCAAATTGTGTTGAGGATTAAGAATTATGTATAATAGTAATATTTTATTAGTGGATGATGAGCCAGAATTACTTGAGATGGTTTATCAGATTTTGAAACATGAAGGATATAAGTATATAGATCGAGCATCGAACTGTTATGAAGCCAAGTGTTTAATAAAGAACAACGTGTATCAGTTGATTTTTACTTGATGTTACCTTACCAGATGGAAATGGTTTTGATTTATATTTTTGATTTACTAAAAACAAGATCAATTTGATACACCTGTTATTTTTTTGTCTGCGCGGGACGAAGATTCTGATCGCTTAAGAGGGCTTGGTTTAGGCGCAGATGACTATATAACAAAGCCCTTTTTGCCTATGGAACTATTGCTTCGAGTGAAAGCGGTTTTTAAGGAGAATAAGCAGGAATGCCGAAAAAAATGTCTACAATTCAATTAGGAGAAGTAGAGTTCTCTACAGATGCAGGGACAGTCACCAGACAGAATAGAGTGACTTCGCTAACAGCAAAAGAGTATATAATTTTAAAAAAATTAGTAGAAAATCGCGGAAAAATAGTTTCTATTGATGTTCTGTGTGAAACTCTATGGCCGGATGGAAGTTATGGGTTGAGAGCTCCTTAATTGTTCACATTCGTCATTTACGTGAAAAAAATTGAAGATGATCCCTCTAAACCCTAAGTACATTATAACTGTTCGAGGTTTGGGATATCGGTTGGAGAAATAAATGAAAACAAAAAAGATTAATATTATTTTGTACCTTGTCATATTCTTATTCTGTGCTATCGGATTAATTGCCATTAACTTGATCATCTTATACAGCCAGATAAAAGTCACTACATTTGATGAAGCAGAAATCATCAAAAAAATATCAAAAAGAGAAGGGAACTACTATACGCTGTCAGAACAAACAGGAGAAATGTTGACGAAGAATAATAATTTTTCTTATGCTCCTGAACGATGATGGAATAATAATTTTTAAGTAAAAAAATTTACCTGAAGAATTAAATAAGCAATACTCATTAAAAGATGTTGCAGCCTTTTACAAGATATTATCTGAAGGACTACCCTGTACAGACATATATTATAGATGAAGGACTCTTAATTATTGGAGAACCAAAAAAACACTGAATGGAAATATAATTTAGTCTATAAAATAGATACTATACAAAAACTTATCTCGCATCCTGCCTTTTAATTATTTTTTTATAAATGTTTTAATTTTGATTCTAATACCTTTATACATCCAAAAGAGAGTTTTGCGACGAAAGGAATCTGACCGAACAGAATGGATAGCAGGTGTTTCTCATGATATCAGGACACCATTAACACTTATCATGGGGCATGCAGATCAAATCAGAAAAGATCCGCAATCAGAAAAAAATCGGATTCAAGCAGAAATTATTGAAAAAAACAGGGAGAACGAATTAGAAACCTGGTTACGAATTTAAATGTATCCAGTAAGTTGGACTTTGGACTAGATCATTTTTGAAAACACGAGTTTTTAAGGTCGGTTCAAAAACAAGAAAAATTCTCATTGATATTATGAATAGGAATTTGAGCAGAAATATAAATTTGATTTTTGAAATTGAAGAAGATGCTTCAAATATTATCCTTAAGGTAAATGAAAGTCTATTTCAAAGGGTTATAGAGAATATTATTAATAATTCCATCCATCATAATCCAAATGGTTGTAGTATTAAAATAAAGATCAGCAAATCAATTCACCGTTCACATAAGTTTACCATCGAATTTTCAGATGATGGTATTGGAGTGTCTGCAGAACAATTAAAAAAACTTAACACACCTGTTTTTAAACAACTTAGAAAATGCTCAAGAACACGGAATAGGTCTTAGGATCGTTAAACAAATTGCTCGTTATTATAAGTGGAGCGTTCAATTTAGTACTTCAGAAACCGGTGGAATGAAGATTGTTATAGAAGCATAAAAAGCAAGTTTAAGAGAGACAGCTACCTATGCCCTGCTTGTTTGGTGATTCCCCAATCCCCTTGGAGATCCATGTCTTTGACACTAGCTGCGCATCCGTTCCGGACGCTTTTATAAAGCAATTTCTTTTATATGTATTGCAGGGATGGTATCCCTGCTTGGATTATCGGTTATGAATATCTATCTGTTTTTTCCTCCACTTCTCTATCTCGCTTTTCATCATCCAAAATCATCTGAACAATCGCATCTGCCACCTGCCAGTCTTTTTAATTCACGTTTAAGTTTCTCATATTCTGAATAGTTCCTTTTCTTTCGTTCCAGTATCTTCGAATACTCTGCAGACAACTCCTTCACTTTTGGAATCGGAACATCTTTACCATAGATTTTTTTGAACTCATCGAATGCTTCCTTTGCGACTCTACGAGGTATTAGAAAATCACGATGCTTTTCAAAAAAACTCTCGGTTATATTTTGATTGCCTTATTCTGATCTACCGACTGGATATGCATTGTCAGAATCTGACTTGACTCCATATCCAAGAAATCCTTCAGCATCTGGTCGGAAAGATCAGATGCTGTAATCTGTAAATAAGACATAGAACTGTACATTCCACCCATCTGGAATACTCTGCTCTTAAGAAAGGAAAAAAACAGGTTGGGGCGGTGTCATTTCTTCTCTCCATCTACATCTACAACCTCATACTGGTTCAACTCGTGCTTCAAGAACTTCTCGATATCGAATGTGTTCTTCTTATTTGCTCCATCCGTGTACTTATAATTCGGATGTTTCGTCAGATCATATTTAATGGATAAAAACGGACGCACACCACGAAGCTACAAAATACATTTACTGCCATCAAGCACCGCCAACTCATCCACAGATGCTAAGTCTTTACCAAGTTTTTGGTAGTTCGTACCATAGGAAGGACTATTTCCTCTGGTGTCGGATGTGTTATAGGTGTCGATGGTTTCCTTATCAAGTACCTGATTTAATTCTTTCAGCGTGGTAGGTTCCGCACCTCCAAGGAAAAATACGAGAATCCATATTACCTGTCCTTATAGATTGCCTTAAGCTGTGATTGTGCCTGCAATATCAGTGCGGTGGATATCTCACGACTTCGGACAGTCGCTACCAGTTTCTCCAGATTTGGTATCTGACCGATATTGGCGCACTCATCGATCAGGCAACGCACATGCACTGGCAAGCGTCCACCATACACATCATCTGCCTTCTCACAAAGCAAGTTAAAGAGCTGCGTATAAATCATAGAGATCAAGAAGTTAAACGTCGGATCTGTATCACTCATAATGAGGAACAATGCCGTTTTCTTGTCACCGATGGTATCTAATGATAATTCATCGTACATGGTGATATCTCTCACTTCCTGAATATCAAATGGCGTCAGTCTTGCGCCACAGCTGACAAGAATCGATTTTAAGGTCTTGCCGGCAGCTAACTTAAACTTTGCATACTGTCTTACCGCAAAATGATCCAGTTTCTTCTTTTTTCAGTGCTTCAAACATCTGATCTACCGGATTCTGGAAAGATTCATCATCTTCACGAACTTCCATCGCATTCAGGAACTCGATCAAAGTAGCGAAGTTCTGCTCATCCTTGGGAGCTTCATAATGGATATATCTAATCAAAGCACAGTAAAGCAGCATCTCCGCTTTCGTCCAGAATTCATCCCCCGCCTTGCCATCGCCTTTGGTGTTGGCAATTAGTGTAGTTGTCAATTTCAGAATATCTTTCTCACTGTGGATATAAGCAAACGGATTGTAATGCATTGATTTCTTAAAGTTGATCGTATTAAAAATGCGAACATCATATCCCTTTTCCAGAGAAAAATGTCCGCAATCAATTACAATATCACCTTTTGGATCAGTAATTACATAGGAACTATGTCCTTGTAAGAGGTTCGGTTTTTAACCAAAATCGCGTCTTTCCGGAACCAGATTCTCCGATAATCAGTACATTTTTTTATTTCGTGCATTCGCCGGATTTTTTTCGGCCTGTTGCCCATCACCAGCCTCTCTGTCTGCGTCAGTATCACATTGTTTTTTTAAACTCTGGATCTACAAATGGTGCAATGTCTTTTGCCGTTCCCCAGTAAGCGTTTTGTCAAGTACCTTTTTATATTTATGGACGCTTTTTTTCTGTAAGATGTTTTAACCTTTTGGACAAAGAAAAACAGTAAATCTTTTTTTGATTTACTGTTTTTAATATTTGAGATAATCCTATTTGTCAAACTAAAGCAATTATTTACCTTTATGCTTTTTGTTTACGCTTTTTCTTGCTTTAATTCAAATTTTTCTTTTGCTTTTCTAAATCTCTTTGTTGCTTACTTTTTGGTTTTTTTCTTTCTAATTTCAACTCTTCTCTTTGCTGTTGTACAGCCATTTGAGACTTTTGAACTTACTCCTATTTGTTTACTTTGCTTTCTTGCTTCTCTTTGTAATCTTTTAGGGTTAGATTTTTTTCTTTCTTAATGTCAACTTTTACTTCTGAACTGAATTTCAAACTATTGTAATTTTTTTCAAAATAAAATCATATACTTCATAATCTTTTTGGTTCTGCCCCAAACACTACTCTGCATACTGATAGTTTGTCTTTTTCTACTCTCTCAAAGACACCTACCCAAAATGGATCATCAAAAAAATACCGTTAATTTACCTGCTATTTTTTTCCATAACAGACCCTCCTTTGATTATTACTTGATCAAAGAATGGACAACCCGGAGGGGAAGGTTACTTACCTAAATATAATTTATTTAGACGACTGGGCTACCTACCAGTTCTAATACATTTATATAAAAATGTATATTGCGTTTTTTATCTTCGACTTTTTCTTTTTTTATTATACAGCTTTTTATACCCTTTTTTTCACAGTCCTAAATCTTGACTCTTGCTCTTTGTAAGTCGCTTTTTTTGTTCCTTTAACTGCTCTATACAGGTCTTAACTTTTTTTCAGCCTGTTCTACTTCTTCTCTTATCTCTAATATTTGATTGTAAAAGGCTCTTTTTCTCTTTCTTCAAGGTGGCAAGTTCTGATTTCCATTTGCTGATGGCTAAGGTCTTGCTTTCTCCTAAATGTTCTTTCAGATGTTTCTTGGCACTTTCAAATAAAAATGAGTTCTGCCGTATGCTCATTATAAAAAAATCTTCCTGTTTGCTTTTTCTTTAATTTTTTTATATGCTTTGTAGGTGTCCTTGTGCTTCAAGTATTTTTTCTGACTGATCGATGAGTTGTGTTTTTTTCATCAACCTTCTTTTTCAGTATCATTTAAGGCTCTTGTGGTCTTATAATTCTTATCTCGTAAATCGGTAATGCTTTCTTTCAGTTCAGATAATGAAGTGATGTTTTTTTCTTTGAGTAATTGATAACTTTCAATATATTTCTCTAAGTCTGCACTATTGTTATCTGCATTTCTACGGATAAGATTTTTCAAAGATTGATTGCAAACTTTTCTTTGGGTGGGAGGGTCGCCTTTGTATTTTTCGTTTTCTGCTTTTTTTCTTCTTTACCTATTCCTCTTATCCAATTCAGTAATGCCTTTATTCTTCTTGAAATTTCTCTTAAAATCGCATTTTGATGTTTGATTTCTCGGTTGATATTTCCTCTTCCTGTGGCTATGCTTTTTCTTTTTCCATTTGGGTTGCTGATACGCCCATGTGGATTGTCGGTATTTGTTCTATACCTTGTCTTTGATAAGAACGATGATCTACTTTGTCATGTATGCTGTTTTTCTTCAAGATATTTGTTTGTAATGTCTGCCCATGCTTTTCGCCATTCTTCTGCTTTATCTTGCTCGTTCCAATCTGTTGTATTTATCCTTCTTGTTTTGTAATTACCATTTTTTGAGTTTGACTTTCTCGCCATTTTCATCAAGGATATATTCCTTTTTTTTGATTTTGCTCCCCATGTTGTATCTTCATTTAGTGGTCGCATAGTTAGTAGGATATGACAATGTGGGTTTCCATCATTTTTTTATCGTGTAGGGAATATCAGCACACATACCGACTTTTACAAAGTTTTTCTTTTTACATATTCTCGTACAAGATTTATTTGTTTCTCTCGATCTAATTCTTTGGGTAAGGCAACTTCAATTTCTCTTGCAAGTTGAGAATTTTTACTCTTTTCTATTTTCTCTACACTGTTCCATAATGTTCCTCTATCTAAAAATTCCTGTGGTGCATTTTGTGGCAAAAGAATTTCTGTATGTGCTATTCCACCTTTTCTTGTAAAGTCATGGACTATTCCGTCATATTCGTTTTTTATCTTTTCGCTACTTTCGATAGGCGGAAGCTGCTACTGCACTTTTGCCTTTGCCTCTTGAAATTATCTTTATGCTAAGATGATATATCGCCATAAGAAAAAACCTCCTTTCCATTTTTCGATATGGTTATGGTGGCGATAGATAAGACTTCCTAAAAAAATCGGATAGCTTTTTATCCGATTTCTTCCCCGAAGTACACAAGGGGTAGGAAATTTATTTCCGTAGAGGAGTGTAGCTCCCCTGTATCAGCGTTAGCTGATATGCTTATCTAGCAAGAGCCTTCGGAGAACGCACGCACCCTTTAGGGTGTATAAGTGCGCCTTTGTAAACAAGGGACTATTCCTCTATATCCGTTTCTTCCTCTTGGTTTTCTGTATTTTGATTTTCTGTTTCTTCTCTGCTTTCAATGATTTTTTTAGTATTTTTGATATTGGCTTCTTCTTTACGAATTAGAGATTTAATTAGCTGATAAAATTCATCTTTGGTTAAATTCTTGCTTTCTATAAAGATACTTTCAAAGACTGCTCCTTTTTTTCATATATTCTTTTATCTCTCTTTTTTTCTTTCTTCCTGTTTCTGCTGACTGATGAGTTTTTTTCTTTTTGTTTTTGTAACTGCTTAATTTCTTCATCTGCCATTAAGATTTTTTTCTTCTATGTTTTTTTCATTTTGTCTTTTCCTCTCTTTCTTATTTTTGAGCAAAAGAAAAAAACAGTAAACCTTTTTTTCCGATTTACTGTTCCTCTGTTATTTTTTTATTAAGTTGCTAGTTCAACAAACAATTGGGATTTATTGCTTTGTTACTTTAGAAAAAAATAACAAATAAACTCCAAATATAAATTTAATTATTGCATCAATATAGGCAAATAGTACCAAAGAGACAGCAGAAAAAAATATACCCCATGATAATATTAATAGTGCACATAATTCCTAATAAAATCATTGATTTTCCATGTACAAAAATAGAATGGAAAAATGCAATGCCGTGGCTAATAATGCCCCCAACCATATCAATCTCCAATTCTCCGTAGCAAAAAAATGGACCGCCTAAAAAAATCATTAATATAAACAGTAATATTATTGAGTATTGAGAAACCTTATTTTGAAATTTAGTCGATGATCCAGTGGATAGTTTTTTTAGTAAGTTTTTTTATTCATATTAATCGAAAAAGCAAACTACATAACCTATACTAAACACTTGCATATTTATAATTTGTTGTCCACCTATTAAGGTAGCAACTGCGATAACTATGGCAACCGCAATTAACCATAAACCGCAAGATTTTTTTATAATTAAATTCTAACTTTTCATTTTTTTCATATCCTAACATTCGCCGAAAAGCCTCTCTAAATCCTAATTTATTTGTCTATGTCGCTTAATACTATAGCATTTTTTTAGGCATTTTTTTCTACTGCCAGATTTCTCACTTACTCGCTACTATTTCCATTAGAATGTATTACCTTAAACAGCTTATCTTGAAATGTCTCTTTATTCTTTTTTTATCAAAAATATATCTCTGTTACAAAGGTCTTTCCATTTATCTTTTTTTGTAAGAATGCCGTCAGGCTTTTTGGTGTTAGTGGTTGTTCTTCTGTCTGTATTTCTTTAATATCTATTTTTCTCATTTTTCTGCCATTTAGTTCCTCAGATTTCCTGTATTAGGAAACCTCTTTTCATGTTGATTGGTATTTAGTTTTTAGGTTATTGCTTGTAACTTCTTTTTGCTCTGTATTCTCTTGCTTTTTAATTTCTCATACTCTCGGCACTTTTTCAAGATTTTTTTGGCTCGGTATTCTTTTGAATATTCTCTATGATAGGCTCGTGATTTTTTTCTTTCTTTGCTTCTTCTATTTCTTCCCTCATTTGTAGCATTTCTTGTGCTGTCGGCTCTATCTGTTTTGTCAGTTCATTTTCAAATTTGCCGATATAGTTAAAAATAAACTTCTATTCGCTGAACTACATATGGCATATTCACTGCAATAGGTTACATGTTGTACTTTTTTGTTTTTGTGTATGGTGCGTATGTGCATTTTTGTTCCGCAATCTTTACAATACATCAAGCCTGAAAGTGCGTGAATTTCTCCATCTCCGTTTGGTCTTTTTTTACAGGTGCGTTTTTTAACATACGCTCTACATTTGACTGAATTTCATTTGTTTCCGTTCCTTCTCCGGAAACAAAAAAGAGCGCCAACCCATTCTTTAAATCTAAAGAATGAGCTGACGCTCTATGTAAAATATCTATACTCAGTTTTGATAACAGGTGACAACACATGAGGACACATGACAACAAAATTTTTTTGGCATGAAAAAACCCCGGAAACCATTGATTTTTCCGAGGTTTTTGAGTCTTCCAAATCTCGATTAACGCTTGCTGAACTGTGGTGCACGACGTGCTGATTTAAGACCATATTTCTTACGTTCTTTCATACGTGGGTCACGTCTTAAGAATCCAGCACGTTTTAAAGCTGGACGGTATTCTGGATCAGCTTGCAATAAAGCACGTGCAATACCCATTCTGATTGCACCAGCTTGACCAGAGGTACCACCACCATTAGCTTTTTACTAAGACGTCAAAACGTGCTTCTGTCTCAGTTAAAACAAGTGGTTGTAAAACGATCATTTCTAGAGTCTTCTTACCTAAGTAAGCCGCCATCTCTCTGCCATTAATGGTAACATTACCATTACCAGGCACCAATCTTACACGAGCAACGGAAGATTTACGACGACCAGTACCATAATATTGAACTTGTGCCATGATCTCATTTCCTCCTTTACACGGTGTATTCGATTGGTTGTTGTGCTTGATGAGGATGTACCTCATCAGCATAAACAAACAACTTGCGGAACATTTGACGACCTAGACGATTGTGTGGAAGCATACCTTTAACTGCACGTTCCATCACAAAAGCAGGTTTTTTCGCCATCAAGTCACCATAAGTAACTTCTTTTAAACCACCTGGATAGCCACTGTGGTGATAATATTTCTTTTTGTGTTAATTTATTACCTGTTAACACGACATCTTTTTGCATTAATAACGATAACATAATCTCCGCAATCCACATTTGGGGTATAGGTTGCTTTATGTTTGCCTCTTAAAATTGTGGCAACTTGTGTTGCAACTCTACCTAGTGGTTTACCTTGAGCATCAATTACATACCATTTTCTTGAAACTTCTCCAGCTTTGGCCATGTAAGTTGTACGCATGGAATTCCCTCCTAAAACTCGGTATACATAATGAATGATTTATCAGTCGTATGTATTTACCCGAGATCCGGGGCTCTGGATCATTTTCGGTGCAAATCATACCATAACATGATAGCAACAAATCATGCTCTTGTCAATCATTTTTGATCAGTTTTATGGATTAAAATTTCTTTTTTCAAACGCTTACTCATAATGCATGAGGAGGTTTTCCCTTAATTGCCAGAGGCTCTTGGAGTAATCAACATAGTAATCATGAGGATTGTTAAAACGCTTGACCTCATCCCATAAAGTACGTTTTTGTTCGATACAATAATCCCTTATTTCTTCTACGGTAGGCAAGTCATAGACAAGTTGACCTTTGGAGAAAATCTCAACTTGTAATTTTTTTCAGCCCTAAAGTCTTCGATGAGTTTCTTTTTCCAAATCGCTTGTGGATCAAAGATTTCATAAGGCTTGGTATCATCAATGACTTCATCAGCTAAAGGCAATCACATCAGCAATCGCCTTGCCTGTCTTTCTATCATAGAGACGCCATGGCATCTTGTACCCCTGGTGTGGTGATTTTTTTCGATATTTTTCACTGATTTTTGATACGAGGCACAATTTTGCCTTCTTCTTCTACAGCGACCAATTTATAGACACCACCAAAGACAGGATCACTTTTGGCAGTCACCATTCTTTCACCCACACCAAAGCTATCGATCTTAGCGCCTTGCACCAATAAATCTTGGATAATATATTCATCCAAACCACCAGAAGCCACGATTTGACAATCATCAAAACCTGCTTCATCCAAAATATTACGGACACATTTTGACAAGTATGCAATATCCCCACTATCAATACGTACCCCTTTAGGGACGAAAGCCTTTAGGTACGACGACTTCATTAAAAATTTCAATAGCATTGACAATACCTGAAGAAAGGACATCATAGGTGTCTATCAAAAAGGACGCATTGATCTGGATAAAGCTCTGCATAAGCACGAAAGGCATCTTTTTCATCGCTGAAAAGTTGAATCCAGCTATGTGCCATTGTGCCTACGGCAGGAATGCCCATTTTTTTATCACTTAATGTGTTCGCTGTAGCACCTACACCACCAATATAGGCAGCTCTTGCACCATAAACGGCTGCATCAGCACCATGAGCTCTTCTAGAACCAAACTCCATCACCGCTCTTTTTTTGAGCAGCCCTTACAATACGTGACGCCTTGGTCGCAATCAAGCATTGATGGTTCATATTTAAAAAGCATCATTGTTTCCACAAAGACAGCTTCAATAATTGGCCCACGCAAGGTAATCAATGGCTCTCCTGGAAATACTGGCGTGCCTTCTGGGATTGCCCAAACATCACAACTGAAACGAAAATTTTTTTGAGATAGTCCAAAAACCTTCGCTAAATACTTGTTTTTTTCTCGCAAAAATTGAATATCTTCATCAGAAAAACTAAGGTTTTGCATATAATCAATGACTTGTCCTAACCCTGCTAGAATTACATAGCCACCCTTATCTGGGACTTTTCTAAAAAAACATATCATAATAGACAATCTTGTCCTTAAGTCCATTTTCAAAGTAGCCATTTGCCATTGTTAGAGCATAATAATCCATCAATAAACTAAGATTTCTCTTTTGCATTCTCGTTTTCCTCCTTTCCCTACTGCCAAAGTTCTAACATCGAACTCGAATCCTCATAATGAAAGTCTTCATTAAATTGGTAACGTTGTTCCAAAATACTATCCTTATCACTATCTACCAATTGTATCAAAGGCTTGATATGACTAAAAAAAGTCGTTCTTAAAAAGCTCTTTGCGACTAATGGTTTCAAATATCCTCTGTAAGTCTGCCAATTCGAACGCTTTATCCAAAAAAAGCAAAAAGCAAGATCACTTTGCCAAGCCTTTTGACGAAGTGCCTCACTTGCCATAGCAATCATAATCCCATGATCAAAGGCGAGTTTTTCACTGTGAATAAGCTCTCTTTCCCATTCGCCTTGGCTATTTTTCTTAACATGGATGTCTGCACCGAGCATCAAACTTTCGTGTTTTAAACTCAATTTAATGCGATAATTTTTACCATCAACAGGCATGCGGTGCATCGTTACTTCAAACCACTTGGCATTTTTTTAGCGTCATCGTCTGCCTTAGGGCTCACTATTTTTCCCCTTTGCCTACGACAGCTAAATAACTTGTCCCTATCACTCTTGTACGTGGATCACGATCAACAGCACTATAACTATGGAGTTGACCATAATAGCGTCCCTTTAAACCCGTTTCTTCCAAGAGTTCTCTTTTGGCTGCCGCTTTCAAATCTTCATCTATTTCACAAAATCCACCAGGCAAAGCCCAAGTATCCGCATAAGGCGAATTTTTTCGTTCTACCAAAAAGTATCTCTATCTTTGCTGGTGTCCCTCTTTCCCATACATAGCGAAATAGGGCGGTATCCACAGTATGAGAGATTTTTTCATACTGACTGTCATCGTAATTTTTTAAATAGGCTTTGTCTTTTTCGCTAAGATTCATCTTACACCCACTCATCATCTGCCAAATCATCTAGACTAGTTAATTCCCAACCATCATAAATGCCGACCTTTTTCATCTAGGGCTTCAAAGCATTCATAGGTTTTTTTCGGTGACAGAAAGGTAGTCTAGCTTGTGACGTGCCAACATTCTTAGTCCTAAAGACATTGGCTCTAAGTCCTCAACATAGATTTTATCATCAATAATTTCAAAGCCATTCATCAAAAGCTCTGAGGCTACACGTCCACGGCTTGCCCCATCTTGGAAATAAAAAAATAGTAGCTGACAGGGTATTCCTTATTCAAATCAAAGCCACTTTCTGCAAGACGGCTGAGCATATGACGGTTTTTTGATGTGTACTAAATCAACTTCTGATGGATAAAGTCCTTCTAGATAAAACTGCCAAGCGCCATCCTTATCAAGCATGAAGTTGAATTCATAATCTGAAAATTCAGCAGCAATCTTACCCACAAGTGGTGGCAAGTAATTTTCATCTTTTCCATAAAAAGTAAAAGCATACGATTACCATCATAGGTAAAGGGGAGCCAACAAACTTGCTATAGCCCTCTTCTTGAAGAATATAGCAAGCACGTGTTTGAATTTCTTGTAGGCGTTTCTCTTCTTCCTCAGTATAAAAAGCCATCTTCATCAGGCTCTTGCATTTCAATTTTTTTAAGCCAAAGAGCCAAGGCAAACGTGGTACGGGCGCAGTGCCAAAAAGAGCAAGGTCGACATTGACCAAGGCTTTTGCTCCTCCATATCACTGACATAAATTTCAAATTGGCTCTCTTGATCTAGGAGAGGTTCACGTTCGATATTTTTCCTCTCCAGTAACAAACTCTATCTTATTAATCTTGTCTTGGTTTGACATGGTTATATCTCCTCTAAATTCAAATTGCTCTCATTATAACATACTTATTTCTCTTTAGGTATACCCTCTCCCCAACTAGCAAAGGTAAGAAAAAAACTGATATATTGGTACTATTGTAAATAAAGGAGGAATACTATGTCTTTAGATGGTCTTGCGATTAGAAGCCTTGCCAAAACGCTAAAAAAACAACTTTGCACAGGTAAAGTCGATAAAATCGCTCAACCCAACCCTCAAACCCTAACATACCAAGTTAGAGTCGCCGGAGAAAATAAACGCTTACTTGCCTCCATCAGTCCTCAAAATGCTCGTCTCGTTCTCAGTGAAGAACGTTTTCAAAATCCAGAAACCCCTCCACTTTTTGTTATGGTGTTACGTAAACATTTGCAAAACGCTCAAATCACTGATATCTATCAACTTGATTATGAGCGCATGATAATATTTGAATTGAGTGGCTATGATGAAATAGGCGAAAATACAAAATTCAAACTGATTTTTGAGCTTATGGGCAAAAACTCCAATATCATTCTTTTAAATGACCAAGGCATTATCTTAGATGCCATAAGAAAGGTTGGTCTCCATACCAACACCTATCGTCAAATTCAACCTGGCTTAGCCTACGTCATGCCCCCTAGTCAAAATAAACTTGATCCCTTTGATCTAAAAATGGATGAGCTTAGTCAGCTCATCCTAAAAAAATCTAGCACAATGACGCTCAATAAGGCTCTACTCAATATCTTAGGTGGCTTTGGCCCCCAATCTGTCGAGGAGCTTATTTATCGTGCCAATATTCCTAGTCAGACACGAATTGAATACTTGGGTGAAGGCGACTATCAAAACTTAGAAATTGCTCTTCGTGACTTAAAAGAAGGTTTTACAAATGATCAATGGCAAGCAGAAATTGTCTATAAAGATGGTGAGCCTTTTACCTTTGCTCCTTTTACCCTAAAACAATTTCACAGTTTTTGAAAAAATCCTTCGAAGATTTGAGCGTCCTTTTAGAAACCTACTACCATGTCAAAGAAAAAAACATGAACGCTTTACTCAACAAGCCAATAGTCTTGGGCGTATCATTCAACATGAAATTGAACGTTGTGAAAAATACAGCCTGCAACTAGAAACCATTGCCCAAAAAAAGAAAAATGCCGAAATTTATCGTATCTATGGGGAACTGATTACAGCCAATCTCTATCGTATCAAGCAAGGCGAAACCACCACCCTTGAAAAATTTCTATGATAACAATGCCCCTATCACTATCGCCTTAAATCCACAAAAAAACGCCGAATGACAACGCTCAAGCCTACTTTAAAACCTATAATCGGGCTAAAAAAATGGTGCCAGCCAAGCCAGCAAACAAGCCGAACAAACCAAAGAAGAGCTTGACTACTTAAAAAGCATTCTTGACGCCTTACACTTGAGTCAAAAAGATGATGATCTCCTTGAAATCCGTCAAGAACTTGAGCAAAGTGGTTATTTGAAAGCAAAGGTTCAAAAAGAAAAACAAACGCAAACAATGACCATTTTTAAAAACCATCTACCAAGATTATGAAAATCTATATTGGTAAAAACAATCTTCAAAATGACTACCTCACCCTAAAACTCTCCCGTCCAAAAAGACCTTTGGCTGCATACCAAAGCTATCCATGGCTCTCATGTCTTGATTAAATCAAAAGGGGAACCAACTTTTTCCTGACGATGTCATCTTACAAGGGGCAAAATATGCCGCTTATTTTTCCAAGGCACGCTATAGCACACAGGTGCCAGTGGACTATACTTTGAAAAAATTTGTCCATAAGCCTTCAGGGGCAAAGCCTGGCATGGTCATCTATACCGATCAAAAGACGGTCTATGTCACCCCAGAAGCTCTAGAAGTGGAGGAATAAAATGTATATCGACCTTATCGCTGTCGGAAAAGTCAAAGAAAAGTTTTTATCAAGAGGCAATCAAAAGAATACCTTAAGCGTCTATCTGCCTACCACAAGCTCACCATCATCGAAATCGAAGATGAAAAAAAGATCCCCAAAATGACTCTCCTTCAAGTATTCTTGGTGTTTTAGAAAAAGAGGGTGAAAAAATACAAAAACGTCTTGCCAAAGATACCTATCTTATCGCCCTAGCCATTGATGGCGAGGCGAAAAGTAGTGAAGGGCTGGCCAAGGAATTTTTTTACGTCTAGAAGGCTTGGGCAAAACCCATCTGACTTTTTCTCATCGGAGGATCCTACGGACTTAGTCCTACACTACTACAAAAAAATGTGATGCCAAGCTTTCTTTTTTCTAAATTAACCTTTCCTCATCAACTCATGCGTGTCATTTTTCTTGGAACAACTCTATCGCACCAGTCGTATTAATAGTGGACAAAAAGTACCATAAATAAAGGAGGCTTTATGCTAAAAATTAAAGTATGGTCAGACTTTGACTGCCCCTATTGCTATATCAGCAAGCACCAAATTGCCAAAGAATTGGCAGAGATGGGCATCACCGATTATGAGCTTGAGATGCTCCCCTACCAACTCTCTCCTGAAAAAAATTCAACGAACCTGAACGTACTTTTTTTGATGCCTTAGAACTCACCAGTGAAAGTGATCAACTTTCTGCTCAGGCTTCTTTTGAAAAGATTTTTTTGCTCTTGGTCAAACGGTAGGGCTAGAAGTTCGCCTTGCTACTGCCCCTAGCGTCAATACCGCTCTCGCTCATAGGCTCGTCCTCTGGGCAAAAAGAAAGTAACCCCTCCCTGGTCTCTAGCTTGATAGAGCGTCTTTTTCAAGCCCATCTTTCTGACAATGAGGACATCTCTTCCCACCAAAACCTTATTGCCTATGCTAGGGAAGTAGGCTTTGAGGATGAAGCAAGCATCAAGGCTGGACTAGAAGATGAGACCTACCAAGACAAACTGGATGATTACCTTGACTTATCTTACGATGATGATATTGAACTCATCCCACATTATTACTTGCCCAACCAAGTTCAATTTGCTGGTATTCCCCCTGTAAGTGAAATGAAACGTCGCTTAAATTTAGCTTTTACGCCAAAAAGCGACCACTAAGACATGACATCTGACCACTTATACCTCCCACTGAGACAAGAGAAAAAACTTGCTATTCTAAGCTGGAAAGGAGGATGATTTATGAAAATCAATTTTATTGAAAGTGATAAAGAAACAGAAATTACTTTGAAAGGTAAGCTTTCCAATCCGGAAGTCGCTCAGCTACTTCATTACTTGGAACAACTCAATTCCCCTGATAAACTCTTGCTTTATCGTGAGGAATGTGTTTATCCCATTGCACTAAAAAGATATTTTTATATTTTTGAAGTAGAAGATAGAAAATGTTACGCCTTTACCAAAAACGAGGTCCTATCTCACCAAGCTTAAACTCTATGAACTCGCTGAACTCAAAGGTTTTGCACAAATTGGTAAAAAGCACGATTGTCAATTTAGACTATATTGATTACTTCGCACCAGAATTTAGTGGTAATTTTATTCTTTATCTTAAATCATCAGAGAAAACACTCATCTTATCCAGAAAATACGCAAAAATCATTTATCAACATTCTTAGGGGAGGATTATCATGTTAAAACAATTTATTGAAAGATCACTTATTGGCCTAGGTATCGCCTATCTCATTACTACTTTTTGGGTCTTTGTCACGCCAGCACAAGAAGCATCTGCTACTATTTTTAGCCATTTGGGGAATTGCTTCTATCATTTATAGTACCACTACGATCATCTATGATTACCAAGCATTTCCTAAGGCACTTGTTATTCACTTTACTTGCTCTTTGATTGTCACTTTAATCGCTTGTAAGGCAATGGGTCTGGCTATTGGCTTTGAAATACCAAATGGTACTTATCTTGCTATCATGCTTAACTTCATCGTTGTCTATTTCATTATCGTCCTTGCAAAACACTTCTCTGCAAAGCGACAAACTAAGCTATTAAATGAAATGGTAACAAAACATCAAAAATAAAACTGCTATCCCTTTAGGGGGCAGTTTTTACATAAATTTACATTTTCCATCTTGACGAAAAAGCAAAAAAATACGCATAATAATCTAGTAAATTATAAAAATATTATAATTTACTACAGTAAAGAGAGGGTGAATTACAAAATGACACATGAAGAAGTTCATGAAAGAAAACAACGCTTAGTCCATGAAATACTCCGTACCCGTCGCGAGCTCAATATTACTCAAAAAAATATTGAAGCAGCTTGTGGCGTTAAGCAACCTGTGATTGCTCGTATGGAAAGAGGGCTTACTGACCCTCAGCTTACTACCATTTTAAAGGTACTCGAGCCTCTAGGTAAGACTTTAGCGATTGTACCAATTGATGATAAAAATGCTTAAATAAAAAAAAGACTGCTTAAGCAGTCTTTTTTTTATGTCTCTAATAAATTTTGCCAATGCCTTAAAAGCTTTTTTAAATCATCTAACGTTGAAAGGCTAGATGCCTCTTGGCGTAAAATCTTAGCATATCTCAGCTCCTTGACATACCAACCAACATGCTTACGCATTTCACGCATAGCGATATATTCTCCCTTGTCCTCAATGACAAAGCTTGGCATGCCTTAACATAAGTGTTGCTCGTTCACTTAAACTAGGTGAAGGTAGCAAGATGCCTTCACCCAAATAGGTTTTAATTTCACTAAAAAGCCATGGTCTGCCCATTGCACCTCGCCCTATCATAATCCCACAAGCACCTGTTGTGTCTAAGATTTCTTTTGCTTTTTTTGAGGCGTATCAACATCACCATTGGCAAGTACTGGTAAGCTTTATCGCTTCTACAATATCGCTTATCGCTTGCCAATTTGCTTTTCCAGTGTAATACTCTTGCCTTGTGCGACCATGAACTGATAAAAGGCTAATACCCGTTTCCGCTAAACCTTGAACAAAATTTTTGCATAAAGCCCTTGTCATAACAATCCCAACCAATACGACATTTCACACTGACGGGGACATCTACGGCTTGAACTAAAGTTCTCATCAGATTAATAGCCTTTTCTGGTGATTTTAAAAGAGCAGAACCTTCATGATTATTGACAACCTTAGGAACTGGACAGCCCATATTAAAGTCCAACCACTGTGCCCCTAGTGCAACAGCACGGCGCCCAGCCTCGCTGACAATCTCTTCTTCATGGCCAAAAAAGTTGAATCGCCACCAAACCCTTTTCACCCTGTGTGTCTAAGAGTTTTTTTCGGTTTTTTCATTGGAAAAGGTCAAGGCCTTGGCACTAATCATTTCACTAAACAACATATCGGCACCATATTCTTGTGCCAAAATTCGCATCGCCTTATCACTTGCACCAGCCATTGGGGCTAGGGCAAGGATGGGGCGATTGTTGTTTTCCAAAATTGCTTTTAAGCATTATCTTTTTCCTGCTTCTTTTCTGGCGTAGACGTGAACCAACCCCAAAGGGCAATGCCTATCATCGTCCCGAAGAAAATCACTTGCCATAAAGCACTATGAATAAAGTCAGCTGGAATAATCCCTAGGGCTTCATGGGAGAGAGACAATTACCAATTTTATCGCAATCCAACCCCACAAGGAGAAAAGCAGCGAGTTCCAACTTTGGTCTTTGATCCAAAAAGTTTGACAAAAATTGTTGCTGCAAAACGCATCAAAACAACTCCTGCCATACCCCCAACGAAGACCACCAAAAACTGTCCAATATCCATACCACCAATATGTGCTATCCCTGTGGGCTTAAGGAAATCGCCACAGCAACAGCCGCCAAAATAGAATCAACTGCAAAGGCAAGGTCAGCAATTTCCACCTTAGCGACAGTTTTTCCAAAAGTCCTTACGACTGGCCTTAAGTGGGACTTCCTCTTTTAAATTATCTACCTTGCTGGTGTCATTTTTCCTGATGTTTGAGGTATTTTCTGATATTAGAGACAGCAACAAAAAAAATAGATAAAGAGCACCCACTGCCTGTGCCTGCCAGACATTAGCCAACCAAGAAATGGCAAAAGGGCAGAAAAGCGTAAAAACCAAGGCACCCGCCAAGCCATAAAAATAACACCTTAGGGCGGCTATTTGGTGGAAGGGGCTTGACCATTACTGCCAATACAAGGGCATTATCGGCAGAAAGTATCCCTCCATAAGTATCAGTAAGACCAGTACAAATAAATAATTTAACAATAATCCTGCTTCCAATTGAGATTCTCCTATCTTAAATAAAAAAATAGACCTTTATTTTCTGTCAAAAGAAAATAAAGGTCTTGCATTCAAAAGTCATACTTTGCCGTTAGCACCGGTGATAAACACGAATTGACGATACTAACGCTGGAAAATTCCAGAGCTACTCCCCTTTAGTAGATATCCACATTATACCATAAAATCGACACTTGTAAACGTCAGGTTTAAAATACGTACTAAAACCTACTCAGCATCCTCTCCTTCTTTCCTTGAAAACAAAAAGCTGTTGTACCTTTTTAAAGATACAACAGCTCAAGCGCTCTCCTTTTGGTCTCATATTAATCAGACCCTATCTGGATCACTAGGGAGTTTATAAACATTGTGGCAAACAAAGTTTGCCACAATGACAAGCTTGTTTCATTGTCAATACTTTACAAAAGATACTTTAGTACACAAATCTTTCTTGCACTGGCAAGGAAGTATACGATAAACGATGTAGCCCATAGGAATTATCATAATGAGCGAAATCACATTCATGATAATATCACCTGATTCAAAGGGGATGAAGCCTTGTATCGCAGCCACGAGATTATTGGCAACGTGTACCAAAATAGGAAATAACAGGTTATTGCTCTTTTCATAAATGATACCTGCCACTAGACCCATCAAAGTGGCATAGACAATTTGAACGGGATTCATATGATAAAGGCCAAACAATACTGATGAAGCAAGTATTGCAACCCATGCAGGAGAAACACGGCGCAAAGAACGGAATACAATGCCACGAAAGACAATTTCTTCTATTAGAGGGCACCGATAACAGCGACCACAACAGCCCCTAGAAAGCTACCGCCACCAATATTTTCATTTCCCATATTCATAGCATTTAAGCTATCTTTAAGCGCCGGCAGCTGCTCTGCAAGCATAATCCAAAAGCAGTGAGACACCTGAGACCCCTACACCTACCACAAGACATTTTACAGAATACGTTGGATTGAGACTTAGCTTTGCTTCCGCTTTTATCCTTTGCAAATACGAGTTTGTAGATTGTGAAGAAGACTAAAATTAACACTGCATAGACAAAGACTTCACCCAAATAAGAGAATTTCGCAAACTGTTCTTTAGGAATATGAAAAATATCCAAAACCAATTTTTTTCAGCAGTATAGTATAAAAATATTTGATAGTATAAGATGTAGCGCTATGACAAAAATTGGAAATGCTATAAACTTCGTCTTATACCATCTATCCATATTATTGTTACTCATAGGTTACTCTAAATTAGTTCTTTTTGCTTAATTCTAGAATTTGCTTTTCAAGTTCAGTAATCTTTTTAAGATCTTCATTGAGCCTTTTTAATTCTTCTGCTGTGAACTTGTCTTTTATCCCTTCTATTTGAGCTTTTAAGAAAGCATCATAGGTTTGACCACTATCTTGTTGTACTTTATCTTTTTTTGTACTTGAGCAAATATCTTATTCCAAAGTGCTTGATTTTCACCTGTTAGAATATTGCTTTCTTCGGTGATTAACTGAGTGATTTTGTCTTCAGCAGGTGCACTAGAAGCCACTGAAGTACTGACACCATTACCTGCTTTAACTTCATCGACAATTTTAAGAATTTCATCTAATTTTTTCTCATTGTCAATACTACCGACAATAGGTTCGCCAATAATATCACCATTTTTTTAGCGACGATAATAGTGGTTGGGAAGCTAAAGATTTTTTTCCAACATAGTTCATCGCAGCTTGCTCTCCAGTAATATAGATATTTCTATAGGTCACACCTAGTTTAGAAAGAATTTCTTTTGCTTCTTTAAGGTCAGCCTCATTATCTGCGACTTGGACATTGACCCCGACAAGCTCTGCACCTTTTTCACGAAGTTTTGCATTGAATTTTTCAAGGGTAGGCATCTCATTGACACAAGCGGAACAACCATTAAACCAAAAAAATTAAGAATGGTGACTTCATTTTTTTAGCAAAGAGAGATTGATCGACACTGTTGCCTTCAAAGTCTTTACCTTGGAAATTAGGAAACATTTCAGCTTGCTTGGTCGCTTCTGCTGTAGACTGTTCTGATGGCATTTTGCGCCTCATTATTACCACAAGCGACAAGTGAGGTTGCGAGCATTGCTACCATAAGTACAGGTGCGATTTTTAGTTAGTTTCATGTTTGATTTCTCCAATCTGATTTGTAATTTTTATTTTTCCATTTTTAATCTCGGGGAACTGTTTTTAAGCCCCATTGCATACTAATGGCTTGTGTTGGACAGCCCTTGAGACACTCCCCACAACGAATACATTCTGTGTGAGCAGTGTTTTTGGTGATGTCCACATCCATTTTACAAGTCCTACGACATTTTCCACAAGAAACACACTTGTGTCCATCAACATGATAGTTAAGAAAATGAAATCTTATTAAATAAAGCATAAAAAGGCACCGAGAGGACAAAGCCATTTGCAAAATGGTCGATAAAACAAGACACTGAGAATGATAACTGCCATTAAGATGGTAAATTTTAGGGTGAAAAGTGTCCCTAAAGTCGCTCGAGATCGTCTTATCCACCAAAGAAAGTGGTATCCCACCCTCCAGTATCCCTTGCGGGCAAATGTATTTACAAAAAAATATGGTGAGCCAATACCAGCGTTGTTGGTTAGCAATATAGGAAGTGCTACAACTGTAATGAGTAGGACACCATACTTTAGGTAACGTAGTACTTTTAATTTTTTGGTGCTAAATTTCTTGGTCGGAATTTTATGTAGTAAATCTTGAAACCAGCCAAAAGGACAAAGAAAACCACAGATAAACCTGCCAAGCATAATACCAAAGAAAATCAATAGCCCTGTGATGTAATAAGAAAAAAATTAAACTTAGAAGAGCCTACAACTGCCTGAAAAGAACCCACAGGACAAGAGCCTGTCGCACCTGGACAAGAATAACAGTTGAGTCCTGGTACACACACCTGCTTTACCTTTCCATTGTACAAAACACCCTGTAAAAAATTTGGCAAGTGAATGTTTGTCAGAAAAGTAGCAAAAGAGTTGAATGCTATTTCTCCTTTTAGCCAAACTGCTCCATAGGCCTCGTCCTTTCCTCTTCATTTGAAATTTAGCCAATTCCGACACACTCCAAACATAGACGAATTGCCTTAGTAAAGACAGTTTCCACTTCTTCTCGATAGACGCCTAAGCATACAAAGACAATTGCTGTCGCAATCAATATGAGTTGCAGAGCGAGTCTTATCTGTGAGGAATATTTGTTGATAAATGCCATAGCCTCTCCTCCTTTTTTCGCCTCATTCTTAGGAACAATACCAGTATAACAAACCCTCTATAAATTTTTTTGTTAAGTAAAATGTGATCCTCTCATTTTTGGATTGCCCCTTGTTTTTTTACTTGGCTTTTTCACTGACAATGGTAGTCTAGCAACTTGAGTATAAAATTTATGTTAAGAAAAATTTTATTTGATTCTATCAGACAAACGCTGCTTTTTAAAAGCAATAAAACACTAGGAAAGGAAAGTAATACATTATGAGAGTATTAGTCGTTGAAGATGAAAAACCCTTTGCGAAACCATTGCAAAGGGGCTAAGACTTGATGGATATGAGGTTGATACCTGTTTTGATGGTGAGGAAGCTTGGGATATGATTCTCTCTGAAAGCTATGATCTTATCATCCTTGACTTAAATCTCCCAGGTATGGACGGCATGACAGTCCTTAAAAACATTCGCAAGGAAGATAGTGAAACCAGTGTGCTTATCCTCTCTGCTAGAGGGCAGCTCCAAGATAAAAATTGATGGCCTTGATGGTGGCGCAAATGACTACCTCTGTAAACCTTTTCACTTTGAAGAACTCGAAGCACGGGTCCGTAGTCTCACCAGAAGACGGGTCATTCAAAATAATCTTATCTTGGAATGTGGTGAACTGTCCCTTGATACAAAGACACGCATCGTACTGGTAAAAGGAGAAATGCTCTCCCTAACACGAAAAAGAACTCGGACTATTGGAATACCTCATGCTCCATCATGACCGTCCAGTTAGTCAAGAAGAGCTGATTGCCCACGTTTGGGATAGCAGTGTGGATAGTTTTAGTAATTCTATCCGAGTGCATATTTCTGCCCTTCGTAAAAAAATTAAGAGCAACCCTAGGTTATGATCCTATTACCAATCGTATTGGACAAGGCTATGTTATCGGGAGTCAGTCAAAATGAAAAAAACCTATTTCCCTACAATGGAAAGTCACCTTAGTCAGTGCCATCATGGTCATCATCTCTTGCCTTTCCTTAAGTTACTTTATCAGCACCTCTGCCATCTCCTATATGGATCAAATCGAAGACTCTGCCATTTCAATTTTTCCACAACAGAGTGAGGTGAGCCAAAATACCTCTGAGACACTTGAACTCCATCTTGATATGACAACAATTATTTCAGATATTCAGGTAGAATTTTGGGGCAAGAGTCTACTGATTACTTTGATTGTCACCTTAATCACCAGTGCCTTGATTTATTTTATCATTGGCTATGCCTTGCGTCCCCTTCAACAACTAGGCAAACAAATCGAAGAAATCCAAGCTAAAAATCTCAAAAGAAGCACTTGTTTTTAAAAAGCAACTCTATCGAGATTATCCACTTGACCAATGCTTTTAATGAAATGCTTCAAAGACTCAATAGTACTTTTTTTGCCCCAAAGGCAATTCGCCGCCAATGCTGCCCATGAACTACGCACCCCTTTAGCCGTCATGCAAACAAAACTTGAGGTCTTTGAAAAAAATACAAAGCCCCAAATTGCTGATTATCAGGAGGCACTCAGTATGGTAAAAGTCCAAACAGAACGCCTTTCTCAAGTGATTGATGTCCTATTAGAAATGACTGACTTACAAACTGCAAAGAAAAAAATACCCTCATCCCACTTGATGTCCTCACTGAAGAAGTCATCTGTGATTTAATCGCTATTGCTGAAAACAAAGGTATTGCCCTCAACCAAAAACCTAGCACATCACCTCAAATCCTTGGTAATGATACCTTAATGTATCGTGCCATCTATAATCTAATTGAAAATGCCATCAAGTATAATCACCAAGGTGGTGAAGTTACCATAGCCATAGAAGAAACAAATGACCAAGCAAAAGTTATGATTTCTGATACCGGCTCTGGGATTGATAAAAATGATTGGGAAAAAAATCTTTGAACCCTTTTTTTAGAGTCGATAAATCAAGAAGTCGTGCGATGGGAGGTGCTGGTCTAGGACTGGCACTGGTAAAGGAAATCGCCAAACAACATGGTGGTGATGTCTCTATTATCCAAAGTAGCAACCAAGGCACAACCATCGCACTCATCCTACCTAAAAAAATCATGACAGCCTCGTCTTATCCCTTAAAAAAAGTACTCTCCTATAGGTGCTCTCCGATAATTTTTTTCCATCCAAATGATATTGTACCAACGATTAAATTTATAACCACATTTATGAAAAACCCCTATTTTTTTGAAAAAGCCAAGGCGAGTGTGAAAAACGCTCGCTATTTTTTTGTCAAATACTCATCTTCTACGATGGGATCTGCCACACAAACATAGAGATTTAAAATGCCTTGTGCCTTTAGTAACTCTTCCATTGTCTCGTATAATTTTCGTCCATAGCCACGACCTCTTGCCTCATAATCAAGATAAATCGTCAATTCACAAGAATGTCTATAGGCTGCTCTACCAACAAAGGCACCCCCATAGACAAAGCCCCCAGACTTTACCATCCTCTTCAACCACCAGGTAAGGATAATTTTTTTAGTGTTTTTTTGTACACGATTGCCAAATTCCTCTACTGAAGGGATATCATATTCAAAATGAAATGGCAGTATTTTTCAACATAATAACCATAAATTTCCACTAACCTTGGCACATCTGCCATGGTTGCTGTTCTAATTGTCATTGTTTCCCTCATCATAGTCTTCCTCCCTGTCAAATTTAGGACAAAGTTTCCTTTAATCCACATTTCCCACAATCACTACAGCCATTGCAAATGAGCCGACTGGCACACTCTTGACAAGTACTGCTGTAGGATGGTGTGTACAATTTTTTTCTTCAGCTATCGGCTCATCCCAAAAATTAACAAGCTTAAACACCATAGGCTTACCTTGGTAATTCATCTTAGAGCGATAAGCTTGCTTGGACTGTAACTGCTTACTTGGCAAATGGTAAAGTTTGCCATCCTTGATGAAATTGGTACCTGTTTCCATAAAAACAAAGGTCACATCATGTTGGACACAAGCCTGTTGCAAGGTCTTGACCCAATCAAAATCACAAGGTCTTGCCCCATCATAGTTTTTCACCACCGCAAACGACCTGTTCTATCTGATTAGAGGCAAGGTATTTGTCTATCGCAATCGAGCCAAGCAAGGGTGCACAGACAATGCCTTTGTGTTTAAAGGGCAAATCTAAAAAGTAGTGGTATCCTTTCATCTGTCCGCTTTTTGGTTCTCACAAGTAACATTAAAAAGATATTTTTCCCAGCCCTCTCCCCAATCTTTTGGGCAAGCATTGGGCTACCCTTTGAGGCCGTTTGGTCAGAAGAAAAAAACTTCACATCTTGACGTTGTCGCATCATAGACCATGCTTCTTCTCGCCACTGATCCGCTTCCTCTAAAAAGAAATCCGAAGTCATGCAGACACGAATCAACTCGCCACTTTTTTTACCTTGTAATTGCCCCTTTTATCCCTCTCTAGAGGATAGTAAAAGCCATTTTTAGTGCGATAGATATCAGCACCATTTCTATCCCTCATCTTATCGAGAAAAAACATGTAACAGTTTTGACAGCCTTCACTACACTTCACACACCCATGCCAAGGATTCCATATATCACGCATTGACTGACTACCTCGATACTAGCTTATTGAGCAAACTATCAATATCACAATTGATAAAAAGACTCCTTGCTTCAAGCTCAGCAGGATAAACTGTCCCATCATAATTTATACAAAGATACTTTGCCTTGGAATTTTTTTGTACCATACGCCAAAATGAATACTTAATAATCCCTGGCGTATTATCACCAACACCCAATTCCATATAGATGACCTTGCCTTTTTTTCATACTGTTTTTAAAAATCAGCATAAGCCTTAGCAGCCCTATGCCAACCCTCATCTTCTACAAAATTCTGATCAATGCGCAAGTTGGTCGTCATCTCAGAGCCATCATCTGGACACTTTGGGATTAATGCTGATGGTAGGCTCATCCTGACCTTACCCTCATCAGGAAAAATCAAAGGCACCTTCTTTATTTCTCACAAAACCTTGGGCTGACATCGCTTGATGGATCCAGTCTTCATTATCATAAGTCTTTTGAATTTTAGGATTCACACTTTGAAAGAGACCAAAATCCCCTTGAGTATAAAAGAGACGTTTTTTATCAAAACCTGTCTTTTGGAAACAGTGATCCACATTGGTCGTCAGGACAAAATAATTTTTATCTTTGATTAGTTTGTGCAAGGTCTCATAAGTCGACTTTTGGTGGGTTTAAATAACGATTGATATAGATTTGACGTGCCCAAAATGCCCAAAATATTTCCTTTGTCGGATAAGGATAGAACCCCGCCTCATACATATTCGAAAAGCCATATTGCTTAGAAAAATCAGAAAACCACTTTTCAAAACGCTCCCCATCATAGACAAAACCAGCGGAAGTCGATAGCCCCGCCCCAGCACCAATGACGATAGCATCTGCCTCCTCAAGGGCTTCTTTAATCCAAGTCAAGGCTTCCTCTCCTATCATCCGACCAAAACGCTCCACACTATTATAATAGGTCATGGGATTTCCTCCTTAGTTTAGTGCAAGATTTTTTTCATAAATTCGTCTATCTTCATCTTTAAAGACATTGAAGATAATTCTTTCCATCACATTTGGATGTTGTTTTAACCAAGCAGATACCGTTGCTGTGGCAATTTCAGCGGCTCTTTGGTTTTGGAAAATGAAAAACTCCTGTAGAAATACAACAAAAATGCTACACTTTTTAGTCCATTTTTCCATACAAAGATCTAGTGTATTTTGATAACAAGACGAAAGCACTTCTTCTAGTCTAGGCGTTAAAGTACTATGAACAATAGGGCCTACGATATGAATGATTTTTTTTGCTGGTAGGTTGTAGCCATCTGTCAACATAGGCATTGCTGTTGGTTGCTCATAATCTTGCCCATATTGCGCCCTCAGTGCCTCCATTCGCTTGTGACAATCCAAGCGAAGCTGTGTCCCTGAAAAAGTATGGATGCTATTGTCTATACAAAGGTGCATGGGGACAAAACACCCTAGCATTTGTGCGTTGGCAGCATTGACAATGGCATCAACTGCTAGCCTTGTAATATCACCTTGCCAAATTGAAAGGTTCTCGCAAGTAATCGGTATCTCAGCTAACTGTACAATGCCTTTTTCTCGGTGACGTTCTTTTAGATACTCATCTTGAATTTTTTTAGAGCTTCTTCACTAAGTGCTTGAGGTGGTCGCACATTCATCATTGAGCGCAAGATATGCCCTTTTTCTCTTCAATAGTATCTGGGCTTTCTAAAGTGTCATAATCATGAGACTCTGCCTTCAACTGTGCGATGAGATAGTCCAAACGCTCGACTTGTGTCATCTTATCCTTCATTTTTGACCTGCCTTTCATTTTTTTACCGTCTATTTCAGCACTTTTTATAAAAAGCGGACTATCACCCTGATAGCCCGCTTTTTATGTCATCAATACTTTATTACACTTTATCTTATCTGGTGATGTCTTACAAGTTTTAGTTCATTTTTTTCATAAAAATAGCACCCTGTCTACAACAATAGTCTCCATCCTTTGTTGTAAACAAGGTGCCAATTTTAAAAAGCAATCAAAGCCATCAGTTTTTCTAGTCCCTAATATCAATATCCTTTTTCTAAGATACGTCCCGTTGAGGCTTCTATCTCGTAATCATACTCCATATTACCCGCATAAAACTCTATATCATACTTGTAAATGCCATCATCATAGTCCAACTTAGCTTTGATAAAGTTGACTTGACCAACATTGGCATCCCTTAATGCGATAGTTTTTGCTTTTTCTACACCTATATCGCCCTTATATTGATTGACTGCATTTTTGCTTGTTAGTGGTCACTTGTTTCTTTGGTGGATTTTTAGGGATGACATAGTTTTCAATATCCCTATCTCTTTCTAAAATTCGTCCTGTTGTTGCTTCGATTTCATAGTCATACTCAACATTGCCTTTATAAAACTCAACATCATAAACCAAGACACCATTATCACGATCTAGCTTCGCTTTGACAAAGGTAACATTGCTTACCTTTGCATCCCATAATGCGATAGCTTTAGCCTTTTTCTACACCAATATTACTAGGCGCAGCAAAAAGCTATTAATGAACCTGACAACATTGTCACTGCTAAAACACCAGAAGTAAACAACACTGCCAATTTTTTTCTTAGATTTTTGTTTTTTCATGATATTTAAAATCCTCTTTTTTTACACTTAATTTTTTTGCTATAAAAAAACAAGTTGACAAAAAGCATATGCTTTGAAGACGCTATCGGTATCATATCAATTATCATCTTACCATAGAGACTTCTCTCATTTTCATTTTTATTTTCTAGAACGCTCTCATCACAATAAAGCTCACCATCTTCTTGTACCAACGGTATGCAAAAGTATAGTATTGGATTAAACCAGTGAATACTAAGCACTAATAGCCCAAGCAAATTGACAAACAAGTCTTTATGCTTATAGTGCGTCAGTTCATGCTCAAAGGTAAGTGCCAAGTCCAAATCACTCATCGCTTTTTCTGGTAGAATCACCATAGGATTTAAGAGACCCACCAGCATTGGAGTATCAACTGATTTATTTCTAAACAAACCAATCTCTTGCTTACTCAGCCCAAGTTTTACCTTTGCACTTTCAAATAACTTTATCGTTTTATCATCACTGATAGGTTTTGACCACCTCCTAAGCAAGTTATAAAATCGTCTGTACTGAACAATATTCCTTAATAGTATTATACTTGCACCTAAACCCCACACAATCAAGACAAGCATTCCTATCGATGGTAAGAAAAAAATTCTTTTATGACATTATTACTAGATATAGCATTAGTAGCAGATTCAATAATGTCACCTTGAGCCTCTCCTACCGCTTCTGTATCGGATAACACTTGTGCTTCTGTAGGATAAGTCACTTCTTCCTGATGAACCATCAGAAGTGGCGTGACCAAGCTTGGTCTAAATGATATCAACAAACCAATAAGGATGATTATCCAAAGTGTATACCTACTCTTTGCACTCAATAGATAGGGTGCTTTTTCTAAAAAGAACATTAGTGATAACATAATCACTGAAAGCACAATACTAATGGAGAGTAAGCTAGCCAAAAGACTCATCTATATCACTCCTTTTTATCTAAGAGCGCTTTTAATTCATCTATATCTTCAGTGCTAAGGGCACCATCAGAGTATAGGGTTTTTACTAAATTGCCTATAGAATGACCTGCATACCTTTTTAAAAAATTACCTATTTCAATTTCCAAATACTCGTCTTCTGTAATCAGTGCTTCATAATGGTGCTGTTTGCCCTCTTTGATAATATTCAAAAAGCCTTTTTTCACTCAGTCGACGCAATAAGGTGAGTAAGGTCTGAGGCTTCCACTGATTGTCGGCAAGCTTTGTTGTAATCTTGCTTGTCGTGATAGGGGGCTCTAGTTGCCATATCGCTTTCATCACATTAAATTCTGTATCAGGCAATCGCTTTGACTTATCTTTCATTTTTCCTCCTACACCTACAACTTTATAACGTTATTCTACAATAGTAGAATAATGAAATCAATGTTCTTTTTTTCTTAAATCTCAAATAGTCCTTATATAAAAAAGTCCTCTTTAGAAAATTGCTAAAGAGGGCTTTTTTTAATTAACTATTCATTTTAACTTTTACTTTTTTTAGCGATAAAGCTTTCTTCCACCTTATTATATTCCTCATCAGAGACAGGCTCAAGCCACTGATTGGTTGGATCCTCACCTGGAATTTCAATGGCAAGATGTGAAAACCATGAATCTGAAGTCGCACCATGCCAATGTTTAACATCAGGTGGAATATTGACCACACTACCTGGCGTCATGATGATAGCATCTTTTCCCCATTCTTGATAATAGCCTTTTCCACCAACACAGATTAACATCTGACCGCCTCCACTCTTGGCAGGGTGTTTTGTGCCAATTGTTACGGCATCCTGGCTCAAAGGTTACATTGAGAATAAAAAAAGTTGGTCTTTGGAAACTGGAGCAAGATAGTTTTTGCCTGAAAAAGAACTCACCAAAAACCAGTGTTGAGTTCACCAATAGGAAAGACCATGCTACTTTGATGCTTATCTTTTTGCGATTAATTCTTCCGGTGTTTCAATTTGAATATTTTTTTCACTCATTATCTATAGACCTCCATTTATATTTCTAATCTCACTACGCTTACATGCTACTACATACACCAAATTATCCTTTTTATAAAAAAATCAAGATGACTATTTTTTTAACCTCGATACCATAGCAAGCATCTATTGACTCGCTTGCAATAAGCGAGATATTCCTCTCCATATAGTTCTATCAGCCATTTTTCCTCACTAGCTTTTTAAAAAGTAAGGTCATTAATAACCAGTAAACCAAAGGTAAGATAAAAAGCAAGATGTTCCCATAGAGCAATAAAATACCTGTAAATAAAAAAACATAAAAAGCACTATAAATAGGATTGCGCACAAAAGCATAAATCCCCCTGTAACAAGTTGATTATTTTTAATGGACTGATTCAGTTTAGAGAAAAGTGCACCCGTAAGCCATAGCACGATACCTAAAAATAATACAGCCTATTCCAAGTACAAAAATACCTTATCTGCCCTTCTAAACTAACAAAAAGGTATCTTGCCTGTTACTGAAAGTCCTATCCCCAAAAATAGTCAATAGTGTAATCGTGCCAACATAAATGGGGCCTATACCAAATACTGAAAGATGTTTCTCAGCCACTAGACTCATCTCCTTAAATGTAATCTCACTTGTAGTGACGACTAAAAACTGCTATGATACGTTGAAATACTATTTATGGAGGCAAAAGCATGGAATACAAGAGAAACCGGACGGAGCCTATCCCTTTTAGTCTCCATGATAGCCATATACAAAAAATGACAGTAAGTGACAATGCCTTGATTTTTGAAGGTGAATAAGGTCTTTCAATACACTGATACTGAACAAAGAATTTACACTGGTGACATTATTTTTACCGAAACAGACTTGGAAGATTGTTCTATGTTTATCTTTGACGCTGATGTCTATCGAGGTGATTTTCAAGGTAAAGTGATTGACCTAAAAGAATACCTAGAACACTATCCCCTTGCAGAATTTGAAATCATCACCGAAAGCTATCATGGTTATGACAGCATCTATATTGGCCTTTTGAGACAAGAAGGTAAGAAAACAGTCTCTGCCATATTAACGCTTTGGAATATGGGGAGATGATTTACCATCTGAATTTTGAGCGTTCTGTGCCTTATCATTCTGCAAAAAGAAAACACACTAAACTAAGGTATATCTTTTTAGCTTATTCTAACTATTAAACCTACTATAACACAAATAAAGTCAGGCTGACCATATAAAATCCAAGCCCATTCCTACCCAAGCTAAGACACCTCATAACTATAAAAACTTTTCTAAAAATTCTATAATTTTCTCTTGTATTTCAAAGGTAATTTTTGCTATACTGGCTTTCGGACCGTTAGCTCAGCTGGTAGAGCACGCGACTCTTAATCGTGTTGTCGAGAGTTCGATCCTCTCACGGTCCATTTTTTTATGCCCATTTGCAGCTAACTGCTTTCAAAATACGCTTTTTAAGCCATTTTTAATTTTTCACTGTTTCTAATCATTGCTATCTTTTTCTTAAAGAAAGTTCGTAGCGTTTTCGTAGCACGAAACTTAGTCATTTACAAAAAAATACTTTGCAAGAACACCACACGATTTAAAGTGTGGTGTTTTTTTATTAAAAATTTTTAAATACTTTACTATTATGTCGTTCTTTTTTTAATCAAAACCCTTAATTAAATTTCTGCAATAAAGAATAGACCTTTTTCCGTCATGTCTAGGACGATTTTCTACCATATTTTGTGCAACAAAAACCACCTACCTCTTAGTAGGTGGTTATCCGAAAACTCTTCATATTTTTTTGTTAAATTCAAGGTATTTTTCATATGCCTGTTTAACTTCATCAGGTGCATCCTCATCAATAACATGTTGAATCTTATTATCAACAAGTCTCAAATATGGTCTTAGTATTTCAGAAAGTCTTGAATTTTTCATATTCTTCTCCTGCTAGCAGCATAATCCGAACGCCTCCCTCATCCTATTGTCCAATTCATTACATTCAAACATACCCTCACGATGATAACGCACGTACCACTCTGCAAATGGTGCCTTAATCTCCTCGTTTCGCTTCTATGAAGCTATGGTAATGCTTTTTATTCAATTTAGCAATCATTTTTACGTCATGTCTAGCAACTTGGTACAGCCAAAGTCACGCCTATCATCAATCCATTATTTTATGACTTGCGCTAACTTGTCTTTTTATAAGATACTAGAAAAACCTTTAGGAGCGTGATAACCATGCGTTTTTTTGAAAAAAACTGAGTGCCCTAGTGTGGCATAAAATTATTGTTAACTTACTTATCGTTGGTACCTTTATTTTTTTCTTCTTGGTGAAGTCAAGTTTCCTACTATGCCTGTTCATGAAGAGTTAATAAAAAAATGACCTATACTGACATCTCTTTAGAAATTGTTAAACTTATTTTTAGTCTTTGCTTTCTACCTATCCTTGATACTATGTCTCAAAAAGAATCACTACCCTATTAATTGTCTTTAATACAATGGCATTTTTGTTTTTTATGCTTCTGCCGTATTTTTTTGCCTTTGTACTATTTCAATATAGCCTATTTGATGATCTTGAACCTCATATTCTCCTCTATGATGGTGCACTAATCACGCTTTATGCCATCTCTATTGCTACCTTGATGATTGCTAAAGACAAAAATCTTACCTTTAGCCAAAAAAATTTTTGCATCAAAACTACTAAAAAGCATCCTCCTTTCGCACATTAGTTCACGAGCATCTTTTTAATGACAAATAACGTATATTATAGTACAATTATAATATAATGATTGCTCTATCACTACGATGAAAAAGGAGTGTTTTTATGAAAAAAATTAACAGCTTTTTTTACTTGCATCTTTTGTATGCTTAAGCTGTCCTTCTCACGCTTCCTACCTCAACCAAATGCCTCTTCCTGTTACCGTTACTGCCAATGGTGAGATGGTCATCTCTGACGCAGAGGCAAAAAGTCATTAGTGGTAGAACCCTACTCCCATTAAGAGCTGCGGCAGAAGCCCTTGATGCCAAGGTCGCTTGGAATGCAAACACAAAGCAAGCCACCATTACCAAAGATGGTACCACCTTGGTCTTTACAGTCAATAAAAAGTCATTTACAAAAAAATGGTAGTGTCCTTACCCTAGATGTTCCTTTAAGCATCTATAGTAACCGTATTTATTTACCTGTAAGGGCATTTTTCAGAAGCATTAAATATCCAAACACACTGGGATGGCGTGCATAGAGTCGTCTCTCTTGGCAAAAAAACAAACCTACGAAGCAAACAATGTCCCACTGCCTTATGGGGCAAATGTAATTATTGATAAATACAGTCCGAATCCCTCTAGCGATCCCCTCGTAGGGAACATGGATTGGTGTAGATAAAGAAAACACTGACTCTGCACAAATGATGTTTTATTCATCATATCAAAGGAGATAGTTATAAACTCTTTATCTTGGAATTTTTCCAATTTAAATGATCCTAAAAATGCCATATTAGACTTATGGTACAACAACGCTACCTTTAATCCAACCAATCATACATTGACCATAAGAGAAGAGGGCATCAAATATTCACGTGGTCCTGGACATGAATACCCAACCCCAACCACCTACTTCTCTTCAGTCAACAATAATACCATCAGAGCCTTTGCCTATATCAATTCTGAAACCAATGGACGTGAACAAGCTATAGGCGTAACTTTTGAAAAATATAACAAAAAGCACCTCTGCCTCATTGGTAGAGGTGCTTTTTATATCCCTCTCTTTAAGTTAAATACCCAACCATCTGCCTTAAACTAAAACCATTTTATTTTACCTCAAAAAGTGGTACACTAAGAGGGCGAAAAACTTAGGAGGTAGGATAATGTCTACTGCTTATGAAAAAAAGCTTTTGAAATTGAACTATTGAGTGAATATTCAAGTATGGTTTATGCTGAGGCGCTAAACTATATGCTAGATCATGATTTAGAGCATACCAAACCTAACCATTTTTTTAGTGGATTTGGTCAATCAAATGGAATTAAATCTCACTAAGGATTTGTTTGGTAAAGAGTTGGAAGAATTACAAAAGCCATTTCAGCTTATTGGAAACTTATGCACCAACTCATTCATGCGTCATTTCAAGTCTTTCACTAAGCAATGATGAAACTTAACGCTTACAGTGAAAAAAAGAATTCAACGTGCGTTTTTGAAAAAGTTTAAAACGGCTGACACGTGGTAAAACGCCCGTCAAGTCCCCTAATGCTTATCTCTTAGGGAGGACAATCAGGCTCCGGCAAGACGACACTTCATAGTCTTCTCAGAAAAAGACACGAGGGTAATATCATCGTGATTGATAATGATACCTTTAAGCCTTTTCATCCTCGCTACTCTGAACTTGTCTTATACTATGGCAAAAAGGCGACAAGCCAAGCCAGTGCTTTTTTTCTGGTGAAATGACTGAAAAGCTTATTGCCACCTTATCTTCTTTAGGCTATCATCTCGTTATAGAGGGACGCTACGTACAACGGCTGTCCCTTTGAAAACAGCCAAATTGTTAAAAAGCTCAAGGTTATACTGTAGGACTTTACGTCATGGCAGTACCCTTTGCCTTATCTTATCTGACGACACTAGAGCGTTATGAGCGAATGTTTCAAAATGATCCCTTAACAGCACGCTACACCCCACGAAACATTCAAGAAGAGATGAAAGCATCCATTGTCTCCAATCTCAGCACCTGTTATAGGATGGGTATTTTTTTGATGAAATTTGTCTTTATGATAGAGAGGAAAATTGTCTTTATGATAGTCATACCTCCTCTGATGATCCTAGCTTATACTTAAATCATATTCTCAATCAAGAGGTACCAGCAGACGTGCTACGACCTATTGTGCTTAGAGTTTTACGATTGATGTGCAAAAATAAAAATAGAGACGCTAAACAAGACCTCGAAAATCTCTACCGTCAACTGTTAGAAAATTAAAAATAAAAAGGATACCTTATCATTGGTAAGGTATCCTTTTTATATGCATAAGCTAGGCTTAGTGTTTTTCGTTCAAGGAGAGTTTTCATCGCTACTCTCAAGGCATTGACTAATTTTTCCAAACCCTCACTATCCTTTATTGCCAACTTACTACTATCTTCATAGTCATTGACCAAAGCATCAAGGTAATCATTAGCATTGGCAACAGCAAGCTTGAGTTCACTCCAGTCATCAGGATCATAATCTTTTTCTTTAAGTGAGGCAGTCCCATCAATCAGTTGTTGTAGATAAGCCAAACGCTTGATAAAAAGCACGATGAGCACTGTGTTCACTAAAAATGTCTGCCAAGCTTTTTTCTAACATTTCTTCTTCAACCAAAAATATGATGGTCAAAGCCAATCTGACCCTTACTGAGGGCAGATAGCACCTTGCCTGCCACTTCTTCACGATCTTCACCACTCACCAAGATAGCTGTTTCCTTACTTGGCTTGTAGTTAAAATCCCTTCCCTTTTTAAAAATACTTGCTAAAGTTTGTGATAAGGCACCTTCATCGACAAAAGCAAGCTTCTTTTTTTGATACGTTCAAAAAGTCTTTGAGCAAGGTCACTTTTTCCTTGTCACTGTAGCCAAAAAAATTACGATCATTACCTTTTTCTCCCTCAATTTTTCAAAATAAGTTGTTGGAATCTTTTTCCCACTGCTCAAGATAGGCTGCCCAAGAAAGGTTCCCCTTTTCTTCTTGCATCAGCTTGATAAAAGGTACGACATTTTTAGCCAGTATCTTGGCCTTGCTTTCTGCCAGTTTACCTTCTCTTGTTTTCGTCTTTGAGATGTCCTCCAACAAAAAAATCTCATAGAGTTCTTCTCCAAAAATCTTCTGGATTAGGCTTGCGTCCAAATAAGCCAAACTCTGCAATTTGATGTTGTGGACAAGCATTCATACAGCCTGAAATCGCAAGCTTAGGCAAGTCTTCTAAACCTTCCAGACTGGCTAAGAGCGCCTTAGTATTGGTAAATCCATAGGTGCAAAGACTTGCTCCCACACAAGATTGGAGGGCTTGTCTTTTATTGTCCTCTAAAGTTAAAATCTCATATTTTTTTGCCAAGAGATCTAGAGCAGTTTCCCTAGGTAAATCTAGAACATAGAGCTCATGACGAGAACCTACAATCAGACGTGCTTCTTTGGCATACGTCTCTAAAAAATTTGCCAAGGTTTCCAAGCCTTTAAAAGAGACTTCGCCATCACTTGGCTTGAGGCATACGCCGTAGGTATGATTTCTTAAAGAAATGAGCCCTCTACTTCTGGGGCAAAGGTGTTTTTCTTTTACCTTTACCTCAATAGAGCAAGATGGTACATTTGAGTGATAGGTTTGATAACGTGACTTAAAGGTCGCCTCGCCTAGCTCTCTAAGTTTAAAGCGTAAGCGTTTTTTAAATACCTTAACATCTGCGAACAAATCAATATAAAACTGTGTCAATTTATCAGCGGCACATAAAAAATCCTCAGCTGGCAAATTTTCTTCTATTTTTACACCTAACATCGGCATTGCCCCAAGGCTTCCAGCGGCATAAACGTCAAAACAAGGCTTGCCATCTACCATCTTGGCATAAAAGCCCAAGTCAGCAAAGCTCGCATTGCCCTCATCCTTCTCCGTTGAAGAAAAGACCATTTTAAACTTTCCTGGCAACTCTGCCAAACGTCCAGAGTCATTTAACCATTGCCAAAGTTTCTCCGCATAAGGCAAGACATCAAAGGCTTCCTCCATTTCACCACTTAAAGCATTGACAACAATATCACCAAGTCGTCCTTTGCATGCCATGCCATGCGCTTCCAAGCGTGCAATCGTCTCTTCTAAAACGGAAGCTGGAAACTGGTAAAGCTGAATATTTTGTCGATAGGTAAACCTTACTCTATCATAATAAGGTTTACCAACTTCTATCAATGTTTTTAACGCATCAAGGCTCAGTCTACCCAAGAAAAGCCTTGCTCTTAACATATAATATTCTTTATCCCTTTGGAGATTTCCCCTTGAGGCACTTTTTATTTCTTCATTCATCATCTCTTTAACTCCTCACTTATGAATAAAAAAACCTCCCTAAAACAAGGGAGGTTAACGTGTATCTTCCATAATAATTGGTAGTATCATCGGCTTACGTCGTGTTTTTCTCATAAAGGAATTTTCCCAAAGCATCCCTTAAGCTGGTCTTGATGGTACTCCAATCCATCGTGCCTTCATCCATACATTTATATAGACTGCGTTCAACCCCTGACCTTTGCCTCACTCATCAATTCATCTGCCTCACGAACATAGACAAAGCCACGAGAAACAATGTCAGGACCAGCAATCACCTCTCTAGTAGAACGATTGATTGTTGCCACGACAATCAAGATCCCATCTTGAGAAAGCTGTTTTCTATCCCTAAGCACCACATAGCCAACATCACCAACACCCAAACCATCAATCAAAACTCTACCACTCGGTACCTTGCCTATAATGCTGATTCTTTTCTTCATTGCCTGTACCACACTACCATTATCGGCAATAATGATATTTTTCCTTAGGAATACCAACCTCTTGTGCCAGTTTAGCATGGCTAAGGAGCATGCGATATTCCCCATGGGCAGGCATAAAAAAATTGTGGTTTGACAAGGTTGAGCATCATTTTAAGCTCTTCACGGCAAGCATGTCCAGAGACGTGTACTCTAGGACTTGGCCCTTGGATGACGTCTGCCCCTAGTTTAATAAGCATATCAATAACCTTACTGACAAAGCTTTTTCATTACCAGGGATTGGATTGGCAGAAAAATAAAAACCGTATCTCCTTTGCCAATTTTTTTATCTGCCTATGTTCACTCATCGCCATGCGAGAAAGGGCTGCCATAGGTTCCCCTTGACTGCCTGTGGTTAGAATGACAATCTTACTTTCTGTATAATTGCTCATTTCTTCCAGTTCGATAAAAATATTCTTTGGTACTTTGAGATAACCAAGCTCACTGGCAACACTAATCGTGTTTAACATACTGCGTCCAGTGACCACGACTTTACGTCTATTGGCATAAGCTGCATTTAGCACTTGCTGAATACGATGTACATTTGAAGCAAAAAGTTGCCAAAATAATGCGTCCTTTAATCTGAGGGAATAAGGTGTCAAAAGTCTGACCAATGACACTTTCTGACTGACTATAACCAGGATTCATTACATTGGTACTGTCTGCCATCATAAATAAAACGCCTTTACTACAGACTTCGGCAATTTTTTGGAAATCCGTTGCACGACCGTCCACTGGTGTCTGATCAAATTTGAAATCCCCTGTATGAAAAACAATACCAAGCGGTGTATGCACAGCGATTGCGACGGCATCCGGTATACTGTGACAGGTGTGAATCATTTCAATCTTAAAGCCACCAACTTTAAAAGGATCACCAGGTTTAACGACAATAAGCTTTTGCTTGCCTAAGCCTCTGGCTTCTTTTAATTTTGGCTCCACTAAACCAATGGTCAGTCTGGTACCATAGACTGGTACATTTAAATCACGAAGTACATAAGGCAGTGCACCTATATGGTCTTCATGTCCGTGAGTAAGGACAATCCCCTTTACTCTTTCCTTGTTATTGATTAAATAAGTGATATCAGGGATAACCACATCTACCCCCAATAAATCCTCTCCCGGAAAGGAGAGACCTGCATCGATGACGATAATATCGTCCTTATATTCAATGGCTGTCATATTCTTCCCTATCTCTTCCAGTCCACCTAGGGGAATAATTTTCACGCCATCTTTTTATTATTCTACTAATCGTTCTATCCTCCTATATTAAATTTTTCCTTCGTATTCAGCTAGTTGGCAGATACCACCATCATACCCTAACTAAACGAAAATTTCAATTCAAAGAGGTATTAGAGCCTAATTAGCTAGCGATATATTGATAGAGATTTAAGAAATTAATGGCTAAAATAACCATCAAGACGCCCATAAAAAGCTTATCATACAAACTTTCATCAACTTTGTTAATAATAAGTCCTCCTAAGTATCCCCCTAAAATCGCACCCGCAATCATATAGGGCAAGACAGAAAGGTCAAAGGGTTCCAGCCCATTTAAATACAAAGTTCGCACGACATTGGACGCTTGAGAAAAAAAGACGATACAAAGGGATGCCACAGTAGAGCCCTTCGCAGTTAGCCCCAGTAAGAGATAAATGGTGGGCTTGTTAAATGGCCCACCACCAATACCTAAAAAAATGAAGACACTGTCCCTAAAATCGTCCCAATACCAATGATGACCAAAGGAGAGCGATAGGCACGTTGGGTAAGATGTTTTTTAAATAGCTCGATAGCCACCACAGCTAAAATGACAACAATCAAAACGATAGTCTGGATAATACCGATATATTTATCTACCTTAAAATAATTGCTAATGGCATTAAAAAAATATAGCCCCCAAAGATTCCACCAATCAGTGATCCTATCGCAATTAAGCCCACAAGCCTTAGTCCTACACCCATAATATGACGACGCATCTTCCAAACAGACACCACTGTCATCGCCAAAACTGTACTGCTCGCTAAAAGTCCAATATTCATCAAAGAATACTGTCCTAGTAAGTCCACTGTCGGCTTGATAATAATTCCGCCACCTATACCGCCTAAAGCACCAATAACACAAGAGATCAATGCAATGAGAAAATAGAGCAACTCATACATATTGCCACATCCTCCATACTACCAAAAACTCACCAAGCCTTAGTTTTTCATCAAAGGCTGGTATTTCCAGTCCTTCGCATACGCTTTTCTACTAAAATTTGTCCCTCTTCACTAATTAATGTGAGATTATTCTTTGGTCTGCCTCGAATTGCCAAATAACTTTTTGTTGTATTTTCCAAAACTGTTGCTTCTTGCCACTTGCCTTGGTATAAGACCCCGACATCACCTCTGCCATAATTTCTTAATTCTAACATTGTATTGTAAGGAATCCACCGTGAAATGGCATCAATGTCTCTACCTGCATGGACATACCATTGTCCGTACCACAGTCTATCATATAAAAAGCACTACCACCACATTCTGCACGTAAGAGTTCGATAGCATTGTCTCTAAAAATCAAAATTGCCACTAGGACTATCTAGATAAGCGCTGCCAATAAGATTATTTTTCAGACGCAAGTTGGTCTGTTGTCCTTGTATCTCTAAACGATCAGTTTTAACCTTTTCCAAGCGTGCATCATAGCCCGTCATATCAATAGTGATACTACCTGCACGAAAGTCACGAATATCTAAATTTGCAAAGTCTGTCTTTATCTCTGTGAGATTCAGCTTACTTTGTGGGAGTATAATTCTAAGCTTCGCCCTTTTTTTAAGCTTACGTGCCTCTACTACTAAGGTATCCTTTACAAGCTCACAAAAAAACTTCTCCACCATTGTCCGAGCCACCAATGACACTGATGGCAATATCTCTCCTCGTGTCACTCATGCCAAGTTCTATATCCAATCCCTTACTATATACGCTCAGATTTTTCTAGTTTTTCTTGTAGAGAACTTCTCCGTCACAACATCTTCAGCTTTTGAAAACTCACCATCTGGCATACTGGTCCAATAATTTATGGCAACCATCAACACTAGTGCAAAAATAAACCATAATAAAAAAGGGATCCACACGATTTTTGTCTTTTTTAGCCAATATTTTGTTTTTCCTCTCACGCAATTTCCCCCCTTTTTCCCTCTTTTTATCCCCATTTTACCCTAGGTCGTATTATTTTTCGCAAGCTTTTTGCGACACTTACCCCGAGGTTTTAAGCAAACAAAAAGCCTAGCATATGCTAGGCTCCTTTAACGTACCACAAGGGTAGGAATATGCACCTTTGAAAAGAATCTTTTTGTGTTGTACTGCCGATAAGGAAACGTTTTTAAGGCATCACCCAAACCGTGGCTACCCATAATCAAAAAAAGTCATATTGTTCATTTTGCTTTAAGTACTCTTCTAAGCCGATGGTCGGGGTACCTAAAATCACCTCTGTTTTAACCTTATCTTTAAAGTCACCAAAGGTATCTTTTGAACTTTTCAAGCATAGCATAACCATCAGCTTCTGTTGTTGCGACTGGATTGCCACCCCAAATGTTACCAGGATGTACACCCTCATCCTCTACTTTTTGAGAAAGAATGTACAATAAAGTTGCCTCACAGCCAAAAGGCTTCTACCAGTTTTAAACCCTCTTTTTGCAGCATTTAATGAAGTTTGCGAACCATCTACTGGAATTAAAAATGTTTTTCATCTCTACATCTCTCCTTCACGACATTACTTCGGACGCTTTGTCCCCTTATATTTAAACGCTTTGGGGTCCATTTTATAAAAAAACTACCCCGATCAATTCCTAAGGGAAGATTACAATTGGGACAATGAATTTTATGCCCATCAAAGTCGACCTCACTATACACATTTGTGATTCTGTCTTTGTGACAGCGCAAAACTTCCCCTTTGCCTATTTTATCATATTTCCAAATTTTTTTGGTGACATTTTTGCACATTTTATCACTAACATTCTTCTTTTTCCTCTAGATACCAATAACTATTGATACCTGACAATTGTATAAAAAGCACCTCTTGGTACTTGACACAAGGTATTAACGACATTATATAAATCTCCTGCACCACCTAAAAAGCATTGGTACACTAAGTCCAAGCACGAGGCTAGAATAAAAGCTATCTAAGATAAAAATCCACCAAAAAAAGTGGTATTAAGCCCTAAGACCACCATAGGCAACAAACTCATAATAATAAATCTAGACTTTTTTTAAAGGGGCTGTCGAAGTCACAAAAAGCACACCTTTTTTAAGGCTTGATAAAGGTATACCTCTGTCTTTAGAGGGAAAGAAAGGGCATGTAAAAGTTCATGTACCACAAGAAAAGGCAAGGTCAAAAAAATAGCCCTAAAGCAAGCCCCAAAAAAATCCAAACTAAAGGTCTGCATAAAAATCCACTTAAAGATGATTACGTCCCCTATGATGACTAAAAAGGGGAACAAAATACCGCTTGGCTTCTTGGACAATCCCTTCAATGGTCTCTGGCTCATCAAATTTTTATGGCATTTTTTTGGCAAATCTGCTTTGGGAAGACTATCATAATCCTCAAACTTTCCCTTATAAATCAGTTTCATCAGATGCTATCTCCCTTATCAGTTCTTCCAAAGCCAAAAAAATACCCTTGGATACCTTTTTCCAGTAATTGTCTTGAGGGCAACTTCACTAACATAAGAGTGCTTGCGATAATCCTCTCGTTGAGCAATATCAGTCAAATGCACTTCCACAACAGGCAGATCAATCGCCTTTTAGGGGCATCTAAAATAGCAATGGAGGTATGCGTATAGGCTGCTGGATTGATGATAATCCCATCTGCCTTTTTGGTATAAACCTTGGATATAGTCTACCAATGCCCCTTCGTGGTTACTTTGGTAAATTTCTAAGTCCAAACCTTTCTTTTTTGCTTCCTCTTGAAGTAACTGACACAAGCCATCATAGGTTTGATGCCCATACAAGTGTGGTTCACGCAAACCCAAAAGATTTAAGTTCGGACCATTAATAACTGCTATTTTTCATAAAAATCCTCCAAAATGGCACGCACAGTTTTTTTCTTTTTGTTCTATGGCGAACATAGACTTGACGAAAAGCCTGATAATGTCGACTGCGCATATCATATAAGCGACGTATGGACTGAAAAGCCACCTTGGGAAAAAAAGGTCTATTCTTTGTTGCAAGATGAGAGAGTGCCTTATCCAGTTGATAAATTCTACCATTTTGTCTGAGATGATTGTAATTTTCTTGTCTGGTAATCACACCACCACCTGTAGCAATCACCATCCCTGTCTCCTTGCCCAAGCTTTCTAAGATAGCTGTCTCTTCTTGACGAAATTTAGTCTCACCCTCTTCTTTGATATAAGCCGAAAGGTCTCCTATTTTTTTCCCTTAAAAGCACATCACTATCATAAAATGGTCTTTTTAAGACCTTTGCCAAAAGCCTTGCCCAAGGTAGTCTTACCTACCCCAGGCATGCCGATTAAGATAATATTTTCCTTGTCTCGCCTAATTTCACTAATGATTGCCTCAAGCTTTTCCACAGCATTCTTTCGTTTTAAAAAAATATCTCATCTGCATAAAAAAAGCTTGAGCGATGAGCATAGGGAGTCCATCACTATAGACTAAGCCTCTTTCCTCTGCTTCTAGTAAAAGCTTCGTACGAAGTGGGTTATAAATCACATCAAAAAAACGCCTTTTAGACGCTTAAATCCCGAAAGAGAAATCAAACTACAATCTGTATGAGGGTACATCCCAACAGAAGTGGTATTAATGATGTAGTCAGTATCTTGATAAAAATCTGCAATGTCTTGATAAAAAGGCGCTTTTTTTCTTGAAAGGACACTTATCCTACCAGCACCCTTAGCCTTTTAGCGCAGCACAGACCGTCTTAGACGTTGCCCCATCACCCAACACAAGAAAATGAAAGGAAGAAATGGCAACTTTCTTGCGTTTTAAGAGATACAAAAAACCATAATAGTCTGTATTATAGCCTAGCCATTTACCCTCTTGTTTTTACCACTGTATTGACGGCACCAATTGCCTTGGCTTCCTCAGAAATGCCATCAAGATAGGCAATAACTTTTTTTCTTTATAGGGGATAGTCACATTAAAGCCCTTAAGCGTATCTGTTTTTAAAAACTCCCCCAACTCAGATTCTTTTTTTTCAAACAACTCATAAGTTTGATTGCCTAAAGCATGATGTACTTTTACAGAATAACTATGCCCCAATTTCTCTCCCAAGAGTCCAAACGCCATAAGCGTCCCTCCTAATATTCAATATAATTACCTAGTAAGGTAAAGCCCTCCTGACTATCATGTAATTCTGCTAACAAAGCTCTAACAGAAGGCTCTGCAAGCTCGCTTCAAAGTCAAGGTAAAAGATAAATTCAAAATCACGCCCCTACAATCGGTCTACTCTCAAGTTTGGTGAGGTTAAGCCCTAAAGAAGAAAAGCGTGACAAGATGGCCCCAAGCCCACCTGGAAAATGATTGGCAGTGGTAATTAGACTAATTTTATTGGCACCATGGTAGACATCGAGATTTTTGCTGATACAAATAAAGCGTGTGTAGTTATTATCACTGTTTTTGAATTTTTTTCTGCTAAGTTTTTCCAAATGATAGAGTTTGGCACAGTTAGCAGAACACACACAAGCGATGGTATCATCCTCACTATTTGCGACAAATTTTGCTGCCGTTGCTGTATTTTCCATAGGACAGAGTTCAGCATTTTTTTAACTGACTCAACCACTTACTCGCTTGGGCAAGGGCCTGAGGATGAGAATAAATCTTTGTGAGATTTTTCAAGCTTAGTGCCTTTTTTTGCACATAGGTTATGTCCTATCCATTGCTTAGTTGCACGCACGATATGGCAATCCTTTTTTTCTAAAAGATCATAGACCTCTTTAACTGAGCCATTGGCACTATTTTCTAGTGGCAAAACACCATACTCACAAAGGCCTTGTTCAACAGCGTCAAAGACAGCACTAAAATTATTAACATACATAATTTGCGCCATTTGTATCATTTTATCACAAGCTTCTTGCGTATTACTACCTAAAATTCCAGGACAAGCCACCTTAGCCCTTTGATTGAGCTTAAGCTTACCCTCTTTGACAGCCTTTCGTAAGGTTTCTACATAAGGTGACTCGCCATAAATCATCTGCCCTTGATAAGCACGATTTAAGGCAAAAATTTCACGATAAAACTTTCTAGCATAGGTATCTAGTGGTGGCTCAACTTCTTCTGTAATCTTATCTAAAATATCTCTTTCTCTACTTTCATCCAAGATAGGTTGATTGCTCGCCTTTTTTTGGCCTCTGCGATTTCTATGGCCACCTGCATACGTTCTACAAAAATTTTTTTGATTAATTTTTTTCATCTATAGCATCAATTTTTCTTACGGCTATTTTTTTAGACTCATGATGATACTCCCTTTCTCTATCAGCTTACAATAAAAAAACTCTAACAGCACCAAGGCACAAACTGCCTCAATGACAGGTATCGCCCTAATCGCAATACAAGGGTCATGTCTGCCTTGTATCCTTAAATCCGTTGGTATATTTTTTGAAAGTGAGATACTTTCTTGAATTTTAGCAATGGATGGGGTCGGTTTCATTGCCACTTGAAAATAAATCGGCATGCCATTGCTAATCCCACCTTGGATACCCCCGCTGTTGTTCTTTTTGGTGATAATTTGACCTTGATCGTCCACACTAAAAAGGGTCATTTTTCCTCGCTTCCCCTATGCCTTACACCATCAAAGCCACTGCCAAAGAAACCCCCTTAACACCAGAGACGCCAAACAAGACCTTTGCCAAATTGCTCTCAATACTGTCAAACAAAGGATTGCCCTTTCCCCTAGGAAAGCCTAAGGCAAAACACTCAATCACCCCACCTACAGAATCCCCCTCTTGGCGTAGGGTTTTTATCAAGGCTTCGGCTTCCCTTGCCCTCGCCTCTGAGACCATCGGCACTGCTCGCCCTTGTGCCACTTTTAATAAATGAATGTCAGGCGTTAAGACATCTAAAGGGCTATCCTCTACCTCACCTACGCTTTTTAAATGGGCGTAAATCTCAATACCCTTTCTTGCCAAAAGTTGCAAGGCAATCCCTCCGGCAATACAAAGAGGAGCCGTTAAGCGTCCGGAAAAATGTCCTCCTCCTCTTAGGTCAACAGCCTCACCAAAAACGCAACCTTGCTGTATAGTCAGCATGAGATGGCCGTGGCACATCCTCTAAATTGGCATAATCCTTTGAATGGGCATCGGTGTTTTGTATCAAGGCACAAAGGGGTGAGCCACTTGTCTTATCGTCTAAAACACCGGAAACAAAGGTGACGGTATCGGCTTCCCGACGTTGGGTGCTAAGCATGTTTTTTAGGTGCTCGCCTTTGCATAAATTGGGCAAGTGCCTCTTGATCTATCACTTCTCCAGCATCTAGTCCCTCAAGCACCACACCAATATGGCTCCCATGAGAGGCGCCAAAAATCGTGACTTTCAATTTTTCCCCAAAACTAGAACTCATCAATCTGCCCTCCTAACTGCCTAAAGGTCTCAAAAAAGTCTGGATAAGACTTTCCTATCGCCTCTTTGCCCTCGAGGTTAATGGCTTCTTTTGCCAAACAACTTGCCAAAGCACCTGCCATCACCAAACGATGGTCACCAACGGCTGAAATATCGCCACCATCTAGGTAACCCTTGCCCGCTATCCTCATGCTATCTTCACTGAGGCTGACTTTTGTCCCAAGGGCACGCACCAAGCTCGCCACACGCTCCAGTCGATCGGTCTCTTTATAACGCAAGCGTTTGGCATTGGAAAATAGGCTTTCGCCCTTTGCCCCACAGGCCAAAATCGCCAGTACAGGCAACAAATCAGGAATATTGGACATATCAAGGGATAGGGGTCTGGCTTCCCCTTTTGCCACCAAGATACCATCCTTATTCACACTGACCTTTGCCCCATAAGCCTTTAAAATCTCAACTATTGCCTTATCACCCTGTAAGGAGTCCATACTCGCCCCCTTAGCATGAATACCCTCTCCACCTAAGGCACCGGCACAAAGCCAAGGGGCAAGATTTGACCAATCGCCCTCAATGGTCACTTCCCCTGGACTTCTTAAGCCTTGACTCCTCACATGGTAATGCCCGACCTCTTCTTTTACCTTAGCTTGAAAAGCCTCTAAGACAGCAATGGTCAAATCAACATAGCTCTTGGACTCAAGGGGAGTTGTTGCCATGACTTCGATTTCTCCCATCGCACCACCGGCTAAAAGTAGTCCTGAAAAATACTGACTACTGATATTGCCCGGTAAGGCATAGGTGCCTTTTTGAAACTCGCCCCAAACCTCACACGGTACCCTATCTTGGCTAAACTGTACCCCACCTTGTTTTAGAGCATCAATAAGGGCATCAAGAGGTCTTTGGGGCAGCCTACCATGGGCAGTGATACTGACCTTATCGGCAAATTGTCCTAAAATCGGCAAAATCAATCTCAAGGTCGTGCCTGACTCGCCAACATCAATACTGGCATAAAGCTTGCCTTGTTTTACCTAAAATCTTTAGGCCGTCTTCCTCTTGCATGATGGATACCCCTAAGGCTTTTTAGGGTATTAATCGTTGCCAAGACATCTTCAGAATAGGTCAGACCAAAAAAATCTTGGTCTCTCCCTTGGCCAAAGCACTTGCCAAAAAGCACGCGATGGGCATGTGCCTTGGCGCCTATTGCCCTTACTTCGCCACTTAATTTTTCTCGGTAAAATCTTCATACTTTCTCCTTATGATGGTAAAAAAACTCGCCCCAAATTCGCCACTTCTACGTCATGTAAGAAACCACCATCTTCATTGGCCAACACCAAGGTAATCTTATCCCCCATCCGTTTTTTTATCTGATAGAGCATAATACACGATTTTTCCTGTCCCTCTGTCCAAGAAAAAAATCCAAACCTTGTTGCTTTAAAATCAAGTTTAAATCCTCCACGACACTTTTTAGGCACCAAATCCTTCTGCAATGCCCCTTCCATTATGAGCTTCATCCCAATCGCCACTGCCTTGCCATGACGATAGGTATAGCCACTTGCCTTTTTCTATGCCATGAGCAAAGGTATGACCAAAATTTAAAAGCTTTCGTTTGCCACTTTCAAACTCATCCTCTTGGACAATTTTTTTGCCTTCATGGCAATGGCACGCTCAATCAAGCTAACCAAGTTTGGACTATCTTTGGTGATGGTTTCTTCTTTTTAATAGGGCATAGAGCCATTTTTTTCACCAATAAAAGCATATTTCACCACTTCTGCCAGTCCCTCTTGGAAATACATCTCTTCCAAACTCTCTAAGGTCGGCACCAAACAATAGACTAACCTTGGTTGCTTAAAGGCACCACAAAGATTTTTACCTCGACTGAGGTTAATCCCTGTTTTTCCCCCTACAGAAGAATCCACCATAGATAGTAAGGTCGTCGGTATCCCGATAAAAATCAATCCCACGCAAATACGTTGCGGCAACAAAACCTGTCAAGTCGCCGACAACGCCACCACCTAAGGCAATGAGTACGTCACTTCGAGTGATGGTTTCCTTTGCCAAAAAGTCCAAAAAGGGCAAAAGTAAGTCTCTTGGGATTTATTTTTCCTCACCATGAGGCATTATCCACTCTAAAACACTGTAGCCTGCTGCTTGGAGCGCTTTTTTTAAATCATCCAAGTAAAGTGGTGCCACTTTATCATCACTGACAATAACAAAACGTGTTGATAAAGGGTAGTCAAGATAACGGACAAAATCCAAAAAATCATTTTGGCTGATAATCACATGATAGGGTATTTGGGTTTGGATAAGTAAGTCTCTATTTTGCATACATTTTTCCTTTTTTCTCAACGCCTTCATCTAGCAAGGCTTTTTAAACTGGCACCATCCTCATCTTGAATGGCTTGTTTCATCTCTTCTAATCTTCCAATGATACATGTCATTTCCCTCACAAGATTGTCCTTATTGAGCAAAAATAACTCTGTCCACATTTTGGTATCCATCGTGGCAACCCTTGTCAAATCCTTGAGACTATCGGCAGAGTAGCCTTGATGGTCGAGAGCTTGTGCGAACTTACAAAAGCATTGGAAACGAGATGGGCGAGCTGAGAAGTATAGGCAATCATCTCATCATGCCTTTGGCTTGTCGCCACTTTGTAGCCCTTAAAACCAAGATGATCAAAATAAGCGTGCCATTTTTCTTCGCTAAGCACTTTGTCCCAAAAGACTTCAGAAACAATCAGATAAGCCCCTTGGTAAAGGCTCTCCCGACTATTTTCGTATCCACCAACCTCACGCCCTGCCATAGGGTGGATGGGCGCATAGATTAGCCCTGCTGCTTCAAGAGGGGATTTCAAAGCTTGCTCCAAAGGAAGCTTGACCCCACAGATATCGCTTATTATCACCCCTTTTTTTAGCCTATCTTGATGTGCCAAGACCCAATTGATGGCCTCTTTGGGCTTTAAGCAAATCAAAAATAAATCTATCTCCCCCAAGACCGCCTCACTAAGCCGCTTTTGCCCTATAGGTCTCTTGGGCAAGACGCATGGCTTCTTCTCTTAAATCACTGATGTATAAGTCTACCTCAAACCCTTGGCTTGCTTTTAAAAAAGAACCTCCCATCAGTCCTAGACCAATCACTGCAACTTTCATTTTACTCTCCTATTTTTGCCAGTCCCTCGCCTAATTTTCTTAAATCTTTCATCAGTTCCATAAAGACATCTGGTTCAAGTGCTTGTGGCCCATCACAAAGGGCGTTTTTGGGGATCATTGTGTACTTCTATCATAAGCCCATCACAGCCTGCTGCCATGGCTGCCATAGAAAGTGGACGCACCAGTCTTTTAATCCCCGCAGCATGACTTGGATCAATAATGATTGGTAAGTGGGTGAGTTCTCTCATCATTGGTATCGCTGAAATATCGAGGGTATTTCTTGTCTTGGTTTCAAAAGTTCTAATCCCTCTTTCACAAAGAATAACATTATTATTACCCTCACTCATAATGTATTCTGCACTCATCAACCATTCTTCATAGGTTGCACAAAGCCCTCTTTTTAAAAGTACAGGTTTTCTCAACTTACCAACTTCTTTCAGCAAGGTGAAATTTTGCATATTACGTGCACCGATTTGAAGCATATCTACCTCTTCAAAGTACTGAATTTGTGAAGCATCCATGATTTCTGAAACAATTGGCAGTCCCGTTGCACGCTTTGCTTCCAATAAAAAGCTCTATCCCATCTGGCCCCATGCCTTGGAAAGAGTACGGAGAGGTTCTTGGCTTGTAAGCCCCACCACGGAGGAGATTGGCACCAGCTGCCTTGACCTTGAGCGCTGTTTCAATCACTTGCTCCCTTGACTCGACTGAGCAAGGCCCTGCCATTGTCGCAAAATGACCCCCACCGATTTTAACTCCACTGACATCTACGATTGTACCATTAGGGTGAAACTTACGATTGGCATTTTTAAAGGGTTCTTTGACTGTAATCACGTCTTTTTACAATGCCTAAAGAGGCTATCAAGTCCTTATTGAGCGCCTTAATATTACCAATTAAGCCGATCAAGCTAGAATCCTTATCCTCTGAGCGATGAATCTCAATGTCTTGTCCTTGTAACCAAGTAATCAGTTCGCTCACTTGCGCTTCATCTGCACCTTGTTGTAATTTGATAATCATCTTAAACCCTCCTAAAAAAATATAAAAATGAATAAAAAAACGACCACTCCACAGGACTTGTGGGGTGGTCGTAAAAAGTAAACTTATACTTACTCTAACCTTTAGGGTAACCCAAAGAAGCCCCATTATCCCGGATAAAGAGGTTAAAGTAATAATATGCATTTTTTAGAAATGTTTACTACTTGTCCTAACATTTGGGTCAGCTCCTTTAAGTTTTTTTGACCATTATAGATAAAAAGTGCTTTCATATGCAAGCTTTTTTTCATTATTTTTTTAATCTTTTTTTGAGAACTTTTTTTGTTTCAACCATCTACTGATAAAAATCCCTTTCTTAACTCTAGGACAAAAATCCTGCTTTTAAAATAGGCTAATTTTTATCATTAGAACCATAAAAAAATTTAAATGTTGTGTTATAATTAGTTTATAAAAGTTAATTTAACTACTTTTTAGTGATGTCATCTCAAATTACGACCTATAAAATAGAAAGGATATTGTAAGATGAACAAAAAAAATTATCACAGCAACTTTTAGTTTTAGGCCTACTCACTAGTACAACTAGCTTTGCCTCCCCTTTCAATGACACCAGTGACCCAAGTGTTGATTATGCCTATCAAAATAACCTGATGAAAGGCATGACACCAACCACCTTTGCCCCAAATACCACCCTCACTAGAGGACAATTTGCCACAGTCCTTGCTAATCTGACCAAAGAGACCCCAACAGGTACCATGCCATTTAATGATGTTCAAAAAGGTGCCTTTTACTATTATCCCGTCCTTTGGGCCTATAATAACAAAATCATCTCTGGAACCACCGATAAAACGTTCTCCCCAAATGACACCCTAAATCGTGAACAAGTCGCAAGCATGGTAACTGCTTACTGGAAAAAAATACCTCGATATGATTGATTTAGAAGAAACCAATACCAAATTTTTTTAGATAATGATAACGTCTCTGAGTGGGCAAAAGAAAGTGTCGCATTTTTCAGGTCAAATATTTAAAGATGCTGATATTGTTAAAGGCTCTACCTTTGATCCAAAAAGACCATTTACAAGACTAGAAGTAGCAAAACTAATTAGCCATTTGGACAAACTAGAGCGACCAATTCCTGTAGAAGACACCCAACAATACAATAAACCAAACTATGAACCGCCGATGAATGACTACATTCGTCTAAACAATAGTCTTACCAACTCATGGTTGATTACCATTCAAAATGTTTCCAATGAGAGCTATACAGCGACCAAAGAAGAAACTATCTTACTTAATGCCATCAATAAAGAAAGAAAAATTAGGTTTAAATGAGCTTAAACTCATGAAAGATTTAAAAAAACCATTGCCAATGTAAGGGTCAAAGAGCTCCACACATGGTATAAAAAATATGCTTTTGATCGACTAGAAGCACCAAAGACAAATGCAAACCCTTATGAAAGAAACAATGCTGCTACCTTCTATGAACAACTCACAAAAAACAATGATATCTTTAAAAAAATACAAAGTTTTATCAATTCATAGATAGTAATGATAAGACAAAAAAATCATGCAAAAGACATTTACTGAAAGTTTTGCAGAAACAGCACTCCATGGTTCAGATAAAGACAACATCAATAAATTTGTTGATTTTCTCATAAATTCCCCATTCCATTATACGATTATGGTAGAACCTGAATATACCCATGTTGCTTTTTTGCAAAACAGACCGATAATGGTCGAACCACGTGGGTACAAATTTACTTTGACCAAAAATGCCGGAAAAAGGTATTTTTAAAAAGTGTTACCATTAAATTAACTAAAAAAACAAGGTCACAATTATGACCTTGTTTTTTTAGTTTGATTTTCATCGTTAAAAAAATACCACACCCTTGACCTTAGTTATGCTCTCTTTCTTTTCACCTTGTAGAAGTCAGCCTACTTTTTGTATAATGGTAAAATCACGATTTGCAAAGGAGAGGATTATTTATGCAAAGCACTTACTTTAAATATCTTTTTTTAATACTAAATCTTGTTATCATCACTGTTTTTTTGCTTAATTTTTCAAGATTTTTCCCCTTTATCAGCGTTTCTTGTCTAATAATGGCTATACCATTACCATCACCTTATTTGTCATCTATCTCTCTCATCTCTCATTAAAACTCACTGACCTTATCGTTGAAAACATCAAGCATACAGAAAACCATGTCACAGAAACACCCCTAGAAAAAGAGTAAAAAAAATAGTTTTATCAGAAGATACTACAAAAAAAGCAAGGCAGTAAAATTGCCTTGCTTTTTTTGTATGAAATCTATTCTCTAAAAAAATAATTAACCTACTGGTTACTTTAAAAAGGAATATAGTAATCAGCAAAAATAAATACTATGGTAATCATCATAAATAACAATGTGTACAAATGTCGTACAGCTGTAAGGTTGTTTTTTTATGACATATTCTTTTAATATTTTATCCTTTTTTTATCAATGGGGGAATGTCCAATAAAGCATTTTGGATTGCTATACTTGGATGTATGTCTTCACTTTCTGGTAAACAATCACAAAACTCCTTTAAATGCCCTGCTTGGTTTTGACGATAAACTTGATACAAAACTACTTACTGTCATTGGGGAAGCCCCACTAGGTGGAGCATAATCTTCAATCGTTTTAATATGTGTTGTATGTCCTAATATAAAAAAATGCTAAACCTATTATCAATTTTACTCTCACGTAAGGCACGATTGATTTTTGAGTACGATATACACATTCTCATTGAGGTTAACCAGATAATCTTTTAAGATGGGAAAAAAAGTGATAAAAAGGATTAGCCCTATCACCACTTTTTTTAACGCGTTTAGTATCTGAAAAGAACGCTATCTTCATCTACTTATCACCCTCATTTCTTCACATAGACTTACAATATATTAAAGGTGTTTTATTGATTGGCAATGAAAAGCAAGACGCCAAGGCATAAAAATGCTAAGCACACTGAAAAAAACTAACCCATTTACCATAGGCTTGGCTTTATTCGGAAAAAATTTTTTTCCAAACCCATATACGTCACGATACCCAAAAAGGTACCAAGGGTATTCATCAAAATATCAGTAATATCACTGCCACCAATGGCAAAAAAATATACTGCACTGTTTCAAAAAAATCAGGCTTAAAATAATCCCCAAAAAGAGTCTTGGTAAAAACCTAAATTGCCTACATAGCATGACAGCATACCACCCTAGAGGTATAAAGACAACAGCATTAGCGATAATTTCGCTAATCACTACCCTCCCATTGACAATGACAGGTTCAGCAAAGGGAATAAGATTTAATTGTCTCATTTGGGGCAAGTCACTCAAAGAAGTAGACAATTTAAATATTACCAACCAAACTAAAACTGCTAAATACAAACTAAAAAGCGAGGTAGCTAAACTTTTGCTTTGACATGATTTCACACCCTCCTTAGATATCATCTCTTTCCTTAATGGCTTCATCCTTTTTGTCTTTTACGCTTATATTTTTCTAGCTTGTCTTTGGCGAGAAAGGGACTTTTCTCTTTCCATTTTATGAGCAGACAAGCGATAAAAAAATAGCAGTCAATAAAGGAGTACACCAGCCAAAAAAATAGCATTAGTACCACGCCTGCTATTTCCACATTTCTATCTGCAAACAAGAAAAAGCAAGCCCAAAAATCCACCCACTTTAGCCACAATGCCAATGACCTTTAGTAGAAAACTTCGTTCCAACTCTTGAATTGTATTCATCTTTTACCTCCTCATAAAAAAATAACACTATCAATATATTTTTAAGCCTAGCATAAAGTAAATCGAGTTACAAGAAACTAATTTTTTTGACCAACCCTTAGACATAACTGTGCTTTTCATTGACGCTAAAGAATTTGCTTTGTATACTCAAACTAAGCGCAACTCAGCTGTATTAATTATTTTTTTAGGAAGTGATTATCTCTCATGAATACCCCTAATGCTGTTCTTGCCCTCCATGACCTTTCTTGCTTTGGTCGCTCAGCCCTGCAAGTCATCATCCCTAGCTTGACTTCTTTTTGGACTGCTGACCTGTCCTGTCCCGACTGCTGTCTTATCCACACATACAGGGGGTTTTGAGGACTTTACCTTTTATGATTTAAGTCAGCACATGAAGGCACAACTTCATCATTGGCAGACTCTAGATCTTAGCTTTCAAGCCATCTACCCTGGATTTTTAGGTTCTAGTGAGCAAGTCTCTATTGTCAAAGATTATATCAAAGCCTATAAAAAAGAAGAGACCTTGCTCTTAGTTGACCCTGTTTTGGGCGATGAGGGAAGAAAGTACACCTCTATTACCGATACCTTAGTGGAAGAAATGCGGGAGTTAATTTCCGGCAGTGATTATATTACGCCCAACTTGACTGAAGCCAATTTGCTCTTAAACAAGCCTGCCCATAAGATTCCAGAGGAAAAAGACTATGCTAACTATCTTACCAGTCTCAGCCAGCTTGGTGCCAAAAATGTGCTAATCACCAGTATCGACCATAGCAAAAAAAATAAGATGACTCTCCTTTACTATGATGGTCAAAATGATCTTGCCTATAAGCTCCTCTTGCCTAAAGTTCCTGCCACCTATCCAGGAACAGGGGACATCTTCTGTAGTCTCTTAATTGGGCATCTTTTTAAATCAAGAGGCAATCCAAACTGCCTTATTAAAGACAACATCCTTTTTGTATCACACCATTGCGCATACTTATGAAAAAAACACCCCTCATCGTGAAGGCTTACTTGTCGAACCTTTCCTTGCCAAAAGAAGTCACTATGAACAAGTTTTACCAAACCTCAAATTTCAAAGGCTATAACGACAAAAAACACTTGCCAAATATAGGCTTTTTTGGTAGCATATTATAGTATTGTAATTAAGGCACGCAAGGAGGTTAATGTATGTCAAGAAAATGTGATGTTTGTGGAAAAGGTCCATCTACAGGAATGCAAGTTAGCCATTCACATATCAGAACTAAAAAGACTTGGTATCCAAACATTCAAAAGGTACGTGTTGTCGTTAACGGCACACCTCGCAAATTAAATGTTTGTACAAAGTGCTTACGTGCTGGTAAGGTACAACGTAAAGTTGCTCAGTAAGCTTATGATTGCATATAAATTGCACACCAGCCCATAAAAAAGAACCGCCTCTCAAAAAAGGACGGTTTTTTTTTATGTCTTAATCTAGGTGCATGAAATCAATCACAATACTGACTAAGGTCTCCTCTTTATAGGCAAGATAGACTGGATAAGCGCCTTTATCATTGCCGGAGACCACGCACATAAAATTCTTTTCTTTGTCGGTGAGCTTAACATCTGCCATCCCACCAACTTCAAAATAGCTAAGGGAGAGTTTTTTTCTTCCATCTCTTTGACTAAGGTATAGCTTTCTTCTACCTCGGTCATCAGATGCGTGCAAGTTGTCTCATCTAAAATCATGATATTACCACTTTCCGTACTGACCCCATAGTAGTCATTTTCACCTAGGCTTTCTGCCACAATACCTTCTGGCAATGCCATTTTAAAAGTATCTGGTACTTCTTCCTTGAGCATGACTTTTAAAGCTAAAATCTTATGTTCCTCATGAGGTGGAAAGGTCGCTGAATAAATCATGACAGGATAGATACCTTTTTGGAATATCCTTTACTACCTTGATACCATAATTAATCTTATAAGGATCACCTACTAAAAGTGTCCCATCATCTATTGCCAGTCCCCCTAGTTCCACTTTTTTTGTACATATAGCCTTTCGCCCTCAAAGTCAAATTTAAGGGGTTCTTGGTAAAGGCGTTCTAAAAAAATCTTTATTCCTATACATAATTATTTCACCTCTTTAATCTTATCTTTCTCATTATACCCTAAGTATTTCAAAAGGAGTAGAAAATGTTGCCTTTTAATAGAGCCTATCTCGCTGCCTTGGGCTATACTATCATTATTGGTTTTGTTTTTATTTTTATTAAAATCGCACTACAGACTTCAGATCCTCTAAATATCCTCGCCCATCGTTTTTAGTCTGTCTTTTTCTTTTTTTATATGCCTTAAAAAAAGCTTGGCTTGATCAAAATCAGTCTCACAAAAAAAGATTATTTTAAGCTCTTTCCTTTGGCACTCTTTTTTCCTTTGTTATTTTTTGGCTTTCAACACTATTCACTCCTTTACATCTCTGTCTCAGAGGGCGGAATTATTCAAGCAACGGTACCATTTTTCACCTTACTACTTGCCACCATCTTCTTAAAAAGAGTATCCTACTAAGGTAATGTTTACTTTTTTTATGTCTTTGTGTCTTTGGGGTCATCTATATCTTAATTCATAGCAATGCCCAAGCCTCAGCCAGTACCCTAGGTATCATTTTTGATGCTACTTTCCACCCTTGCCAATAGTGCGTATAATGTCCTTGCACGCAAAATGTCAAAAACCTATTCCCCAATTAATCTCACCTATGCCATGCTTACCATTGGTATGCTTGGTTTCAATTTTCTTTCCCTTGTTGATTATATTCATAGAGGTCGCCTCAAGGACTATTTCATCCCCTTTCTCACCCCTAGTTTTTTTACTTAGTATCCTTTATCTTTCTTTATTTTTCATCAGTATTAACAGCCATCTTATCCACTTACACCCTCAGTCAAATAGAAGCTTCAAAAATGAGCGTTTTTTTGCCAATCTCGCTACCTTGATTACGATTTTTTCCGGCATCCTTATTTTTGATGAAAGTTTACAACTTTATCACCTCATCGGTGCTTGTTTCATTCTTATTGGTGTGATTGGCACCAATTATTGTAGGCGATAAACAGTTAAAAGGAGTCTTTTTATGTATCTTATTTACTATGCTCTACTTGCACTATATATGGCAATTTCTTATGAGCTAACAGGGCTGACTAGCCCCACATTATCCACAATCAGCTTATCTTTTTTTCTCTTTTTTCTGACCCTTGGTCTTTTTTTATGGGGGATGAAACATTTAAAAGCAAAACTCTACACCATTTTGGGGATTTTTTTCTTTTTCTTTCCTTTGCCAATCTCCTCAAGGTGCGCTTTCAACTCAGTGAGATTACTTTTTTTGATTTCAAACTTTTAGGTAATGCCTACAGTATTGCTTATCTTTTTTTGGATAAGTTGCCTTTTCCTATGCTTGGTTTCCTCACCCTTAGTTTTATCTTTGTGATTTATTACTCTAATCGTTTTTTTAAACCGTCTTAGACCGGAGATGATTCCTCAACTAAAGTATCCTTTTTTTGGTCAACTTAATCGCTTTCATTCTTTTTATTCTTTACCCTGCAAATTGCTCAAGCACACGCACCAAATTCAAGCTATTATAATTTTTTTAAATTCCGGTAAATCCCTTATTGAAACGAGTATCAACCTCAGGGATACCACCAAACAGCTGAAAGCAACCCTTAGCAGGAGTAGTTATGCCAAAGTTGACCAGACAGATAACCTGCTTCAAGGCTATCCTTTCAACCGCCCTAAAGACATGGATGTAGTCATCATCCAATCAGAGACATTTTTTTGATATTATGAAGTATCAAGAACATTTAGGTGAAAATGGTATCCATATTGATGAAAATGTGAATAAGAATTTCCAAGCCTTTCAAAATGAAGGTATTTCCGGAAAGTTTTATGTCCCAACAGTTGGTGGTGGCACCGTCAATACAGAATATGAAGTCCTCACAGGCTATAGTGCCAAAGCCTTTTGCCAAAGGGGCGATTGTCTTTACTTCTGTTTTTAAAAAGAACCTACAGATTCTTTAGCCACTTTTTATGAAAAAAAGGATTCCTAATACAGAAACGATTGGCATTCACAACCACACAAGAACTTATTGGGATAGGGATCGGGTCTATCCACTTTTAGGGATTGATACCTATATCGATATGCTCCAATTCACTAAAGCAGAACAAGAAGACCTTGTTGGGGCATGGATGTCTGATACCACCCTCTTTAATAAGACAAAAGAAGTCTTAGAAAAACAGTGGTAAAAATATCTTCTTACTCAGTGTGACCAGTCAAAATCATGGGCCTTTCCTTGATAAACGTGGCGAAAAAAACCACCTATTACAGGACTGGATCCTAGTGAAGAATGGGAAATTTCCAACTTTATCACCAATTTAAGATTTTCAGATCAGGCACTCAAAGACTTTATGACCTATATCAATTCTAGACAAAAACCAACCATGGTCATTTTCTATGGTGATCACAAGCCCGATCCAAAAAATACCCTATTTTTTTGAAAAACTCCGCCTTCTATCATCAAAAGGAACGCCGAGAAATTTACAGTACAGATTATTTTTATCTATTTTTAATCCAGCAATCACTGATCCAAAACTTGTTAACTTAAAAGGGCGAAAAAAAGGATCTCAGCGCTGCTGCGATGAATCGCTATTTAGAAATTCTTTTAGGGATACTGACCCCCTAAGCCTTTACATCTATAACTATGCCAAAGTCCCTGACAACTACTTTGGTAATGGAAAAGCAAAGATCAATGAGGTCAAAGACTATACCAATCTTTCTAAAGAATTTATCAATCACAAAATAAATTAGTTGACAAGCAAATTCCATCATGCTAGAATAGCCTAAATTTATAAAAACCATTGATGGAGAGTAGTACACTTAGAGACAGCCATACAGAGAACTACTGATGCTGAGAAAGTAGTAGGAATAAACTAAGTCGAATGGACTCCTGAGGGCAAACCGAAATAGCTTGCTAGAGTAGGGGAGACGGAGTAGAAACTTCGTTAACAAGTTCAGCATATGTTAGTATGTGTAAGAGAGGATTTCTTTTTGGAAATCAAGCTGGGTGGCACCGCAAGAGCGTTTTACTCTTGTCCCTGCATAGGGGACAGGAGTTTTTTTATTGCCCTAAAACTCTCTAGGCACCAATTTAAAGGAGGAATATTTATGTCAAACAACACACCATCTATCCCTTACAAGATTTATCTCAGTGAGGATGAGCTACCAACACATTACTATAACCTTCGTGCTGATATGAAAATTAAACCAGCACCACTGCTTCATCCAGCCACCCATCAGCCAATGACCTTTGAAGATTTACAAGGCGTCTTTTGTGATGAACTCATCAAGCAAGAACTCGATAATGACACCCCTTTTATTCCTATTCCTGAAGCAGTCCGTAACTTTTACAAAATGTATCGTCCAGCACCTCTGATTAGAGCTTATTGCCTAGAAGAAAAACTTGACACCCCGGCTCATATTTATTATAAATTTGAGGGAAACAATACCAGTGGTAGCCACAAGTTAAATTCAGCGATTGCGCAAGCGTATTATGCCAAGATGCAAGGCTTAAAAAGGTGTCACAACGGAAACTGGTGCAGGTCAATGGGGTACTGCACTTTCTATGGCTTGCTCTTACTTTGGCCTTGATTGCAAAGTCTACATGGTTAAAGTCTCTTATGAACAAAAAGCCTTTTTAGACGAGAAGTGATGCGTACTTATGGGGCAAGCATCACCCCATCACCATCGAATACCACAAAAATTGGTCAAGCCATCTTAAAAGAACATCCTAATACAGGGGGTAGCCTAGGCTGTGCTATCTCTGAAGCTGTAGAAGTTGCGACAACTACCGAAGGCTATCGTTATGTTTTTAGGTAGCGTCTTAAACCAAGTCCTCTTACACCAAAGTATCATTGGTCTTGAAACCAAGACAGCTCTAGACAAGTACAATGTTAAAGCTGATATTATCATCGGTTCTGCTGGTGGTGGTAGTAACCTTGGTGGCTTAATTGCCCCATTTATGGCAGAAAAATTGCGTCAAGAAGCCGATTATCAAATTATTGCTGTTGAGCCGGCTTCTTGCCCAAGTTTCACCCGAGGACAATACGTCTATGACTATTGTGATACTGGTAAGGTCTGCCCACTTTCTAAGATGTATACCCTTGGCAGTGGCTATATCCCAGCACCTAACCATGCAGGGGGCTTACGTTATCATGGTATGAGTGCCACCCTCTCTGAGCTCTACCACCAAGGGCTAATGGAGGCACGTAGTGTCAGCCAAACAGAGGTCTTTGCAGCAGCCCAAGAATTCGCTCGTATCGAAGGCATTCTCCCAGCACCAGAAAGCAGTCATGCCATCAAAGTTGCTATCGATGAAGCGCTAAAATGCAAAGAAACAGGAGAGGCAAAAACCATTGTTTTTTTGGGCTCACCGGTACAGGCTACTTTGACCTTATGGCTTACCAAAAATACAATGATGGGGAAATGGAAAACTATCTCCCAACAGATGAGGAAATCGCTCAAAGTCTTTCTACCCTTCCTAAGCTTTTAAAACAATAAAAAAATCCTTAAGTCATCAGGACTTAAGGATTTTTGTTGTTCTACCCTTTAATAGACTCATATGGCATATAATAAAGTGGATCATTAAAATCAACTACACTATCTTTTGCCTATGACCTTTCGAGACACTAAGTTAAGGTGATCGCCATTGAGTTCATACTCTTCTTCAAAAAATTCTACATTACTTAAAGGTTCTGGTGAATCCACATAAGGGGCATCATCAGCAAAAATCATATGAAAACGATTACCTTCCAAGGTACCAGTCCCTATTCTTAACTCAACCGCTGGAATATTGCCATATTCTCGCAAACGATACACCTTAAAATTATTGCCAACAAAGTTATGGATATAAAGAATCGTCTCCGTATCTGCATCCATATAAGAAACCTTTTGATACCAATCACCTACAATGCTAGTCTGTACAACATTACTAGCATATTTCCAGCCAACCTTTTTGTTTAAAATCAAAAATAGTACTTTGAAGCAACACTATTGTCTTTACCTATAGAAACTTCTTGAAGGTCTTCATTCCAATAGACCTTTTCGCCAAGTGCTTCTGAAATCACACGCACTGGCAAAATCACACGATCATTATAAAGCTCGACAGAGGTATCCAAAGCAACTCTTTTGCCATTTTTTAGATAGTAGTTTCTTCCCAAATAAAACTCAAGGGTATTTGGATTTCTCATAATGACACATTTTTTTGTTTTTTTGCATCCCAGCTCACCTTAGCACCCAAAGCAGTCGCAACTGCACGTAAAGGTAGATAAGTACGATTGTTTATTTTTACCGATTCCAAGTCACTGGCTACAAGCTTGCCATTCACCTTGAGACTGATAGGCAACTCACCTATTGATCCAAAAGAAGCCACAGGTGTCGATAAGACTAACCCTAAGACGACCATCACTGCCATTAATTTTTTTCACTTGTTTCATTTGTAATCCTCCCCTTTAGTATAAATTTGCTTTGATTGAACCTCCTACCTTATCCCTTAGGCTTAGAATCTGAGAATGCACCAAGATTTTTGAGCTAGAGCCGGATTTGGCGTATTCTCACCACCATCTGTACCATAACGATAGAAAGGCTCACGATCAAATACAACATCAGTTGGATTAAAAAGCCTTTAGTCGATTACCATTTAGCAAAAACGTATTGATCCACAAGATGGAGTGCCTTATCTTCACCTATACGGTAATCCTGGGTAATTTCATAATATCCCCTTTCATAGTCTGATGCCGTATAATAAGTTCTCAAATCATACATCACATGAAGACGGTCTGCCCCTTTAGGGATAGCTTTACCAATCAAAAGTTCCTCTCCAGGAGAATTTTTTTAAGCTGGAGCAACTTATAAACCTTAAAGCCACCATCTATATTAGGATGAATAAACAAGGTCGTATCCTTCGCTAAGCCTGGTGTTGAAGCACTTTGACCCCAAGTACCAACAAAACTTTTTTTGATCTTGAGAATCAATACTGTATTTGGTGAAAATCTTTTCTATAAAAACCTGGACGAAAAATTTGCTGGGGAATTGTTGTCTTTACCTATAGAAACCTCTTGCAAAGCTTCATTCCAATACACCTTTTTCGCCAAATGCTTCAGCAATCACACGCACCGGTAAAAGAATACGATTATCATAGAGTTTAACAGGCACATTTAAAGCTAATTTTTGATTGTTTTTTTAGATAATAATGCTGATTAAGGTAGAATATCAGTGTAACATTACCTCTCTGGACTGTAGCGGTCTTGGTTTGATTGTCCCACTTGACAGAAGCACCCAAAGCTTTAGAAACCGCACTCAAGGACAAATGGGTGACATCATTGACCTTTAAGGGTTCAACATCACTTACCACAAGCTTGTCATCAACCACCAGGGTAATTAGTCCCTCATAGTTGGCAAGAGCAGACAATGCAGTTGCACTAGTCAAAAGAAAGACCAATGGTAGAATGAATTTTTTATGCATTATCTTCATCATGCCCCCTCCTTCGACAATTTATACTTCCATCATTTTTATTTATTATATCATATTTTATTGTTTCTTATGTGATATTTTTTTACTTTACACTTTAAAAAAATATTATGCGAATAAAAAAATAAGGGTGGTTTTACCACCCTTATTTTAAATCACCTGCATATGAAGATTTTTTTAAGATGTCAAAAGCTTTTTCTTGCATTGTCTCATCAAAAAGAACCCGTTAACTTTCTATTGACAAAAAAATCTTGCTTTCAGGGCTTGCCGCCTTAGCAATCACCATATTGGAAAGGACACAAATATTGGAGACCAAGCCACAAAACTCAATCTCTTCAAAATGATTTTTCTTCAAGATAGCGACCCAGTGCCATAGAGCCAAAGGTGTACTTAAGAATACCTCTCTTTTCCTTTAAAGCCTCTTTTTAAGCCACCATAAAGCCCATGCCCTTCTGTCTCTAAAATACAATGTTCAACAGGTAAGTGCTTGCCCTCAGTGGTCTCTAAATAATTTGTCAAATGGGTATCCAAGGTATAAATAACCTCATCACCAGCTACTACATAGGACGCTATCCTTTCTAAAATTGGTTTTTCTAAACCTTCGGCCCCACTAAAGCCCAAAAGCCCCATCTACAAAAATCTTTTTGATAATCAACTACAACCAATAGCTTTTTTCATTTTTTTCTCCTTTATTTACTAAAAAAAGCCATGAGCGATATGCTCATGGCTTTTTACATTAACCTTCATCTGAAAAGAAGTCATTCACGGTATCTTTCATTTTACCGAAAAAGCCTTTTTTTGCCATTTTCTTCTTCCTTAGATTCTGATTTTTTTATTGACATTATAGATATTAGTCTTTTCAAGGTTTCTTTTTAAAGTTTCAAAAAGTTCTTTTTCCTTGTCTGAAAGCTCTTTTTGGCGTCTCAACCATGATAGTAACGTATTGATCACCTTTTCTAAAGCCTTTTAGCCCACTAATTCCTTTACCCTTTAATCTAAACCGTGTCCCATGTTGCACGCCAGGTGGAATGGTAAAATTCACGTCCCCTTCTAAGGTTGGAACTTGAATTTCATCTCCTAGGGCTGCTTGAGCAAAGTTGATTGGCTGTTCCATGAAAATATCATTGTTGACACGTTCAAAGATTGGATGCCTGCGAATATTGATATAGATATACAAGTCTCCACTTAAAGCGCCTAGCTCGCCTGCTTCACCTTCACCTGACATACGCAATCTTGTCCCATTATCAACACCTGGAGGAATATTGACCTCAAGTTGTTTTTTTCACCTTATGTCGGCCTGTTCCGTTACAATCTGGACAAGGTTCATCAACGACCTTACCACGACCATTACATTCCGGACAAGTCGTCTGGGTTTGCATACGCCCAAATGGTGTTTGTTGCATCACTGTCACACGACCAGAGCCATGACAATGTGAGCAAGTTTTTTTGGACTGGTACCAGCCTTTGCACCGCTACCTGAACAACTTTTACAGGTTTCTAACTTGCTGAGTTGAATAATTTTCTTTGCACCAAAGACAGCTTCTTCAAAAATCAATGGTGAGATCATAACGCAAGTCATGACCTTGTTCTGGGCCACGAGCGCCACCAGAACCACCACCGCCAAAGAACATATTAAAGATATCCCCTAAATCATCAAAACCACCTTGACCAAAGCCACCACCATAGTTGCCATAGCCTCCACCTTGACCAAAGTTAGCAGCATCATGACCAAACTGATCATACTGTGCCTTTTTTGTGGATCCGAAAGGATTTCATAGGCATCATTTAATTCTTTAAATTTCGCCTCCGCATTCTTATCTCCTGGATTAACATCAGGATGATACTTTCTGGCGAGTTTACGGAAGGCTTTTTTATTGTTGCCTCATCAGCGCCCTTATCAACGCCTAAAACTTCATAGTAATCTCTCTTATTTGACATCTTTGTCATCTACTTCTTTATTGTCTACTTCTGTGAAGTCAGCATCGACAGTTTCTGCACCTGCTTTATCTTCTGCACTTGCTTCACCTTGAGCAGCTTGCGCTTCAGCTTGTGCCTTAGCATACATTTGTTCAGTCACTTTATAAAGGGCGTTGGTAAGTTCTTCTGTCTTTTGCTTAATGTCTTCTGTGTCTTCACCTTCAAGGGCTTTCTTTAGTGCTTCTTGAGCCTCGGTGATTGCAGTTTTATCTTCTTCTGAGACACTTTCTTCATTTTCTTTAACAAGTTTATCGGTTTGGAAGATGAGTGAGTCAGCATTATTTCTCACTTCTACTGCTTCTTTAGCTTTTTTTATCTGCTTCAGCATTGGCTTCTGCATCTTTTACCATACGTTCGATTTCTTCATCACTCAAACCACTGTTAGATTGGATAGTGATACGGTTAGATTTACCAGTACCCTTATCCTTAGCACTAACATTAACAATACCGTTTGCATCAATATCAAAGGTAACTTCGATTTGTGGAACACCTCTTGGTGCTGGTGGAATATCCATCAATGTGAAACGACCAAGGGCTTTATTATCTTTTGCCATTTCACGTTCCCCTTGAAGCACGTTGATGTCAGTTGAAGTTTGATTGTCCATTGCTGTGCTGAAGACTTGGCTACGAGATACTGGAATGGTGGTATTTCTTTCAACAATTTTGGTCATAATACCACCCAAGGTTTCAATACCAAGAGAAAGTGGGGTAACATCGAGTAGGACGATGTCTTTCACTTCACCAACTAAAACACCACCTTGAATTGCTGCCCCAATCGCAACACATTCATCTGGGTTGATACCTTTAAATGGTTCTTTACCTGTTAATTTTTTAACCGCTTCTTGAACAGCAGGGATACGTGTAGAACCACCAACTAAGATAACTTTGTCGATTTCACTAGCACTGATACCTGCATCTTGTAATGCTTGACGAGAAGGTTCCATGGTCTTTTCTACCAAATCACTGGTGAGTTCGTCAAACTTAGCACGGCTTAAGTTTAAGTCTAAGTGTTGTGGTTGACCATTAGAATCCATGGTGATAAATGGTAAGTTGATATTAGAAGTCATCACACCGGAAAGCTCAATTTTTGCTTTTTCGGCAGCTTCTTTTTAAACGTTGCATTGCTGTTTTATCTTGAGAAAGATCAATACCGCTTTGTGCTTTTAAATTCTTTAACCAACCAGTCAATAATCTTTTGGTCAAAATCGTCCCCACCTAGGCGGTTGTTCCCACTGGTTGCTAAAACTTCAAAGATACCATCGCCAATTTCCATCAAAGAAACGTCAAAAGTCCCACCACCAAGGTCAAAGACTAAGACTTTTTGATCTTGACTATCTTTATCTATACCATAAGCAAGGGCTGCTGCTGTTGGTTCGTTGATAATACGTAATACTTCAAGTCCTGCAATCTTACCAGCATCTTTTGTTGCTTGTCTTTGGCTGTCACTGAAATAAGCTGGTACAGTAATAACAGCTTGGCTAACTGTTTCACCAAGATAAGCTTCTGCATCAGCTTTTAGCTTTTTGAAGTACCATAGCAGAAATTTCTTGAGGCGTATAGCTACTATCTCCCATGGTGACTTTATGATCAGTACCCATATGACGCTTGATACTTGACACTGTATTAGTAGGATTAGTGACCGCTTGACGCTTTTGCCACTTGACCAACAAGACGTTCCCCAGCATTATTTAAACCTACAACAGATGGGGTTGTACGCGCCCTTCACTATTGGCGATAACGACAGCTTCGCCACCTTCCATAACAGCAACACATGAATTTGTTGTCCCTAAATCAATACCAATAACTTTTTCCCATTTTTATTTCCTCCTAAAAATAATTAAATAATTTTTCTATTTATAGTCTAGTCTAGTTCTTTTTGCCACACGACAAACACTAGGACGAATTACTTTTATCTTTGAGTTGATAGCCTTTTTGTAACACATCAATAATGGTGTCATTTTTCAACACTACTATCTTCTACTGTCATGACAGCCTCATGATAGACTGGGTCATAAATCTTTCCAAGTGCCTCTATTTCAGTGACACCATTTGCTTCTAGGCTATCTCTAAACTTCTTATAAACGGCTTCCATCCCTACAGCAAAGGACTTTAAAGGTTCTTCTAGATTTTCTGGAAGCGCCTTAAATGCCATATCAAAGGCATCTAGTCCTGGCAGGAGTGATTTGATTAATGCCTCATTGCCCAGCTCATAAATTTGTGCTTTTTTTCTACTTGTGTGCGTCTTTTAAAATTATCAAAATCCGCCAGTAAAAGCATATAACGCTTATTTAAACTTTCCAATTCTGCTTCAAGAGGATTGTCTTGTGTCTTGGTATTTTTCCTCCTCAACTACCTCAACCTCTTGTTCCTCAAGTGTCTCTTCATTAACCATTTCATTTTGATTCTCTTTACACATGATCCTCACTCCCTTCTTTAGATTGATGCGCCTTCTTTCTAATAATGACATTTATTTTAAGTATTGACTTGGCAACTTCCACTGCAATTGCTACAGCGCTTAGTTTAATATCTAACGCATCATAAATTCCTAAGGCATCCATGTCACCTATTTGACCTGTCCTAAAAATCTAGCCCCAACATCGGAGACTGATGTTCAAGTTGTGCTTGATCCACCAAGGCTTTTTTCTCCATACTGCGAAAACCAGCATTTTCTACCATTTGTTGAAATGGTTTTTCTAAAGCCTTTGCTAAAAGATCATAGCCCACTTTTTAGACTAGCCTCTTCTAGGGCAAGATATCTTAGTCGCCTTGCGACATAAAAGCTCTGAGGCACCACCTCCAGCAACCATGCCATGTTTTAAGGCTGATTGTAAACTAGCGGCAGCATCTTTGGCAATACGCACACGCTCATTTAAAATTTCATTGGTCTTAGCACCAATAACAATACTAACCATAGGTTTACCCTTACCACCTAAGACTTCTGTGGTTTCCTTTTCTTTATCCCAATAAACACTATTGGCAAAACCTAGGGCATCTTTAAGGTCAATTTGCTCCAATTCACCAAAGCTTAATGCTTTAGCACCTGTATATTCTGCTAAGCGTCCTATATCTTTAAGACGAACTCGGCTTAAACAATAAATACCATGGGTATTGAGATAGGCTTCTGCTTTTTTATCCAAACCTCTTTGAACAAAAACCGCCTTAACGCCACTAGCAATGATATGATCAAGCAAATAATAAAACCCTCGCTCACGCTCCATATAGTGGCTAAAACCTGCCTCAGTCGTCATGAGCTCTTTGTATCTTGGATCTATCTCAAAGGCATCATCAATAATTAAGACTGGTACTTGATCCACACGAACGATTCCATTGGAAAGTTGTGGTTCTTTGGCAAGAATCAAGCCTTCGACAACCTTATTGTCACTACCCTTGACCCCTTGTACCATATCTGCTAAGAAAAATTCCTCTTCTTTTAAACGTTGCTCGCCTACTAATTTTAAACCTTGAACAATGACATCAGTGATGGCTTGGTTTTCTCTACCAGCGATATAACTGACCTTTTGATCATAGTTTGCCTTATCTTGAAAAACTAAGTTCTTCTTGATAAATCTCTCTTGCCCTCTGGCTAGCTTCTTCTAGGCCTTCTAAGAGATGAGCAACTGAGACCCCATTATCCAAAAAGCTGATACCCCTCTAAAACAAGGGCACAAGCCATAAGGGCTGCTGTTGTTGTCCCATCACCCACCTCATCTTGTTGGGTTTGAATGGCATGAATCAAAAGTTTAGTCACAGGATGTGTGGCATCCATCATAGAGAGAATGGTATAACCATCATTGGTGATGGTGACCTCTCCATAAGGATCAAGTAACATTGTATCCAGTCCCTTGGGACCTATTGTGCCTTCTACGGCTGCCATAACTGTTCGTACAGCAGAAATATTACCGCTTCTAGGCTAACTGGCTCTTCTTTCACCATTTTTCTCCTCTTCTTCGTCCACTGACTACCAAGGTATTTTCACTTGCAAAAGCACGATGAAAACCACTCATTAAGAGACTAAGCAGGGTATAAGTTGCTGAATAATTCATCCGCTTAGGCCCAATAATACCTAAATAACCACTTTTTTTCGACCACTTTCATAACGCCCCTACCATAAGAGTGCATTCATGTAAAAGAGGATCAGTATTTTTCTTGCGCAATCTTAATATCAATGCCAACTTCTTCTCCAGCCACGATACGCTCTAGATTTTTCTGGTTTTTTTCAAGAAGACTTAATAAGGCTTTTTGCCTTATCTAATTCTTGAAACTCCGGGAACTCAAGTAAATTACTGATACCCTCAACATAATAGCGACGTCTTAAAATTATTATCGAGTAGTTGTTTTAACTCTTCTACAAGATAACGTGTAAAAAGTGGCATATCGCTTAATTCTAAGAGAAGAATCCGTAACAAGCCTTTGTGCCAATTTTTGGGTGCTAGCCCTCTAAAAACACGATTAAAACTGCCTTCCACACGTTTTTAGCGTTGTTTCATCAAGATTAGGTAGGTTAACAAAACGATTGTAGCTTTTTTTCTTTATCTGTGACGATGACCATCAAAGCACGATGTCTGGAAAGAGGGATAAGCGCAAGTTTTGAAAGCACCCCTTCATCCTCGCCCTCTTCTGGCAATAGGAGTATGGTTGCATAATTTGTCATTTCACTGACAAGCTTTACCACAGTTTCCATTGTCTCTTCATGAGAATCAGTATGCTGATACAAGTAATTATTAAAAGCCTCTATCTGCTCCTCTTGAAAAGAATAATTTTTTTCATCAGATAATCAACATAGTATCGATAGCCTGCTTGGCTAGGGAATACGACCGGCAGAAGTATGGGGTTGAGAGATGTAGCCCATCTCTTCTAAATCCGCCATTTCATTTCTTATGGTCGCTGGACTTAACGCAATACTAGGTAGCTTAGATAAAGTACGTGACCCTACTGGTTCACCTGTTTCAATATAGGCCTCTATCATTGCCTTTAGGATAAGCTCCTTACGGGCATTCAGTGCCATCACTCTTTCCCCTCCTTCCTTGTTAGCACTCGTCTATCAAGAGTGCTAATTCTCCCTAGTTTACCTTTTTTTCTTTAAACTTTGTCAACAGGAAAGTTTAGATTACTAAAAATTATCTTCTTAACACCAATAAAGACTCTCATTGCCACCTATCGCAAGAGCATCATTTCATCTCTCTAAGCTTGTTTCTCCTAGCAACTTCCCCTTATAATAAAAAGCAAGTCTCATACTTTTTAGACGACAAAAAAAGGAGAAAATAAAATGAAGTTTAGACAAGAAGGTAATCTCATTATTTTTAAGGCTCGACAAAGGAGAAGAAATATTCAGTAGCACTATGGCAGTTTGCCGTTCTTTGAATGTTCATTGTGGTATTATAAGCGGTCTAGGTGCTGTTTCTTCTTGCACGATGGGCGTTTATGATGTCGAAGAAAATACTACCAAAAATGAATTTAAAAAGGTGCCTTTGAGGTCACAAATCTCACAGGAAATGTCACCACCAAAGATGGTGAGTGTTATCTCCATATTCACATCACCTTAGGTGACGATAAAGGGTCTGCTTTTTGGCGGTCATCTCAATGAGGCCATTATTAGTGTCACTGCTGAAATTTTTTTATTCAAACTTTTCCTTTAGAAGTTGAAAGAAAAGTTGATGAAGCCATCGGCCCTAAACGTCCTCGCACTTTAGATCTCGAATAAGAAAAAGCAATCAACCATTCAATATAACTTAGTGGTTGATTGCTTTTCTTATTTAATTTTCTTCACGCCAATCATAATGCTCTTTATTAACATCAAAATTTTTTTAATTATAACTTTTTCCTGTATGTGAATTTTTTTCCATTTTATCCTCAATGTATCTCTATCAATCCATTCAGCGTCAATATTATGTGTTGGATAAGCAAAAACGATGATACGTTTTTATTACCTTTTTCATAAACACCTAAAATGGAATCACCATTCAAACTCCCACCTGACTTCAAATAAAAAAAGATATCTTTTTATCCTCATTAATTATACTATATAAAAATTCATCTTCTTCGTAATCAAGAAACAAGAAAGTTGATAGCTGTAAATAAAACAACACACCAATGCTTGCCAGTACCCCTAACGATACGATTACACTACCTCTTAAAAAAATTTTTTTCCATGTCATCAATACCAAAAAGGTGCTAGCCATCACTAAAAAAACATAATACACTAGAAATAACTTTTTTTCATTATTACCTATTCCTTTCAAAAAAATTATACATTAGATTGGCTATAGTTAACTTATCAAAAAATATATCTATCAATATTTTTTTATCATTTATCAATAAAAATCAAACAAAAAGCTAGAGTTAATTTTTTTATCAAATCCACTCTAGCTTTCCAATCTAGCCTATACTTCCTCAAAATAAAGTGTCGTCATTTTTTTAGATTGTGTCCCACTTCTGTATTTTTCAAAAATGGCTTGTGCTATTGGCAAGTCCTCTTTAGGATTCATTAAAGCCGGTGAAAAAAATGTGTCAACCAAAGGACTTTAACTTGAGCATCCCGAGCAATGCTTGCTGCTTCTCTATAGGTCATGTGCCCTTTTTTTCCCTAGCACTTTTTTTCCTTGTCAAGGGCACCATAAAGCCCCTCAGCGATGAGCAAATCACTGCCACGAGCAAACTCAACCATAGCCTCTGAGGGACGACAATCTGTGGCATAGGTTAGTTTAAGTCCCTTACGTGCTTCGCCCAAGACATCTTCCGGTTGCCAAGTATTGCCTTCAAAAGTAATGGTTTCCCCTTTTTTTGAAGTCTTGACCAAAAAAATGCTTAGCAATCCCCTTTTTCTTCTGCACGTTTCACATCAAACTTGCCTTGTCGTTTGAGCTCAAAGGAATAGGCCAGACAAGGCACCCTATGCTTGACAGGCAAAGTCGTCACCTCAAGACCCGAAATCGTAAAATGACTACTTTCATGAAAAAGGCAATTCATGAAGCACCACTTCATAAGGCAGTTTCTCGCAAATCACTGTTAAGCCATTCACAATACGGCTCAGTCCCTCACCTCCCCAAATATGAAGGGGTTCTTCTCTATGGTGATTGGCAATGGTTAAAAAGCAAACCAGGGAGTCCACTCACATGATCCCCATGAAAATGCGTAATCAAAATATTATCAATATTTTTTTGTGCTAAAAACCTGATAAATGCAAGGCAACTTGAGTGCTCTCCCCACAATCTACCAGGATATTTTTTTACCCTCATAACGAACGATTAAGGCTGTCAAAAAAACGTTTGGGCAGGGGCATCATGCCACCACAACCTAGTAAACAAACATCCAACATCTTACTTACTCCTATTCTTTTTGAGCAATCAGTTGCAAACCTGAAAGGGTCAAAAAAACGGATCAACCACTTTGACAAAATCAGAGTGCAAACAAATTTCCTCTGCCCCTACCTCCTGTTGCAACCACCTTCATCGTTTTTAGGATTTTTCGCCTATTTCTTCTGCTAGACGTGCCACCATCTTATCCACCATACCGGCATAGCCATAAACCAAAACCACTTTGCATTGCTGTGGTTGTTGTGCGTCCAATTGCTTTTTTTGGGCGCTTGTAGGGATACTTTAGGTAGTTTGGCGGTTTTTCAAACAAAGCCTCCATCGAAAATCCCTATTCCGGCGGTAATCGCACCACCAAGGTAATTACCTTCTTGGTCAACCACACAAAAGGTTGTTGCCGTTCCAAAATCAATGATAATAAGCGGATAGCCATACTGATGAACGGCTGAAACGGCATTGACAACACGATCAGCCCCCTAATTCTTTAGGGTTTTCATAACGCATAGAAAGTCCCGTTTTGAGTCCATGACCCACAATAAGCGGCGTGATATCAAAGTATTTTTTTAAGCATTCGGCTTAAGGTATCTGTCTTATTAGGCACCACAGAAGAGATAATCGCATAATGAATTTGAGCTTTATCGTAACCCTTATGGGCAAAGAAATTAAAAAGCAAAAGCATTGCATATTCATCAGCTGTACGATGACTTGTACTTGAAATGCGCCAAAAAAATCTAGCAATTTATCCCCTTCATACAAACCAAGTACAACATTCGTATTGCCAACATCGAAAGCAAGTAACATATCAGAAAAAAACTCCTTAACTATTTAGCGTCTTTGTTTTTTTGATCGTTTTTAAAAAAATAATATAAATGAGTACTGCACACAAGATTAACTCAATAATTGCTTGTGGGATAATCGGTATAACCGTTTGAATTGGTAGATAGCCCATTACTATTGCCAGCCCCAAAAAAACCAATGGTATTGGTGAGCGTTCCAACAATACTTGCTACAATAACAGAAACTCTAGGCAAACGGATTAACGCCTTATAAGTGTAGTAGGTCGTTATCCCAATTAAAAATACGAGGCAAAATACGCACAATTGGATCTGCTGGAATGGCACCAGATGGTGTCAAAAAGCTATAAACACCAAAAAAATAAGCCCCGTTAAGGCACCAACTAATGGTCCCTCCAAGAGGCTTCCTAAAATAACCGGTATGTGCATAATGGTCGCACGCCCTGCCATTGTTGGGATCGGAATCATACCTAAGTTGGTAATACCCATGACAATTACAAGGGCACCTAAAATAGCAGCAACAGTGATTTTTTTCTTGTAGAAATTTTCATTTTTCCTCCCAGTGCCAAAAGAATCACAAGGGGAAGTGATTCCATCTCGAGCAATTATGCTCCAAGTGGCAAATAATAAAATAGTATTTATAGAAAAAAAGTATGTAGGGTCATCAACTCCCACTACTCTAATCTAGCGATTTTTTACGCGCCTTCCATTTTTGGTACAATGGCAAGATTTTCATATTCTCGCTTTAAGAGACCAAGTTGCCATTCATCAATGTACTCGCCACCAACAAACAAATACTCTCTTCTCTTACCTTCTACTTGGAAACCAAAGGAAGTCGCAGAATTTAAGCCTAAAGGATTATTATGTCCAACCTTCATCCCGACACGATTGAACCCAAATTCATAAAAAAACAATATCACATAGCACAATCAATAAGTCCAAGCCATAGCCTGCCAGTCTTTTTGGATTCATCATAAATTCCGAGTGCAATTTTAGCATGGCCATTTTGTCTATCAATATCCATGATTGATGCCATCCCTATAGGTTCTTTATTGCTTAAGGTTTTGACAATAAAGGTAATATCTTTTGCCTTAGGATCTGTCAGCGCTTTACTTGAATTAATCTCCTCCATAATCATATCAAGGGCATTACCACGATAGCCATTATAAAGCATTCGGAAAGATTTATCTAAGTACCATTTCTGCATAATATCAGCATCTGTCATTTGAGGTCGCTCTAAACAGATTTTTATTTCCTGTAAACATCACTATCCCTCATTTCTTATTTACTTCCTTTATCATACCCTCTAGTCCTCCAAAGGTCAAATTAATTTATTTTTGCTTTACACAGATTAGGTTAATTTTTCTAAGCACCTACCCATACCATTGATTGGCATCTACTCACATATTTTAATCAAATAAAAAAAGCTACCTTTATTGATGATCAATAAAGGTAGCTTTTAAAAGTGCTAAGATCTAAACGTCACTCATAACGCCATGTTTCGCATGAATGCCTTTTTCTGCATCTGCTTGTGCTTGTTCAACAGACTTATCCAGTGGCAAACCAACAGCTGCCATCTTATCACGATATTCATCTTCATATTCTTCATAGGTATGAACTTCACCGGATAGTTCCAAGGATTGGTATGATGAACTTTACGGCTGTTGTTGACCATGTTACGTGTTGGGCTCATGAATACCCCAAAAGCGTGCATGAGTTTACTCATTGGGAAGTAAATCAACAAGGTGCTAACAAGTGCCAAGTGAATGTAGAAAATTGTGGCAATGGCACCAGCTTCTGGTACTTGTGGATGGAATGTGTATAAAGAGATAATTAACTCTCTAATGTGGCTAACATCAACTCTCGTTAAATATCTCATTAGCATACCTGAGCAAACAATGCTCAATAAAAAGCACTAATGGGAAATAGTCGTTTAACAAGCTGATGTAACGAACCTTAGGCAGTAAAATTCTGCGTAAGAGTAAACCAAGCAAACCAAAAAGCATAAAGAAACCGGTGAGATAAATCGGATGAAGATCTATCAAAAATAACGCCATCAATCTTTTTCTAAAAGTACGAACAACGGCTGGTACTTCAGCTACAAAGAAACGCATATGACGCATAATGACAAAGAACATACCCCAGTGGAAAAGAAGGGCAAAAATCCAGAGCCATTTTTTTCCCATTGGTAAACGATTCTACCATCTTCTGTTAATTCTGCTTTTGAGTTTCTAAATAGTGATCTAAACACAGTCACTTCTAAAAACATACGAACGATAACCGCAAACTTGCTTGTAGGGTTATCAATTGGATTTGTCTTAATAAAATCCAAAGATTTTTTTCCTGACCACAGGTCGTTGGAATACGGAACGGTACTGGTACTTTTGCCCAGTTTAAAAATTCGATAAATGACACCGACGATAAAAAAATAGCTATTGCAAGATAAGGTAGAGCTACCCCAAAGACACCAGTCAAAACCTAACTGAACGCCAGAGAAGTGATACCTACGATTGCAAGAACTACCACTAATGCGATAATTAAACCCATCTTATATCCCTCACTTTTCGTATTTCTCCTACTTGGCGCCTTCGCCTTCAGAAGTTGCTTCACCATTAGCTTCGGTTGCTTCGCTAACTTCCTCTTCTACTTCTTCTACTTCTGGCACAGGACGAGTATCAACATAGACACCTTCATCTTGTGTAAGTTTATAAGCTAAAAGCAGCTCTATCTTCTTGTTCAAATGCTTCAAAATCGCAATCTTTCTTCGTTACCATTGCCATCTTTAAGAGCAAGCTAAGAATGAAAATCCCGATTGCAAAAACACCAATAATGATGACAATTTCAGGTACAGTTGGATAGTAGCTACAATATCCCCAAATGGATTTTCAGATAACCCACCAATAACGAAGGTCAAACCTTTTTCAATGTACATAGAAATAAAGATCGCAAGACAACCAATAATCATTGTTGTCTTTTTCATAGCGGAATCTGGTTGGAATAAGAACCAATAGCGCTACTACCACTAAGAAGGTAAAGACAAGCATCAATGGTACAAATTGGTTGTGCCCATGGAGCCCAAAGAATAAATATTCTAAGGCTGCTTTATGTGCTGTTACATTGCTATAGAAAGCAACGAAAAATTCACTAAGCACCATAATGATGGTAACGATAAAAGCATAAATTGCTGTAGTTGCTAGCATTCTGATTGCCTTTTCACCCTGCATTAAAGCCAGTGAGTTTATTTAAAAGGGAGACAAATCAAAATGATAAGTGCTGGACCAGTTGCAAAAAGCACTTGCCAAGAACTTTGCTGGCAAAACTGCAGTCAAGAAGTAATGACGGCTTGGCAAACCAGCATAAAGGAACGCTGTTACAATATGGATACTAAAAAGCAAATGGAACAGAAATCCAAGCTAGTATTTTTAACCCATTTTTTTGTAATGTACACCCTTGTTTTCTGCTTGTAAGACTTGATAACCAACTACTAAGTTAAGTAACAAGTAAATCGGAATAACCAAAGAGTCCCAGCAAAGCATAGAACGTGGTGTCCAATAAAGCCATACATTTAAAAATTTTCATTGGTGCCCCTGACGTCAACAACAACGAAAAAGGAGCGCCATAATAAGTGCCGCAATTGCTAAAAATTCACCAATAACAGTAATACGACCATATTCTTTTTACATTATGGAAGTAGTATGGTAGGGACAATCATTACCCCACCGGCTGCTACCCCAACAAAGAAAGTTAAGTGACCAATATAAAGTCCCCATGAGATATCACGACTCATACCTGTGACATGGAACCCTTCCATCATCTGATAAGCATACGCACCGCAACCAACAGTGATGATGGCGAGAAGGAAAATTATCCAAGCCCAATAAGTCTTGTTACTTCGCTTTACAAACGCTTTTTTTCAATCATTTCTTCTCCTCGCTTTCCTCTTTCAAATGAACGCGATAGAACAACTTAGGCTCTGTACCATAGCCTGGCATACGTTGAATTGTCATATAATTAGCAATAATGCGGCTGATTTCAGAGGTTTGATCATCAATATCACCGACAATAATTGCCCCTTTAGACTTTTTCTACACAGATTGGTTGCTTACCTTCTCTGAGACGTTCATAACAAAAATCACATTTTTCTACAACACCCTTCATACGTGTTGGATACTCTGGATTGATTTCTGTTAAGAACTTTCTTGGATCATAGAAGTTAAAGCTTCTAGAACCATATGGGCAAGCTGCCATACAGTTACGACAACCAATGCAACGGTGCATATCCATAAGCACAATACCCTCTTCACTGCTGAAAGTTGCTTGTGTTGGGCAAACCTTAACACAAACAGGTTTAGCACAATGGTTGCAAAGCGCAACAAATTCTTTATCTTTATACTCTTCAGAAAGTGCTTTATGGTTAAGATCTAAGAATAACTTACCAAAATCTTCTCCCCAAATCCATTTGACTTCATGTGCCTCATCTGGAATTTTTTTGGTACATTATGGAATTTATGACATGCCGCTTGAATTTCCTCTAGATTTTCTAGCTTATCCATATCAATAAGCATACCCCAAGATCTTGCTGTTGATTGTTTGGAAGAGCGTTTATACTCTCCCCACCAAATGCTTGTTTATCATTTTTTTATGGCAACCTGTTAGTACAGCACTACCACAAGCAAGGGCACCTAGTTGTAAGAATTTTTCTTCTAGATAACTTTTTCCATTATTTGCCCCTCCAATCTTACTTGATGGATTAACATGACAATTCCAGCAATTTGGTTCGACACCATTGTAGTCATGGCATTTTTTTACAAAATTCATCATAGTTGCTGTGACATTCTAGACAAGTGTTTTTGTAAGCTCATATGATATTCTTTACCATCTTTAGTGATTAAGATATCGTTGTTGTAACGTACAACTTGTACCTTCCAATCTGCCAAAAATTTCCATGTGATGATGACGCATATATTCTGTATCATAGATACATTTAGCATCTGCACCCATTGCATTGATAGCAGGAGTATCAAGACTAATTTCTGGCTCTTGTGCAGCACTAGACTTATCAATGTCGATAATAGCAGGCACTGCCATCACTAAGATGAACACTAATATACCAATCCATACATTAATCTTACGCATGATCTACTCCTCCTCCATATTTTGAAGTGGTTCAAAACGCAAGTTTTCTTCACGTTGTTTTTCACCCTTCATGACTAAGGCATTACCTAAAAGTTCGTGTACCCCACAAACTTGAACACCCGGTGCCCAGTAACGCATAAGTGGTGGGAGAGCTGCACGGTCAATCGCACATACGCAGGCTAACATATTGACGCCTTTTGTCTTTTTAACATGATTGACAGCATTTGCTCTAGGGAAGCCCCCACGCATTCTAAGCTCCATATCCTCTTCTGCATTAAGCCCAGAACCAGAGCCACAACAGAAAGTCTTCTCACGAATGGTATCTTCTGGCATTTCATGCCATTCTACACAACGATCTAAGATATAACGAGGTTCTTCTAAAAGCCCCATACCACGTGAAGTATTACAAGAATCATGATAGGTCGCAATAATACCTTTGTTTCGGCTTGGATCTAGCTTAACCTTATTATGATGGAGCAAGTCCGCTGTAAACTCGGTGACGTGAATCATCTTAGTTGAAGTTGCATTTTTCAAAAAAACAGTCCCTGTAATAGGGCTTTTTGGCACTTCTAGGAAGTCTGCTGTCCCATTCATGGTATCCATGTATTGGTGAAGAACACGCCACATATGACCACATTCCCCACCGATAATGAATTTTTACGCCCAAGCGCTTTGCTTCAGCATAAATTTTTCCAGTTAAGACGTTTCATCATTTCATGAGAGGTAAAGAACCCAAAGTTACCACCTTCTGAGTTAAAGGTACTAACGGTATAGTCCAGTCCCATTTCATGGAAAAGCATGAGTTGTCCAGCCAAAGTGTAGTTACCAGGTGTCGCGAAAATATCCCCAGATGGTGGTACATAAAGAATCTCTGCACCTTTTCTGTTGTAAGTTAAGTCAAGTCTGACACCTGTAACATCTTCAATATCATCTAAAAAGCATGTCATAGCTGTCGACGATACCATGAGGTTGAATCCCTAAGTGGTTCCCTTTCATGTAACAGTTTGCTACTGGTGTGACAATCCAATCGATATTCATACCGATTAAGTTAAGTAATTCACGTCCAATGATGGTAATTTCTGCTGTATCTATCCCATAAGGACAAAATACTGAACAACGACGGCATTCTGTGCATTGGAAGAAATAGACAAACCATTCTTTCAAAACATCAAAGGTCAGCTCTCTAGCGCCTACCATTTTTGCCATTAATTTACCTGCAAGTGTGTATTCTTTACGATAAACACTACGTAAAAAGTTCTGCACGAAGAACAGGCATATTCTTTGGATCGCCACTTCCCAAGAAGAAATGACACTTATCCGCACAAGCCCCACAACGTACACAACAATCCATAAAAACCTTGAGTGAACGGAAACGTTTGAGTCGAAGATGGAGACCTTCTAAAAATAATTTTTTTGCCAATCCTCAGGAAGCTGCCATGTATCTGTATCTGGTACACGCCATTCTCTTGGATTTGGCAAACCGACAGCCTTTAAGCTTTCCATTTTCCCCGCGTGGCAATATAACCCGTCTTTTAATTCAGCCGGAGTATCCATCCAATTGCCTTTTTGGTGGTTCATAACTAATGCTCAAAAAGCTCTTCCGGTTTTGGAAGTTTTGCCATTGTTTTACACCCCTTTATTTAGTATCAAACTTAGTGCTCTGCCTCGCACCCACTACAGCCTTCGCTTGGGCACTCTAGCTTTGTGCTACAACGCATAAAAACTACTCATATCAAGTTCTTCATTTAAAAGATTTGCTTTAATTAATAGATCATTGGTCTCCTTAATTTGCGTCAAGCGAAGATCATAGAGTAAAATCTTGCTTTCCACATATAAATCATAAGCATATAGTGCAACGGTGTCCAAATCACTATAAAAATCAAGCAATTCATTTTAAAGAGCTTTCTTTGACAAGGTTTTTCAACCTTATAGTGCCGCTCGATGGTTTGCTTTAATGCCGGTATAAAAAGATACCGCCTGAGAAGGCAAGACTTCTTGTACCGCTTTAATACGCAAAATCATCTGTAATTCTTGATTGATGACATCACTACTTGGCTCTTCTTTGAAAAGCTCTGCTAATATATGACTCATGCTTTGCATGAGATTGTAGCCTACAGGATTAGAAAAAGTAGATTTTGTATTTTTAAAATAACGTCTTGTTTCTTCAGGATAAGATTCTAAAAGGCGATTGAACCAAGCTTCTGTCAGCTTATCCTTATCTTTTTTTAAGATTTCCTTTAGACGCATCCTAACCCTCCTTAAATGTAACTATGGAGTCCTGGTAGTAGATAGCTCACCCCAAAGAAAGTGAAAATCACTGCCAAAAACCCTACAATATTTAGCCAAGCAGCTTTTTGCCCTGCCATCCTTGAAGGCGCATGTGCAAAAATGCTGCATAAATCAACCAGGTAATTAATGCCCAAGTTTCCTTTGGATCCCATGACCAAAAAGTCCCCCAAGCATATTCTGCCCAAACCGCACCTGTAATAATCATAACAGTGTGCATCGGTAAAACCTACTAAAATTAATCTATAACTTAAATCATCTAATTTTTTTATCATCTGAAAAACGTACCTTTAATGCACTTGAATTGCCTCTAATCAAATACATCAGAGCCACTGCAAAAAGAAATGGCAAAGGCACCATAGGCTACAATTGCTGTAAAGACATGGAACTTCAACCAGCTACTATTTAAGGCTGGTGCAAGTGCAGAAAATATTGGTACTTCTACCCTCTAACCAAATACCTAACACTGCGATAATAGGAAAAAGAATCAAACCTAAATTGAAGAGTTCGAATTTTTGCGATCACCACATACATCAAAGCCACCATAAAGACAATCCACATTGCAAACTCTGCACCATTAGTAAGAGGAAGCGTCTTGGTCAGCATACCACGAACTGCAATCAATATTGCTGAAGCAAGCAAAGCACCATAGCTAAAAATTGGTATTAATTTCACCAAACTCTCTTGCTTCAAAGAAATAATATTGACCATAAAACCTGCAATACTAAATGAAATAATCGCTATAATAATAGGTATTTGCATTGTTTCCATAAAATTAAGTCTCCTTTATCTCTTTTAACTCACAGTAAATGGTTTCCCTTAAATCTTTTGACTTAGTATTGACACGAATAGCATTATGATCAGCTTCGCCAAAAATAACACCATATTTCACGATACCTTCCCTAGCCAAAACAACATGCAAGCAAAACTTGCAACAATAAAACCTAAAGAAGACAACGGATAAATAGGGATTGTATTTAACTTGAAGCACTGTATAATCAAGTTTTTTCTCAAAAGTCAAAGTCAAACCATTATCTAAAACAAACTTATCCCCTAGCTTCATCGCCTTTTCAGCGATCTGATTGCCAGATTCATCAAAGGCATAAAACAAAGAAACATCTTTGGTCATCGGTCTTACCTGAATCATGTTGGCTCCACCTTTGACCCTTAACGGTATCATCTGATCCTCTGGAAAAAAACATAATCACCTTCGACAGTCTCATCGCCTACTACATGAAACAAATACTCATTAGAAAATGCCATCTGATAGATACTAAGCCCATGTTCTTTAAATGGATGATTGACACTCGCTTGTCTATTTTTTTATAAAGGGGATAATCCCTTCACCTCTAAGTCAAAAGTACTCACCCAGTTTTTTTACATTACCCATCTCATCGTACAGTGTTTCAAAGTTTATCAAGGTAAGTTTTTCCTTCACCAACTTTTTTTCTTCGATGTTCTTTGGTAAAAGCTAAAGACTCGCCACTTGCTAATTTTAGGGTATCTGTCACCTGAAAAGTTGTCAAAAAACTCCCTACAATAATAATTAGCAAGCCAATATGTAAAATATGTGGTGCCAAAAACGAAAGCTTATTCTTTGTTGCCAAAAGATACTTGCCATCTTGGCTTTCTTTGAGATAGTAATGACCCGCTTTTAAATACGCCATCACTTCTTCTTTTGTGCTGGAAATCGGCTTAAAATTAGCCTCCTTACCTTCAAGCGTACCAACTTGACGTCTTAAGGTTCTCAAAACATTAGGCCAAAGCTTAATACTACAAGTCAGTAAGTTTAAAAAGAAGAATCCCACCAAAATGCGAAAAAGGCGTTGAGCTAAAAACTTCTGGCGTGTCAAAAAAAGTCGAAGAAATCGACAGCCCAGAAATAGCGGCAATTAAAATAATCGCTAAATCCATTGATGAAATAAAGCGTTTTAATTCTTTAAACATTATCGAGCATTTCCTTTCCTAACATTTTGCTATTACATCTGTCATTATAGCAAATAAAAAAAGCAAGTGCGACGATTTGTTTGTATTCTTCTCTCGTTTTTTTGGATAAGCTTTTTCTTATTTTTTTAGTATTATTGTTTTATTTTAACATAAAAATAACGTTGACGAGAAAAAAACTCATCAACGTTATTTTTTTATTTTTTTCCATAAATTGTCTAATTTTACCTAAAGCACTCTTTTCTAAGCGAGAAATTTGCATCTGACTGACACCTAAAAATTTTTTTGCAATAGCTGTCTGCGTCATATCTTCCATATAACGATAATAGATGACTTTTTCTTTCATTATCTTCTAGATAACTCATGGCATTTTTTTAAATCTTGTTTTTAATTCAATTCTTTTCATAACCTTTATCCTCAACACCAAGATAATTACTCAAAGTGTTGGTATTACCCTCTTCATCCTCTTGAACAGAAAGAGAAGTCGTCTGTGTTGCCCACTTGGCTTCCATCGCATCCACGACGTCCTTTTCTTCGGCACCTATCATCTTAGCAATTTGTTCTACAGATGGATTTTCACCATGTTCTTGATAATACTCACTCTCTGCCTTAGTAATATAGGTACTCATTTCTCGATACTTGCGTGGAATGGTAATTCGCCAAGTGTTATCTCGATAATAATTCATCAATTTTTCCTGAAACGGTACGATAGGCAAAGGTTTTTAAAGCGTACGCCCTTACTAGGGTCAAAACGATCTATTGCACCCAAGACAGCAATACGTGCCACTTGAGTCATATCCTCTTGTTCCCAGGGTAGGTAGCATTGTGTTTTACACCAATAACGCACTAGAGGATCCATAGCAATTACTATTTCTTCTAAAGCCTCACTACTTGGGTTTTCTTTGTAATCTTTGACAAGTTCTTCAATATCCTGTTTTCGTTTAGACATCTTATTCTCCTGCTACCAAATAATCTCTATCGTCCACGTATTGTTTTCTTCATTATAGCAGAAACGATCGGCAATTAGCTCTATCAAATATAACCCTCTACCACACTCTAAAAGATCAGAAGGTGCTTGATAGTTTTTCACCTTACAACCCAAGCCCTCATCTCGTATTTCTGCCACAAACCGATCTTTTAAAAAGGTTGCACAAAAATATACTGCCTTAGTTTCATCACAGGCATTGCCATGTATAAGTGCATTAGAAAGGACTTCGTATAAACAAAGTTTAAGATCATTTTGCCTAAGGCGTATTTTTTCACTTTCTTCTAATCGTTCTATTAAATATTCAATGCAAGGTGTAATCTCTTGTCTTTTGTGCAAAACAAATTCCACAATTTTCATCCTTGTCTATATTTTACTTCATCACTACGCACTTTGATAATCGTGCAAATCAATGGATCGGCACCAATATGCCTCGCTAACTTAAAAAAACAACATTGGGAAATTGTTTTTCTAGTGCTTCTATACGTTTTGGCAGATGACTAGTAAGATGATTTCCTATTGATAAAAAAACAAAGGTACAATAACCAAAGTTTCAATCTCTTCTTCCTCTAGCAACGTCTCTACAGCGTCTTCCAAAAGAGGTGAGGAAAACTCCACAAAAGCACAGCTCACACTATCCTCCGGATAAAGCATCTTATAACGCATAATAGTCTTTTCAAACTCGCCTACAGTCTCTTTGTTCTTACTACCATGACCTAAAACAATTGTATGTATCTTTTTCATCTAACCCCTCAAACATCAATATAATCATTATCTTCAGGAAGTATATAAGCGAGGATTGCATATACCCCAACGGTGGCAAATAATCCTACAAAAGGTAAAAAGCACCACCAAAATCCAAGCCACACGAATATAAACCACATCAAGACCCGACCAGTCTGCTATACCTTGACAGACACCAGCAATTTTTTTATTTTTTTGATTTTTTTAATTGTTTCATTTCTCTCCTTCCTTTCTATTGCACTTTATATTAACTTTATTATACAATAAAATCAGAAAATTTTGAGGAGGTTTTTTTATGCGCATTTTACTTTTTCACTTTCCGCCATTCTTTCTGGAATAATGGTTTTTTTATCTTACCAAAACTTGCACAATGAGATTGCAAATGTTGATTTTACACTCATTACTTTAGTTACCATAATCGTTCTTTCATTTTCTAGTAGTCACTTTTTTTATATCGAAATCACTGTAATAAAAGCGCACTCAAGCTTTCCAAACAACGCCCTAGACACCCTTGAAAAAAATATCTCTGAGCTTACAACGCTTAAAGAATCTTTAGAAAAAAAGGTTCGCCTTATGGAAAAAAAGACTTACGTGTGGCTAATGCAAAAAGCCTTAGATCATACCCTCCATATCAAATCCACACATCTCAGTGGTGATCCTGACGAAGACTAATTCTTTCTTGTCAAATGTCCAAGAGAAATCAATTTTTAGCTCATTTTCCAATCCTCGGAAAAAAATTCTTGAGCATTTCTAAAAGTGGGTACGCAAATAGATGATTTCATCATCGAAAAGCGTATCCTCTTTTTTTACCTTTTCTTCAATTAAGGTCAACTCTTCTTGATCAGCAATGACACCATCCAAAAAGATAGGTTTCAACCAAATCTTCCTCTATCGCCTTTTTTTGCCACTCTAGTTCAATAAGTTTCGTAAATAGCCAATACCTTGTAAAAGCCTAAACAAAGCGGTATCGCTCTTTTTTCTATCAAACATCATACAATCATTAAGGTACGCTTTAATATCTTTTTAAGGCACTTAGACAATTACTTTGTGCCTCCTTGATTACCTCTGCATCTATTTTATCCTCCCCTTTACGCAAAGCACTGGTAAAGCTTGCCACTACATCTTCAGAATTTGTCTTAAAATTACCAAAGATAACTTCACGCGTAAAACTTAGGGCAACTGCTGTTGATAGCCAATAAAAAACCTCAGAAGAAAGAAGATTTTCTAATTGATTGCCATCGCTAACCTTAGTATCATAAGCCTTCATTAAATCACGAGGTTCCATTTCACACTCCGCCTTTTTTATTTACTTACAATCGTATATGATCTTTACCCAAATACCCTAAGCTCGCTTTATTTAAACAGCCTTGCGTCCCGCCTTCCATCATGTTATAATGCTTTTGCCATACTAGATGGGGGGCTAGCGGTACCCTGTAACCTGCAATCCGCTATAGCAGGATTGATGTCATTTCTAGGGGGATAATTTTGAGGTTAAGGTGGCTATCAAGCGGTGTTGACGCTCGGGTCCCACGCAATACGTACATTCGAACCGTGTCAGGTCCGGAAGGAAGCAGCACTAAGGATGTTCTCGTATGTGCCGTGGGCGTGCCTGGGTAGAGCTGGCTAATAGCCGTCCACTCGGAAGCGTTTTTCAAAAAATGACGTATGGCATACATAAAAAAAGAAACTCCCTAGGGAGTTTCTTTTTGTTAAATAGCTACTCAGCGTTACTTTTTATTCTATTAATCAGGTTTTGCCAGTTAGTATTGTATTCATCAAAGTCAATAAAACCCTTTATGAAATTTGTAAATTTCATAAAGGGTTTTATTCTATATTTTATTTTATTAAAGAACTCTACCACCACTAGTATAAGGGAACCAGTCAAAACTACCAATTTCAACTTGTCCACTCCAAGCAGCATGTACATATTTCTTATCACCCAAGTAAATACCAACGTGATAAGCTGGTGAACCCCAAAAATACAAGATCCCCAGGTACAAGTTCGTCGAGACCTACTGGTTTTGCAAATGCTTGTTGTTCTTGTGAAGTACGTGGTAATTTGATACCTTGTCCACCATAGACATAAACCACTAAGCCAGAACAATCAAAGCCTTTTGGTGTGGTACCACCCCATAGGTAAGGCACCCCAATATAGTTCTTTGCACTAACAAGCAAAGCTTCCACATTGCTACTCACCGGAATATTTGGAGCAGAAATTGCTGGTGCCGGTGCTGCTGTTGCAGGATCAGCTGCCACATTAGCATTTTTGTGTTGCTGCTGGTGCTGGTGCTGCAGTCGCAGGAACGACAACTTCTGATGCCTTAGCAGGTGTGACGACTGCCACAGCAGCATCCACCTTTGTTTGAGCCTTAGCTATTGGCTTTAAGCTATCTTTCCATAGAGCATTTGTATTGGCACCATTTTTTTCCAATTTGGTCGATAATCAATCATAGTAAGTTTATTGCCACTTACAGTCAAAGTACGATTCATAAGGGATTGGAGACTGGTTGTAGAAATATAGGTCACACCATTAGCCATAAGCATTGCTTCACCCTTTTTGATTTTTGGGTACCAGAAACAAAGGTTTTGCCACCTTCTTCTTTTAGATAAAGGTAAAACGCCTTATCTTTCCCATAAATTTCTACAACGCTTTGACCATTTGGTTTCCACTTAATATCAGCACCAAGGGCATTAAACGCAGAACGCAAAGGCAAGTAAACCTTACCCTGTCTACTGATAACATTGCTATCTAATTTATATTGATTCCATTCTGTTTGCGCATATTGATTAGCTGTTGTATTCGCAAAAGCTACTTCGCTAGCGCCAAAACCACTACCAAGCAACACACTTCCCAAGACAACACCTGTAATAACTTTTTTTAAGAAAATTGTCAACACATCCTTCCAAAGTAACGCTAAAGTTATTCTAGCACAAAACGTTTAAGCATTTCAATGATTATTTACGCTATGTCATTTTTATTGCAACTAAACCTCATTTTTTTCCCTTAATTAACCTAAATATTTTTAAGCTGCCTTCTATAGTCCGTAATAAAATCCCCTTTATTTGAAATTAATATTCTATAAAAAAACAACATTGTAATATTTGACTATTTTTCTTCCCTTCAATCTACTCATCATAGGCTAAATTATTTTTTTGTTATTTTATTACCTCAATCTAAAAAGGAGCTTTTATGAACTACCCTATTTTTTTGAAGCCTTGAAAGCTTATGCCCAAAAAAACACATTATTCTTTTTCATACACCAGGCCATAAAAATGGACATTTTTTTGCCACCACTGACAAAAGAAGCCTTTGGAAAAGATTTCTTTACCTATGATCTTACTGAAATCACAGGATTGGATAATCTTTTTGCTCCCTAGTGGTGTGATAAAAGAAAGTCAAAGTCAACTTGCCCATATCCATCAAGCACACTTTGCACGTTATCTTCTTGGGGGAACGACACAGGGCTTACTCGCTAGTCTGATGGCAATCGCTAAAAAAATAAGGAAATTTTTCATTCCACGTCACGCCCATAGAAGTATTTACCATGGTCTCATCTTGGCCAATGCCAAACCCATCTACTTACAACCTACCTTAGACTCCACTCACCATATCCCACTGGGCATTTCTCCTAAAACTTTAGAAGACGCTATAAAAGCACATCCTACTTGTAAACTCATGCTAATGGTACATCCGACCTACCATGGCATCACTTGGAAAAAAATGAAGCCTTAGCTAAACTCGCCAAAAAAAATGGCTTAACCATTATCGTTGATGAAGCACACGGAGCACATTTTTTCTTTTTTCTCCCTCACCCCAAAATCTGCTTTAGAATATGATTGTGATATTGTCATCAAAAGTTATCACAAAACCTTACCTTGTCTGACTCAAGGCAGTGTCCTTGCCTGTCAAAATCAAGCCCTTGAAACACAAATCGATAAGACCTTGCGTCTCATCGCTACAACCTCACCCTCTTACCCTATTATGGCAAGTTTGGAGTTGGCAAGTGTCTACATGGCAGAACATGGACAAGATCTTTTACAGGAAGGTTATCAAACCATCAGCCAGGTTTTTTACCCTTTTTCTCTCCAAACCCTTTCTATCATTGAAGAAGCCTCTTGGCAAAAAGAACCTTTCCGTCTTTGGATCAAAAGCACCACACTGGATGGTGAGCACCTAAAAAGAAGCCCTTGAAGCCGACCATTGTATGGTTGAAATGGCAGATGAGGGCGTCCTACTCCTTCTCCCTTTAAATGGCTTTAAAGAAAGTCTAGATGCCTTAAAAAGCAAGTTTAGAAAAAAATTGATCGCATGAGTGTCAATTTACCAAAGCGCACCTTGGCAAAAACCTTTTTACCAAACCAACTTACCAAAAGTCGCTATGCGTTTTAGAAGAAGCTTATTTTAAAGACAGTCATACTATCCCTATCTTAAAAGCAAAAGGAAAGATTGCCTCAGGCTTTATCCAAGCTTATCCTCCTGGCATTCCCCAAGTTATCCCAGGAGAAATTATTTCCCAAGATATTATCAACCTATGGCAAGAAAGTAGGGAATTCTCCCGATGTATTAGTCGACGTTGTTTCTTGATTATCATTCTAAAAATGTTAGAATGATATGAGGAGGGATAGCATGGCTTTTGAAGAAATTGTTGGACAAGATCTTGCCACAAGTAAACTCAAAATGGCAATTGATAAAAATAGACTGTCTCATGCCTACCTATTTTTAGGACAAGATGGTACCTTAAAGCGAAAAACTGCCCTTGCTCTGGCAAAAATTGTGCTTTCTTGGCCACAATTTACCCATAACCCTGACCCTGCATTTACTCAAGCCTCCGAAGACTTGTTTGATTCTGGCAATCACCCTGACTGCCATATCATCGTGCCAGAGGGAAAGCAAATCAAAATCAAACAAATTCGTGACTTAAAAGATGCCCTTTCACATTATGCACGCTATTCACACTATAGTGTCGTCATCATCGAAAACGCTGATCTCATGGGGCATGAAGCAGCCAATGCACTTTTAAAAATGCTTGAAGAGCCATTAGGAGAGATACTCTTCATCCTGTTGGCAACTCATCAAGACAAGCTCTTGGAGACCATTTGTTCTAGGATGCAGATTATTCCTTTTTAAGCCACTTTCTAAAAACCAGTCTCTGTCACTATCTGCCAAAAGCCTATCAACAATTACAACCAAGATAAATTAAATCTTGCTTTGGCACTTTCTTTTTGGTTCTCTTTCTTTATTTCTCTCTTATTTAGAAGAAGACAGTACGATCTTATCAGAAAGAGATACGCTATTTTCATTGATAAAATCCCTACCAAACTTGCATGAGGGGCGTCTTGTGCTTTTTGTCGAGGAGATGCAAAAACGTAAAGGAACAATATAAGGCACAAAAAGAAACTCTAACCCTGTCTGAACGTGATTGGCAAAGACAGTTTATCAATAGACAAATCTTTTTTTATTGAAAGTTTTATAAGAGATATGATGCTCTTAAAAATCACTTTTGCCCTACCCCTTTACCACCATGATTTTTAAAAGCAAACTATCTTGAGCTTTCCTACCAAGAAAGTCATTTGAAAAAGTTCTTGGATACCCTCTATGCAAGCTACGATAAGCTAGAGGCTAACGTGGATTATTTTTCTCGTTTTGCTTATTTTACTATTTCAGTTTAAGAAAACCATACAATAAAAAAAGAGGTGTTTTGAATGCCCATCGTTGTCGGCGTAAAAATTTAAACCCGCGGGTAAAACCTATTTTTTTCTCCCTAATGCGCTAGCGCTTAAACCTGGTGATGATGTCATCGTCGAAACATCACGAGGTCTAGAATTTTGCCAGCATCAGCGAGGGACAAAAACCATCAATAAAGAAACTTTCAACCTTGATTTGCGTCCTGTTGTGCGTCTTGCCACAGAGGAAGATCATCGCATCCATCAAGATAATTTAATCAAGTCAAAGAAGCACTTCCAATCTGTCAAGCCATTATCAATGAACACGAGCTTGGTATGAACCTCATTTCAGCAGATTATAATTTTTGATAGGTCTCAACTTTTTGTTTATCTACACTGCAAAAGAAAGGGTAGACTTTAGAAATCTTTTTAAAACATTTAGCAGCAACCTTTCATACACGTATTGAGCTACGTCAAATAGGGGATCGTGATGAGCCTAAGCTCGTCGGAGGAATAGGCATCTGTGGTAGAAGCCTTTTGCTGCCAACAATTTCTCAAGGAATTTTCACCTATCTCCATCAAGATGGCAAAAGAACAAAATCTTTCTTTAAATACGGCTAAAATTTCTGGGTTTTGTGGTAAATTGCTCTGCTGCCTCGCCTATGAAAAACGAACATTACGAAGAACAAAAACCGTCTCAAACGAGAAAAAGCCGCCAATACTGAAGCAACCCCTAGTCATGAGGAAGCCCTTTCCTCCAACGCCTCTACTAAAGAAAGTAAGCCAGCGTCTGCTAAAGAAGAAAATCAAATCGAAATTATTGAATATCAACCTACACTCCCTGTACCTAAGAAAAAAAGCAAATCTAAAAAAAGTGACTAAAAAAACCTTTGCAATGTGTCAAAAAAACCGAGAAAGCCCTACCATGAAAAACAAACACTAACCTAGAATGGACTAGTCTAGCGATTGCTGACTATGGACTGTATCAACCTTTAGATGGTTGGCGTTTTTTTCCATTGACGCCGTCATGTTGGCACATTTTGCCAAGATAGCCAAAGGGGAAAAATACTGGATATTGGCTGTGGTACGGGGATTATTGGCCATTTGATGTGCCTCTATCATCCTGATAGCCAATTTATCGGTATTGATATTGAGCCTAGTGTGATTACACTCGCCAAGAAAAAGCCAAAAAAAGAAATGCCCTTCCCTGTGAACGGCTTTCTTTTTTTGTACAAGATAGTCGTTCACTTTATCAACCATGGCATGCGCATTTTGATCACATCACTGCCAATCCTCCTTTTTTAAAGTCGGACATGGCAAAATGAGTCCAGATGAAAAAGTGGCACGAGCGAGACACGAACTCACACAAACCTTGGATGATCTTTTTAAGGCAAGTTATTTTTACTTAAAACCTCGAGGGACACTTTGGCTTGTCCATCGCACTGAAAGATTGGATGAAATTTTTTTGCCATCGCTAGAAACTATCATCTTAAGCCTCACCTTGTCCGTCCTGTTTTTTTAAAAAAATATTTTTAGCATCTGACTCCAAGCTTAGCTTACTCAGCTTTATCAAAGATGGAAATGTCGCCTTAAAACTCTTAAATCCTCTTTATGAATATGATTTAGAGGGACGTACAATGAAGAAATTAATACTTGGTATGGGAGGAAACTATGACTTTGACCAAGCTTTATTTTTGCCCGACACCCATTGGCAATCTTTCTGATATCAGCTTACGCACTTTAGAAGTTTTGGAAATGGTCGATATCATCGCTTGCGAGGATACAAGGGTCAGCGTCAAACTACTAAACCACTACAATATCAAAAAGAAATTATTCAGCTACCATGAACATAATGAGCATGAAGCTGGCGAAAAAAACTGCTCACTTTTCCTAAAGGAAGGCAAATCCATTGCCCTAATCACTGACGCTGGCATGCCCGGTATCTCTGACCCTGGTGAAATATTGGCACGTCATGCTATTGAAGCGGGGATTGAATTTGCCGTGCTCCCTGGGGCCAGTGCCATCTTTCTCGCCCTCTTGCAATCAGGCTTTTCCTCTAGACGTTTTTATTTTTTTGAAGGCTTCTTACCACGCAAGGGCAAAGAGCGCCAAGCCATCCTCAATGCGTGGGAAAATGAAGGACGCACCATTATTTTCTATGAAGCCCCTCATCGCTTGGAAAAAACCTTGGAAGAGCTTAAGACCTTATTTCCAAATCGCCCCTTGAGCGTTTCTCGAGAACTCACCAAAAAAATTTGAAGAAACCATCAGAGGCACTTGTCAAAGTGTTTACGAACATTTCTCCACCCATAGTATCAAAGGCGAGTTTGTCCTTGTCTTGGGAAAAGAAGAAAAAAAGAAAACCAAGAAGACAGCTTTAGCCTCGCACTAAAAAAAGGCACAAGATCTCTTGCTTCAAGGATATAAAACAAAAGCAGCTTGCAATCAAGTCGCCCAAGACTTTAATCTCCCTAAACGTAGCCTTTACCAAGCCTTAATTAATACTCAAAATACTTCAGAAGGTGAAAACTAATTATGGGCTTATTAAAATTATCTCTTGTCTTTTTGGTCATGATTATTTTATTGGTCAAAAAGGTTCCCCTATCACGGGTCGTTCTACTAGGTGGCTTAGGTCTTATCTTGCTCTCTGCTATGCCACCTCTGACTGTTATGACCGTCATCAAAGATTCCCTTTTAGAGCCAACTGTTATTGACCTACTCATTGTTTTGGCACTGATTATGCTCCTTGAGGAAATTTTGCGTACAGAAAACTATCTTGATCAAACCTTAAAAGCACTGGAAGTCTTAGTACCCTATCCGAGGGTTGTCCTTATGCTTCTCCCTGCCTTTATTGGTCTCATTCCTTCTGCTGGTGGGGCACGCTTTTCTGCACCCCTAGTTGAAAAAGCCAGCGAAGGCATGATAATCACACCAGAACAAAAAAGCTATGTCAATTTCTTTTATCGTCATATTACAGAATACATGCTTCCTATCTATCCTAATGTCATTTTAGCCAGTACCATCACAGGCTTGAGTGTCGCCTCTATCCTAAGTTATATGACACCCTATGGCTTTATCAATATCTTTTTTAGGCTTATTTTTGTCTTACAAATTCCAAAAACAACTAAAAAGTTATTACTGGCAAAAAGTCAACCATGGTTTTGCCCTTTTATTCTGGCAACGCTCCCTATCTTTCTCATCGTCTTTTTTGTCATTGGCCTTAAAATGGAAGTCAAATATTCTATCCTTATTGTCTTAATCGGTCTATTTTTTTAAGACATCTCTACAGCCCTAAAAAAATCTATCAAGCCATCCTTAGAAGTTTTCACTTGAAAACCTTGTGGCTAGTCATCACCTTAATGGCATTTAAAGGTATCTTAGAAGGCTCAGGGCTTTTAGTTGACCTTCCTCAAATCATTGAAAAATTGCCTTTTTCCAAGTTTTATCGCCTTTGGTTTGGTTCTTTTTCTTTGGGCTTTATTACAGGCTTGCAAACGGCTGCCGTTGGCTTAGGCTTTCCTATTATCTTGGCAGCTACAGGACAAATGGATCCCTTTATGGCAGGTGCCTTATACGCTTGTGGACTTTGTGGGCAAATGCTCACCCCACTACACCTCTGCCTGACCTTAACAGTAGATTACTTTTAAGGCTAACCTCATTCAAGTCATGAAAATGCTTCTCTTGCCTGAGCTTAGTCTCCTTAGTATCGCAATCCTGTCTTATATCTTTCTACACTAAATTTTTTTGAAATAGAACAAAAAGCACTTAAAAATCTAGGCTTGATACCTTGATTTTTAAGTGCTTTTTATTTCTCTTGATGAAGTTTCTTTATCATTCTCTTATCGTTTAATCGATTAAAAACAGCATAGCCTATCGCTGATAAAATCATCGTTATAACAAAGATTACTGCAACTTGAATATAATCTTGCTTTTAAAATTGCCTCCCCAGCGTAGGTTGAAACAAAGGTGGCAGGGGTTCTCGCTAAAGTGGTTAAAACAAGCCAATTTAAAAAAACGGCATTCTAATCAAGCCAACAGCATAGGTAAGTAAATCCTTTGGCGTCCCCGGAATTAAAAAAATAATAAATATCAAACGATTTAATCTTTCCGGATTGTGCAAGATATATAGGTTGGCTAATTTTTTTCTTCACTAACAAAAAGATAAACAAAGCGTCTGCCAAAAATATGAGATAAGAAATAGACCACACTAGAGCCTAGCATCAAACCTACAATTGCCAGAAGCGTCCCCAAGTAAGGGCCATAGGCATAGCCTGCGCCTATCTCCATAGGGCCACCCGGAATAACGGCAACCACCACCTGAGCAGCTAAGGCAAGCACCATCAGTATCTTCCCTTTCCACCCTTCAGCCGCAGCCCAGGCACGTACTTGATTATAATCAGTAAAATAGTCCATATAAGGTTGTAATTTTTGATAGCCAACATATGTAAATAGTCCTAAAATGCCTAAAAACACTGCTAAGGTCAACCATTTTTGCCATCTTTTTTCTAGCGTCATCTCTCCTACCTCCTTTTTTACAAACAGTATAGCAAAAATCAATAGCGAGAAAAAAAGTACCAACAAAAAAAGATAGCATATCACTCTTTTTAGATGAGAGGATTGAGCCTCATAAAAAAATAAATGTTAAACTCTATACAAGATAACTTTCTATACACAGCTTAACTTTATAGGAGGATACTTATGGTTAAAAAAAGTTCTCATGTTGATATTAATGACAACAATTGGCTTGAATCTCCTTTTTCACAAAGCCTTCCCTTTGCTGAAAATTCAATCGATAAAAAGCACTGATGAAATTATTGAAGTAAGCTCTTATCCAGAAAAAGACCCTCCATGTCATCAAAGAAGAAACAAAAATCATCACAAGAAATGAAGCAATCAAAAATTTTTGATACGCAATAAAGGCATCAACCTTATCGAAGCGGGTAGCTTGTTAAAAATTCAAGTATTAATCAAGGATGCTCCCCACTATTCTATCAATCTAGTGATTCTAGTAAAAACAACCTACGTCATCGCCACTAAGACTTATGACGCAGGTATCGGCACTCAAATTGAAATAAGTGCCTTATTGGAAATAGAGTACCTTCTACTTGGCAAGCCAAAAAGAATACTCACCTTTAAAGGAGAAATGGATTAGTCTAAAGGGAAAGCACGCCAGTTTCCAACAAGACTATCTTACAGATTTAACAAAACACTATCCCACGCAATCCGTCACCTTAAAAGGAAGAGGAACCCTTACCCATAAACTTTCCCATTTTTAATAAAGATGACAAAAACACCCTAAAAAGATTTAGGCTTTTATACCTAAAAATGCTATAGATGGTACAAAATATTATAGTAAAACAATTGATTTAGATTTCACAGTCAATAGCATAAAAAAATATTGTTTAGGCACTCAAGAAAGGTTTTATCAAGTACCTTTTTTTGATTTCTTACTATTTTTTTAAATAAACAAAAGAACAGTAAACCTTTTTGGTTTACTGTTCTTTTAATTAACTAATATTGACTATCATCAATACCTATTCTTTATCTTTATTGATAATATTTTTTGACGCCATCAATGGCACCTTCTATGGCATCTTTAGCATCTTTAGTTAGTTCTTTCGCATCCTCAGCGACTTCTTTCACTTTTGCGCCTACCTTTTTCTACAGCGCCTTCTACTTCTACTTTTTGTCTCCAGTGACTTTACCTAGACCTTCTTTTAATGCACCTTTAGCTTGATTGATTTTTTTCTTCCATTGACATAATGAGACTTCCTCTCTTTTCTTTAAAAATTATTTTTTTCTAAACGATATATTAGCTATGCTTTTTTTCCGAAGAAAAATGAAACAACAGCGACCACAATGACTGCACCTAAGATAGAAGGAACCAGTGCCATGCCTGCTAAGCTTGGACCCCATGTCCCAAAGAGTGCTTGCCCTACAGATGAGCCAACTAAACCGGCAACGATATTAGCAATGATACCCATTGCGCCACCTTTTTTTGGTAATTGCTCCTGCAATAAAACCCTATGAAGCCACCAACAATAATTGACCAAATCATAACATCACTCCTTTATCTACCATCTACACCTTTGTTGTCATCTTTAAACATTTTAACCATATCCTTGTATAGGCACTCAAGGCGCACCAAAAGAAAATACCACCTTTTTGTTTGCCTCAAGTGTTGCAAAAACACCCACCTCTTAAGAGATGGGTATTGCTATTGACTAAAAATTCACTAGCTGGTTCACTAATGCATTCTTCATCAGGATTATTGAGATAATTTATAAAAGAGTGCTTGTACCATTTTTTTGTTTGGCTAAGAATACCAACTAATTTGCCTTCATCAACTACTGGCACCATCTTTAGATGCTTTTTATTCATAAATTTTGCTGCATCTCTTTCACGAACATCTGCTTCTACGGTGAAAAGGCGTTGGGTGGCACAACTCATGACACTGTCATTGACAACATAGTTTAAATATTGTGAAAAACAATCCAAATCATACCAACCACGAATATTGAGGAACTTTGAATTTCTTTTTTTCAACATTCTTGATGATATAGCTTAAAAATATCACCATCGCTTACGTATGCAATTGGAACATTGTTTTCATTAACAAGAGGCATCCCACCGATTTTCTTTTCTGCCATCATGCGGATAGCATCCCCGATTGTTGCCGTAGATGGCAAGGAATACACCACTGTGTTCATAATGTTTCTAACAATAGCCATGATAATTTCCCCTTTGCAATTTATTTATTTGTTTAATTTAGTATACCATTTCTTTTTTTATTTTTTTCAATATCATAAATTTTATTTATATCACTTTTTTTCTTTTTTTCAATACCTCCCTAAATTGCCAAACCAAGTTCGCTTTTTGTTAGAATGGGGATATTATCAAGAAAAAGGAGATTATTATGAAAGCAGCTATTTTTGATATGGATGGTACACTGATTGATTCCATGCCCTATTGGCGAAAAACATATGCGAGAATACCTAGGGAGAGTACAACCTAGAAGCCACTCAAGATGATATCGAGACGCTTAATTAACCAAGCAGGTAGCTTTAAATTTATCTTTGACCGAATCAAAGTCCTTGACCCTAAGCTCACTTGGGAAGACATGGTAAAAAAATTATCATGGACGTATGCAAAAAGAATACCAAGAAAATATTATCTTAAAAGCCTTTTTGCACTCGACTATCTCCAAAAAAACTTAGAAGTGAAAAAGATTCCTACTTGTATCGCCACAGCAACCCCTAGGGAACTTTTTCACCACTAATTGAAAGACTGGATTTAGAAAAAAATACTTTGACTTTTTTTATCACCGTCCCAGAAATCGGCAAACGCAAGAGTGAACCTGATATCTATCTTTATTGTGCCAAACAATTTGATCTTAAAGTGGATGACTGTGTTGTTTTTGAGGATACCATCCAAGCCATTACCACAGCCTACAATGCAGGTTTTTTTCAACAATTGGTGTCGCAGATGAAGCTTCAAGTTGGGCAGAACCTTTAATCAGGCGAAAATCCTCTCGCTTTATCACTTCTTATGAAGAGTTACTCTAATGCTATTACTTGAAGGAAAAAAACCTCACTCAAACTTATGGGGATAAGACCATTTTTAGTCAACTCAGTCTGAGTATCAGTGACAAGGATAAGATTGGACTCATCGGTATCAATGGTTCTGGTAAATCTACTCTACTAAAAATATTAGCTGGAAAGATCAGCCCTGATAAAGGCAGTGTCTGACATCCAATAAACTCAACTTGGAATATCTCTCTCAAGATTTGCCTGAGTGTAATGATTTGACTATCTTAGAAGCCATCTTTGCAGGAACTTCACCCATTTTTTTATGGCAGTCAAAGCCTATGAAGCAAGCTTGATTGCTCTTGAAGAAAAGACAAAAATGGCAGATGTGCTTTTTCAAAAAGCCACTGAAGAAATGGATCGCCTGGATGGTTGGCGTCTTGAAAGTGATGCCCGTGCCATTTTGTCTAAATTAGGCTTAAATGACACGACAAGAAAGATGAATACCTTATCAGGGGAGAAAGGAAAAAAAGTCGCCCTTGCCTCTGCTCTTATCCGCCCGTCTAACCTTTTACTCTTAGACGAACCGACCAACCACTTGAGACTATGACACTATTGTTTGGCTGGAAAAACCCTCAAAGAGAAAAATTGTGCCCTTGTCTTAATCACCCACGATCGCTATTTTTCTTGATCGTGTTTGTAATACCATGCTAGAACTTGAAAATGGCAGACTCTATCGCTACCTTGGTAACTACACTACCTACCTCAATGAAAAAGCCAATCGACTCGCCTTAGAAGATGAGATGGCACGCAAAAAAGAACGCCTTTATAAAAAGAGCTCATGTGGATGAAAAAGGTGTAGAAGCTAGACGTACCAAGCAAAAAAAGCACGTATTGAACGTTTCTATCTTCTAGAAGATAGTCTTGAAAAAAACAACAAAAATGCCATGCTCACCCTTGATTTCAAAACAAGCACGTTTAGGCAAAAATCATTGAAATTGAAAACCTGACAAAGGTACGTGATAATAAAGTTATTTTTAAAGACTTCAGCTATGTCTTTACCAAAGATGATGCCATCGCTATCCTCGGTAAAAATGGTAGCGGAAAATCCACCCTATTTGACATCCTTGCACACTTAGATGAGGATTTCACCGGAAAGGTCGACTTTGGAGAAACCCTCTCTATCGGCTATTATCGCCAACACAACCTGGACTTAGATGAAACTATGACCGTCATTGACTATGTCAGAGAACATGGCGAGTATATTGAACGAAAAAGATGGCTCTAAGATTACAGCGTCTAAAATGCTAGAGCTATTTTTTTATTTTTCACCTAGCTTAAAAAAACAACAAAATAGCCTATCTTTCTGGTGGTGAAAAACGCCGACTTTACCTCCTCAGCATCTTGATGAGCAAGATCAATATGCTAATTTTTAGACGAACCGACCAACGACCTCGATATTCCAACGATCCAAGTACTTGAGGACTTTTTGGATTACTTCCCTGGGCCTATCTTAATCGCTAGTCACGATCGCTACTTTATTGATCGTATCGCCAATAAAGTCTTTGTCTTGGAAGATGCAACACTTCGTTTTGATAAGAGGAGGCTTTAGTGATTACTTAACGTATTTGGATGAAAAAGCCTCAAAATCCACAAGTTAAAGAAAAAAAGACAACCAAAGCACCTCTTCAAAAACCTCAAAAAGCTCTCTTGGCAAGAACAAAAAGACCTGGAAAGCTTACCGCTTGAAATTGCCATGTTGGAAAAAAATCTCTACAAAATCTTGATGAAGAAATGGCACGTTATGCCACAGATGCCACTAAGCTCATCACTCTTCAAGAAGAAAAAAACAAAGCTTTCTAACGATTTAGAAGAAAAATGCTCTATTGGTTGAGTCTAGAAGAAAGAAAAGAAGCTCTTAATACACCAACGTAAGGAGGAAAAAAATCATGGCGAGGCGATAATAAAGCCAAGATCAATACGGACTACTATATGATAAAGCTAGACAGTGAATGGACAAGCTACGTTTACGCTATTAAACACAATGAAATGGATCAAGATGACCGCTATAACTTTGCCACTAAAAATTGGTCTTATGACCTTGATGACTTAGAGGACAGAGCCTATGATATCTTGCACATCTTAACTTGCAAAGAAGATGAAGAAATTGCCACCATCATGTTCAACAGCGATCCGATGAAAAGGACTGGAAAATGTCTAAAAAAACAAGCTCAAAAGTCAGCCGAAAAAAATAAGCTCTACGAGCTTTCTAGTGGCTTAAGTGTCCTCTTCGCCCCAGTTTTCTTTGCCCTAGCCTTTCTTACTGGGTATAACCCAAATGCTAGCTTTCCTTTTTTGTGGCACAGTGTCGTGATCTTTTTACTGGTCGCTGGCATAGTCTTTGCTAGTCTCATGCAAAAAGATTTTCTCAAAAAGCCCAATCCTACAGCAAAAAACTCAAACAAATTGACTATCTCTCCTATTTTAACCTGGCTTGTCTTGGCCTCTGTGTCATTATGATGCTACTTGCTCAAACGGACTAAAAGTGATAAACACTTTTTAGTCCGTTTTTCAATCTTCTAAGCCATCTTTCTGATGGAACTCTTCACCATATTCATAAAGTTTTTTATTTTTCCAGTGGTGTCTGAATCCTTGAACTTCTCATAAAGGTATCCAAGGCACGTCCAGTCTTTGTACGATCAATTAAAACCCCTGGTCCACCGATACAACCACCCTTACAAGCCATGCCCTCTAAAAGATAGCCATCTTTTTTGCCTAGAGAAGCGAGTTTCATCAGCTTCATACATTCATCTAAGCCTTCAGCGCCCTCTATCTTGATTTCTAAATCTGGACGCTTAGCCTTGACCATTTCACCAACAGCCTCAGCCACACCCCCAGCACGTGCATAGCCACGTGCAGACTTAGACGCATCATCTAAAATAGATTCAGCCTTGAGACTTTCAAGGTCAATATTTTTGGCTTCAAATAGACCTGCAAGCTCTTCAAAGGTAATGACAAAATCCACATAATTCTTTACATAACTACGCAAAGCTTCTAACTTTTTGGAAATACATGGTCCAATAAAGACGACCTTGGCATCTGGATATTGGCTTTTTTTAAATAATAAGCAGTTTCAATCATCGGTGTTGCTGTCTCAGAAATATGACCACGATATTCCGGATAGAATTTGTCCACCATAAGAGACCAAGAATTGCAACAACTCGTCCCCATGAAATTACGTCCATGGACTAAGCCTTCGATGTATTCTTCTGATTCATGTAAAGTTGTAAAATCAGCACCCAAACCAACTTCCATAACCTCTGTAAAGCCCAAGGCTTTGATCCCTGAAAAAATTTGCTCTGGTGAAACCTTGGCCCCAAATTGTCCTACAAATGATGGTGCTACAATCGCTACCACTTGCTTGGCTTTACAAATCGTACGCACAAGTTGATAAATTTGTCCCTTATCAGAAATTGCCCCAAAAGGACAAGCACTAATACACTGTCCACAAGAAACGCATTTATCATAATCAATCTTTGCCCTATCTAGCTCATCAGAGCCAATCGCCTTGACCCCACAAGCCACGGCACAAGGTCTATCATAAGTCACAATTGCATGATAAGGACAAGACATCTCACAACGACCACATTTGATACAAAGAGATTGATCAATTACTGCCCGATCACTAGCAAAACTAATACAAGATTTAGGGCAAACATTCATACAAGGATGGGCGAGACATTTACGGCAATTGTCTGTAATATACACTGTTTTGGTCGGACAACGCATGCAAGCAAAAGGTAATCACATTGACCAGTGGTGGCTCATAAACACGCTCTTCCACTGCAAATTCATCAATCCCCTCATCTAAAGGTCCATGATCTGATGCCAAACGTACTGGCAACCCAAGGGCTAGACGCAATCTTTCCCCTACAATAGCACGCTCCAAAAAAATACTATCACGATACTTTGCATCTTCACCAGGTAAAATATTATACACTAGTTTTTTTCCAAATGATGGATATCACCGCTCTCATATGCCAATCTCGCAATCTCTGCAAATACTTTACGTCGCACATATAATAAATCTGCATAAGCCTCTTTCATTTTTCTCCCTCCATAATCCTAACCAAACTTTTTCAGATTATTTGAAAAATACCTCTATATAGAAATAGAGTAGCTCTCGCTACTCTCCCTGATCTTTAGTATAGCAATTATCTTAATCCAAATCAATCAATGCCGTAAAAATCCCTCTTACAAAAAGTGCAAGAGAGGACAGCCCTTTATTCTTTGAAAGTAAACTTATTTTGTTTAAAAAGCCTTCCATAAAGTCTAAGTCTGCATAACCAAAAAGCATAAGGCTCTGTAATTTTTTTCATCGCCTTTTAACTTAGTATTAAACTCAGTTACAGGAACCTTGTCATAGTCAATGGTTAGCGTAGCATTTGCTTCTTTATCACCAGATTCAGTAGAAACTTCTATCCCCGTAATACCCTTATAAGGTTCATATTCCTTTGCAAATAGTGCTTGTACCTCATCTTTTGTCTGACCAGCATCAGCGTATTGGATCACAACATGCTTAATCAATTTAGCCACTGTTTTTTTCTTGATCAAGATAAATCGTGTACTCTAGTGTTGTTCCTGGATCTGATTTCACATAGGTGCCAACTTCCTGATCTCTGACAATCTTATAATCCTTTTTTTCCTTGAGCCACATTGCTATCAGTTGTTGTATTTTTCTACTGTCTCTACTGGCTCATCCTTTTGCACCACAACCTACTATGGTAAGCATTAATGACAAAGTCAGTAACGCCATCAAAATTTTCTTCATCTCTTTTACCTCTTTTTCTGATTAAAACCCTTATCAAATTTTTGCTACAACTATGCTTAACTTCTTTCTTAGCTGCATTTTTGAAAAAGCCCCCTTTTATAAATAAGGGGGCTAAATGACTTATTTTTTTAAGCTTGAAACCGCTTTGTTCAAGAAGGGCTTCTGTTTTTCTTCATGCTAACAGTCTTTGATTTTAAAGCTTCTTCATCAAAGCTAACACCAGGAACGCCTTGTAATTTAGTTAAGTCAACTTTACTAAAGTCAACAGTAAGAGTTTCCACAGCTTCTTTATCGCCGTATTCAATAGACTCTTCTACACCATCAATACCTTGGTAAGCTTTTAGATGCTGCATCTAAGACAGCTTTTTAAAGATTCTTTGTCTTGACCAAGATCACTATACTTGATAACGTTGCGTGCAGTTTGTTTTACAACCTTATCTCCGTCAACATAGTAAGTTAATTCCATACTAACACCTTGGACAGTATTGGTATAGGTTCTTACTTCATACTTTGCATCATCGCTTTGTGCAGCTTTATCTTCTTGAGTGGTTGCACTGTCTTTAGGTGCTGCTGAATCATCTTTTGCACCACAGCCTGCTGTTGTGATAAGTAGTGATAATGCGAGTAAAATAGTTAAAACTTTTTTTCATAAATTTAACCCTTTCCTTCCTTATGGCAAGATATGCTTTATCTTGCTAAATTTTTCTACCCTGTCATTGTAACATAATTGTAAGTTTTTGTCTACCATTCTTCCTTTCTCTTTTCAAATTCCAACGTTAATAACTGCTTTATCCTCACACCAATAAAAAAAGCCCCCTTATTACTAAGGGGTAATGCCTATTTTTAATGTATAACCAGCTTTTTTTGAGTAAAAGCTTCAGTTTTTTTCTAAGCTCACTTTTTTTAGAAGCGACAGTTTCCTTATCCAAAGTCACACCAGGTAATTTTTTTGTAAGGCTTCAAAGTCTACTTTTGTATAATCGATAGTTAAGGTTTCAATCGCCTTATCATTGTCATACTTGACAGACTCTTCTACACCTTTTATCCCTTGATAAACTTTACTGGAAGCATCAAGTAACAGTTTAATATCATCTTTACTTTGTCCTAATTCAATGTAATTGATCGTATTTTTTTGCTACTTGTTTGGTTACTGTGTCACCATCGTAATAATAAGTCAGCTCTACTGAAACACCTTTGGTGTCTTGGATATAAGTCTTAGAATCCCCACTTCCGCCACAACCAGATACAACAATAATCAACATAAGCAAGGCTACCATTGACAATACTTTTTTTCATTCTTTCATTCCCTCTCCTTAGTATAATTAGTGCTTTAGGTAAATCCATAGAGCATTTCTATGACACTCTACTACATTCCTTCATCTTTGTCTAGTTGGCTCTATTGACTATTACCAAATAGTAACTATCCTCAAATAAGTTTTTAAAAAAATAACAGTTTGATGATCAAACCTTTATTTTACTCTCCATAACTCAACAAAAGCACCCTCTAGAAAAAGAGAGTGCTTGTATGATTATTTTTGTACTTCAAAACCCATTTCTTTTAGTTGGGTTTCTGCGGTCTTTAAGGTCAAAGCTTTTGCTTTGACTGCTTCTTCATCTGCAATATTGAGTCCAAAAATCACCCAATTGATCTAAACTTACCTTATCTAAGTTCATCTTAACAATAAGTCTAGCCTCATCGGTACCATAGTCAGCTCTAGCTTCTGTACCTTCTACTTTGGTGAAATTCTCAATACTTTGATTTAAGGCTGCTTCCATTTCTTCTTTAGTCGTACCTGAATAAGGAATCTTCATTTGCATTTCTATAGATTTAACTTGATCTCCAGTATAACCTACTATAACTTTTTTTGATCACCTTGGACAGCGTCAGTCAAGGCATAAGTTTTTATATTGTAGCGCAGAAGTCGTGTTCTGTGCATCCTTATTGCCCCCGCAACCTGTTAGTGCAAAAACAATATCGCCATCATGAAAACAGATAACATTTTTTTCATTTTAAATCCTCTCCTTATTACAATTTTTTTATACTTATTCCAATACTTTTTAGCTCGTTCACTATACCATTTTAAAATATTCTTGTCTAGATAGGTTTAGCCCCCAAACTCACCCACAAGATAAGAAAACACCTCAGATAAATACATCAATTGATGTCTCCACCTGAAGTGTTTGTCGTGTTTTTTTATATATGAACCCTTAGGCAAGTAATCTTGCCATTAAGTCCCAGACTTTTTCTTCCACCTTGCCTGTTGCCTTGGCATGGTTTTTCATCGTAATGCTCAGCATGATGCTCAAGGGTTTGATTTTTTTCTTATAAAGGACATAAGGAATGGCTTCTGCCGTATGGGTACGAAGCTCTGAGTGGTGTCGCATGGTCTGGCATGAGCAAGATATTGTAGTCTTCGCCCTTATCATCTAAGGCTTGCATCAAAGGTGCCAAGCACTTTTCATCGAGCCATTCGATGGCTTGAATTTTTTCCTTAGCATTACCTTGGTGCCCACATTCATCTGGCCCTTCAAAATGAATATAGACAAAATCATGCTTTTCTAAGATTGCCAAGCTAGCTTCTAACTTTCCTTGATAGTTGGTATGAAGGGTACCTGTGGCATTTTTCCACATGAGGTGCCTCTAAACCTGCACAAATTCCTATCCCTTTGAGCAAGTCAACGGCACTGATCACGCCACCTGTCTTACCATAAATGCTTTTGAAATTTCCTAGGGCTGGCTTGGTCCCCTCACCCCAAAACCAACAAGCATTGGCAGGATTTAAGCCCTTTTCTTGACGGCGTAGGTTGACAGGATGATTGGCAAGAATCTTTCTAGAAGCTTGCATGAGTGCAGTGAGCTTTTCTCCATAGCGACCTGTTGGCAAATGTCCCTTAACTGGTTGTCCGGTAATATCATGAGGCGGGGTAAATTCTGTCCCTGTCATCGCATGATGGAAAACCAAGCAATGGCGATAGCTCACCCCTGGATAAAGATCCGCATCCCCAAAGTCCAAGCCCTCTCTAAGTGCCAAAATAAGTTCTTTGGCTTCTTCTGAAGTAATTTCCCCTGAAGAGTGATCTAAGATAGTCGTGTCCTCAAGAGCTGCCTCATCTGTTAAGGTGACCAAGTTACAACGGAAGGTCACATCAGTGTCTTCTAGAGGAATCCCCATGCTCACTGCTTCTAGTGGTGAGCGTCCAGAGATAGTTTTCCTTTGGGTTATAACCCAAAACAGCGGTATTAGCGACATCAGAACCAGGTGCCATCCCCTCTGGAATGGTATAAGTCATGCCCACTTCACCAAGACGGGCAAGTTTATCAAATGTTGGTATATTGGCAACCTCTAAAGGTGTTTTTCCTCCTAATTCGGCTTGAGCATGGTCTGCCATGCCATCACCAAGTAATACTATATATTTCATACCTTCACCTCCGAATTTTTTTCCTATCCTACCACATCTTGAAATCAAAGCAGTACGCCTCTTGTAAACCTTAAATCAAATTTTTTTATCATTTGAATGGCTTAACTACTAAAAATGTGGCTGGCAATCTTTTTTCGATAAGGTGAGTCTTGACCTCTGGCCAATCATAGTAAAAAGGACTAATCGCCCTAAAATCATGCTCATTTTTATAATTTCTAAAATCTTTAATCCCGACAGAAATCAAGCCTGCCTTGTGCATGGACTGCATGGCAACCAGGCTATCTTCAAAACTTAGGGTTTCTTCTTCCTTGGCATGAAACTTTTTGGCAAAGGTAGTGATAAATCTCCAGCGTCTCCTTGGTGAACCCATCACGATTGGCAGAGGTCAAGTGGGAAAAAAATACCCCAACAAACCTAGACGCTCCAATGCCGGCTCATAGAGGACTTCTGGCGCAAGGGTCGCTAAAACCAAAGGAATGTCCTTTTGATGGAGCCACTTAATCACTTCATCTACACCCTCTTTGAGCTTGACTCGCTCACGATAGGCTTCAAACGCCATGTCTTCCCAATGTTTCATCAAGGCTTCTGAGTGTTGTCTCTAGGTGATAACGATTGATGGTATAGACTGCTGCCTTATGGTAGTCACTCTGTGCCACCATCTTGGCAAACTCTTCATCCCAAGGCTGATTGATAGAGTCTAAAAACCTTCTGTCAATATCATCCCATACGCCATTGGAATCAAGGATAGTCCCATCTAAATCAAAAAAATCGCTAGACTTATCTTTTTCATGCTTTAACCTCTTTTTCTGTTCAACTTACTTACTTTTAATCCTTTAGGCAATCTGCTAAACTGATTTCTATACTAGTACACCCTAAGGAGCGTTTTTATGTCTCTTATCTTTTTCGGTATAGGTTGTTTTTTTATTCTCCTTATCTATACCTTTTTTTAAATACCAGTTTAACACTATCCCACGTCTAAGGATAGGTTTTTTTATCCCCCTCGGCGCCTTAAGCTTTCTGCCCCTAGCCTCTTATCCAAAAGTTGAGGCGATTTTTCTCCCTTTCTCTCCTCACTTTGCTTTGGATGATGAGCGTGATGGATTGTTATACCTATACGGTCTACAACCTCTTTTTGATGTTGTACGCCCTCCTTAGCCTCGCCAGCTACCTGAGCTTTCTCCAGCCACCCCTAAGCTTTCCTTTAGAGACCTGCCTGGGTAGCTTTCTTTTGCTATCACTTTATGCCTACTTGAGAAAAGTCCCCACCATCGGCTTTTGGGGATATTATCTTTATCAGTCTGACAGGGCTGGGCGTCAGGGCTATACCACCTTGCCTATAGTCTCCTTATCGCTTGCCTCACTGCCTTTTTTTATGGCTAGGTATCCGCTATTTTTACCAAGGCATTTCCCCTGGCTCCCCTTGCCCTTCTTCCCCTTTCTCCCTCGGCACCTACCTCGCCTACCTTGACTACCTCGGCGAAAATGCCTTGCTCAGGGTGTCTGGTTTATCCATTCTAAAAAGCACCAGCCTACTGTAGGCTGGTGCTTTTAGCAATGATTTAAGCTGTGATTTTTCTATTGGGCTGTTTTTCCATTCGTTTAACAACTTTTTTTGCTTCTTCTTCAGTAATATTTCCCATATCGCTTTTTACTATAACCTAAATAAAATGAAGCTAATTGGATTTGTTCAGTTTCTTTAAAAATTATCTAATTTACGCTTATCAAAGCTCTGTATTGTATTATAGAGTTCATCGTACGAAATATCACAAGCATAGCTATTTAAATCAAAACTCAATAACCATTGCCCCATTTTTTTCTGCACTACTACAAATAAACTGAAGCGTCTTGATTTCATCCTTAAAGATAGCTTGCCAATATGTTGTAGCACCCTCTTTATCTAAAAAAATACCATAAATTAAAAACCATTTTTAAATTTATATACTTCTAAAATTGATTCAACCTCTACAATAGTACGGATTTTTTTCTACATAGCTGTTTTTCAAGCTCTTTTTAATTGTTCTAAATCTATAATTCTATTCCCTTCATTTTACTAAATATATTTCTAATCTGCCATAAGCACCTTCTATTTTATTTATAATACTAGCTACCATAGACAATCCAAATTTATTAATATTTTCTAATATACGACAAATAAACTTATAGCTTTCTTCCTTAGATTCAAATCTCTTTACAATATGAAAGAAAAAAATAATTCCAATATATAATATACTGATGCTTCACAAGACTCTGAGTATTCACCTCCAAATTTCTTCTGTAATTCAAGTAATACCGAAGCAATCAATTTTAACCTTTTTATAGTCTATATCATCAAGCAATGATATGCTTTCTTCCAAAAAAATAAATAATATTACCTTTTTTTGATTAATTTCTTCAAGCACTTTACTTAACTTAGCTTCATCATATTCAAATAGACACGCTTTAATAAGGCTTCGTGGAACTTTTATAGTTTCTAAATTAAATGCAAAAATATAATTCAAATTTTTTTCTTCATCTCCTACTCGCATCATACTTTTTAAGATATGCTTTTAACGGAGGATTCTTAATGTCATCAACATCATATGCAAATGCAGGGAACATTGTGCCAATACAGTGCATTGCTCTATTTGAATTAATTCCCATATTTATAAACCTATCAGAATATAACTGAAAGTAACCTGCTTTTAGTCGTAAAAATCTTTGGGTTGAACTCCTTTACATACAATGGTCTTATTGCCGTAAATCCATCGATACAATTTTGGCTCAAATACTTCAAGTGTCGTTAGTCCTAACATATCCTCAAAAGACACTTCTTCATATAACATCCCATATCTAAACTGAAAAAAACATTAATTAATCTATTAACATCTCTCAAAGTAGTGATATAGGGTCTGACACAATTATTAAGTACTTCTTGATAATATTCTTTATTCCATACTACTTCACTTGGAAGGCTATGCCTAACGTCATCAAGCTTACTTTCTAAAATTTTTCTCTAATCCTGATTTGCTTAACCTTGGAAGCTCAATTGGCATTTGAATAATTTTTTTCCAGATATCTCCCACCATCTGTTTGATGCACCTCTGTTAATGCCCCTTTCGACAATCTCCCTATCCATCGCTAGTATATAGATGATATAGGGCAGGTCACCAACGCTTTTCACCAGCTGAAAAAAATATCCTTAATCTGTGTATTCGTCAACCTATCAATATCATCAATCACAATAACTATTTTCTTTTTAACTTTTTCGGTTTAGTGCGGATGTTATAACGAAGAGTGTCTTTTGAGGGATGTTGGGACTAACGACATGGAAGTATTTGGGCAAAGTGTCGATTCTAATAAATTATGTAAGGGGCTAACAGGCCCGACTGGGATGCGGTTATATTCTGACAGGTTATAAATGTGGGTGTTCAAATGAGCGATATGACGGCAATATTCTGCGTTATGATGACGATGAAATCTCGTTCGCGTAAAGTATGATGCGAAGATATTGAACAACCCCATTGTTAAACTAATATATTAAAACGTGTCTATTGATATGATGAAACTAGATAAAATGAGGTGTGAAAAGTCAATCAAAGATGTTGTTTTAGACTGTGATATGGACTATGGTGGGTGGCTGCGCAGTTACAGAGAAATTGAGGTGGTGCTCAGGTCTTGTGTTGTCAGTATATATGTTGGATTGCTCATGTGTGGAGGTTGGATCTGGGAAAGAGCTACTAAGACTGTTTGTCGTGTGATGAGAAGATGTTGACCAGGGCTGGGACCTCTATGTTAACTAATGACAGAGGTGCTATGTTGGATGAAAGTGCTGTAGTAGATGGAGGGATAGGAATGGTTGGAACGATTAAGGCAGGCGCAGCTGTGTGAGAAAATCCGTATGGAGGGTTGAATCATTTTAGCAAATATATGGAATTGGGTGGTTTTAATTGGTATTTTGAATAAGGGTACTGGCTATGACAGGCTATCTGGGGTGAGAATCAAGACGCTTCAATTTGATGGTGCAGAAAAATGAGACATTGACCGGGTTTGATTAGCGTATTTCGTGCGATGAAACTCTGTAATACAATGAGCTTTGACAAGCGTGAATTAGACAATTTAAAGAAACTGAACTAAATCAATTAACTTCATTCAGGGTTATGGTAAACGACAATGGTATTTGAAACGAGGATGAACAGTGGACGGCAATCAAATCATGACCGTCGGTGGCAAGCGACCTACGGTGAGCTGGCGATGAATAATGAACGCGAGCAATTTTCGCCGGGGTAATCAGGTGGGCGAAGATGGTAACCGAGGAGAGGGAGGCGAGGCAAGGAAAATGCCGGTAAAATGACGGATGTGTAAAGGCGGTGAACGGGCGACGGGAGACTATGAACCGGTATGGCGAGCCATCGACGGGAATCTGATGGTGGAACAGTGGGCATGACGAAATCTGAAGCAGGGTGACTGGAGAAAGCTCGAATGACTAAACGGGGCGTGCAGGTTGTGGACCGTGGTATGACGGTCACGCTCGTCAAGCAAAGTGGGAGAAAATCGCCTCGGCCCCGGATAGCGGGGAGACGGGCTGGGCGGGAAAAAAACCTGTAGACGTGGACTGTGTTCAAACGTTAAAAGGTATGAATAAGGAGAACAAAACAACCTGCCGAATGAGACATAAACGCTCTAAGTATAATGAAATCAGTTTAACAATTATAAAGATTAATGAAATAGTTGAACGAAAAAGAGGTTAAAGCGTGAATAAGTCTGTGACCACAGATGGGACTATCCTTGATTCAATGGCGTATGGAAGATGATGACAGGGGTTGCAGACTTCAATCGGCAGCAGGATGAAGGATTGCAGATGATGACGTGACGCCACCATAAGGCGGCGATCTATCGGTAGAGACGACGCAAGCTGTGATGTGGGAGGCGCGGCGTTGGCGCCTGTCGTGAGCGGTCAGCTCAGGAGGGTGTGAATGGTGATTGGGCTCCATCAAAGGACATTCACTGGTTTTAGCGACCTGCCAATCTCTGGCGGCATCGACGTCTGGGCTGACCGGGTGCGCCATGACCTCTGCCGGTCGTGATGGAACCGCCAGAGACGCCGGGGTATCGCCGCTGCCAAAGTTCATGCCAGAAGAAACCTAAGTTGAAGACGCCTGGTTGCCATACGACCTCCGTACGCAAGAACGTTCTGTCAGGATGGGTACGGTAAAATAAACATGGGATTTTGGGCGATCGATCGCACTATCGGTTAGCCGAAGTCAATTCACCTTATCATGCCAGCCATTGTCGGATGCTATCGAAAAAGGTGATTGGGTTTACAGGCGTGCTGTGATTCCGGATGACGATGAGGCCGGTGGTATGGTATGTTGCTGATGATGTCGGCGGACAATCGAAGCGGGTGGGGAGAAAAACACTTTGGAAGGTTGCCAGTGCTGACGTTTTGACTTCCGGAATGTTGAGGGTGAACGCCGGTCACCATTCCGGAGGGGATGACGCCTGATACTGATCATCGCTAATACCGCTGTTTAAAGGTGTAACCAGGGGCACCTCTGGACGCTCACCGCCAGAAACGGTGGTGGGACTGCTGATGTGGGCGCTTCGATTATGACGGTCATAACGTGAACGTGATTCTCGGGGAAGTGCTCCGGAAAGAAGCCAAGGGCTGTTTGACGCGGGCGGGGATGGATCAGGGCAGTATCGCTGTGCTGATTTCCGTCGGCGCGATGACGAGGACATTTACCCGCCTCGTGCCGGACAACGGTTGCCAACAGTCATATGGAAGAAAATCACTGCGCAGCTTCTGAAGATTCTTGTAATCATCTGTCGGCCGCCTCGAGGCCGTCTTGCCAGTAGCGTTATTTTGGTGAGGACAAGCCAGCCTGAAAATTCAAGCATTGTGTTGAACGATGTGATCGGCTGCCGTGTTTGCTCGAGGGATGGAGTTTGTGCGGGTTCAGGAGGCACCTCGTGGAAGGCACAGGCTCATGCCAACTGTCAAGGAAGTGAAAACAGCAGCTGTCTGAAAAGCATGATTTTGTCTGTTCACGAGCCAGACCTGGTGTGAGCATATGCTGAGAAAAAAATTCAAGCCATCGAATATTCGACAGTAACGGCACCTTTGATGCGAAGCCTGAATGAGGGCGAACTGATATCTTGCTCATGCCAATTCATGCGATATGCCGCCTGACGTGTCGCTTATGAAAATCAAACCGCGAGCATCATGCTGACATTACGATGAAAACCGTATGGGCGCAACGGTACAGGTGGAAAAACCTGGACAACGGATACTGCCCTGAAGGTTCATATGTAAAGAGCGACAGGCTACTCGAGTGAAGACATCAATTGATATGTGTTATCTGAGGTGTTCTTGTGTTTGATTCGTATCTGAAATGTTAAAATATTATAATGGGCTGAGCTAAAAATGACCGGAACAAAGTATGGGGGGTAGCCAATAAGGAGAGGATTTCAAAATGAAAAATCAGTATCTCGGCCTAAGCAATTAACGTGTTTTGCACTGGCGGGCGGGCTGTGAAGATGCACAGGGGCTGGGCTCCTGCTGCCTGAACATGCCCGACTGACGCTGGTGATCAAAAGAGACCCGTACTGGAGATCGAGACAAATCTAACAAAGTGAATTCATATTCGAGCACGACTAAAGAAAGAAATGGAAGCAACTGTAAAATAAAGTGAGAACTTCGCGAAGTAGAAAATACCGGCGACTGACTATGTGCCGATGACCGTTTGTGTTGAATGGTGGGCTCAGGTATTAGATCAATTAGTGTTCGAACTGTCACCGAATGGCTGATCAAGCAAAAACTTGACATAAAGAACCGAAACAACTGAAAATGGTACAATGCAAAATGATATACAACACTCTTTTCTGAAAGTGCTGACAGTTATGGAAGTAAAATAAAGGTACGATCATCAAACTGTTATTTTAAAACTTGACCCAAGACAGTATATTTGACAGTCAATAAGGGCAACTAATTCAAGATGAAGATGATGAGTGTCATGAAATAACTGTGGACATAAAGCATGATTATATGGGAGAGAGATGAAGAATGAAAAAGTGATGATAAATGGTAACCTTTATGTTGATTGATGATGAACCCCAGTGACGAGTTCAGACATCGAGACGCGGGGTGTTCGATGAACGACATATTGCGATGGGCACGGTGACAGGCAGTGACGAAATGATCGGTGCGTTGATTGGAACAGAAACAGATGAGCTGTTGGCGATGGCTTTCGACAATTGTCGAGGATGAAGACGAAGGTCTGTCGGCTGAACGGTGGGCGTTGGCTGTAACTGTCGATTGAACTTTGAAACTGCAAATTACCGGTGGCGACTTTGGACTCAAGGAAGGCTTCATCGCTAAAGGTGAGGCCGAAAAACGAGCTTTACTCAAAAAGCTGATTCATCGATGAAAATAGGCATTACCAGTAATCGGGGGCTTTATTGGTGTGAGGATAAACGGATGGCACGGTGGAATTGAAGAACAAACGAGAGACAATGACGGGGTGTGGATGAGGCGTGAGAAGGGTTGGGTGTGAAGGTTCAACTGTTTTGCTCGCGTTATCACTGCTTATCTGACGGCGAACAGTGCGTTCGGCGGCGCCTGAGACGACCGCTCGAGAAGCTGCGCAAACGATGTGAGGCATGAGGGCACCATGCCAATGCGTCGAGGTGACAGTGGGATTGTGCTGTGATCGACGGAGATGGAACCAGCAAAACTCTTTCTTCATCAGTATGGTGGTCAGACAAGGGCGTCTTGACCGGCGTCAAACTGCCGGGCGGTGATGGTGTGAAGAGTCGTGATACGACGATAGGCTGTGAGCTGCTGCTGTTGAGCTGGTGAAGTTGACAACTAAGTGCAGGGCGTTCCTGGTGTTGGCACGATTGATACAAATCGAGACTCAAACCAGCATGACGAAGCCCGCTGAACAAGCAATTTCAGCGGTCGTTAACCTTGTTTATAAAGTTTCGAAAATACGGCTAAAGTTAAGCAGTTATAACAATTAATCGAGAGATGAGGATGGAGAAAGTGGTGGCGATACTGTTTTGATGACTTGCATCAGTGGGTTGATGAGGACTCGGGCCGGGCAGTGAAAGCCTGACGGCTGATGGCAGTGGCTCGAGAAAGAGGATTATGGTGTCGAGAGATCGGCACTGTGAGTCGAGATCAGGAACAACACTGGGTACGGTTGTGTGATCAGGCACGGTGGCCGGTGATTGAAGCGGTGTGGTCGGGCTGGGCGGTGCAAGCACTGTTGCGGGGTGAACTGCCTCAGGGGGCTGTTGCAGGGATAAGTTTCTGCTGGACTCTGATGAAGCAAGTGCTGCGCCCAGCCGTTGACTGGGTTCCTGGCAACTGATTTAATATGGATTAAAGGCGATGGTGCAAACCTGTGCTGATTGTGGGGCAGGCTTTGTGGGCACAGAGCAAGGCCATTTACTCAGAATGAGGCTGTCCTCTTGCACTTTGTGGAGGATTTTACGGCGTTGATGATTTGGTTAAGATGGTGCTCGCTATGCTAAAGATCGGGAGGTAGCCGGGCTCTCTATTCTATGGAGGCCTCAAATCTGAAAGTTGGTTAGGATGGAGGAGAAAAATGAAGAGGCTGTCTGTTTATTATATGTGCGACGTAATGTTGCAGAGATGGGATGGCATGTGAGCAGTGGGCTATCCATCATTGGAAAACGAATGTGCTCGGCCTGCCTGAAGATGCAAGTGTCGTGATGTGCAGGCATGCAGGGAAGGTGCGTCCGTGCGGAGTTGCCGGTACATTGACGTCAGATCGCGGACGCTGAATGAGGGATTGATAATTTGCGGTGGAAGAAGGCGCGTGTTTATCGAGCCGCCGCACAGTCAATGTGTTGCTGCTGCGTGCGTTGTCGACAAACGGTATGAACGGTGCCGTAAATGTCTCGCCCAGCCTGTGAATGTTTGCTAAATGACAGTTGCTGATCGGGCGATGATCGATCTCTTTGGCATCAGGTGTGGAACCCGGTAATGTCGCTGTCGTACGGTTATTGATATGACAGACGCTTATGCCGTAACGGTCGAACGATTGGCTGATGAGACTAGATGAAACAGATTGTATGATATGGACGCAGTGTGATAGTCTTGTCGCGGGGCAATTTCTGATGAGGACAGATTGCGACCACATTGAAGGCAAACGGTGGTATGTACCATCATTGGGACAGTTTGATGGTGAAACAGCTCGGGGATTGAACTACGAAGGTTATGGTGGACTGGTCGCTGTTCCTGACACCACGTGAATCGAAGGTCGTCGAAGGCGGTCGTGGACGTTGTGGGGTTCAGTTGTGCGATTCTGGAATGTATGGTGGACAAATGTCCGGAATATCGGTCTGTTCTGGACGACGGCGCACCGATGATTGAAGGCTTTCGCGGTATTGAAAGCCAGTATCCAGATGCCAGTCTGCTGTTGGACCGTATGTTCAAGGATAGGCTGCGCGGTGAAATTGTGGACAATCGTGCTGAAGGCTTGCGGTCGACTGAAGCCAAAATGTGCGGGGGTCAGGCTGGTCTGACACAGATGATGCGATCATTTTGCGTGACTGTGCGCGGCTCTTTGAGGTATTGACTGAACTCATTGATGAAGTAGTCAGGCGTCAGATTTAGAAATCAGCGAGCTGAATGATGAAGCTGATGGCTCGCTGGAACGCTGAAGGGCATGACTGGCGGGCAGCTCGATTGGACCGGGGTTTTCAGTGATCGTGCAAGGCGGACGTGCTGGTCTGCTATGAAGTTCAGATTCAGTGCTGAAAGGCATGTGGTGAGACCATCGAAACGGGCAAAACGGACTAAAAGTGTTTGTCGCGCTGGTCGTTGAAGCAATTGGCGTCGTAACAGGCCAAGACAAGCCGGGTGAAATCGGTTGTTTGCTGTGGGGCTTTTGAAAATCTTTGCGTGGTTAACAAGAACTATGCCGGCGACCAATGAATCGCGACACTGGCGCCACAAAAAGCTAACATTGAGTTATGCCAATGAAAACTGAAACAAGCTGAGGGCGAGAAGAACATAAACACTAAACTCGTAGGCTATTTTCGGCTGACGCTTTGAACATTTCAATCGCTGGATCGCTGTTATTTATGATGGTAACAATTCTTCATCTTCTTGCAGACCAGATAATGCAGATATCATGAAACTCTGTCTCTAGTCCTCGAATCATAAGACATTTTCAAGTGGCAAAATTATAGCCGATCATCTTGATCCATTTCGTGTGTTTAACCAACGTGAGCAACATCATTCACTGTCTGTTTATCTGCTGGTGGTCGTGACTGTCGCCTGCCATGTTCACTCACGGTGTGGGCTGCTCGCGCAGACTCCAGCAACTCTAATCATGGCTTTCTTTGCTGGTGATGAGCTGAGTGGCTCATGGCATATTTTGTGCTGGGCTATTCATCAGGCCCACAGAAGACACCAGCAACCGACTCAAGCAGTAGCTTCGAATGTTTGTTCTTGCCAGAAGGCTTTGAGGTTTGAAGTGCTGAACCTTTTCGCTGGCAATGGTTGAGCACCATCAAGCTGCGTTAGTAATCACTGAGCCTCGCTATCAAACAGTCAGACAAAGGAACTTTGTTGGCGACCGATCAATAAAGTGGCGATCGCTGCTGGTGCGTGGGCGAAGTAATCGATCCTCAAATGCGGATCGACGAACAGATAGATGATCGTTCGTCTAAGGTGCGGGTCTGCTCATCGAAGATAACTGAGGCAAGGTCGGCACGTTTTCACCACCAGAAAGATGGCTGACCCACGGTGTTTTCTAACTGGTGGTAAAAATAGCTCTGGCGACGCTGATGAGGCCGTCTTTCGTTCGATACTGCGCCGTGTTCTCTGGGCATGGTCGTGACGTCATGTGAAGTCGATTTAGTGTTGACGATGACAACCGATGAAGGGACTTTATGGTCGACGCGACGAAATCGTCTAATGCAGGATATCAATGGGGTGGATGCCGAGGACAACGATGGCATCATCAAGATTGTAGCTGATTAAAATAACGTATCGCATTGCGCTGTTCGAGTTTTCCGGCTCGTGATTTTTGCTAAACTGTTGTTTAGTCGAGGTGACATGACGTTGCTGTTTTCAGACCTTCTGGAAATGAAACGGTCAATGCGATAACTGCGGTGCGTCTGGCTACTACGCAGCACCGTCCGCATGACTCTTTTTATAAAGGGCGTTCTTTTTTGCGTGCCGCCTCGTCTTCACAAGGCAGTCGGTTTCGTGAGGGTAGATGTATTGCAAGGTAACGGTAAATCTGCATTTTCGAGTTCTAACATGTTTCGGTAAACGATCGAAACCAGCGATCGTGGTGTTCAGGCGTTGGCTCCGGCCAGGCAGTCATGGTCTGTGAACCGGTCGGTTCGTCTGAGTAAATGACGGGCGGATGAAACGAGGGGCGAGGGCGACTCGCTGCCTGATGGTGGTCATTGGTGGCTAATTTGTAGGTAACGAGCATCACTTCAAGACGCCAATCAACACCGGCATCTGCGGCCTGCTGGGCTGTCAGCTTTAACTGTTTCGCCAGCGAATTGAAGATTCCTGCAGGCCAACTGAATAATCAGGCGTACGCTCGGGCAAATCTTCGGTATTCCAGGTGAAGTTTGACGGATCGGACGCTCGCCTTATCGACTGATCTTTCGGCCGTATTACAGTGAGCGTTACCAAGTCGATGTTTCGACGGTCAATCGCGCGTAGACTGAGATTGTTCCGTGAGACGGTGGGGATTTCGCTGATGACAACGTTAGGTAACTCGCTTCATGAAGTGATAAAGCGGAGGACCGCGGTGAGATTAACGGCTTCATCTGCGGCCTGTGTTGAAACCTGCGACTGGCAGGCTGTAACGGATGTCAAAAACAACACAGTCATCCGCAGATCGGTGTTAACAAATAGATGAATATCGAGTTCGCTCTTTGGTTGCCGGGCTTCTGGGACGATGATAAAGAATCAAGTATTTCTGATCGATGTTTTCGATTGGTGGTGAAAAAGTTCACGGGGTGCTGTGTTGACCTGAGGGTCTTTCGCTGGTTTGAGTTGGTCGATTAACAGGCTGAATAATGTTTTCAGCGGTGTTGCTTTTTGTAGATCGTGATAATTTTGCCGTGATGTTCAGTGAGGGTCGGGGACGATTCGATCGAAGATGAAATTTAAACTGCCGGACGAATTGGCGTTCGATATGCGGTGGCTTCTGGAACAATGCTCTCTGGTATTCGCGTAATATTTCAGCCAATGAGGGCGTGGAGACGTCGATGTGCCATCCATATCAAGCGGCTGCTCGTAATCGCTTTTTTGATGTGTCGTTCGACGAACAGTTTGATTGGGGTGATGAAAAGTGATATGAAGCATGGAATTTATGAAAATAAAAGGAGAAATTGTAAATTAGCTCGATCGACGGTGCGAAAGTATCATGTGTTAGAAACGATATGGTTTACGGTGATGCCATCTGCGGCGGCTGGGGATATATCCGCATGATGGCAATCGGTGGATACCCTGTGATGATGAAACGGTGTTCGGTGCATGCGTGGCGGTGTTGATGACCAGCGCAATCGTCAGATCGTTGAAGAGTTCGAGTTCCTCGGCCTCGTGGTTGATATGATTTCGGTTGATTTTTCGCAACATTTAAACTGTGTTATCGTGACGATTGATAAAGCCGCCGGCACTGCCGTGAAACGGTGTTCGTGAGATGCGGCAAGGCAACGGATGGCGTCTGAAAGTGGTGCCGGTGGAGTATTGTTGTTCTTGACGGGCAGGCCTGGCTGCTCTTTATGGAATTGTCTCGGTAGTCCTGGTGGGTGGTTTCGGCTGAGTGGGCACGGTCGGTAACCTGTGGAGGGTGGTCATTTTTAGCGGGCACAGGCAAGGTGGGCAACCCTTTGGTGCATGATCTGTCTGGGACTGTGGTGGGCTGGCTGGGTGTGGTGTGATAGGGTGGTCGGTGTTGAGCGGGTTTGTGCAGGAGCAAAGAGTGGCACAATGGGTGTCGTGCTATCGTTATGACTCCATCTGTGAAGACAGCGCTCTTGGGACATGAGTCGAAGCTTAACGAGCGTAACGCAGTTCGCTCTGTCGCGGAACCGCGATCGTGATGGCTGTTGTTTCGTTGCACTGTTCGGGCATGGCTAATATCGTTTGAAATAATTTTAAAGAAAGAGGCCGTTATCGTGGAAGAAAATCGATCAGCAAAGTGCGATGAAAGTCGCGGAACAAAAGTGAAATGAAGGCGCTGTGGTGAGCGCGAAACGCTGATGCTAACTAAAGATGCTGAATGCTGTGGAAGGTGTGCCGTTGATGGCGTCATCGTGGTAAAGACAAAAGTGGGTATTGATGGTCGGCCAGCGGTAAAGACGGTGAGCCGAGGTTACTGTTCTTTTGTTTGTTAAAAATGATGAAATCAAAAGGCCTTGATGAAACGCTGTGATGCTAATGTGTTTTTATGCTGATGACTGGTCGTCGGTGTTTACTATGTACATGCCATCGCATTTTTGAGTATAAAACCCTCGTCTTTAAGTGTTTGTCTTCCAGTAAAAAAAATGGGAAAGAGATTATGAGCAATACTGTAACGAT
>BNJS01001846.1_pt1 | contig 170545 bp, 191 predicted proteins | sample 8540461 | NCBI WGS metagenome assembly BNJS01 (sample SAMD00202454, study PRJDB9452) | human saliva metagenome | isolation source: human saliva | place: Japan
ATTCTTCTAACCTGCTTCAGCTAAGCTATAGCAACTTCAAGTTGTATTCTAATACTTTCTGCCCGAATCATCGCGTGTGGGAATCTAGTTGTTCAAAATAAATGTTGCAGGAGCCACCACGCACATACCAGGGGTGTCTTAACTAATTCTTCGATTGATATGAGTGGGATTGCCTTACGTACATTTACATCAGGAATGTATTCACTCATAGATTTAATGGATGAATGATATTCCTAATGGATGGTATGACTAAATTTCATCACCATGTGAGGGCTAATACTATTCTAATAAACTTTTCTAGTAAATCAGCTAAATCAAATATCACCACATTTCATAAGCAATTCCTTTTATGCTTGCATCCTTAAATGAGAAATGCAATTTCATCAAGGTCAAGCATCACCACCGTGATGATTCTCATTATGTAAAATTACTACTTCAGTTGAATCATCGTTGATTAGTCTTTATATGGTCCTGTATAGGTAAGGGTTGTTCCTGTTCCCCAAGCAGCTTTTTAGCTTCTTTGGCTGCCTTTCAGGAAGATATTTGCGCCAGATGTTTTCCTAAGTTCTTAACGAATGGGCAGATCACATAGTAAGTGTAATGTTGATGATGGTAATCATCAACTTCGATTTCAAATCCAGAAAGCTCTGTAGCATTTCCTGCAACATGTCCTTTGCACCTGCAATCATTGGGAAGTATGTTGTTGGCTTAGCACCTGTAGCAGGTGTAAACGCTACATTCAAATGTATCACTCCAACATCTGATGAATACTTAACTCTGCTTACCATCCCGTAGGTAAACTTTACCTTCTTATTAAAAGGAATATACTTTTACATCTCAGATACCTTTTTGGGGAATCTTCCAGTTAATACTGGTTTCTTCTTCATTTATTTGTCATTTAGGCGTAAGTGGCTCTTCTTCGCCCATCCGCAATTACAAACTGCAGAGATGTACTGGTCTGCATGTACTTCAAATACTGTACCTGCATTGCTTGACCGGAAAGCGTAATACCTTCTTCTCCAGCTGTTGTCTCAGCTGTGTAAGGCTGAACCACTGCACTGCATCCTGCAGGCAAAGGAAATTATTATTACAGAGTGCAAACTTTTTAATAAATTTATTCATCTTTTCCTCCCATGCTTTTATCGTGGCTAGGCGTAAGTACTGTAATCCGTCACAATATACAAACGTATGCAAGGACAGGATATATCATCCACGTGTTACCGCACTTGCGGCTATCGCTTCGGTCTGCTGAGCAACCTCGCTTCATCGGTACCAACATATAAATCCTGTAACAGGAATACCCAGGGTCAAGCCGCCTGCTTATCAACCCCAGCTCCAAGATATTTTTCATTACTTGTGTATCCTTTCACCTGTCAGGACTCTCTAAAATTATTAAAGCAATTCCTTTTCTCTTACAGCTTTTGTATGTATTGCTTCATATATAAACTAGAGATATCAAACAAAATAATTTCATTTTCGATTTCCTCATTTTCTGATTTGAATTGAAATATCAGTTTATAAACTACTTGTTTTACTGGCTTTATAATAACCAAGCAAGTGTTCCGTGTTTCCTAGAAATACACTTGTTTGCCTCGTTATCAAGGTTTTCTTATCATGAGCTTTTCTTTTCAGTCAATGCCTTGATGATTGCCTTGCATGAGTGGGATTGCTGGATGTTGCATGTGCCATTGGATTAACAGGGGTCTATGCTCTTTTTGCGTTATCTCATGGGTTTGCCAATTTGTAGAGCCTGTTTATCTCATGATCATCCTTCATCCCTTGGGGATTAATCGCCATCAACTGTATACGATTTCCCTTTAAATCCATTTCATACTTGTCCCCGTTGTAGATGTATGCTTCACTGCGTTGCTTGGCTATTAGCTGTACTGCTATCAACCTTAACGCCATCACTGTAGATTTACTTTCTCTTCTCTAGCTTTGCAGGTCTCTGTCATAAGTAGCTGGGATTATCTACCCCAACACAGTAGTTATATTTGTAACTATAAAGCCTATTTATAGATATTTCCTCAGAGTTGCTTTGATGCTTAATAACCAGGTATATCATGTTCATCCAATATATAAACAATCCTAACACCATCTACACAGCGTGCGCCGGTGGATTGCACTTTGGATATATGCTGTCCAGTTTTCTGCCTGGCTGTATTTGGCATATGCTTTCAACCTCTACTCCATCTGTAACCTTGAATTTATTTAGAATCTGTTACTGGCCCCTACCCAATTCTTTGTCACATCTCACCACTACTTTCCTCAGTGTTTACATATTTGACTATAACAAAACCTGTCTTCACATCTGTAATTGCAGAATCATGAATTGGCATGAGAATTGAAACACTTCTATAATTAGCCATAAACAGTTTCCTGTACCGTTATTATACTTATCAGTTAGCCGAATTACCTTCTGCACCCAGTTATTTTGTGGGTAGAAATTAACTGGATCTTTTTCAGCATATCTGCGTAAGTGTTACCCTTTGCAGGAAAGGCCTCTGGTCCCTGCCATGCCAAGTAGCTGGAGATGGTATAGCCGCCACAATGATTATGGCTTGCCGGTTGTAAATACATTTGCTGCATCTCCCTACGGTGCAGCACAGCCCCACTTATTCTGACTTGGGAGTCCCTCATCAGCTGTATATGATCTCAGCCCGTCTGCAGCGTGCCAGGTGCGATTGCACAGATGCCTGTGCGCCTTCAGTTATCTGCTGCTGTGTAATGCAACAGTTTCTTTCTCCGTTCCATCTGCGAATAGCAGTGGTGTTACAGAAGCAGCTACAGTGTTCACCATGTCTTTGCTTAACATTTACAGATGTCTTTTCTGTATTTGTGTTTGTTACGTGTAAGAGCCTGTCGCTGCATCTCCTGCAACTACCAGGAATCACTTGGTTGCGCGATTGGCTCTTCCGCATACTGTATCGACAATCTCTGTGCCGTTATTGTACTTATCTACGGTTTGCCAAATGTATGCTGCCCAGCCATTTTGCACGGCGCGTTGGAGTGTTACAGAATCTTTTTCAACGCCTGTCTGCAGGTAGAGGTTACCTTAGCGGAAGAAAGCTCGTGGTCCTACCCATACCTTGGTAGCTGGTACAGATCACTTTTGCCTCGCGAGGTGCCAGCACTGTAGCTGTAAAGCCTGCAGCTGCCGTTCCAGAAATACCCTTTGTATGTAATTTGCGGACATCAGCTTCGTCTACTGTGTTATGCAATCTCAGCTGACCATCTGTTGCATCAAACTTGGGAAGATTACTGAGATGTATGTGTCCAGTTATCTGCAGCAGTTAATGTAACTGTTTCCTTCTCTGCACCATCTGCCAATGCGCTTGATTGTATTGCGGATGTTCCTGCAGTACCTACCCATGTCTTTGCTTGACTGGAATATTGATTGTTTCAGTGTTTGTGTTCTTAACGAAAAGCCAAATCCAGTAGCTGGCTGTTCCAGAAATATCTTTTGTATATCCAGCAACTTGAGTGTTTCATCAACTGCTTATAAACAATCTCATGACCGTCATTCGCGTACTTATCTAGGATTAGTGAGATGTATGTGCGGTCTGTCTGTACAGAGATTAATGTAACTGTACTTCCTTCTCTGTTTCCATCTGCCGAATAACTTGATCGTTACTTTGAGGCTGCTGGTGTACCTCACTATGTCATATTTGTAACCAACTGGAATATCTAACACCAGTGATTGTGGTACGTTACGACAAATCCTGTGGCTGCACTTCCAGTAATATGACCTTTACGTCAGTTTGTAATATCTACTTCATCAGTTGTATGCACAATTTCATGACCATCATTTCATCATGCTTAGGTAAAGTGCTAAATGTATGGCCAGTCCAGTTATCAGCTGCTGAGTTAATGTAACTGTTTCTTTCTCTGCACCATCTGCTGGTAACTGACAGTTGCAGATGCGCTGGTCATTCAACCCAGACCTGCTGTAACTTTAACAGTCGTCTTTTTCCGTGTGTGTGGCCTGTTACCTTAAAGCCATTGGTTACGTCATCTCCAGTAACTGCTGAATCATAGTTTGCAACCGTGTTTCTTGCACTGTATAAACAATTTCTGTACCATTGTTATGTTATCTGAGATTCCTGTAAATGTGTCGCTGCCCATCCATTTGCGGCATTCAATGTACAGAATCCTTTTCTACACCATCTGCCAATAACCCAATCGTAACTTGAAGGTGCTGCTGGTCCTACCCATACCTTTAACTGGTACAGAAACCTTAGCAGTGATTATTTGTGATTGTAAAGCCTGTTGCCCATATCACCACTGACTACACCATTATAGTTTGCAACGGCATCTTCCTTTACAGTGTACTTAATTTCAGTAGTTGTTCCTGGCTTGTACTTTCTCAAGTTTGTGAATGTATCTTCCCAGTTGTTTGCAGCATTTAATGTAACTGTCTTACCTGTATCTACATCATCTGCATAAAGATGTACTGTAACAGCTGATCCAACCGGACCTACCCATTGTTTTGTGGCCTTAACGGAAGTTCTAATTGGTTCATCCTTAACAGTTTGAATTGCATTACTTGTAGGACTTACAACCAATGTATATTCATCAGTATTTAATTGATAGCCAGCCGGAGCTGTCTTTTCTTTAATTTTATATTGAACACAGTGGTGAAAAAGTGATTGTTCCATCTGCACCTGTTAGTCAGTTCAGAGCTTGCTTCCATCTGGTTTTGTAACTTCAGATACTGCGTTCTTTAAGACAATGGGGTTATCATCCGCGTCAACTTTGGTCGACTTGGTGCTTATTCGCCATGTTACCTGTTCCGGTTCCGCCTGAATCTTCCAGATTGGTGTACTTTCCATGGGTTATGTAGCATCATGAGTTGATGGCAGTGAATTCTAACGTTGTTAATTAACTTTGTGCCTGGTGTATAGAGCTGCTGCCTATAAATCACAAGACGATACTGTGTGCCGTTTACTTCCACCAAGATTCAGTGTAAATGTCTTCTTGTCTGAGTGCACCAATCGTAGACTTACGTAGATATGTCAGCTTCAAATTCTGAGGTTCATCAATATCACCCAGTATTGCTATATCTGACTTGGTATAACTCAAAACTACCGAGACATATGTTTCATTTCCTGCACCACCTGTTAGATGGTCTGTAATCTGCAGCCATGACTCCTCAAATGAGCTCGACGGTAGTTAACTCGAACGTCCATTTCAGCCTGATGTTTCGTGTAACAGCCATTCTGACCATTTTCCCATTTAGTGGCTCTTTGTACCATATTTTTGCTGGAGAGTTCATCATCACCTCACAATGGCGGACCTATCATTTTTAACAGTTACCGGATTTAACTTGACCATTTTCACAACGATGATCATATGTATTATTTTATCATATTGTTCCACACTAGAACCAGCCCGGAATTTAGACGTCGAGGAAAATATTTACCCTTAACATTTTCTCTTCCCTTCAACCCAATTCGTCAAATGTAACGCGTGCCCACCACCAATATTATTAGCTTAGGACCTGGCGTACATGCGCTTTTGCAGCTGACTGATAAGTTCCATCTTCTCCAAGAATATCAAAGTCCCTCTTTGTTGTATCACTGGAGGCTTCATCTTCCTCGCAATGTCATATCGAAATCGTCACCCTTCTTTCAAGTTTGTTCCATTTCCACTCACGCATCCCAATCCATTGATAGATAGAAAGAGAGTCAGTGAGCCAAATAGATTGTCCTTCTCGTTTATCTTTTATCCGAGATCTTGAAATGATGTTACTCCTAGCTTGCTCACCTCTCTAGGCATTACCTACAGCATGAGACATTTAGACCCCGCTCCTTGGAGACAGGATAAGGTGGACATCATCACTGCAGACAGAATAATTCTCACCTAGTAATCCATCAGCGTGTTGTGCCTCCCTTACAAAAATTTGATTCTAACATGAAGAGTTTCGAGTTCATCATCATTTTCACAATCAAAGAGTGCTGAGTTAATCCATTTGCACTTGTTGTAAGAATCTACATCAATATCACTCATACTATGTATTGATATCGACAAAAATATATCCAGTGTATATATTTCTTATATTGTATCCTTCAGTTGGCTATAAACAAATTAAAGAAACTGTAATGTGTGTTCTTAATAAATAATTAAAAATATGTTTTAGAACTATCATTTTGCATGTTTCTCAAATGAGCTATGTATTTAGATTATTCCATGGGTCATTTACCAAGTATTACATTAAAAGAGATGATGACCAAAGTCATCTCAACTTCATATTCTTTTCGTCTATAGATGTAATGCACGCTCTTTAATTTCTTGAGTTCTTCCTTGGTTTCCAGAACTGCGTTCCAATGCCATAGCCCACAAGTGGGCACGTGCTACATTCATCTTTGTTTTGATACGTATTACCACAACATGGAACGCTTCCAGATTAACTTATGGTTTGTCATCAACTCAGTAATACTAATTTCACCATCAAATCCACATGCTTGGCAATAGTCACTCTTTGTATTCAATTCCAGCATATGTAATTGTATTGTGAGTGTACTTCAGTAGTACAGTACTGCAGGAGATGTTATTTTGCATAGTGAGAACTTCTACATGGCTGATAGCTCCCACCTGGAGATCAACTGCTGGAGAATGAGATTCCTAATGCTAACTTGTCGAGATGCGTATAATGTCTTCTGCAGCTTTATGCACATAATGATAACTATTTATTATATGTGCAGTCCGTACCTTCATGATAATTCCAAATCGTTCTTGTAGACACTTAGCAAACTTATGGGTTGTAGATTCCATTGGTGTTTCCATATACAGAGAGAGTCCAATGTTGTATCAGCCTTCGCTTGCTACAAGCATCATTCTTATGCTGCATAACACGCATACGACTCTTTACCCTATCTCCGTTGTATGAGAGCACCTGTCATGCATAGTGAACACATTCATATGACCTCATCCAGCCTGGCGAAAGTGTGCTGTATCCATTAAACAACTAGTTACATCGATTCACTTCGCCCTTCTTTAAAGCGGACGTCAATCGCACCATATTGCCAAAGGATAGGTGCAACATCAGATGGTGTTCCAGAGTAGTCTCTTATGACGAGATCATGAGGCGCATCTATAGCAAAGTCTAATCGCTCATCAAATATCTTCGAGAACTCTTCTTCATTGCCTTTGAAGGACAAGCAATATCTACTAAGTTGAGTGTAGCAACTTCTTGATTTAAATCTCTTCCATAGTAGCTATAGGTGATTACTGATCGTGGTTTTGAGCTTCCGCAATGTACCTAAATCATTATCGGTAGACGGTCTGCAGTTAAGAAGAACGACATCCATGCATGGATACACATCCCAATTCTTTAGATTCTTCGTACCTTAGCAGTACTGCAGTCAGGAACCAATCTCTTGGCAGTACACATTCCAGCCGCAAGTAGGTGTTGTTAAAGTAATATTGCTTGCTTCCTGCATACATTATCTTCACATCTAAGTGCGCCGTCGTTTTAGGGGAATGCTGGGTGGTATAGACTTTTTCATTCTGACTCTGTCGTTTCTCTGCTTGAGCATTTTCTTCAATGATAAGCGCAAGATCGTCTCTTGTTTGTCCATCTTCAACTTCATCAAGATACATAAAACACTGTTACAAATGGAGCTTGCGCCATGGCAGTCATCAGTGTGATGATCGATACTGAATTGTCTGTACACTGTTGTGATTTCCTTACGAACACGTAATTCCGCAAGTGCATTAATTTTGTCGTTATCAACTTCAATTCCTGCAACTGCTAATTCTTCCGCAACGTTTCGACGGTGCTTTTGACGAGATACTTCAACAAATGGTGCAAGATGAGATAGTGTAATTGTCTGTCCACCATACTGGTTAGAAGCTACCTGTGCAATAATCTGAGTTGCGACATTACATGCAGTCGCAAAGCTATGTGGCTTTTCAATTGCTGTACCTGAAATAACAGTACCATTTTGTAACATATCCTCTAGATTGACTAAGCAGCAGTTGTACATTGGCTGTGCAAAGTAGTCTGAATCATGGAAATGAATAATACCCTTTTCATGAGCTTCATAGATATCTTGTGGTAATAAGAAACGCTTTGTAATATCTTTTGAAACTTCACCTGCCATGTAGTCACGTTGTGTACTATTTACAGTTGGATTTTTATTGGAGTTTTCTTGTTTAGCTTCTTCATTATTTCTTTCCAAAAGAGAGAGAATCTTTTGGTCGGTTGTATTCGCCTTACGAACCAAAGCACGCTCATAACGATATGTATATAGTTATGTGCAACTTAGGAAAACCTGTGCCTTCATCAGTTCGATTTTTCAACCATATCTTGAATTTCTTCTACAGATACAGATCTTTTAGAGACTTGCACTTGCTAGAAACACGTTCTGTTATACACGGATTACTTCTCTGCTGTTGTACGCATGGATCGGTTGCTATTTTGCCTTTCCTGTAATCGCATTTTCAATCTTCGACATATCAAAAGCTATTCTTCACCACTGCGTTTAATTACGTTCATTTTCATGCCTATATAAAATTAGTTGCATTTCAACTATTATTTCGTATACAAGAATAGCGCTCTCAACTGATGAAAAACAAAGCACGATTATCATGAAAATTTTTATTAAAAATTAGGCTAAATCACATTTTTAAGTCAGTCTGGATGCGAAGTAAAAATGTAAGATTCTTTCATTTCATTTTTATTTATTAGTATTTTATCTCAATAGAGTAGAGTGAGAATATCTTATTCAGATATTCTTCGACCCTCTCATTGCACCGTACGTACGGGTCTCGTATACGGCGCTACATTTGTATTGTTTCTACCTTTACTTAGATTGATAATATTCTAGTGGATTGATTAATCCTGGTCTGTTTTTGTTTTTCATCGATAGTACCTTTGGACTTAATAAGAAGTTTATTGTGTTCCCCTTTGTCTGTCGATACAGACCTAGTCTAGTATTGGCTGTACTGTAGATTCTTTCATCAGGGATATTTAATTTGAGTATCCGATTAAGGTTTTGTAGGTTGGTATAGATACGTTTTGGTTTCTTCCATTGTTTTAGAATTATCACACGTATCTTGTGTCGCAACCATTCTCCAAATTCTGTTAAGAAGGTCTTCATCGAACCAATCCTGAAGTAGTTTATCCATCCTCTCACGATTTGGTTTACTTTGGTGAATACAGCTGATAAAGGAAGTGCGCTTGCCTTTTTACGGCATAGCACTTCTTTTATTTTCTTACATAGTTTTTGTTTCCTGTCATATGTAGGCTTACTTTTCCATCCATCTTTGTTTCTCCAGAACGTGAAGCCAAGAAACGAACTATTGCTAGGTCTTACTACTTTTGTTTTTGTCATGTTGACCTTTAGAAATAGTTTTCTTTCTAGCCAACTTGATACAGACTTCATGACTCTGTTGGCTGACATCTCACTCTTTACGAAGATATTACAGTCATCTGCGTATCTTACGAATCTTAGTCCTCTGCTCTCCAGTTCCTTATCAAACTATCTAGGTAGATATTGGATAATATTGGACTGAGCGGACCTCCTTGTGGAACGCCTTCCTCATTTCTGCGGATGATTCCATCCTCCATGATTCCAGCCCTCAAAAAGGACCTTACGAGATGTAGCGTTACATCATCTTTTACTTTCTCTCTAAGTATGGATATCAACTTATCATGATTCACTGTGTCAAAGTACTTTTCGATATCTAGGTCTATTACCCATTCACATCCTTCGTTTAGGTAGAAGAGCACTTCCTCCATCGCTTGGTGGGCACTTCTGTTTGGTCTGAATCCGTAACTATGCTCACTAAAGCACTCGTCACAGAGTTCACTAAACACTTGTGCCACTGCTTGTTGGATTACTCTATCCACTACAACAGGTATCCCCAATGGTCTTTTCTTTCCATTTGGTTTTGGGATATAAACTCTTTTCACTGCCTGAGGTCTATATTTCTTTTCCCATATCGAAGTTTTGATTTCTTCTATATGTTTACTGAAGTATTCGTCAATTTCTTCCACAGACATCTTGTCAATGCCCGATGCACCTTTATTACTCTTGACTCTTTTCATCGCCTCTTGCAAGTTCTTTTGACTTAGAATCTTGTCCATTAATTCCATGGCTGCTCCTCCTTCTATTGCACAAATAATGAAATCCTCTTCTTGCCTTTCACCATCCATAGTTACGTTCTATGGTTCTAGGTGATATCTCAATTCCAGAGTATTCATTTTCTTACATATAGCGATTTGCACTATACAAACATTAACCCCTTCGGTATTGGTGTATACCTACTATGGGCTCAGCTGACTTCTTGTGATAAACCTTTTTCCGCCCGATGGTACTATAGTTGTTTGAAAACGTCTAGGATTCATCGTCCACAAGACCTCACGGGGTAAGTCACATACCTTTCTCTCTTCTTTCACAAGTTCCTGATTTACTGTTTTGGTTTTACGTTTACCTTTTGGGCTTTGATTTGTAATGCAATCTCACCCACCATTTAGCCTTATATCAGGTTTCTGTTCGTAACCTCGAAAGAATCGCTACACCACTTCCTTCACCCAAAGTCTCACGACTTATGGCTTGTGGTTCGCTACGCTTGGCGGTAACTACCTACGGCTGGACTTTCACCAGTTAGGTTTGCGACATGCCCGTCACACATTAAAAAATCTATCCTTTAAAAGGATAGATTGAATTAGCTTATTCCCAACCTTTAGAGGAATAGTATTCTAAGTTGGTAATTTGTTGATTTGCGTCAATATCACATAGGATATAACAGAAACGATATGGTGTTTCTGAGCGATGATTTGCTGTGTAATAACTAATACGCACAAAGTAGCGATAAACATCTTCCTTAATTGATACAAGTTGTACATCCTGCTTCAAGTACTTCATATCTGACAAACCTTCAAATGTAGGATTCGATCCATCGGTAATTGTGCTGGATCTTTCATTCCTTCACGGAAAAACTGTATTTCTGTATTTAAGTTGTATGTAGAGATGATACTTATTCTTTGGTTTGCATATTCTTCTGGTGAATTCCAAACAAACGCTGACGTCCACAATTGATCCATCAATGTAGTATCTGCAGATACACGCTTTGTGGAAGTATAAATCGTATCACTTTCCCCAAAACCATTTACAAATCCCGTAGGTATCTCTGCCAATTGATTCTCTAGCCCTTCAATCTCACGTATTTGAGATAGCCATTGGGAATTTTTACGATTACCCCACTCCCAACTCAGCAGGAAAGTAGCTACCATGATAAGTGCACACAATAAACAAATCACAAAACTGACTAGTTTCTTCATATTAGTACCAAGCCTCCACAGAACTGCCTTTTAACTCTCTTCCACTTGAATCTCCGTATTGGCTGTAATTTAGTACAAGATTTGAGAAACGATTTGTGCTAGCATCATAATATCCATTAACCCATGCAAGCATGTTTGTTCCATCACTTAAAGTCCAGATTACTTTTTGACTATTACCGGAGAATATAAACGTTGGTGCAAAGGACCATGTATACAAGCCATCTACTGGATACCATACAGATAAGAAATTCCCATTATCACTTGCAGTAACATATGTCTGCATTAGCGTCTGCAATTCTGAACTCACTATGTCAGATTGATCCTGCAATGCCTGTGTTTGTGCCTGTGCTATCCCATTTCCAGCATTGAACATTGTCTCTAATTTAGAATATTCCTCTGAAGATGTTTCTTGTTGTAAAGCTTGTGCATCTGCTATCTGCTGTGATAATTCATTAGCCCTATGAGCACGTTGAATAGAATCCTGTTCAAATTTTTGTGCAGATTGAAAAGTCCCATATGCAATATACACAGTAGCTGCTATAAATAATACTGATAGAAATGTAAATATTTTGCGCATAATCATACTCCTTCTAAGCGATTATACCATGAATAGAGGGATAAAAAAGAAAGAGGTAATTTACACCTCTTTCTAAGTATGTTTTACTTGTTGTCAGCAACGATAGTATCAGCAGCTGTACGACCAGAAACGAAGATTTCAACAATCGCATTACCACCTAAACGGTTACCACCATGGATACCACCAGTTACTTCACCAGCAGCGTATAGACCCTTGATGATCTTGCCATCTTTATCTAATACGTGACGCTGTGCATCAACTGTTACACCACCCATTGTATGGTGTGTAGATGGAGCTAGTATTCTAATCTTTAACTTAACGCCATCAAGCTTATAAGTATCAACGATGTACTTACCGTTTCATCCTTTTCAGCACTACCAATTAACGCTGTCCAACCTGTCTTTGTTGGGTTTAATGTGTTTTCTGTACCTGTCATCAATGCCATGTCGTATTCCTTGATTGTATTGATAACTTCTTCTTGTGTGCATTCAAAGCCTAATTGCTTGAATAACTCACCTAACTGATCAACAGTTCTTGTGTACTGTCTATTTTCAACATCACTTTCCCAAAGTGTTAGATCTTCATCCTTTGGTGTTCCATAAGGATATGGACCAGGAACTAATTGGTTGGAGTTTGCGATATCCATAATTGTTCCATTTGTACCATTGAAGCTTACACCATTTTCAAATTCAGCAAGTGATAATACGTCACGTTCACTAGTTTCGTTAACGAAACGCTTACCTGTTGTAGGGTTGATATAGATTGCATAGTGTCCACCACCGAATGCAAGGTTACCATTATCTACCCATGAGATAGGCATCATCTGAGCAAAGCCCATACCAGTTGTAGCAGCGCCTACTGCTTCTGCCATATCAATACCAGAACCTACTAATGAAGAACGGTTTGTTGTACCTGTATGTTTTGTAATATCGCCATCAGCCCAGTAGTCGTTTGTTTCCATAACGCGCTTGATATCTGCAGCATAACCACCAGTTGCAAGTACTACACCCTTCTTAGCATGAACTGTTACTGGAGTTCCATCATATTGAACACCCTTAACACCAACAACTTTTCCATCCTTATCTGTGATAAGTTCTGTTACCTTAGTACGTAACATGATTTCGTTGTCTGCATGGTTAGCAACTGTTTCAAGCAATGTCTTTCTTGTTGTTGCAAAGTATGTATTGTAAACTGTCTTACCCTTTACATTCTTTCCATCTGGATCTGGTGTTCCATCACCATCAAGGTCGCTTCCCTTGAAGTCATTTTCACGATTCCATAAAGCACCTACGATGATTGGTTGAATTGAGTTATCAAAGATAGCACCCTGATCTTCTAACCAACCCTTAAGGTCTTGTCCACCCTCAACAAACTGCTTAACAAGATCATATGAACCATAAATCCATGATGTCTTTTCAGCATTTTGTCTTAATCCACCATAATATGTCTGGAAGATATGTAGATTTGGAGTTGAGAATAATGTAATTTCACCTTCAGCCTTACCTGCATCTAACTGTGGTTGTGCCCAGTTTAAGTAAGCCTGAATTTCACTCTTAAGTGCCTTTAATGTTCCTAAGTATTCTGCATGTACACCTGCATGTGATAATGTTTCGATATCACCTGCTACAAATGGTGTACTATCAAAGTACTTACTATCAAATTCATTTTCATTCCAGTTAAGGATTTCCTTTAATACTTTGATGTTACCAGTAGCGTTATGTACTTTATTGTATGTAACACCCTTGTAAACACCTGTTGTCGCATCTGGATCTGCTGGATCCCAAACTAAGTAAGATTGTGCAGACTGGAACTGTCCACCTGAAGCTACTGTATTACCACCGATTTCAGAGTTAACTTCTAATACAACTACTGAGTTACCATTCTGTGCAGACTGTACTGCTGTAGCCATACCAGCACCACCAGCACCTACTACAACAACATCAGTTGTCTTTTCGATTACTTCACCAGCAGTATGTTCTACTGTATTCTTCTTAAAACCATCTAAATCACTAGCTTCTGCTTGCTTTGCAGCATCAATTAACGCATTCTTGAAGACCGATTGAAGTAAATGTAGCACCCGAAACAACATCAATACCAGCACCATTTGCTTCCTTCGCATCTGCTACTAAATAATCAAATGCTGGTGTTCCGATGTGATTTGTTTCTTTGTTATCACTATAATCAATTTCGGAAATACCATCCTTTGTAAATGTAACTGTTAAGTTGATTGGTCCATTATAACCAGTACCTGTACCAGTATATGTACCCTCCTTATACGTTACTTTTACGTTTTCTTGTTTCTTTGCACTATCTTCTTTGTTGCCTGGTGAGCATGCAACAAGTGAAATAGCCATCAAAGAACTGAGTCCTAACTTCACGTAATTTCTTCATTTTTCCCTCCATGTGTATTTTTTATACAAATACCCTAATCATATAGTATCTTAGTTCTTATTTTTTTGCTAATGAAATATTTAAAAAACTGCCGATTGGCAGTTTATATTTCTACAATTCTTTAACAACATCTTCTACATGGCTTGTAGCTTTTACTTTTTGGAAAGTTTTGATGATAATACCCTTTTCATCAATTAAGTATGTAGAGCGTTCAATTCCCATATACTTGCGACCATACATAGACTTCTCTACCCAAACATCATATGCCTGAATAGTCTCTGTACTTTCGTCAGATAATAACGTAAATGGTAAATCATAGTTACTTTCAAACTTCTTGTGTGACTTTACACTATCCTTAGAAATACCTAATACAACTGCTCCCTTTTCTTGAATCTGTGGAAGACGGTCACGGAAGTTACAAGCTTCTGCTGTACAACCGGATGTATTATCCTTTGGATAAAAATAGAGGATTACCTTCTTTACCTTTATACTCAGAAAGTGTATGTTCTACGCCATTTTGATCTGGTAATTTAAACTCTGGTGCTTTTACTCCTACATTTAACATTTTTCATATCTCCAATTCTATACATCAATGATAATACATAATGGTTTTCAAAACCTCGAATATGCCTATTGATACTGCTTTAGTAAATCTCAAAATATCACTTGGTTTTTGAATTGTTGGATACTCTCCTATTTCAATACCTTCATGATAAATAATCTGCACTGGATGAATACCTAAAGATTTCGCAACTTCAAGATTTTTAATCTGATCATCAACGAAAATACATTCTTCAGGTTTAAGTCCAGATTTTTCTAAAGCATCGCGATACATCAATAAGTCTGGCTTTAAAACTCCTAATTCATAACTATACGTATACTGATCGATATATTCATTCAGTTTGAATGCATGGATACGTCTTTCAATATATGGCCATGTATCAGAAATAATTCCAATACGATAACCTTCATCCTTTAATGTTTTCAGTGTTTCCAAGGAACTTGGTATCAAATTCATTGTTGCAAGATTTTCTACTGCATCAACTGCCAAAGTTACTGCATGTTGGAATGTACCACCTAACTTTGCTTGATCAAATAGTGTTAGATAGAAACGAGTAAATCTTTCAATCTGTTCCTGTTCACTTGTCATTTTTGGATTTTCAATAAATGGTAAATACGCTGTGTTGTATGCATGTTGCCATACGTTTTGGTCGAGTTTAGAAATTTTCTCTCGTGAGAATAGTTCATAGAATTTATGATTCAAATTCCAATCACCGCTGCATGGTTCTAGAAGGGTCCAGCCTAAATCAAAAAATATACATTTTATCTGATTCATTATACCTACCTCTTGTTAGTACTATTATACCACTTATCAATACTAACAGAGGAATATATCTTGTAATATTCTTTATATATTATTACATGCATTCAAACCAGCGATAGCACCATCACTGGCAGCCGTCGTTAACTGACGAACACTCTTTACACGGCAATCTCCTGCAGCGTAAATACCCTTAACAGATGTACGACATTCTTCATCAGCCTTAATAAATCCATATTCATCCAATTCAACAATTTCAGAGAAAATCTGATTCATAGGAATTTGTCCAATTGCGACAAATAACGCATCAACATTTAATGTCTTTGTTTCACCCGTGTTTTTATCTGTAACCTCAATTGATTGTAATCGTTCCTCGCCATTTAATTTTGTAACTGTACTATTCATTACCTTCACAAGGTTTTCTTTACCGTTAAGTTTTACAACCTCAGCTTCATCAGCACGGAACTCATCACGACGATGGATGATATATACACGATTGCAGAAACGTGTTAAGTATTCTGCATCTTCAACTGCAACATTACCACCGCCATTTACAGCTACATCTTTTCCTCTAAAGAACATTCCATCACAAGTTGCACAATAAGATACACCCTTTCCCGTCAGTTCCTTTTCACGGTCAATTCCAAGTTCTCTACGCTTCATGCCAGTCGCAATAATAATAGCCTTTGCATGATATTCATTCTTAGCAGTATAGACAACTTTTTCATCATCACGATTTTCAATCTTTACTACACCTTCAAAAGCAAAAGTTGTACCTAAGTCTTTTGCTTGGTTATATAAATCTGTCGCAAAATCAAAACCAGAAATATGTTTGATACCTGGATAGTTCTCAATATCTGCAGTATTAATGATTTGTCCACCATATGTAGACTCCTCCAAGACTAAAGCTTTCTTCCCTGCTCTTTGTACATAAATGGCTGCTGATAAGCCAGCTGTACCTGCACCTATAATAATTACATCAATCATAGTTTAACTCCTTTTTATATTTTTATACAATTAAACTTTTATACCTTTTTCGTAAAAATAACACAAAAGTATATGCCTCAACCTCTTATATGTAAACTGCTTTCATTTACTGTAAACTATCGTTTTAAATTTTTACATTCTCATTATCATAATTTAACAATTTTATAATCTTTTGAAGATAATTCTTCTGTTAGTTTTATTTTTCTTTATATTATCATTGAGTAGCATGATAAAAACATATCTTTTTTATAGAATATATGTTATATTCATATGTATGTTTCTTATCAGTATATTTGGAGGGATTAAAATGAAAAAGACATTAGGCACAATCGTATTAGCTGGTTTATTATTCTTAGCTGGCTGTGGTGCAAGCGCATTATCTACTAAGAGCATTTCCGAAAAGTTAACAAAGGACCCAACAAAGGTTTCTGTTATCTATGTTGATCCAGCTTCTGGAATTCAGCGCGAAACAATTACAGACCAGAAGGATCTTGTTAACGCAATTGCCGATGAATTAAAGACACTTTCAACAAAAGTTGTTAAAGACAAGGTTTCATTCAACCAAAAGGACACAGCATTCGGTGTTGAAGTAGCTGACAAGGAAGGTACATACAACGTTACTCTTTACTACAATGGCTACATGAGAGTTCAAAAGTTAGGTGAAGATGTTGTAGTTTACTCCGTAACAGAAGAACAGATTGACAAGTTAAATGAAATCTGGTCTGAAGCTATGTCTAAATAACAATCGGTTAAATCTATTTCTTATTAGAGATGATAAATTTTATCATCTCTTTTCTTATATTCATAAAAATGCGACTCAATAGAATGAGCCGCATCGTATATTTATTCTTGAATCATTGTTTCCTTTGTATGAATATTGATAATCTGTTTAGTGATAACTTCTGCACCAACATACTGTGTTAAAAGATTTGCAAGTTCATCAACTGCTTCTTGTAACTCTCCTACACGATTTGGTTCTACGCATTCCATTGCGATAAACTCAACAGTAGTATCATCTGTAACTTCTGTACGCTTTCCATCACGCCAGTTCCAGCAACGGCAGATAACACTTCCTCATCATAGTATGCGATTTCTCCAGCAAGTGGTGGCTCTGGTTTATCTGAACCAATTGGCCAGAAGTCCTCTCCACCTTTCATAATCCCTAAGTGTAAGTCACCCTTGAAGGCTTCCATATTCTCTGCCCCAATTGGGAATGCATACTTCAATGAAATTGCATTTGTAATATCTACTGTTGGAGCGATAGAGCCAACTGGTGTTCCATGCAGTACACGCTTCAATAACGCTTCGATAGAACAACGAGCACCCTTCTTTGTAGGGAATTTAGAATATGCCTCACGCCATGTCTTTACCACTGCATTTTCAGAAATAACATCACTTGTTAAGTACTTCTTAGCACCTTCATTTGCACTATCTAATAACGCTTTGATTTCAGCTGCCTTTTCATCATCTAAATGAATGGACTCCTGAACATTTTTTACAGCTAATACCGCAATACTCGCTTCTGGGAAAATCTCCCAAAATCCTTCATCAACAATAAATTTCTTCATGTATATCACCTCTATGGTACTAGTATATCACTTTAAAGTATCGATAATAATAGGGAGTACTTGCTTCTTACGAGATACAATACCCTTTCCAAAATGATCTTTGTTGAGAAGATCACCAAAAGCTTCTGTAACAATACTAGACTTCTTACCTGCTGCCAGGAAAGTAAGAGCCTGATCCCATAGGATCAGTAAATAGCGTTAATACTAAATCATAATGTTGTGCTTCTGCTGTCTCCTCCATGAATGCATGGAAGTGATCTTTGATTGCAAAGTAATCATCTTTCTTGCATTGTACTTGTGCAATCGCAATTCTTGTACCACTAATTCTAAACTCTTTGAAGTCATTATAGAGCAATTCCACATCTGTCTTATTTGTAACAGAATCAGAGGCATTTAGCATCTCTTGATATAAGTCAACTGCTTTTGTACCAGACACTTCTTCCAAGTACTTCACCATTTCATGATCGAATGGCGTCGTCGTTGGTGACTGCAAGCACATTGTATCGTTAATAGCAGCACCAAGAAGAATACCTGCTAGATTCTTTGGTAATTTAATATGAGATGACTTATATAAGCCAGTAATAATTGCAGCAGTACTTCCTACTGTGCGTGCAACAATATTGATAGGTGTCACTGTTTCAATACCACCCATACGATGGTGGTCTATAATCTCAACTACCTCACCAAATTCTAAATCACGTACAGATTGCATTGCTTCATTATGATCGACGAGAATAAACTTTTTCTTTTCATAATGGAATAAGTGATAGCGGGAGATAGCACCCACAACTCTACCCTCTTTGTCTAGTACTGGATATGTACGATAACGTGTCTTAGCGATATGATCACTTACCTCGTCAACATACTCTGTTTCTTGGAATGTCATGACATCTGTTGTCATCACTGATTTAACAGATGGTGTTTGATAAATCAATCGTGAACATTCAATTACAGAGTAATCCGTATGCAACATAGGTACGCCCTTTTCTTTTGCATAAGATAAAGTAACTGCATCAATCCAATCTTCACCAGACACAACCACAAGTGCTGCACCTGCATCAATCACAAAGCGTTGAATATCCGGATTATTACGTACAATTACAATAGAATTCTTATATACATCTGGCTTATCAGACATGGAAGGCATGATTTGCACAATACCACTTGGGTGATAATGTTTTGATTCGCAATAATACTTGACCTTTTAGTACTCTTGCGATATTGGTTAATGTAGCTGTACTGATTAAGTCTTTTAATGACTTACCACTTTCTGCCCAAAGCTTTGTTAAGTCAGAAACAGATAGTAAACCTAAAAGTCTTTCTTTTTCATCAACGATGAAAATACCTTTATTTTTACGAGATAAAATAAGGTCTAATGCTTCTTTCATTGTTAAATCTGGGCCTGCAAGTAATGGATCATCCTTTTCTATTTCCGATAACATGCATCTAGCTGTATGGATTAGTTTCGGATGTTCAAAACCAAACTTCTGTAATAAATACTGTGTTTCACTCTTTGCCTTGCCTAAAGCACATGCGATAGCATCCTGCCCTAGCTGTTGTTTCAGATGAGCATACGCGATTGCGGATACAATTGCATCACAATCAGGATTCATATGCCCTGTCACATAGAATGGTTTCATTATTTACCCAACTTTCTAATTATAGTTATCCAGTAAAGCCACTCTCAGAACGGTCTACTTTTTGCAGTGTGATTCCTGTACGGAACTCTGTTGGAGTCATGGCTTTGAATTTGTAAAAGTTAAGATTGAATGTCTTGATATTGTTATAACCTACTGCTACTGCAATATCTAAGACAGAATATGTTGTAGATATTAATAACTCACTAGCTTTGTTAATACGAATAAAGTTTAATAATGTTTCAAAGTTCTTCTCAGAATAATATAGTAATGATCGATTTAATTCTGAAACACTCACACCGTATTTCTCAGCCATCGTACTTGCAAGTAACTTTTCTGTATCATAGTGCTTGTAGAGATAGTTTGTTACTTCGAAGGCAACGTTCTTATCAGCACGATTATATCCAGATTTTACTTTGCTGTAGATTTTACGGTATTTATTTGGTGTAATACCTACCTTCTCCACGAAGTGTTTAGATAGATGTGATGCATCTGCAAAACCTAGGAGAACGGCAATTTCTTCTAATGTCATATCCGTATAAATCAGATAGTCTGAAGTTTTTTCAATACGAATATTATTCAATAATTTTGTAAATGTAGTACCTGTTAAATCGGTTAACTTCTTTGACAATGTTGATTCTGATATAAAGAATACTTTCGCTACTTTTTCAAGTGTTAAACGTTCTGAAGAGTGGGAATAAATATAACTCAATATCGAATTCTGCATTACTGATGCATTTTCTTCGATTTACCACTTCTTCACTCGCTTTAAAGTACCGGCGATATGCCACCATTAATTCAATGATTTTAACGAGCGAATAAAGAAAGGATAATGGTTTTGTAGGTTGCCTGACTAATGCGGAATCAACGCCAAGTTCCTGTTGCAAATGAGACATGATTCCATCTACATACTTTGTCTGTTCTTCGTTTAAATACACTACTGGCTCTACCGCAAGGAAATTTAGTAAGTCTACACTTTCTTCTTCCAAACCCGGTGTTACCTTTAGCATTGTATTTATAAACTGATAATCATAAATTACAAGATTTAAATGCAAAGTATCTCTTACATCAATAATATCTGTAATCTTCCATGGTGTAATTGCACATAGTGTATGTGGTTTAATGTCATACTCCCACACCATCTACTTTGATCTTACCGACACCTTTATTAAAGTACATAAAACGGGCAGCCTGATGCATCAAAGCTTTGGTTGGTTTCTCAATCGCTTCAAAGTCAAATGAGCAAAATGAGATGGGATTAGTTTCCGACGTCCAGCTATCTTGAATAGTTGCTGTTTTTGTCATAATTTTTGTACCTCTGTTGTACATATCATAGCATATTTGTATAAAAGCGGAAAGTTCCGACCGTGCTCTCACACAGCCGGAACTCTATCCTAAACATATTTGAGTTTTAATTATTTGATTAACATCATTGCTAATGATAGAACAACGATATTTGCGATAGCAATCGCTACAAATAACTTCATACCCCACTTCATGTATGTCTTTAGTTCAACCTTAGCTGCACCTAGACCACCCATTACTACACCAGATGTTGGTGTGAAGAGGTTGATTAATCCGCAACCAGCGCAGAAGATATTGATCATAATTGAAGCGTTGAAGCCTAATGTATTTGCTAAACCACCCATTACTGGCATTGAGAATCCAGCAAGTCCAGATGTTGAAGGAACTAAGAAACTCAATACTAAGTAAATTACATATGATAGAGGAGCGAATACGAATCCTGGAACACCCATCAACATACCTGCTGCCTTGTCCAAGATCCAGAGGTCCATATGAGTAGACTTCATAACGACTGTAATACCACGTGCAAGTGCGATAACGATAGCTACAGATAATAGATCCTTAGCACCGTCTAAGAATGTATCAATGAATTCTCTTTCAGACATTCTAGCCATGATAGCGATAAGAATACTTGAGAATGTAAACCAAGCAGCTAACTCAGAGAAGTACCATAGACCTAAAGGTTGACCTGTTAAGAATGAAGTCCATCCAAGTACTGCTAAGTAAGCTTCTTCATCACCAGCAAAGTTGATATCAATATAAGAAATGAGTGAAGCAATCATAACTGCAAATGAAATTGCAAATACGATTAATACAGCCTTATGCTTGCCTGTAAATTCTAACTTGTTGCCATCATCCTTTGTAAAGTGTTCACGCATATCTTCCTGCTCTTGTAGAGAAAGAATTGTTGAGCCTTTATCAGCCTTAACCTTCTTAGCGTATGCTAATACAAAGAAAATAGCGATTGCAAGTGATGTAAACCACAATGCAAAACCAAGAATCATAACTAATGTGTTGTCATAAGGAACGTTAACACTCTGCAATGCAGCCATAGCTGCACCAGTAGCAAATGGGTTAATTGTTGAACCTAATACACCACATCCTGCACCGAGCAATACAGTTGCAACTGCTACCATTGTATCGAAGCCAGCTGCTACTAATGCTGTAGTAATCAAAGCGTAGAAACCGATTGTCTCTTCAGCCATTCCATATGTGGAACCACCAATAGAGAATAAGATCATTAAGATAACGATTAGGACTTCTTCCTTACCGTGCATCTTCTTAACTAAGTGATAAACACCAGCTTCAAGAGCACCAGTCTTCATTACAACACCGATGAATCCACCGATAGCCATAATAAATACAATCAAGTCTGCAGCATCCACAAATCCTCTTGGGAATGCCATGAAGAAATCACTGAACTTTGCGCCGACAACCGTAACGGTTTCGCCGTTAGCAACCATGTTAACCAAGTCACCATACTTCTCAGGGTTTAAACCACTGATTAAGCTATCGCTAATTGGTTGTCCGTTTAAGAATACTGAAATTAAACAAAGTACTGCTAAAATGATAAATAAAATCGTAAACGCTGTTAATGAGCGTTTCTTGGCTTTCACAGACATACTATCCCCCCTTCTAATTATTTAGTAATAATGGTGCCTGTTTCACCTTGTAAAGCAACTTTTGCTTTTTGTAATGATGTAATTAATGCTAGTTCCACCATGTGTATTATTCTTAACAAATTCCATGCATGATTGAACCTTTGGAAGCATACTTCCAGGAGCAAACTGCTTCTCTTCGATATACTTCTCTGCTTCTTCCAATGTCATTGTTGGAAGTTCCTTTTGATCAGGCTTGTTATAGTTAATGCATACTCTGTCGACTGCAGTTAAGATAATCAACATATCTGCACCAATGGACTGTGCTAGTAATGCACTGGAACGGTCCTTATCGATAACAGCTGCAACGCCCTTTAATCCTTGCTCTGTTTCAACTACAGGGATTCCTCCACCACCAACTGTAATAACGATGTCGCCAGCCTTAACAAGTTGTTCAACAACCTTTAATTCAACGATACGCTGTGGAATTGGTGAAGGTACAACACGACGATATCCACGTCCTGCGTCTTCTACAAATGTAAAGCCCTTTTCAGCAGCAATCTTATCTGCTTCTTCCTTAGTATAGAAGCTTCCTACTGGTTTTGTAGGTTTAGCAAATCCTGGATCGTTTTCATCAACAACTACCTGTGTAACAACAGCTGCACATTCCTTATCAACACCACGAGCCTTTAATTCCTGCTGAATCGCTTGTTGTAAATGATAACCGATATAGCCTTGGGACATCGCACCACATTCTGGGAATGGCATATAAGGAGTATTGCCACCCTTTGTGCATGAGAATTCCATAGCTAGGTTGATCATTCCAACCTGTGGTCCATTACCGTGACCAACAATTACTTCATAGCCGTCCTGTGCTAAGTCAACAATAGTCTTAGCAGTATGACGAACTAAATCAAGCTGCTCTTCAGGGGTATTGCCTAAGGCATTACCCCCAAGAGCTACTACTATACGCTTTGCCATGTGATTACTTCAGAGTAGCATACATAACAGCCTTAATTGTATGCATGCGGTTCTCTGCCTCATCAAATTGTCTAGCTTGTGTGCCTAAGAATACATCATCTGTAACTTCCATAGCCTCTAAGCCAAACTTCTGGTAGATGTTCTCACCAACTGTTGTGTTACGATCATGGAATGATGGTAAGCAGTGTAAGAAGATAGCAGTTGGCTTAGCCATAGCCATCAATTCCTTATTAACCTGGTAAGGACGTAAAGAGCTTGATTCTTGGCTCCCATAATTCTTCTGGTTCACCCATTGATAACCAAATATCTGTGTAAAGAACGTCTGCGTCCTTAGCACCAATCTTGATATCATCTGTTAATTCGATTTCAGCACCTGTCTTGCTAGCTACTTCTCTGCACTTAGCAACAAGTTCATCAGAAGGCATTAATTCCTTAGGTCCGCATGCGCAGAAGTGCATACCTAACTTAGCACAAACAATCATCAATGAGTTAGCTACGTTGTTACGAGCATCACCGAAGAATGTTAACTTACGGCCTCTAACATCGCCGAATTCTTCCTTAACTGTTAAGATATCAGCCAACATCTGTGTTGGGTGATATAAGTCTGTTAAACCATTCCATACAGGAACACCAGAATACTTAGCAAGTTCTTCAACTACCTCCTGCTTGAATCCACGGTATTCGATACCGTCGTACATACGACCTAATACCTTAGCTGTATCTTCTAATGATTCCTTCTTACCCATCTGTGATGATCCAGAATCTAGGAATGTAACACCCATACCTAAGTCACGTGCACCAACTTCGAATGCACAACGTGTTCTTGTAGATGTCTTTTCGAACAAGAGAACAACCTGCTTGCCCTTTAAATAACTGTGGTCAACCCCGTTAGCCTTTAATCTCTTGAATTCTGCAGATAATTCCAAGAAATATCTGATTTCATCAGATGTAAAATCTAATAGTGTCAAAAAACTTCTTCCTCTAACATTAACGCCCATAATAGCTCCTTTTCTTATTTATTTTCTATTTTTTATGGTTATTTAATTTTTAACTTAGTCTTCACGAACTAATGGCATGGACATACATCTTGGTCCACCACGTCCTACGCATAAGTTGGATGCTTCTAATTCTAATACTTCAAATCCATTATCCTTTAGATATTGGTTTGTAACATAGTTACGCTTGTAAACGATAATCTTACCTGGAGCGATTGTTAATGTATTAGAACCATCGTTCCACTGTTCACGCTCAGCTGCTAATGGGTCGCCAGCTCCGCAAGGGAATAAACGAACCTTATCTAAGCCCATGAACTTAGCAAGAATATCTTCTAACTTACCTGTATGTTCTTCGATATGAACATCATGATTGCACGATCAGCTGTTAATGCAAATACCTGTAATGTTCCCATGATACCTGGGTGAATTGTAAATGCATCAGTATCAATCTGTGTAAATACTGTATCTAAGTGCATGAATGCACGTGAATTAGGAATATTGAAAGCTAAAATTGTCTCAATCTTATTTCCTTCGTTTTCATAGAACATCTTCATAGCTAAGTCCTGAATAGCTTCAGCCTGTGTTCTCTGTGAAATACCGATGAATAAGAGTTTTTCATTAACGTTTAATACGTCTCCACCTTCGATATGGAAGTGGTTGTTACGTCCATATAAGTCTGGAACGTTTCCAGCATATTCTGGGTGGAATCTGAAGATGTAGTCTGCATAGATTGTTTCACGGTTTCTTGTTACAGAGTACATTCTGTTAATAACTGCACCATTACCTACAGAAGCGAATGGGTCGCGTGTAAAGTATAGGTTTGGCATTGGGTTTACTAATAAGTGAGAGTTAGATTCAAGACGGTCAACTAAGAAGTTTGTGTGGATCTCACCAATTTCTCTGAATGTGATACCAGCCATAGTCTTTAGAACTAATTCCTTATTGTTTGTAAACTTAGCTAAGTAATCCTTAATGATCTTATGATATTCCGCTGTATGAACACCTGATTCAACTAACCACTGATCAAGGAACTGTTCCTTAATTTCTGGGTGAGCATCTAAAGTTTCAGCCATTAAGTCTTCTAGATAAACAACTTCCACGCCATTGTCGCGTAAGATCTTCGCAAAACGGTCATGTTCAACCTGTGCTTCATATAGATCAGGAATATCATCAAATAATAATTCCCCCTAATGTATCAGGTGTAAGATTTAATAATTCTTCTCCTGGCCTGTGTAATAAAACCTTTTTGAGTGTTTTAATTTCACTCGTTACATGAATGTTAGACATTTTGCTTTTCCTCCTATTGTCTTTTTCATTTTGGGCTACATATCGCGCGCGATATGTAACCGGTTTTCAAATCTATACTATTATTGTATACATATTTTTCTATAATTGGAAACTATAATGCCCTAAAATTTTGTATGTAAACATCATCTCATTGCTTTTTTGTCAAAAATGCCTAAAATTCACAAGAAAAACCCTATATCACTATAGGGCCCTATTTATCGTTCTTATTGTGGAATTACATTGATTCAGGTGCTTCAACACCAACAAGGTTTAGAGCGTTCTTCAATGTTACCATTGTAGCCTTCACTAAGCCTAAACGTTGGTTTTGTTAACTCAGGATCTTCTGGGTTGTTACACGTGAACTGTTGTAGTAGCTGTGGTAAACCTTAACAAGAGAAATGATATATTCAGTAATCTTGTTTGGCTTTCTGCTTGCTGCTGCATTTGCAACTTCGATTGGGAATTCACTGATGAGTTTCATCAACTGTAATTCCTTCTCATCACTTAGACGATCATCAAGTAGCTACCTGTGTGAATGCAGGAATCTTAGGATTGTTCATAATGGAATGCATGCAGGGAATATGCATACTGTGCATAGAATACAGGATTGTTGTTGTCCTTAGAACAGAGCTAACTTCATATCAGAAATCCATATGAGTTGCTAACGTCCTTGGAAACGAAGAACCAACGAGGCAGCATCAACGCCTACGTCTTCATAAAAGCTCACGAATTGTAATTGCGTTACCTGTACGCTTGGACATCTTCACTTCCTTACCATCCTCAACCATACGTACCATCTGGATGATATCAACCTTAGAGTACATCTGGGTAACCTAAAGCAGTTAAAAGCAGACTGCATACGTATGTTACATAAGAATGGTGGTCAGCACCCCATAAGTTGATTAAGTGGTCATAGCCTCTTTCAATCTTATAAATGTGGTTAGCGATATCTGGTGTTAAGTAAGACAATGTTCCATCGCTCTTACGTAATACACGGTCCTTGTCATCGCCATATTCAGTACTCTTAAACCATAGAGCACCATCTTTTTCATATAGTTAGGCCCATATCAGCCATCTTTGTTAAGCAATCATTAATACGCTTGCGATTGTTTTCATAGAAGAATGTTTCATGCTGGAAGTTTTGGAAATCACAACGATATAGTTTTAAGTCATCCTCAATCTTCTTTAATTCTAACTCAACACCTGTCTTCTTGAAGTATTCAAGACGTTCTGCAGGGATCAGCATTCAACCACTTATCACCATCTGTTTCCGCAATCTGATTTGCGATGTCGATGATATCCTGTGCATGATATCCATCTTCTGGAAGTGGATACTCTTTTCCAAAGTGTTCAAAGTAACGAGAAATTAAGGATTCACCTAACATCACAATCTGGTTACCAGCATCGTTTACATAGAACTCTCTGTAGTTGTTATAACCACTTGCTTCGTAAAGACGTGAGATACAGTCTCCCCAAGCAGCGTTACGAGCATGTCCACAGTGTAAGTCACCTGTAGGGTTAGCAGATACCCACTCAACCAATACATTCACACCTGCACCAGTGTTATTCTTACCATAATCATCACCTGCGTTGATAACAGTATTAATTACTTCAGCCAAGCATCCTTCTTTAAACGGAAATTGATAAAACCTGGCTTTACAACTTCGATTGAAGAAGCTTCTGTATAGATTTCCTTTAACTTTTCAACGATAGGTCCTGCAATATCTAATGGACTCTTATGCAATGTTCGGGAAAGGCGCATAGCTACACTAGTTGAATAGTCTCCCATCTTTGGATCACGTGGGGTCTCAACAATCAATATTGAATCATCTGCATCAATATCGTACACTTGCTTCACTGCCTCACGGACAGCTGAACTAATTTTTGCTTTCAAAATCACTCATATTTTTGTCCTCCCTCATTTGATAGCATAAATATCCTAATAAAAAACCGCTTCTTGCGGGCTTTTTTTAAATGGCGCGCCGAGCAGGAGTCGAACCCGCAACCTTTTGCAGTTCGTAGTCAAATGCTCTATCCAGTTGAGCTATCAGCGCATTCGGTGTTATCACCTTGCCTTTTTAATAGTATTCCATTCACCCACAAAAATACAGCCCTTTTTCAGAAAAATCATGTAAAATCAATGAAAAATAGTACTTGTGAAATACATGCAAGCACTATCTAATTACCACCTGGAACATACGCACTGCAGTTGGGATAATTTCATCATCAAACGCATACGAAATCGTGATGTAGCGAAAGGACAAGTCCCCCATCCCAACAAAGACAAACATACTTAGTCGCAAATCTCTTTATAATAGTCCAAAATCTTCGCTTCTTTTGAATTGGTTCTAGGTAATTTTTCTAGCTTTAAACCAGCAGATTTGTAATTTTCATAATAGTCTCTCTCTACTAACGATGGATGCATGGTAATTTTCATCAAAGCGATCGAACTCCTCAATCTTCACTTCAAAATGTTCCCTTTAATCTTTCAAAGTGAGAGCGAACGTATCTTTCTAATATTGATAGTTCATTTTCTCTAGCTGCACGTAGTGTCAAACAGATTTCACCATTTGCAGGCGAGATTCCAAAGTTTAAACTACCTACATTCATTTGAATGATTGTTATCATCGCAAGTGAGCTAAAGTGATAGTTTTCAAATGTAAATGGTTTGAAATCCCGTCTGCTTTGCTAGAGGTTCGATTGCTTTGGCAAATGCAGATAATGCATAAACTGGATTTTGTCCCTTTTCAGGTTCTGAGGCATGGCTCTGTACTCCTAACAAAGAAATACGATAACCCACTGAAGCACACATCACTGTCTCTGGCCGATAGTAAATCATATTCTTTCTCTGAGGTTTGGCATATTATGCAAACCAAAGATTTATCTACATGATACTTATCGAATAATGGTTTACATATAGCTGCACCACTGCCATTTTCTTCGCCGGTTGGAAAAGATAGATGATATTGCTCACTTTCTTTCTTCTCTTCTTCAAGCATTACACCCCAATAAAGGTGCGGTATGTCCATCATGGCCACAACCATGAAATGGTGTATTCAATGAATTCATAATCGCATCATAGATCGACACGCAGAACAGATTGTCTTTTCCAGGTTGATGCGGTTTCATGCAATACAAGCCAATCCCTTCATCAAACACGAGATAACTAGACATATTTTTGTGCAATAAATTCTTTTGATTAATTTTCTTGTATATACTTCATGATTAGATATCTCTGGATGTTCATGTAACACATGGCGAAAGTCATAATGATTTTTCGAGATTTTCCTGTTTCGTGCAGATACTCCTTTGCGTACTTCTATGATTTGATTCTATGCCTAAATATTTTCGATTACAAACCTGTCGCTACGGTACTTATCTCTTGGGAGTCTTTATTGACTACCTTTTGCATATCATCTGGTAGTTTACATTTCTATCGTAATCTTTTTCTTTTGTCTTAGGATGGACAAAACTCCACCTTCCAACAATGTAGTGCCGGTCGCTTCATTGCATGCATACTACCACCATAGAGTCGATGCACCAGTTAGTGGATGTCCAAGTGTGCCATTCCTGCACGAATCTGATGCAACCTTCCTGTCTCAATATGGACTTTAATCAGCGAAAAGAAATTCCCTTCTGTAATCACTTCATAATTGGTAATACATTTCTGACCATCTACAGTTACACTTCTTACATATTCCCTTTTCTTTTTCCTAATGTATACTTTAAAGTACCTTGTTGTTCTTCAAACTTTTCCCTTTACGATAGCCAAAGTATTCTTTATGTAATAATTGTCCTTCACGAGCAGATGCTAGCATTCCAGCCATTTGTTTTGTCTTTGCATAAACAACAATTCCCGAAACACCTTTATCCAAACGTCCTACAGTTCTAACCGTAAAGTTATCATCTTGATAGTAACGTTTCAGAATAGAACCCATATCATCATCAAAGTGTTCTGCACTCGCATGACTTGGAATTCCAGCAGGTTTATTCACCACAACAATATCATCATCTTCATAGAGAATGATTGGTTTTGATTCTAACTGTGGCTGCTCTTCTGCACTGTACAGTCATTACTATCGTTTATATGTGCCCTCTTGTGTCAGATCTGCACTTTTCATCATTAAGATAAAATCAGACCAGACACATGAAATCTACTTCATTTCATGACGTGAAAAGACCCATCTGTTTAGATAATATATTCTTTACAGAGAGCCATCTTCACTATGATTTAATTTTCTTTTTGTTTTGCGATTTTCATGTACAAATTATATCGCAAATCAATCTCTAATCAAAAGAGAGAATGGTATTGTATAATCATTATCGAGAGGTACGTTATGCTAAAAATCAACCAGATACGTTGTGAAGTTGGAGAAACATTTTCAGTTCATCATGTGCAAAGAAACTACATTTGCTCTGCAAGCGATATTTATTCCTATGAGTCGATCGCGAATCCATCGATGCTAGAGGGATGACCTGCACTATTCCCATGAGTGTATATACGTCCATAAAAATGAGAGATAAATATCTCAAGAATCGTGATGTAAAAAGAAACAAAAGAAGTATATGTTCTTCCAACAACCACAAAGATTCCAAATCAAAGACCAATTATTGCTCGGATTTGAGTCCAAGTGGGATATGCTGGACTTATCTTAGCAGAAGCTGGCTTAAAAACCAATTATCATTGAACGTGGTCAAAGCCGTTGAGCAACGTACCAAAGATATCAATGCATTCTTTACGAAAGGTAAACTTTTAGAATCATCAACGTACAGTTTTGGTGAAGGAGGTGCTGGAACTTTCTCAGGATGGAAACTTACAGCACGTATGAAGAATGTACGTGTTTCAAAAGTATATGATGAGTTTGTAGAAGCAGGTGCTAACCCTGCGATTCTATACCAACAACGTCCTCATCTAGGCACCGATGTATTACAGTCAATCGTCAAAAAGATACGTGAAAGATTATCCGTCTTGGTGGTGAGTACGCTTCGACACAAGTTAAAAAACCTATTAATAGAGGGCAATCAGTTTATTGGTGTCCATACAAACAAGCAAGACTTTACAGCCGATAGTGTCATACTATGCACTGGTCATAGTGCAAGTGATACATATGAAACACTTCTTGCACAAGGAGTTGAGATTACACAAAAAGATTTCGCAATTGGTGTACGTGTTGAGCATCCACAGAGTTTTATCGATCCAGTACCTATGGTAAACATTATGGTCATCCTGCACTGAAAGCATCATCCCTACCAATTAACTGCCAAGACATCCTGTCAATCGTGGTGTATATTCGTTCTATGTGTCCAGGTGGCGTGGTTATTCCTGCATCTACTGAACAAAATTGTCTTGCGTAGAAACGGGATGTCCTACCAGCATGCGTGCAGGTGAGAATGCAAATAGTGCTATCCTCGTCCAAATTCCACATAATGACTTTTGATCGAGGACATCCACTCGAGTGGTTTTCCTATTTCAAAGAAATTAGAACAATTAGGTTTTTATGGAGGCTTTATAGCACCTGCACCAAACATATCAAAGACTACTTAGCACATACACCTTCCCTGATAAACTTGTGAGTTGAAACCTCTTATCCACGTGAACACAATTATGAAGACATGCATGCATTCTTCTCAGATGAAGTGAATCAAGCAATGGAAGAAGCAGAAACAATTCCGACAGAAAATGCACGTTTGGATTGAAAACGGCATCATGGTAGGCCTTGAAACACGCTCCTCTTCCCCTATCAAAATGATTCGCAATGAGGATGGAAGCAGTTCTACAATTAAAGGACTTTATCCGTGTGGTGAAGGTGCTGGATATGCTGGTGGTATCGTCTCTAGTGCAGTAGATGGTATTAAACAAGCTAGAAAAACTATATTGCACATTTAAATCAATCAAACATAAAAATGCAGAGTTGAATCTGCATTTTTCTTTATCTCACTATTCTTTTTCTCGGTTTTTGTAATTCTTTGATTGGTGACGGCTCTATCATTTTGGTTTACGTGATTTATTTGGCTTTGTAGACTTATGCATCGATTTATTAGGATGCGACTGGAGTCACGTTTTCTTGCCACTATTTTCGCGCTTTACTTGCTTCACGTTTGTTGTATCACGCTTCTTATTCTTATCACTTGCATTACGAGTATCAGTTTTCTTCTTAAACTGGCGACGTCCATTTGATTTCAGCATGACTTGCCTTCTTACGTTTTTAATTCAATAGAGTATTCTGTCTTCATTGGCTGGGAATCTCTTTTCTTTTAACATCTTTTCAATAGACGCTTAAAAACAATCCCAATTCTTCATGACAACACAGAGAGATAGAAATACCCCTCTTTTCCTGCTCTACCTGCTCGTCCTATACGATGGATATAAGATTCATCTTCTTCTGGTAAATCATAGTTAAATACATGAAATGTTGAAAATATCATCACCATTAGCGTCGTGCTGCAACGAAAAGACATTTACCTGATTTGTTCTAAATGTTGCAGTGGTACATTTTGACGTTGACTTGGTCTTATCACCATGGATTGTAAGAACTTTTATACCATCTTCGATTAACTTCTTAGTTAGAAACGATCGGCACCAATCTTAGTTCTTGTAATATAAAATCGCTTTTGTAACTTCAGGACTAACCAGCATATCCTTTCACACACGCTTCTTATCTGCCTTTTCCGCAGTATACAAGATACTGTGTAATTGTTTCAGCTGGACTTGCTGGTGGGAGCCACGAATATCCACTGGATCATATAATAATTCATTTGCTAATTCTTTGATTTCTTTTGGCATTGTTGCAGAGAGACATAACAGTTTTGACGAACTTCAGGGATTCGACTAGCGATAGTACGTACATCACGCGATAAATCCATATCAACATCGATCGAACTTCATCAAGTACGAATACTTCAATATCATAAGATAATCTCACCTTGAACCATAAAGTCATTTTAAAACGACTAGGGTCGCAATTCAAAATATCACCGGCCCACCATGTAGTGCTTTTCTTTGCAGGCAGATGAGGCACCACCATATACACCACATGCAGTAACTTCAGATATCTACAAACTTTTTAAAGTTCTCGAAAATTTGGATATGCTAGCTCACGTGTAGGTGTTAATACTAACTGCACCGAATTTGATGTTTCTTCTTATATTCAAACATTTTAAAATTGGTAATGCAGAAAGCGGCTGTGACCTGTACAGTTTGGGCACAGGCAATGATATCATACCTTCCAACATCATACAGTTGCTTGTTCTTGGATTTGGTGATGGTGTTTCGCTACTTTTGCCTTACTAACTGCACTCAGTCATCAGCCCTTAAGTTTCTCTAAATCTGTAAAAATTCTATAAAATTTCCTCTACTTTTTCATTCTAATCAAGAAAAAGCGATCGAGCTTTTGTATTTCGGACCAGTATAATCAGTTTCTATAAAAGACTCATAGATATTACTGTATATTCTTTATTAGACTCAACCATAACACAGTTTTGTGACATGGTATTTCGTGCCATAATTCCAATGGAGTACTATGCGTTTGAATCTAAGAATATCTCCTCAGTTTGCTACAATTTCACTTTCTTTCCTTTGAATAATGATTTATCCCATCTGGGAAAATATCAATTTCATCTTCACCAGACTCAGTACTTATAGCTGGGATAGTAGTCAATGACATCTCCAATAATGATTAAATCGTTGCAAGTAAACACTCTTACATATTTCTCAAAATCACTTAGTTTCATAAAATATATGTCCTTTTTATAAAGTTTCCAGATAAAGGAAAAATGCTGCAGAGTTATCTATAATATATGTTACAAAGCAATACGCTTCTCCAACATTTTCATTTTAAAAGCGAGTAGCAGGAATCGAGCCGCACATCAACCTTGGGAAGGTTGCATTCTACCATTAAATTATGCTCGCATATGTCAATTTATATTGTATCTAAAATGACTAATCCATACAACATCTGCTAGATATGATCAGATGAAAAATACAGATATCAAAAAGTTAATACAATGGTATGACCAAAACAAGCGTAGTATGCCATGGCGTGATACAGGTAATCATGATGATGTTGGTTAAGCGAGATTATACCTACAACAAACACGTATTAGCCGTGAGCCAAAGTATATTGCATTTAAAAGAGAACTCCCTGATATATCTTAGTCAGCCAACTGTGACGACGATCGTTTTAATGAGACTTTGGGAAGGTCTTGGATATTATAGTCGTGCAAGAAACTTATGTGCTATATATTTGATGGAACGTTATGATGGTAAGTTACCAGATAACTTTTGAACTACTGAAGAAAACTTCCAGGAATTGGTCCTTATACAGCGGTGCGTGGCTTCGATTGCATATAATCTTCCAACACCTGCAATTGATGGAAATGTACTACGTGTACTCCCAAGATATTATAGGAATTACTGAGATATTCGTTTACTTATGCAAAAGTGAAAATCATTGAAGACATAAACTCAATGATTTCTACTGTTCTCAAAAATCTCTGACTCTAGTTACTCCTCATTTAATCAAAGGTATCATGGAACTGGGTGAAACAGTTTGTGTGACCAAATAGGTGCTCCCCAGTGCAAGAAAATGTCCACTCAATAAAAACTGCTTTTGCCTATCATACAAAATGACAGATGGCATTCCATATCGCTCTCTCTAAAAGAGAGAAAGATGGTAGAACATACACTCTTTGTCATTCGCGATGCGATCATTCTTGGATTCTGACAGTGGCCTCAAAGGACTACTAGCAGGATTGTACAGATTCCCTGGGGTTGATGCATCCAACAAAATCAGAGATGATTCGTCATATTTGAATCGTTGAGTTTTACTCTATCAAGATTACTACCCTACCTGACAGTACAAAAACATATCTTTACATCTAAAGAGTGGCACATGCGTGCATATAGAGGCAGGTGGCTGAAATTCAGCGACATATTTAGAGATGAACATTACTATCTCTAGTATAAAAGGACTGCAATCACTTGCAATCCCTCTAGCATTTAGAAAATATACTGATTGGTATTCTCTAGAGACTAACTCATTTCCTAGTGAATGGGTAGTCTACTGCCTGCCATCTTGTTCAATCAAGTACTTCACTGCTTCAATCGCAGCCTTGATTGCTAGGTCTGTATCGTGAACTTGTGGGTTTGGTAAGCCTGCTCTTTGGACGTTCTTGGTTTGCGACTGTAAAGTACAGTTCCACAACGAACATATAGTAATTAGGCTACATAAATGGAGCTGCAGGACTCCATTTCGAAGCTCTTCGCACCCATCTTGAGCCAAACATCCCACTTACGAATTAAATCTGGTCCATTTGAAGTGTTTCTGGACGATGTTGCCCATGAGAAAGCATCTACACTCTAGCACACGGTATGATATGGATGTTCAACGCGACGAGCACCTTCTACTAGTGCATTAACAATATCTAGATCGGAACAGCGGGATATTCAATTGGAGAGTATTCCTTGGAAGTTCCTTCCATACGGATAGCACCAGTTGCGATAACTAAATCACCACTTTTAACGCTTAAATCCATACCACCGCATGTACCTACCGGATCATGTATCTGCCCCATTGTAGTTAACTCTTCCATTTGCAATCGATGCGCTAGGTCCACCGATACCCCGTTGAAAATATGAGATACCTTTTACACCATTTAACCATCCTGTATACGTTACATATTCGTGGAGTCACTACAGAGTTCAGCATCTTCGAAATATTTTGCAATTTTAGGCACAGCGCGCTGGGTCACTGCGAGAGACATATCTACCTACATCACCCCTTACCAACACCAGTATGATGCTGTTTCTCGCTTGTGCTACTAATCAATCATAAAAAACCTCTCTTTCTACATATTGTCACATAACTTTTTAGTGATTCTTTTGATGTAATTATATCGAGTACCACCTAGAAATAAATAAAAAGTACATAGATATGCGCTGAAAACAAGCACTTATTTTAACGCAAGTAAAATTTATTTTTGAATGATGATTGCAAAAGAAATTCCAGACATGCTATATTATACAAGCACTTGGCTGCGTTGGTGTAGTGGCTTTAACACACCGCCCTTTTCCACGCAGCATTCACGGGGTTTCGAATCCGTGCACGCGTCACTTTTATTTTAGGGCATCGTACAATGGTGCACATCGGTCTCCAAAACCGCTGATAGAGTTCGATTCTCTCTGCCTCTGCTTACAGTGGATATAAGTCATACATGCGCATGATCTTTTCTATAATAAAAAGCAAGAACTTAATCTGCTTTACGTATGTAGCTTTTACGCGCTGGATTGCAATTGTTGCTGCAAATCCAGTTAATAAACCTGTGGAATAGATAATAGTAAAGAAATAAAGGTAACACAACGATAAATGCTGGTTGCATAGAAAGATATAACCAATACCTGTCCTAAAGTGTCAATCAGACTCATCACTGAACGTCAACTATCAAGGATGACTTTAAGGATCCATAGGAATCAAAATCAAACTGGATAATACACACCAGATAAACTAATCCAGAAATACACTTCCGAAGATTGTTCCAGTAAAAGATTACAATCAATACACATCGCGGTGACAATCAACATCTCCTTCACCCCCTAGCTATACGTAAGAGCATTATGCCACCATCATGTTTGCTAGACCAATGCAGAAGACACACCCATGAGCGGTGGTATCATTTAGTTTCTAAAAATATTTAACGTAATAGCGATAGCAGCTAAAAAGTCTAATACCGTAAAACGCTTTGTGTTAGATATACTCATTTCACACCTAGATATTCAGATAATAGAGTTTGCCGGAACCAATAAAAGACATCATTTTGGCAGACAAGTGATGGGATAATACTATTTTCGTCTGCCAACCCATCTTTACGCATAGTTGATTTAGGACAATCTACTTCACATGCCATCTTCTTATCTTTTTACTTCAACGTGTACTTTCACCCACATTACCTGTAACAACATACTCTCCATCAATACCTAGATCGAACCATTTGTACAACGCCACCACGATGTACATACCACCCAGATTCAACTGGCTTTTTCTGTTGGACACAGAGAAATCTACATTAGTACTAGGGTTCTGTACTAGGTGTTGGAGTTGTTTTCTAGCAGTTGGCTCATCCTTCTTTGTAGGTTGTTTTTGTTTTTAGCGATATTTGAGTCAACAATATCCTAATACCTGCAATTAGTGATAATGCGATCAAGATATATATCTTTCTTTCTTCTTCATAATGACAAAATTCATAACATGATTAGACCAGTTTACTCCTTTTCTAAGTTTGTTATATTAACGACATGATATGAGTAACAAGTATTTTCAATATCCAATATTTCATTATTCCAATCGCATTTACTCTACTGTAATGTGGCGATGAACAAAATATTAGTGTCTTACTATCTAAACCTAATATTCGTATATTCCCACTATTACTAGCTGAGGATTTCTCTGTTTTATCTTTTTGGAAAGTACAAAGAATACACGCTATCGAAATATATAGTTCTATTCTTTCTCATTGCGATTCTTGCTACTATTTCCCTTTACAGTAGATTCTACTATTATCAAAGAAACATGCATCTAATCTTTGCATACGCTACGTTAGTTCTCTATGTATACCTGATAAAGATGTAGCCTCAGTTTTCCAGTATCAGATACTGATACTGTGGCAGTATCTCTGTTTCTTTTGATTAGTCCTCTACAGATGAAGTTACTGGTTTATCTGATTATATTCAACTTTGGGTGAATGCATTACATGCTTACAAATAAAAGTCAGATCTTACGATTCGGCTTTATATACTATTGATTTACTTCAGAAACTTTTACATTCTGGACTTAAGTTACTCATAATGGAAACGTACAGCAACTGCTATAATACAGTTATCTTCTGTAGGTTCACACGATATAATAGTCACCTTCAAGCATGCAGTTGTATAATGCTTGGCAAACTGTACTAAGTTATCCTTACCCTGCTTCAAATTGAGTTAATGCGTCAGCGCTTTCAAACTCAATATAGACCAAAATCTAAAGCTTTTCGCTTCGCCCTTCTTCAGTTGATTTGCATCTTGTAATCTTTTAACTGTCTTTAAATCTAAATCTTCCACCTTAGCCTTAGCTGTCTTCTTAACTACCTTCTTCTTTGTAGTTTCCTTTCTTTAACAGTCTTAGCAGCTGGTGCTTCCTTCTTAACTTTCTTTGTAGTTGTAGCTTTCTTTTTGTAGCTTCTTCTTTTCAGCCTTCTGGGTGCAGCCTTCTTCTTTGTAGCCTTCTTTCAACTACTTCTTCTTTTCACTTCTTTAACAGTTTCTTTGTTGGCATATTAGCAAATCCTCCTTTTTCTACTGCTTATCGAATTATATCATAATTTTTATTATAATTTTTCACAATAGATTTCTACAGTGTTAATAGTATGATTGTAAAGGGATACGCGACCATGATCGAAGTCGATCACAGAAATGCATGAGATTGAACAAAAATCTGGGCTTTCATCATTTGAGTTTAATCAATCTTGTCGGCAAAAATTGGCTACTACCATCTGCTACCTTATTTAGATGTTAAAATCTAATATTTTGGTATTAGCTGGAAGCAGTAACTAATGGGTGCCGATTGTTTTGCACTTATCAACAATTCTGAAACAATTTCATATTAAGTTGATATTTGGTGAAATGGTCTTCCAAACAATCCCTTGATGACAGTGAGGTATATCAAACAAGTTTCACCTTCAATCATTCAACCTCTGACGGCTTTGGATCATGCTTGGAAAGTGTGATGTTATCATTGATGAGTATTTTTGGTTTTTGGATATCATGGCAAAATTATCAGAAGATATAGCGTGTACTATTCAAGAAGATACAGATGCAGAATAAACCGATCTATGGTATCGATATTAAATTCTGGTGCTGAATGCGATTCAGCCATGCGCGTGATTCATTCGCACATTGCATTCTGCAGTAACGTTTGCGATAGACTGTTATAAACCTTTCCATGTACTACAGAAAGTATCATCATCTATTTGACAAGTTAGAACTTGTTCCACTGGATATACACATCCAAAACAAAGTAGTTTTTGAGATGAATCAGACCTCTTCTTCCAAAATCTTGCACGAAAACGAAACTGCACATAAAGGCAGTAGCGGAAAGATCTTGCTTGTTGGAGTGTTCCTATGGAATGGCTGGAGCAATCCAGCCTAAATATCACCAGCGTGCAAAAGCCCTGGGTTTTCCACTATATTGAGTTGGATGTATTGATGGTATCTACCCTATTGCTGTGCCAAAGCACACAACACCAGTATTCCATCCATTCTCGGCACATAGTGTTGAACAGCTCGCTTCAACAATTGAGACATGTGATGCAGCTGCTTTTGGTGAGTGGGGGTTACTACAAATGTTTGAGAAAGAAAATTATGTCTTGATCGAGTGATTCTAAAAATGTCATGCTCCTTTGATATTAGATACTGAAGGCATACGCATGTTGCGATTATAACATGTGGAAATTACGTTTTGCAAAGTCACCAATTATCTAACACCGCATATCGGAGAATTTGCAGACTTATTCCACTTAGAAAAGAGAAGTCATGCAATCCTTTTGCACTATCTGCCTTAAAGTGCTAAAAGAAATTAAAAAGTATATATTGTATTAAAATCAGCACATACAATTATTGCTACCCCAAACGAGTCAATGTTATATTAGCTAAACAGGTAATGAAGCCTTGGCTCAAGCTGGTAGTGGTGATTTATCGAGCTGGTATCGTTAACTGCATCTACGCATATCATTTGAGATATCTTTACTAGTCTCCACGTATGGTGTGTATGGCTCCATGGCTATATTGCGAGATAGGCTTGTTGAACATCACTCTAGAGATGCATATGAATCTAGAAGATTATCCTCGCAGCAGTCAGTCGACTCTTCTGATGAGAAATGGGTATTAAAAACGAGGACACCCTCGTTTTTATCCTTTAAAACCTTCTTCTTGACGTTGCATATTCTCTACAACAACATCGTAGATGTCACCGATAGATTGTGCATATTCAAAATGCACCTGCCATAGTTCATTTGTATGGAAATGGATCTTAATTAAAGATATCATCGCCAACAACTAATAAGCAGTCACCTTTGGAAATTCTCTGTAATATAGTCGTTAATGACATCTTCATCTAAATCATGTCCATCAATTAATAACTGTGTGATCAGAATTTAAATTCTAACTGTTCCATTTAAAGTGCCTCCATTAGACGTTGTTATTATATCACGCTTTCAGCGAAAACAAGTTAGATATCAATATATCAGGGCTTTTCACTTAGATAGTTTTGTCATAGTCTTGAGAGTATCGACTGCTGAGAAAATCAAGTGAAATTTTATAGTGAGATTTAAAAATCCAGATGAATCTCAAAAGACCTTTGGAGAGTTTAAAGCAGAGTGATGCAGTTAAATACAACTCACATTTCGTAGCTTGACTATGTGAATGATTATTTGGTAGGTCAGTTAAATCAATCACTGATATGATTGGATCGTAGAGAGAGTTTATTACCAAGTAGTCGTATATCACACGGAAGGAGAGTCATTGCACACGGCCTTTGGGCACATCTGTAGAGATTTTCCTTGATCACGTAGCATAAATAGTCATGGAAGGTCGGAGAATATTTACAGACAGTGAATGCTGGCTTGATACAATGCCTTGCATATATCCCGAGACCGTGCTTGGATGGGCATAGTGCCATGCAGCGTCATATTTGCCGGACTGGTATGCACAAGCGGATCGTCCTGCAAAAGATATCAAATTTCCGTGTTCTGAAATTGATTGATATCTCCGATTTCCTGAGAATCGTCATTCCTGGAAATATGAGAAATGCCAGGGATGGAAATGATAGGAGAGTTTAGCTTAGACTGAATTTTCTATTTTCTTTTCCAACATACGAATCTGCTCTTCTCTGGTATTGATGATAGCGATGATAGATGTTACTTCCAAATCAATGGAGATGTTATCTTCCTTAGCAAATTCTTACAAGCTCTCTGATTTCTTCTGCGGTCACTTTTACATTGTCTGCCTCTTCCTTCTGTTTTGAGTGACTTGCGAAGAATACGAATATCTTCTAAGGCAATTGATGAAGCGCTAGGATAAGTTGATAGGAATTTCACTATACGCTTTTTGAATAGCGTGTCATGAAAGTGAATTTACTTCTGGAAATACGATATCTAGTGCTCTCTGCAGCCGATTCGTATCTTGATTCTGCTGTTCTTGGATTGATGATAAAGACGATGATATCACGGAATTTACTATTTTCAATAGAACATTAGCAGGAAATGGAACGTCAGAATCTCTTCTCACTTAACATTTCTGCTATTAGAAGCGCATCTTTTCGTCGTTCTTGGCAGATATACCAGTCCCTCTTACGACGCAGGTGAGCCCTCGGATTGATGTATTTGACAGTAAACTTTGTCAGTAGGTAATTTGTAGATTGATCGTATAATGACCAGTATCTTCATACCTACAGAATGCTTTTCTGTGAATAAATTGTTTCGTTTTAGAATGAGAGTAGCTCAGATCCTTTTCGATTGTTTCAGTGAGAAGAAGGGTTTGATGAGAACTCGCCAGTAGAATCGTCGAGTACTGTAGCACAGTGCTTGAACATCAAACATCGATACCAATGTTGATCGTGTAAATGACTCCTTTCTAAAAATTAATACTATGATGAATACCAGTATCACCGTTTCCGATATCAAAGAATATGGTACGAAAATGTGAACTCACTTCAATAAAGGAAGGCTCATCTAACTAATAACAATTTCTATACAACTTAGAGCGGTCAGATAGTACTCACGTAGTCAAGCTACAAACCTATAAGATTTCCAGTACGCATTCACGATCTTAATTCTACACGGTTTCCCCAGACCGATACTAATCTGGGTAGAAAGGAGATGTATACAGATTTTTGTTTAGCTGGATGAGCTTAATTTGTATATACCAACCTATGAAAACATCTTTAACAAAAATACAACTCCTATATATGATTCAAAGAATTTAGTAAATATCTTTTATCTGAAAACTATCTAACATTCTTAAAAACAATTATGTTATTTCCATAGAGAATCCATCGAGAATATTATTTTAATCTTTACGCAATGTCAACTGCACATATGCTCTTAACCTATAAAAGCTTTGGCAAAGATATCACCGTACTGTTCGTAGAGGTTATACTGCCATTTCACTACTATCAGATAGCGACAATAAAAAACAATTACGTGCTGTCTTTGATATCACACATACAGTTGGTAAGGAATTTATACCTAAGCATATAGGTATAAATATAAATGATTAAGAAGGATTCTTGTCTTTCTAACATCCAAAGTTGTGACTGAGCACAATTCTTTTTCAATTACAACCGATGATATTACGATACAAAACCAAAACATGCATTACAAGATATATTTATCATTTAATCAGATGACATTTCCACTATTCTTCAAGTGAAATCGAAATGAAGAGTATACTCTACTGTATCTGTTTCTACTATGGAATAGACGTTAGTGAATATAATTTTTCTTCTATTACACTTTGGGCAAAACAAAAAACGAATCACGATTTAAGAGAAGCCCTAAATGTCATTCGTTCTATAACTGCTTTTTTAATCGATACAATTGATTACATGTATCTTAGTCATGAATATTCTCTAGCAACTGGTAAGCTCCATTATGTAAAAATTGCCAGTACTCTTACTAAGATTGTCACGCAATTCCTACCCAGATGCAAATGAGAGTATTCACCATGCACGTTAACATTGCGCATGGAATCGCACCGATAATTGATGCGATTGCATATACATCTGTATGAAGATGCATGGTAATTGATTGACACAGAATATCACGGAACAAACCTCCACCAACACCTGTTAATACACACTAGAATACAAGTAAGAAACTATGTGCTGTTGGATGCAAAAGGGAAAGCCCACGTGCACCTACTGCGAGTAAAGCACGCCTAATCCTATCGCATCTGCAATCAACAAAAATTCTTATACGCATTTTTCTGCGTAATCTTATTTTGTATTCCACATTGAGTATGCAAATAAGAATACGATAACAGAAGTAACACTAGCGACAACGACACTACACTGGATTGGAAAATGCACTTGGTGGTACACTACCTAGTACAATATCACGCATAATTCAAACGTTGCAGTAATAACTCCAATAATCCACAACCCCTCAAAGAAGTCCATCTTCGATTTCATTGCGACAAGTGCTCCGAAATCTGCAAACGCTATGGTACCTACTATTTCTAATACATATATATATTGATTCATATCATCCTCGTTATAATCCGTCCGTATTATACCAAAATTAAAAAGTGCGTGTTCAACGCACTTTTATATAACTTATTCAATTTCATCTTTTTGGATGATAGATTTTCTCTCTGCAACGATTTGTACAACTGTCTTCTTATTTTTCATCCTTCATGTAAAACTGCTCGAAGATGGCCTTTAATATCCAATTCTTGTGCCGGCATGGAATTCTTCGCGAACTCGATCCACTCATCTCCCACGCAACTACATTTAGATAGTCCTTCACTGCTTGGTTCGTGTGTTTTTACAAAACTGAAATGTTGACATTGTGGAATCATTCTTTGTGCTACGAACACTTGGTTCGTACATCTACTGTCACTAATTTTCAACTGCATTTTAAATCATTCATCTCTTTCCTCCATAGAATATCCTTCTACGTATATATTCACAAAGATGAAATGACTCCCTAAAAATTAAAAGTAATTCTTGAATCGCTTTTTCTACGTCTGCCATATCAGCAGTTGGTTCAAAACAGACTACTACATTTCCCTTACGGTCAATAAGGAATTTAGTGAAGTTCCACTTAATATCAGAGTTTCTCTAAAGTTTAGAACAAGGTTACCAACGTGTGCATTCATAAAGTCTGCCTTTTCACCTGTGAATCCTTCAAAGCCCTTTTCACTCTTCAAGAATGTGTATAATGGTAATTCATTTTCACCATTTACATCAGACTTATGCATGTGTGGAAATTTTGTATTGAAGTGTAAAGAACAGAACTCATGAATTTCTTCATCAGATCCAGGTGCTTGTCCACTGATTGGTTACAAGGAATATCGAGAATTTCTAAGCCTTGTGCATTGTATTTTTCATGAAGTTTTTCTAGTTCTTCATACTGAGTGTAAAACCACAAGCTGTAGCAGTATTTACTACTAATACCACCTTATTTTCATACTCTTTTAAAGAAATCTGATTGCCCTTGGCATCAGTTACATAATAATCGTAAAATCCCATAATTCATTTTCTCCTTTGGTTAGTTATATTGTATCAAGCATATATGGCATTGCAATTGATATACTCTCAAAGAAAAACGACCCAACAGTTGTTGAATCGTCTCTTAGTGCCTCCCGGTCGGACTCGAACCGACACGGTATCGCTACCGGGGAGTTTTGAGTCCCCCTACGTCTACAATTCCATCACGGGGCGCTCAATTATCTTTATATGATTGCCTTTTAAAATGCAATAGGTGGAAAGTCTCAAATGAACTTTTCCACCTGAGGATATTCTTTCTCAGCTCTTTCTTGTGTCGATGACTCTCTGTGCTACATCACGAGGTGCTGCTCATGGCGGTCGAACGCTAATTCATAACATCCGACCTTTGCGTCATAGAACGTAATTCAGTTGCGTATGTAACATTTCTGCCATTGGAACTTCTGGCTCTGATAACCTGTAGACCATCTTCATCTGTGCCCATATCCCAAGATGATTCCACGGCGTTTTTGTAAAGTCACCATGAGTGTACCTGTATAGTCTTCTGTGCAGTCACAACAACCTTACCAATAGGTTCTAGAAGTACAGGTTTGGCATTTGGCATTTGCGGCATTATATGCAAGTCTAGCAGCTTCCTGAGGCTACTTCCTTCGAATCGACTGGGTGATGAGATGATCATATAGAGTTGCTTTAACACCAACTACTTTATATCCTGCAAGAACACCCTTACTCATACAGTCACGTAAACCCTGTTCAACTGGTGGGAAGTACTGTTTAGGAACTGCACCACCGAATACTTCTTCCGCAAATACCATGTCATCAGAATCTGTTGGTTCAAATCTTACCCTAAACATCACCATACTGACCAGCACCACCATTTTGTTTCTGTATTTACCTTGTGCTTCAGCCTTTGCAGAGATTGTCTCACGATACTGTACTGTTGGTTTTTCTGTTGTTACTTCAACCTTGTACTTACTCTTTAACTTAGAGAGGATTAAGTCGATATGTTGATCACCAACACCATATAGTACTTGTTCGTGTGTCTCTTCGTTGTTTACTAGTTTGATTGTATGGTCTTCTAACATCAAGTTTACTGAATACCACTGGATAACTTATCTTCATCTGCCTTTTGTCTTTGGATGAATTGCATATCCCTAACATTGGATGAGGATATTCAATATCTGGATACTTAATAACTCTTGAACGTGTGCATAATGTATCGTTTGTTTCTGTTGCTTGTAACTTAACAACTGCACCTATATCACCTGTAAATAACTTACCTACGCCAATCTGATACTTGCCGTTGATAACGTAGATTTGGTTAACTTTTTCTGTTACGTCCTTCTTAGAGTTATATGCTGGCTATCACTGTTGAGGACACCCACTCATTACCTTTTAAGTAGAAAACCTTGCTCTACGAATGGGTCAACAATGGTCTTGAAATACAAATGCGCTGAGTGCTTCATTTTCATTTGTTTCCATGTCGACTATATCACCCTTAAGTGTTTCAGCTTGGATTCTTCCCTTTTCTGCGTAGCTTGGGAAATACTCTGTAATTAGGTCTAACAAACGTTCAATACCTGTTTGCTTTTCTGCACTACCGCAGTATACAGGACGGATATCACCATTACGTACACCATACGTAATCCCTTAGCTAGTTCATGTTCATCAAATGTTTCCCCTGAGAAGAAATTTCTCCATGAGTTCATCATCAGTCATTGCGATAGCTTCTGCAATTTCATTGGTAACGCTCCACTTCGCCAACTAAATCAGATGGAACTTCTTTCGCTGTATTACGGTCATTGTAATACCATGCTTTACGACGCAAGATATTAACAGAACCTACAACCACACCATTTTCAATGATTGGAACTTCAAATGGGATAACTGACTTACCAAACTTTTCTCTAAGCGTTGAGTATACAGTATCGAAGTTTGCATTTTCCACATCCATCTTATTTACAAAGAAGATTGTAGGAATCTTTTGTTTGAAACTGTCTTCACGCCAAGAACGCTCTGTACCAGCCTCGATTCCTTCTTTTGCGTTTACGACAATTAAGGCATTATCACCCATTACTAAACCAGTTGCTTCTTCACCAGCATAGTCCATATAACCTGGAGTATCGATAAAGTTAATTTTCTTATCTTTCCATTCTACAGGTGCGATATGGCAATATACTGATGTACCACGCTTACCTTCTTCTGGATCAAAATTAAGAACTGTTGTGCCATCGTTATTCTTTCCATAACGTTCGATTGCCTTTGTAAAATATAGGCAGGCTTCAATGACAGAACTCTTACCAGCACCAGAATGTCCTAGTACAACTACATTTCTTACTTCATTTGCTAAATAGTCTTTCATTGTCGGCCTCCTACTTCAAAATATCTTTCAAATCTGATAAGCATTCTTTACGTACGTAATGAATTGCTAAATTACCATCAAAATCCTTCATTGTCTTATCTGCACCTTTTTCAAGCAGATACTTTACTAATTCTGGAATTCCAATATATGCAGCGCGCATCAATGCTGTACAACCCTTATTATCAGCCTTATTGATATCTGCACCGTTATCTACTAAATCTTTAATTTACATCTAACTTATAGCATTTACTGCTTCCATTAATGCTGTACGACCCTTGTTCATCTACTGCATTTACATCAGCGTTCTTAGAAATTAAGTACTTCACTGTGTCACTATGACCAAGTAATGAAGCTCTCATTAAAGCTGTTCTACCCTTATTATCGTGGGCATCAACGTTTGCGCCAGCATGAATTAACATACGGCAAATGTCTGTATGACCCTTCTTAGCGGCACCCATTAAAGCTGTCTTATTATTTTTATCTCTAGCTCTTGTATCCGCACCATTGTCTAATAAGAAACGTACAATTTCAGTGTACCCACGTTTTGCACTTCTCATTAACGCTGTACGTCCATCACCATTTGCGATGTTGACGTTTGCACCCTTAGAAACCTGTGCACATAACTTTGCAAAATCGCCACTGGCTGCTGCTTCAAAAAAGTCTAAATTTGTCTCGATCGTAATCGTTTTTCCTCCTGTATGATTATCAGAAATTAGTTACAAAAAGGATGGGCATTATATGTCCATCCTAAAAACTCATTTTCACAGAGAACCCTGTCAAAAACCTCCCCGCCTGGGGTTTGTACAATCTCATATTGTATATCAAAAAGAACATGCTTCGTAGTCATGCTACATCATCTCCATTCTCTTAATAATACACTTCGTGTTCCTGTAACTACATAATACCTCAATTTTATTTCCCTGCAATATCGTTTGATTATCTTTTAATAACTTTTAAATTAATTCATGAAAAATAATGTAAACGTTTTACATATTATCCTTAATGATCTGAATTTTTCTGATATGGAATCTCAATTCCATTCTCTCTAAATGCAACAAGTAAAGCTTGCAGAATCTTTGATGCAGTTTCTACACGCTTACCTAGTGACTTTGTTGTAAATGGAAAACGAATCTGAATACCACTGTCTCAAGAACTCATTAACAGTGATGTTAATAGGGAAGATTCTTTCTTGTGCTTCTGCACTTCTAGTATCGATTACACCATCGTATTGATTACACATCCGTAATCACTCTTTCCAATTTATCGATATCCGTATTATACGCAACTGATAAAACTAAATAGCGAATATATGTCTTCTGTCCAAATGCCTTATCTTCTACGATTGCAGAGTTCATCGTACTATTTGGCACAATGATTTTTGTAGTTTCTACCGTATTTAAAATCGTATGACGGAATGTAATTTCAATGACTGTACCAGAGATATTCTTCTCTGGAAGATTGACCATATCCCCTACGTGGAATGGTTGATAGATTACGATAAAGAAACCTGCGATAAAGTTACCAAATGTTTCCTGCGCAGCTAAACCGACAACCACTGTCATAACACTAGTCGCACCTAGAATCGCTGTAGAAACACTCTGTAAAGGCTTCACATTCATCAAAATTGCAAAGGTTGCGATAATATAAATGACTGTGCGTAAAATCTTTAAAAGATACTTAAATGGCATACTTGCTCTAGCATCTTTTCTTCATCGCATGATCAACTAACTTCTCAAGTATCGTTGTAAATATCTTTGCAATTATAACTGTAATCAAAAACGTAATCAAAAAGCCAAGAAAGCCATTTTCAAATATTGTATTTCCAAATAAAAATACACTGTTCTCTTTTACAATGTTTCCCATCATATACCTCACTTTAATAAATCACTATATTCCTTATATTCAGGCATATACATTCTGATGATATCATAAAAACGTTTTGAATGGTTGGCTTCTAGAATATGTGCATACTCATGTAATAAAACATAATCTAAACATACAATTGGAAAGTGAATTAATCTTGATGATAAGCTAATGTGATGTGTCATTGGAGAGTAGGATCCCCATCTACTTGTCATATACTTTAGAGTGATACTTGGAAGTCTTCTATGATTTACAAGGCAAATATGGTTATCCCAATCTTTTCGTCTTTCTTCCACCATTAGTTTCAATTGAAGATTTCCTGTGCGGTAGAAGATTTCCTGAATACTATCATCACTTACCTCTGGTAGATAGAATATGATTTTATCCTCTTCAACCGACATAAATTTCTGTTTAGAAAGAATAAATTCAACTGGATATATCTTACCTAGCCAGCACGCTTCCTTACGGTTAGTACCGTCTAAAAGATAGCGATTCTTTTTCTTTTCTTTTTTACTAACTTTTATAATCCATCTTGTTTCTCAAGGATGAAGGATAGGATTTCCTGCTCCCTGACATAACGTGGGCAGGTTACATACAATGTTCCATCTTCCTTAACCCTTAAATACATTTTCTTATTTCGCTTGCGTTCAACTATAAGATTTCGTAGTTCACCACCAATATCAATTTGTTCCATGTATGTATAATACCTCAATTTTCAATATAACTAAAAATATGTGTTGTCTATTACTTTTTGGATATGATAATATATTTTAGCACATGGCGGCTATGGTGAAGTTGGTTAACACACTGGATTGTGGCTCCAGCACTCATGGGTTCGAGTCCCATTAGTCGCCCCTTGTAGCAAAAAAATCCGTTGAATAACGGATTTTTATTTTGTTTACTAGGGATGAAGAGACTTTTAGATATTCCGTCACTTTTGAATCCTGCTCTAGTGTAGATTTATCTGGTTTATAGGAATCTTGCGAGGGAAATAATCTAATTTCACCTAACGAAGAAGCTAAGGGAAAGATAATCAATATCACTTTGATTGATTCCAAGTTCTACAAAATATGGAATCTTGGTAGATTGTTCATCTTTCAACGACAGTCCTTTATGGTCTTTAATTGAGATTACTTCTGCATGTCGTATTAGTATACCTGTGATTGGTATTTCTTTCTTCTGTGAGATTGAAACATGAATATCTGCATACATCCCTCTTCAATACTACCAATTGCGGATACATTGTTTCTAATGTAAATATGGTCATTCCTTTTTGAAGTTTTGTGATTGCAAGATCACGAACTTCTTTTTCGTTATACAGCATATCTTTATAAAACATAGATCCCTTTGGTATCATTCCTTGAACAGATGTATATTTACCAATAATATCTGCTTTTTCATTCCATGTATATGCTTGCATATACTTCTCTGGAATTTGAATCATTGTTAGATCTTCTGTTTTGATTTGCGTACGTGGTGGAATATTATGCTTTGCGATATATGTAGTTTTTAGATTGATCGTCTTTGCTAGATAATAGCGAAAAACAACTACATTTCCTATCACACATAAGCATAGTATTAATACGACAATTCCTGTTCTTTTTATTTTTCTCATTCAATTACCCTCAAACTTATATATGTTTCTTGAGGGTATTTTCCATAAAAGATTCCCAAGCTTACGCTTAGGAATCTTAAACTAACCTACATGTTCAGCAAGATATGCTTTAATAGCTTCTCTTTGGTCTGGCTTGCTTGGTTTGCACTGTTCAACTTGTGCTTGGCCATCAAGTAACTTCACAGCCATCGCAGCACAGCCTGGGTTACCACAAGCACCGCAGTTATAACCAGGTAATAGAGCTGTTAACTCTTCCTTGCGATTATCTTCCTTCACATAGAACTTAACGGAAGCAAACGCTAGCACAGCACCTAAGACTGCACCTAAAACTAACATCAAGCCGAAGCCTTTTAACATTGCGACTACCATTATTCCTCCTCTGTTTTTTGTGGTGCTTGGCGAACACTACATTCACTGATACCACATGCAGAACACTCTGCCTTCAGGTCTTCACAACCTTCAGGCTTTGGTGTTTTCTGATTTAACCTTAATAGCCATACATTTAGGGCAAAGAAACCTATAGCTAATAAAACCGCAACAACGATTCTAAGCACGGCTTATACTAATCCAGCAAATGCAGAGAATGCAATTGCCATAATTGCTGCACAGATGAAAGCGATAGGATTGCCCTGGAATGCCTTCGGAATATCGTTTTGATTTAAACGTTTACGGATTGTTGCAAAGATAACTAGCATCATCATGAAGCCAGCAGGAACTGCAATTGAGTTTACCATTGTCTCAACTAATGTATATTTCTGTGTAATGTTTGCCATTGCTACATAAAGTACTGCACAGTTTGTTGTAATCAAAGGTAAGTAAATACCCAATGACTTATAAAGATCTGGTGAGAACTTCTTAACGAACAGTTCAACGAACTGTACGAACGCTGCAATCAATAAGATGAAGCAGATAAGTTCCATAAACTCTAGTTCAAAAGGAACTAATACAAAATAGTAAAGAACCCATGCAAGAATGGATGCACCGAAGATAACAAAGATAACGGCTAGACCCATACCCACTGCAGATTCAAGTTTTGTAGATACTCCCATGAATGGGCACATACCTAAGAACTTCGTAAGAATAATATTGTTAATCAGTAATCCACTGATCAAGAGTGTAAATAAATTCATTATTTAGCAGCTCCTTTCTTTGCTGGCTTAGCAAGATGGTTCTTGTAAGCAGCTACACCAGCAGCTAAACATGCAAATGTAATAAATGCACCAAACTGCTCTGTAAACATTGGAATTTCAAATCCTTCTGGAATAATTCTAAATGCAAATACTACATTGTTTGTAAATGGATTTGAGAAAGATAATCCACCAGTACCTAATAACTGTCTGATAAGTGACATTGCAAGAAGTGCACATGTATAAGCACAACCTTGTTGTAATCCATCAACGATAGATTCAAGTACTGTATGCTTGCATGCATATGCTTCAGCACGTCCTAAGATAATGCAGTTTACAACAACTAAGTCTAAGAATGCGCCTAACGCTGTAAATAGACTTGGTGTATATGCATGCATAAACATTGAAACAATAGTAACTAATGTTGCAATAATAACGATATAAACTGGAATATGAATATCATCCGGTGTAATTGGTGCAATTAATGATACTAAGATATTGGATAATGTTAATACGATAATTACCGCAACACCCATACCAATCGCACTGTTTAAACTTGTTGTAATTGCTAATGTTGAACAGATACCCAAAGTAAGTTGCGAATACTGGGTTCTCTGTTGCTAATCTAGAGAAGAAGCCTTGACCTTTAATTTTCTTTTCGCTCATACCTTCCTCCTTACTTTGTTGCAGCCTGTAAGGCTGTTGTAATCATTGCTCTGAGTGATGTACTTGTGAATGTTGCACCTGTTGTTGAGTCTACCTTACTTTCAAGTGTTACTCCCTTGTACTTATCTAACTCAGCTGCTTTTGTTGCTAGGTCGCCTACGCCTTTTGTATCGTTAAACTTTGTTACTTCGATACTCTTTACTGACTTACTAGCTACATCTACTGTAACTGTTGCTTCATTTACACCTTCAAAGCCTTGTGCCTTACATGCATACACGGCTGTTGTGCCATCATTGCTTGTTTCTGAACATTCTGCTTTGTTGTCTTTGAAGTCTTCTTTTGCTAGTTCTACTGGCTCTGCCTTTGGAGCAGGAGTAGCAGTAGCATTTTCATCATAAGAGATGTTGTTCATCTTATTGAATACTTGTCTAGCTTGATCAACTGCTTTACCTACTGCTGCAGATGTAATTGTCGCACCAGAGATGAGTGGCATTGTATCTGATGAAGTAAGTTTTAATACATCACTTACATATGGATCCTTAAATGCCTTATCACCCTTACCAGCTGTTTCAGCTTGTTCGAGTACGCTATATCCAGCAACTGAACCATCATTGTTATAAGCAATCATGAATTTAAATCCATCAGCGTTATATCCTGTAGAATGTAATGTAAAGATTGTTCCCTTACCTTCCGCATTATAAATACCGTCAATAAGTTTTTCTTCACCATCTTTTAATTCAAGAAGACCAATTTTGTCTTCTGTAACATCTGTAAATGTTGCACCTGGATAAATTAGTTCAAATGATGACTTAACAGATGCCAATGCATTTTCTTCAATAATAGGAGCGGTAATCGCATTTACTGTTGATAGTAGAATTCCACATACCGCACAGAGAATACCGAGCATGCATGATTTATATACTCCTGAAGTCTTATCAATTTTCATACGGCACCTCCTTACTTTGTTGCAGCCTGTAAGGCTGTTGTAATCATTGCTCTGAGTGATGTACTTGTAAATGTTGCTCCTGTTGTAGAGTCTACCTTACTTTCAAGTGTTACTCCCTTGTACTTTTCTAACTCAGCTGCTTTTGTTGCTTGGTCGCCTACGCCTTTTGTATCGTTAAACTTTGTTACTTCAATACTCTTTACAGACTTACTTGCTACATCTACTGTAACTGTTGCTTCATTTACACCCTTCAAAACCATGTGCTTTACATGCATAGATGGCTGTTGTGCCATCATTGCTTGTTTCTGAACATTCTGCTTTGTTGTCTTTGAAGTCTTCTGCACCTAATGCTACTGCGGAAGCAGACTTTAATGCTTTCGCAATCATTGCGCGTAGTGACTTACTTGTGAAAGAAGCACCTGTTGTTGAGTCAATCTTACTATCTGCAGTTGCACCAACATATTTCTTTAGTTGTTCTTCTGTAGTTGCAAGATCACCAACTTCTTCTGTATCACTAAACTTTGTAACCGCAAAGGATACAACTGTCTTCTTAGCTACATCAATTGTAACTGTAGCTTCGTTAACACCTTCAAATCCCTTTGCCTTACATGCATATACTGCAGTTGCACCATCATTACTTGTTTCTGTGCACTCTGCTTCATTTTCACTAAAGTCTTCAGCACTTAATGCTACTGCTTCTGCAGGTTTATCATCCTTCTTTGGCTCTTCAGCAACTGTTGGAGTCTTCGCTGTTAAGCTTGCACCAACAAGAAGAACTGCTACTAAGAATGCACACATTGCGATAACTGCCTTACGAGCAATCTTTGCTGCATCCTTGATCTGGCTACCATCAAGTAACTGATCAATTGCAGGAGTTAACATATTCATGATTAAGATGGAGAATAATGCACCATCTGGTAAGTTAGCCTTCCAACGAATGATTAATGTAAGAGCTGCAGCACCTACTGCAAATACATATCTACCTGGAATTGATACTGGTGAAGTGACTGGGTCTGTTAACATGAACACACCTGCAAATAATACACCACCAGCTAATACGTTAACGATTGCATATTCAAAACCTGTACCGTGGATTAATCCAACAATGAGAGATACTACAAATACTGTTAAGATGTATGTCACTGTTAAACGATAATCAATAATGCGTCTAGCAATGAGATATACTGCAACGAGAATTAATAATAATGCACATGATCCACCGATAACACTCTGGTAGTTTCCAAAGAACATACCGGATAAGTTACCAAATTGATCTAATACTTCATGTAATGCACTACCTTCAACTACCCAACCGTAGGACTTCAATACTGCTAGTGGTGTAGCACCTGTTTGAATATCAGCCACAACACTTGCACCAAATGAGTTCATGATAATTGCTTCTGCGAAAGCTGCTGGGTTGAAGATGTTTTGACCAAATCCGCCAAATAGCATCTTACCAAACAAGATTGCAATTGCAGTCGCAATAATAATTGCGTAGAAACTAACATTAATTCTTGTAATTAATGGAATAATTAAACCTGTTACCCAACCATAGGAATGTAACAATTCTTTTGCAATGTCCTTCTTCTTTCTTGCAAGTAAGTACAATGTTTCAGTACACAATGCAGTTACAACAGAAGCAAGTGATAATAGAACAACACGAATACCTACTGCAGTACCGTAAGTCATTCCATACCAGATTGCAGAAGCAACTGTCACAACAACCAAAGCTAAGCTAAGTTCTAACATAATGCCTGTTGTAGATTGTTTAGCCGCATAGTTAGGCGCTACTTTATATGAAAATTTCATTTTTCCTGCCTCCTATTTCTTTGCCTGTGCTGCTAGTTTTGCACGTACAAATGTCTTTGCACGTCTAACATTCTCAGTTACTTCAATCTTAGATGGACATACATATGTACATAGACCACATTCAATACAGTTCATTACATCTAGACGCATTAATGTATCGTAGTCTACCGACTTATGCTCAGAAGCGATACGTACTGGCTGTAATCCGGATGGACATGTTTCTGTACAACGTCCACAACGTAAACAAGCAACTGTATCTGGCTTTTCATACTTCTGAATTGTAAGACCATTGTTCTGTGCCATTACTACGAATTGATCGTTAGGAACTGCACGGCCCATCATTGGTCCACCAGCAAGTAACACTACATCATCCACACCATCTTTATATCCGCCAACAGCATCGATAATGTCATGTACCTTTGTTCCTACTGGAACATATACGTTCTGTGGATTCTTAACTGCATCACCTGATACTGTTAAGTACTTATGTGTAACTGGCATACCATTTACAATTGCATTACCAAATGCAATTGCTGTAGATGCGTTATTAACAATACATCCAGCTTCAATTGGTAATTTGTCATAACGCTTGTTTGTTAACTGGTATACAAGTGTTCTTTCCCAACCCATTGGATATACGTTAGGAACGATACGCACCTCAATTGGTGTACCCTTAAATAATTCTTGTAATTGGGCAATCTGTTCCTTCTTATCTTCCTTGATTGCAACACAACCAGCCTTTGCATTACTTAACTTGAAGAACGCAAGTGTACCTACCTTGAGTAAGTCCATGTTTTCTTCAATATTCTTATAATCTGATGTTAAGAATGGTTCGCACTCAACCGCATTCACGATAAAGAGATCTACATTCTCTGGCTTTACATACTTCACGTAAGATGGGAATCCTGCACCACCTAAACCGAGCATACCGGATTCCTTAGCAAATGCATGTAATTCCTGCCAGCTTGCCTTTTCATAATCAAACTCCGCAAACGCACGTTCTACTGTATGTCTTGTGGTCATTTTGAATACGTAAGTGCTCAATCATTGCACCACCTGCACCTAAGAACTTTTCGATACCTGTAACAGTACCGGAAACAGACGCAAAAAGTGGTAAATAGAATGCATCATTTCTTTCTGCTATCTTTTGTCCAATCTTAACTTCATCTCCAACTTGAACGAGTGGTTGGCATGGGGCAACACCGTTTACAAGTGGAATCCAAACAACATCTGGATCGATAGATTTCAATACTTCTTTGTGAAGCGTCCAATCCTTATGTCCATTTAAATGAAGCTTCATTGGTCCTGTAAATATTGACATAATTTTCTTTCCTTTCCTCATCTGAAATCACACAAAATTATAACATATTCCACGTTAACAGTAAGATGCCTTTTATGATATAGTTGTTGTATGAAAAGAAAAATTACAAAATTATTAATCAGTGCAGTAAGCGTTTGTACACTACTTACTGGCTGTACAACTAAAAGAGAGTCAAAAACAGTACTTCAAACAACACATCTAATAACAGTCAAAAGTCTAACGAAATATGAAAATGTGAGTTACTGATGTAGGTTTTCGATACGATCTATAACTTACATGGAATATACACAAATACAGAAACAGCAGCTGCTCACTTTCAGAACAGCGCTTCCCTACTTCGTTATTACAATCAGTTGTTTGATATTTATAACGACTATGATGGTATCAACAACCTAAAGACAGTTAATGATAACGCTGGTATCAAACCAGTCAAAGTTGATAAACCAATCATTGACATGTTGCATATGGCAAAACAGTTCTATGATTACTCTCAATGGTGAATTTGATATTACCATGGGTGCTCTCTTAAAGGTTTGGCATAAGTATCGTGAAGAAGGTATTAAACTCAAATGCTGAAAAACAACTTGGTAATCTACCATCAGAGGAAGAACTTACACAAGCTGCAGGCTGTAAGGGTTGGGATAACGTCATCATCAACGATGAAGAAAGTACAGTCTATATTACTCAGCCATGTCAATCATTTGATGTTGGTGGTATTGCGAAAGGCTACGCTACTGAACTAGTTGCTCAAGAAGTGAGTCAGAACATGCAAGCAGGTTACTTCAATGTCGGCAGAAATATTCGTACAGTCAATGATAAACCAGATGGAACTACATGGAATGTTGGTATTGCTGATCCAGAAGGTGCATTACCAAATGGACTTGCATTAATCTCTTCAAAAGGATCCTTCTCATTTGTAACAAGTGGAGACTATGAACGTTTCTATATTGCAACAGACGGAAAGAGTTATCACCACATCATCGATCCATCCACAAATTACCCTGCAAGCCATTACCGTAGTGTCACAATCTTCACAGAAAATTCTGGTGTCGCTGACTGCTTAAGTACAACACTATTTACTCTCTCCATCGAAGATGGAAAGAAGGTACTAGAAGCCTACAAACAGGCAACTGGCAAAGAAGCAAATGCAGTATGGGTAATGGATTTAGATAAAAAACAAGGTGAAGGCAAAGAAACAAATGGCTATTATGTTGTTTCTAGCGAAGGCTTAAAAGATATTATTACTTACTAAAAAAGCGATGAATTCATCGCTTTTTTATATGATATCCCTTCCATCTTCTGGAAACGTTCTAAACAAGTAAAGAATAAATGGTAGTGAAATAATTGCAGTTGTAATTTCACTGACAGATTGAGCTGCTTCAATACCAGTAATACCAAAACATGCATGCAAGATAATGACTGCAGGTATTAGAACTAGTCCACTGCGTAACATTGCCAAGAATGTTGCAACAGCGCTACGTGATATTGATTGAAATAACATATTTCCATACATCGTCATCGGCATTAATACTAAAGATACGCATTGGAAACGTAATGCCGTAGTACCAACCGCAATAACATCAGGATCATCTCTAAAGAGTGCCACAAACTGTCCTGAGAAGGTAAATGCAATTACCGCAAGAATTGCCATTAGAGCTGTACCACTCTTAAGTGTAAAAGTAGAATCCCTTCTTTACACGACTGTAGATTTTTGCACCATAGTTAAATGAACTAACCGGTTGGAAACCTTGACCAATGCCAAGCGCAACACAGAACAAGAACGATACAATACGTGTTGCGATAGAAATTCCTGCAACAGCCGCATCACCATACATCGCAGATGTAGTATTTAATACCATCGTAGAAAGTGAGTTTAATCCTTGTCGACTCAAAGATGGTAATACCTGTCGTAAAGATACGATTCAAAATTTCAGGCTTATGTGTCACATATTTTAACTGCAATCTACTCTGTGTTTTCCCTTGCAGGTAAGGTAACATTAACACAAACATACTGATATATTGTGAGATTGTTGTACTAAGACCTGCACCAGCAATACCCATATGGAATACACGTACTAGAATGTAATCACCAAAGATATTTAAGACACCACCTAGTGTTAAACCAATCATCGCGTAGAAGGCTTTTCCTTCATAGCGCAAAATATTGTTTAATACACAACTCGATGTCATCGCCATGCCTGCAAGCAAAATATAGAATGCATATATTCTTGCGTATGGAAGAATCGTATCTGTACTTCCCATCATACGCATCATTGGATCCATGAAAATAAGTCCCAACTACCATCACGACTGCACCTACAAGAATAGAGAAAAAGAAACTTGTCGATGCATATATTCTAGCTTTTTCAACATTCTTTGAGCCTAACTGTTGTGAAATATTTGCACCAGCACCATGACCAAACATAAATCCAAAGGCCTGTAGAATGGACATCAAACTAAACACGATACCAGTTGCACCACTGGCAGATGTACTGATTGTTCCTACGAAGTAGGTATCTGCCATATTATAGATACTTGTGACGAGCATCGAAATAATTGTGGGGATTGCTAACTGCGTAATTAAGTGAGGAATTGAATCCTGTGTCATACGACGATAATGTGCCTCTTGGTTCATTGTAGACATATATACCATCCTTTCTATCCATAAAAGCAAAAGAGGAATTTCTTCCTCTTAAAGACTTACTTAGTAGGCTTACCTAATAAGCGGAACATATTCTTCTTGTAGATTTCTACACCTGGCTGATTGAATGGGTTGATATCAATCATATAGCAAGTCATCGCTGTAGCAATGAAGAAGAAGTAACATAGATAACCGAATGAATATTCCTTCATATCAGGAATTGAGATAATTAAGTTAGGAACTCCACCCGTTACTTCGTGAGCTTCAATTGTACCAAGACAAGCCATCTTGTTAACCCAGTCATATGATTTACCAGCAAGGTAGTTCATCTGGTCACTATCTTCTGCATCATTTGGAATGAGTAAATCTTCTGTAGGATTTTCTACTTCTAAGATTGTCTCAAATAGAACTTTCTTACCTTCTTGGATAAACTGTCCTAAGCTATGTAAATCTGTTGAGAAGTTTGCACTATCTGGCAAGATACCCTTACCATCCTTACCTTCAGATTCACCTAATAACTGCTTCCACCATTCAGCAAGCATTGCAAGTTGTGGTTCATACGCAACAAACATTTCTACATCATAGCCTTGGTTCTGTAGAATACGTCTGCATACTGCATATTGATATGCAGGGTTCTTGGAAAGATCTGCAGTATTTAATTCCTTATATGCATCATAAAGACCAGCCATGATCTTCTTGATATCTACACCCATAATTGCAAGTGGTACTAAACCTACTGGTGTAATCACAGAGTATCTACCACCGATATCATCAGGAATAACGAATGTTTCGTAGCCTTCCTTATCAGCTAATGCCTTTAATGTACCACGTGCTTTATCTGTAGTCGCAATGATACGTTCCTTGCATTCTTCCTTGCCATATTTCTTTTCCATGAATTCACGAAGTACACGGAATGCAAGTGCTGTTTCAGTTGTTGTACCAGACTTAGAGATAACGTTCATCACAACGCTCTTGTCTTGGATGTGCTTTAACACCTGTGCAATATATGTAGATGAGAAATGTATTACCTACGAAAATAACTTCTGTCTTATTTCCTGAGTATAGACCTTGAATCATTTCGATTGCGGCACGTGCACCTAAGTAAGATCCACCAATACCACATACAAGTAATACTTCAGCCTTAGCCTTAACCTTTTCAGCAACCTGTAAGATGCGTTCAAATTCAGCCTTATCATATGTTTCAGCCCAATCAACCCATCCCATGTAGTCGTTACCGGCACCAGTTCTTTCAAATTACTTTGTGTAGTTCATTTACTTTTTCTTGATAACTTTCAATACTTTCTTTAAGTAAAGCGTGTGATGTATTTAACTTCATCATTTTAAAATATTCTCCTTCGCCTCTTTGATCCATTCACTCATAGCATTTGCGATTGTCTGAAAACCCATTTTCATATTTGGTAAACTTGGTTTATGACCCATCGGTTTACGTCTATTTCTTGAGTGTGCTTTCTGAAGTGCTTTCAATGACAACTTGACATGACTGCTCTTGTCATCACATTCCAGGACTTTTAACTTTACGACATCTCCTACACTAACGAACTTTGAAATGTCTTTGACATAGCCATCGCTAATCTCAGAGATGTGAATCAGTCCACTCACATGATGTTCCAGTGCCACAAATGCACCGTAGGGTTGAATCCCTGTTATTTTTCCTTCTACAATCTGTCCTGGTTTATATATCATTTTAGCATTTCCAATCGTTCTTAAGTATAGCACACTCAAGAAAAGATGTGTGGTATACTTTACTAGAGGCTTATTATGTTAATTTCATTAAATACGATACATATTATATTTTGTGCTATATTTGCGGCCGTTAGTGCGCAGCTATTAAAACCAATTTGTGCATTCGTTGTAGAACCTGAACATGATTGGGAATGGAGTTTAACTGTCGCCTCCGGTGGCTTTCCAAGTTCACATAGTGCGATGGTTTCTGCCTTAGCCCTATCGGTTGGTTTCCGCGAACGTTTTAGTTCAACACTATTTGCAATTACTATTGTTCTAGCAATCATTGTTATCTATGATGCCGCTAACGTGAGGTATTATAGTGGACAAAATATTAAAGTTACGCAACAATTAGTCAAGGATTTACAAGAGAAATATCCTCACGTATTCGAAAACTCCATCTATAAAACAAAGCTAAACCTGTACTTGGTCATCGCTGGGTTGAGGTTGTTGGCGGTATTATTTGGGGACTAATCGTTGCGTACATTTTCTATCTTGTAAAGTAAGGAAAGAGGCGAAAGTAATGAATGATACAGATTTCTATGCTGAAAGTAGTGCAGATCTAATTGCCCTAGAAACAGATCCAGTTCGCAAAGAGCTTCTACAGCGTATTCAGCATACATTGGACAAGATTCGTCCATATATTCAAGCAGATGGTGGTGACGTCTTCTTAGTAGGATATGCTGATGGTATTGTTACAGTAACAATGACAGGAGCATGTAATGGATGTATGGTAATGGATTCTACATTAAATGATGGTATTAAAGCTATCTTATTAGATGAAGTACCAGAAGTACACGATGTTCGTTTACTAGAAACAAATCACTACGATGAATTTAACCCATATTACTAAAATGTAGAAATATTTCTACATTTTTTTATTTTATTTTCATAGTTTTTCTGTCATTTCTATAAAAATTTCAGAGAAATCTTTCAAAAATTTTATAGAAATGATAAAAAGTCAGAATTTTCATATTGAAACATCCTTTAAAAACGTTATAAATTTTTTTCATAACAAAAAGGAGATTCTATGGAAGACCTATTCAAAGATTTTGGTTCTAAAGTATTTGGCGAAAAAGAGATGAAGAGTCGCTTACCTCGTCCTGTCTATCTTTCTTGGAGAAGACAGTCGCAAATGAAGGAATGCTCGATCGTATCACTGCTGATGCGATTGCCCATGCAATGAAACTTTGGGCACTCGATAATGGTGTAACTCACTTTACACACTGGTTCCAACCTATGACAGGTGGCACAGCTGAAAAACACGATAGCTTCTTAGAACCAGACATGAATGGTGAACCATTTGCGCGTTTCTCTGGTAAGATGCTAATCAAAGGTGAACCAGATGCCTCAAGTTTTCCTAACGGTGGATTACGTACAACATTTGAAGCCCGTGGATATACATATTGGGATGTAAAGAGTCCAGTATTCATTCGCGATAATATCTTATGTATCCCTACTGTCTTTGTATCTTACAGTGGTGAAGCCTTAGACAAGAAAGACCCTCTACTCAAATCATTAGAGGCTCTTAGCAAAGCCGCAACACGCGTTGTAAATATTCTTGGTGATAAAGATGTAAAGAGCTGTGATATTTCCGTAGGTCTTGAACAGGAATACTTCCTCATCGACCGTAAATACTTTGATCGTCGATTGGACTTACGTTTTACAGGTCGCACTTTATTTGGTACACCATCCCCTAAAACGCAGGAGTTAGATGACCATTACTTTGGTGCAATTCCACCACGTGTAGCAGCCTTCATGAAGGAAGCTAACCAAGAACTTTGGAAGCTAGGCATCTACGCAAAAACAGAGCACAATGAAGTTGCACCAGGACAGTTTGAACTAGCTCCTATCTTTACCAATGGTAATGTAGCTGTTGACCAAAACCACCTCATCATGGACATTCTTCGTGAAACAGCTAAGAAACATGGTTTTGCATGTATCTTACACGAAAAGCCATTCCAAGGTATCAATGGTTCTGGTAAACATGATAACTACTCCATCATCACAGATGATGGACAAAACCTATTCTCTCCAGGTGATAAACCAGCCGAGAATATTCGTTTCTTATTATTCGTCTGTGCATTTATTCGTGCAGTTGATACTTACCCTCTTCTACTTAGAATGAGTGCTTCCTGTACAGGTAATGATCATCGCTTAGGCGCTAATGAAGCTCCTCCAGCAATCATTTCCATCTATCTCGGAAGTTATATTGAAAATATCCTCTATGATATCTACACAAAGAATCGTAAGAAACCAATCACACAAGAAGAAAGGACAGTCCTTTAACCCTGTAACAGGTTTATCTTATATTCCTCACGATAACACAGACCGCAATCGTACATCCCCGCTTGCCTTTACAGGTAATAAGTTTGAGTTTAGAATGCTTGGCTCTTCCATGAGTGCATCCTTCTCTAACACAGTACTGAATGCCATCATGGCAGAATCACTCAATCAGATTGCGGATGAACTGGAAGGTATTAAGTATATCCAAGATATCCGTGAAAAGGCATTAACTATCTGCCGTAATTTAATAGAGAAACATAAGCGAATTCTATTCTCTGGTGATGGCTATAGTGATGAATGGGCAAAGGAAGCAAAGCGTAGAGGCTTACCAAATGTGAAGAGTTTTATTGAGTCTACAGAAGTACTCAATGACCCTTCTGTTATGAACCTGTTTACTTCCTTAAATATCTACTCTGAAAAAGAACTCGCTGCCAACCGTATCATCCTACAGGAACAATACGAGAAGATCATGGGTATTGAAGTTCGTACAATGATTGAGATGGTACGCAAGGATATCTTACCTGCACAAACAGCTGAACTAAAGTTCTATAGCGATGCTGTAAAGGCAAGTGGTAAGAGTGCTCCAAAGTTTATTCTTGATCACACTAATACAGTTTCTACGTTAATTGACCAAACCTACCAGGCAGTCCAAGACTTGGAAGAAAGCTTGCAGAAAGTAACTGCAACTGGTAATACATTCGAGGTTGGCAAAAATATCTACTACAAGATTAATCCACTTATGGATCAGTTAAGAGAAGCAGTAGATAGTTATGAACAAATCGCATCAAGAGAATTCTACAAGCTACCTTCTTACGAAGATATTCTATTTAATATAAAAAAAATGCATGGCACTCACCTGTTAGTCAGATGAGATCGCCATGCATTTTTTATACAACTGTTATTTTCTTCTTTTCTAATTGTTGGTGAATGAAATCTCGAACCAACACAAAGATGACTGAGAATACCGGCACACCGATAAACATACCGAAGATGCCAAATAATGCACCGCCAATAATAATCGCAAACATTACATAGAGCGTTGGTAAACCAACTGCTCCACCGAGAATACGTGGACCAATGATATTGCCATCTATCTGCTGTAAAATCAGAATGAAGATTGCAAATTCAAGTGCCTTAAACGGATCAACCAATAGCAAGATCAAGATACTAGGAACAGCTCCTAAGAATGGACCAAATACTGGAATCATATTTGTTACACCAACCAATACACTAATTAAAGGTGTATAAGGCATATTCATGAACGATAGGATAATGTAGCAAAGAATACCAATAATCAACGAGTCTACTGCTTTACCTGCGATGAAACTGTTAAATGTATTAATTGTTAAACGAGAAGTTTTGATAATTTTTTCTGTTGTCTTCTCTGGAAGTAATGCATATAGTACCTTTTTGGTTTGGCGCTTTAGCTTTGGTTCATCTAATAAAATGTATAATGCGATAATCATACCAATCAAGAAGTTCATAACTCCCTTAGCAAATATTACACTGTACATCAAGATAGCGTTTAAGCTACTTGCAAGGTTAGATACCCAATCACCCAACATACTAGCACCTCTATCGATAAGAGGATTCAATGTCTTCAATAAATCTTCACTCAAGAAGTTATTTGATTCAAAGAAATTACGTGCAGTTTCTACATATCCTTCAAAGGATGAAAGGAAGGTCTGAATTGAAGAAATCATCTGTGGAATTAGAATCGAGAAGAATACAAATAACATGATGATTCCAATAAACAACGCTCCAAATGAGGCGATAATCTTCTTCGTACTTGGTTTTAGTGATGTCTTTCTAACCAGCTATACTCAATAATTTTTCTTAGTGGATTTAATAGGAATGCAATCCCTAATCCATAAATAAATGGTGAAAGAGCCACAAAGACAGCGTGGAATACACCATATAAAGGCTCAACATTATTAATCAGCGTGTAAAACGCTACAACTAGAATTCCCGAAATCGAAAATGCTTTAATATTTTCAATTGTTTCTTCTTTTAATTTCGACCATTTCATACGCAAAAACCTCCACATTGATTATACCAGTTTTAGAATATGTTTAAACACGAACATATCAATTGACAAGCAATCTTTCTAGTGTTTTAATAATAACGTCTTTTATCAAGAACTGAGGTAGAGAGTCAGCTCAGCAACCTCACACCAACCTACTGCTTCCAGCAAGGTGGTACTGCTGACATCGATAAGGAAAGAGTTAAATACGTTAAATATCCTCTTTCATCTGTCGTATAAAAAAGACAAAACGAAGGAGGTTTTTATTATGTCAAAGTATTATTTCTCATCCGAATCAGTTACGAGTGGTCACCCAGATAAAATCTGTGATTTGATTGCGGATTCTATCTTGGATGCGGCGCTAGCGCAAGATCCAAAAGCACATATGGCTGTTGAAGCTACAATCAAAGATGATACAATCTTCATCTATGGTGAAGCTGGCACAACTGCAGTAATCGATTACGCTTCTATCGCAAAGAAAGTTTTAAAAGATATTGGTTACCCTGAAGAATACAGTGTCATCCTAAAGGTAAACAAGCAATCTGCAGAAATCAACTCTGCTGTTGGACATCAGGAATACAGCGCTGGTGACCAAGGTATTATGTTTGGTTTTGCAAGTGATGAAACAAAGTCATATATGCCATTTGCGATTGACTGTGCACACATGCTCGCAAAGCGTCTTGAACAGGTACGTCGTGAAAATCCTACTCTTTTAGGACCTGATGGTAAGACACAGGTTACAGTAGAATATAATAATGGCGAACTCAAGAGAATTGAAACAATCGTTGTTTCTACACAACACAGTAAAGATATCACACAGGAAGACTTAAAGAAGCTGATCCGTGAAGAAGTCATCAACAAGGTTGTTAAACCAGAACTCATTGATGAAAATACAAAGTTCTTCATCAACCCTTCCGGTTCCTTCGTTGTTGGTGGTAGCTGGGGTGACTCCGGTACTACTGGACGTAAGATTGTTGTAGATACTTATGGTGGATACGCACCTATCGGTGGTGGATGTTTCTCATCCAAGGACCCTACAAAGGTTGATCGTTCCGCAGCGTACTACGCACGTTACGTTTGCCGTAATATCGTAGCAAATGGTCTAGCAAAGAAGTGCCAGATTGAGCTTGCATATGCGATTGGTGAACCTAACCCTATCTCTATTAACGTAAATAGTTTCAATACATCAAAGTATAGTGATGAAGAGTTAGAAGAAATCGTTAAGAAGAACTTCAACTTCTCCGTTAAAAATATGATCAAGGAATTAGATCTTGAAAGACCTATCTATACACAGACAACAAACTATGGACACTTTGGTAAGCCTTACTTACCTTGGGAACAATTCAAAAAGATTGAATTATAACATCAAGCGACAGTAATCTGTCGCTTTTCTTTATCCAAAAAATAATGCATGTAGAACTTTCATTCTACATGCATGTTTTATAGATTTAGTTTTGGTGAATCAGCTTGTAGCCTTCCATGACAGCGTGGCATCTTGGACATAGTCCATTTTCATCCACATGTTCATCATAGTTCCAGCAACGTGGACACTTCTCTCCACTAGCCTTCTCGACCTTCACTGCTGATTCTCCTTCTACAAGTTCAACCTGAGAAACGATTAACCACTGTGCTACTGTAGCACCTAGGTTCTTTTCTACAAGTTCCTTGTCTTCCTTTGGAAGAGTTAGGATAATCTTAGCCTCTTGGCTAGATGCGATTAACTTTTCATTACGTGCTTCTTCATTTGCCTTTGTGACAAGAGCACGAATATCTAATAGACGTTTGATTTCATCACGTAATGTTTCAGCTTCTGCGTATTCCTTTACTTCTGGGAATTCTTCGTAATGTACGGAGTTTGCGCCTAAGTGTGAAAAATGTGTCCAGATTTCTTCAGCAGTAAATGCTAAGAATGGAGCCCAAAGTTTCACAAGTGCATCCGCACAGTTCCAGTATACGGACTGTACTTGTCTTCTACGATGATCATCCTTGGCACTCACATATAAGATATCCTTTGTAAAATCACAATAGTAAGAAGATAAGATATTAACCATGAAATACAATCAGATGCTTATTTGCGGATAAGTAGTTGTATTCTAATACATCCTTACGTACATCTCGCAACTAAGTCATTGAGTAATACAAGAACTTGTTGATCAACACGTTCTAGATTTTCAAAGGCTACCATATCTGCTGCAGGGATTGAAGTCTTCTCCATTTCACATTACCTAGCAAGAAACGGAATGTATTACGAATCTTACGATACTGATCAGAAACCTGCTTGATATTGCTTGGGCCTAACTTTAAATCTTCTCTAAAGTCAGAAGACATTGCCCAAAGACGGAATACATCTGCGCCGTTCTGGTTGATGATATCCATTGGGTTTACAACGTTACCAACAGACTTAGACATCTTTTCACCCTTAGAGTCTACAACGTAACCATGGGATAAGACTTCCTTGTATGGAGCTGTTCCATTCACTGCTGTAGAAACGATAAGGGAAGAGTTAAACCAACCACGATACTGGTCAGAACCTTCAAAGTATAAGTCACATGGATAACCGTCGCCACGAGCGATTAATTCGTTCCAGCTTGAACCAGAATCAAACCATACGTCCATGATATCTGTTTCCTTACGGAATTCACCATTTGGTGACTTTTCATTTGTATAACCTTCTGGGAGTAAGTCTTTTGCGTCTCTTTCAAACCAAACATTTGAACCATATTCATTCATGAGTTCAGCGATATGATCAAAGACTTCCTTTTCCATGATTGGTGAGTTATCTTCACAATAGATAATTGGAATTGGAACACCCCATAGACGTTGTCTTGAGATACACCAGTCACCACGGTCCGCAATCATATTGTTCATACGCTTTTGACCAAAGGAATTATGCCACTTAACGTGGTTGTTAATCTGATCCAATGCCTGCTCACGTACCTTCTCAATCGAACAGAACCACTGTTTCACCGCACGGAAGATAACCTTCTTCTTTAAACGGTCATCATGTGGGTATGAGTGAGTAATATTTTCTACTTGTAGTAAGTAGCCCTTTTCGCTCATGTCATGAATGATAGCCTTTGAACAATCTTCAAAGAACATACCCTGATAAGAGCCTGCTTCTTCATTCATATAACCACGCTCATCAACTGTACAGATTGGTGGCATACCATTCTTCATACATACAAGATAGTCATCCATACCATGACCACCAGCTGTATGTACAATACCAGTACCATCTTCATCTGTAACGTGGGTACCTAAAAGACATGGACATTCCTTATCTAATACAACATGATGATATGTAACACCTTCAATTTCCTTACCTGTAAATGTCTTTAGGACACCTAGATTTTCAAGATTGAAACTTTCTCAAGTAAACGATCAACAAACTTTCTCAAGAACAATCAAGATTACCAGCACTAGTCTTAACTAATGCATACTCTAAATCTGGATGAACAGATACTGCCATGTTTGATGGAATTGTCCAAGGTGTTGTTGTCCAGATTACAAAGTTATCATCTGCAGTTAATACACCCTTACCATCCGCAATTGGGAACTTAAGATAGATTGTCGCATCCTTAACATCCTTATAGACAATTTCAGAATCCGCAACTGCTGTCTCATTATATGGTGACCAATAAACAGGTTTTAATCCCTGGAAGATCATTCCATTTAAAGCCATCTTAGCAAAAGATTGAATCTGACGAGCCTCAAAAGCCTTTTGTTAGTGTGATATATGGATGTTCATAATCCGCAATCTGACCTAAACGTTTTTCAGTTTCCATCTGCTGTGCAATCTGCTCATGTGCATATTCTTCACACTTACGTCTAAACTCAGCAGCAGACAACGCCTTACGGTCAACACCCAACTTCTGGATAGCATTTTCAATCGGTAATCCATGTGTATCCCATCCTGGAAAGAATGGTGTATAGTAACCAGACATCGCATGGCTACGAATAATAAAGTCCTTGATAGTACGGTTCATCGCTGTACCTGCATGCAGGTTGCCATTTGCGTATGGAGGACCATCGTGTAAGATGAATGCCTTCTGTCCCTTGTGATGTTCTAGTAAGTTTTGGTAATAGTTGTCTTGTTGCCAATTCTTTAAAATACCTGGTTCTTTCTGAGCAAGATTACCACGCATTTCAAACTCTGTATTTGGCATGTTTAGCGTATCTTTGTAGTCCATATGACCCTCCTCTTTTATAAAAATAAAAACGTCCTTAAAAATCTAAGGACGTCTAAACGCGGTACCACCTTAGTTTATGACATGATTGTCATACACTCTTTTCTTCTTTAACGCAGAAGTTACGATTACTCACAGGTGATTCTATTAACAGGCTTCATGTTCGTTTTCAGCATACACGAACTCTCTTATCAATCCACTTCTGTTAAAGCATGTCCTGATCAATGCAATTCTTTATCAGACTCTTCCAACCAATCCATATCAGGAAGTTTTGGAAGTCTAAAGTTATCTAAACTCTTTTGTAAATCGGTTAGTTGTTGGCTCAGATCACTCTTTACCTCACCAGCTTCAGTATACAGTTGCGATAGATCCAGCAATATGGAACGCGCAACGGATAAAGCTTCTTTGACAATCTCATCAGCGTTATCCTGTGCTCTTGCCATCACATCATTAGCTTCCTGCAAAGATAATCTGGTAATACTGTCGGCCGCATCTTTCCGCACATCTACTGCACGCTCAATCTCATTGTAGCGTGCCTGTAAGTCCTCCAACTTCTCTGTTGTTTCAACCATTTGTTCTTGGTAGAGTTCCAACTTTCTTTGAAGGAAGGCAACTTGCGCAGCGTATTGCTCCATCACATCATCAACCGCAAACCGATCATAGCCATTTTTCATGATGCGAAATGTCGGTTTTCGTGTCGTCATGTTCTCTCCTCTTATATACTCTGCAGAAATTCTGCAACGATTCTTCCTGTACGTGTCTTTCGACTAAAGCCTAAGAAGGTAAATCTACCTGTGCCACGTATAGAAATAACACTCCCATTATTGCATATTTTATCAGGCTCTTCAAGTTCGATATGATTCACCTGCACGTATCCTTTTCGTATCAAATCCTTTGCATCACTACGACTAGAATGGGTTAAAGCAGCCACGATTGCATCCGCTCTTTCACTTGCCACAACAAGAGAAAGTTCTTTGGTCTTAAACTCCTGTTTTGGTCGTTCATCAATCTGCTCAAACGATACCGTTAGCTGATTGATACGAATCAAATGATTTTGATAAAATCAACCATATGTTCAGATGTATAGAGATAAATTGCATCTTCTTCAATCCAGAAATCGCCAAAAGCTACTCTTCTCTATCTGAAGATTCATGATAGCCCCATATACATCACGATGTCCTATCGTACGAAAGCGCTGATCAATCTTAGCCTTCATGCATACTATATCTGAAAAGCCATCCTTCTCTTCATAGAGAAAGATGACTTTCTTTTTACGTGCTTCATCGTATCCGCCATCATAGCGAACAAAGCGGGATGGAGTGAATATCTTTTGGACAACTGCCTGTTCTTCTTCCGTTAAGAATGCAGAACAAACACTCTTATGCCAACGTTCACTCTTTTCTTTTAAGTCGTGTAAATGTGCAATCAGAGAATCGTAATTCCCTAGATTATTCATCTTCACCCTTATCAAGTGAGATATTACCTTCAACACCAACATTTCTTGGTGCACAGAAGATAACGTTATGACCAACCTTCTGAATTGTTCCATCTAATGCGAATACAACACCAGATAAGAAATCAATTGTGCGTTGAGCATATTCTCTTTGTAAACGGTGTAAGTTGATAATGCAGCCACGTGTTTGCTTTAAGTGACGTGCAATCTCCTCAGCTTGTTCGAAACTTCTTGGTTCGAACATTACCATTTGTGTATTTTTAGAAATGTTATTCAAATTTGTTTGTTTTGACTCGTAAGTACTCACTGGTTGTACCTCTCTTCCTGTGAATTGTAATTCTTCGCCTTCATCTTCGTCTTCATCTACTGGTGCGACGAATTCTTTAATCTTGTTGAATACCATATACAATCTCCCTTTTTTATTATATCTATTATAGCATTCCTAAATATGATAAACAACGCATACAACGCTGTTTACAGTGTATTTCTGTAAATTTGTATGCATTTTCAACAAATCATAATCAAGTATATTGTCATGTTCAAAATATCGGTTAAAATGTAACCATGTTAAAAAAGTTTATTCTCCCATTTAGGGATATCAAAGTATGGATTTGTGTTGGAGTTGTTCTACTTCTTTTCTGTCGTTGTCGGAGTTGTAAAACAACCATTTCGCTTTTCGGTTTCTTGAACATGCCTTGGGAATTCTAACAGCTATTCTATTCTTTATCGGAACATTTCGGCAAGCATGGCTTAAGGGTGATTTTTCTTCGCTTGAGTTCCAACGAAGTAAAGATTTAGATCCAACATATGCAGATTATCGGAAACGTATTTTACTAGAAAGAAGTCATCGTAGCAACATTCCCCTCTATGCAAGTATCTATCTTATCCTACTGTGCATCTATTTTACCTCGTATTTTTGTGATGGATGATCCATCACTTTTTTTGCATCCATAGAAATAAAAAATGCTTACCGAAGTAAGCATTTTTGATGGTGGAGATGATGGGACTTGAACCCATACGTCCTTTCAGACAACGGATTTTAAGTCCGTTGCGTCTGCCGATTCCGCCACATCTCCATGGAGGTTCCTGCCGGAGTCGGACCGGCGCTCGCAGAGTTGCAGTCTGCTGCCTTACCACTTGGCTAAGGAACCAAAGCTCTGTAAAATTACAGCGCTTTATTATTATACTGAAAGCATTCACCGAATGCAATAGAAGTATACCACTTTTTATTTTGAGTTTACAAATATTTTTTCTCTTTTAGCTAGAAAAAGTTTATTGTACTTTGACTTTATTCCAAAGATCAGAGAGCTTTGCTTTTAACTGTTCATCAAAATGGAATGTTTCATCCAAATGATATCCTGAACGTGGAACAAATGCTGGATTTTCAAAGAATTCTCCATCCGGTCCAGCAAGTTCTTCCTCAACACTCTTATCAACCGGTGTATATCCAACCCACTCAGCATTCTGTGACTGAACACTTTCACTGATAATGTAGTCGATAAACTTATTTGCAAGTCCAGGACAGTTGCTATTCTTAGGAATAACCATTGCATCAATCCATACGTTTGTTCCCTGCTTTGGTGCTACCCAACTCATATCCATATTTTCGGTAAGAACGTTTGTCGCATCACCAGAATACATGACAGCAATATCCTTTTCTGCATTTGTCATGCCATCAATAACTTCATCCGTAACATACGCTGGATCCATTGTGGCATTCATCTCAGATAGCCATTCATATGCCTCTTGGATTTCCTTTGGATTATTTGTATTCATCGAATAACCAAGAGCCTTAAATGCAATCATAAAGCCATCACGCTGGGAATCATAGAAGAAGATTCTTCCCTTGTACTTTGGATTCTTGAGAATATTCCAACCCTGCTCTTCAATATCCTTTTCATCGACTGTTGTCTTGTTATATACAAGACCAACGTTACCCCAGAAATATGGAACAGAATATTCTAGTGTTGGATCAAATGCCTTTTGAGATTCTACAACGGAAGGATTGAGTAAGCCTAAATTTTCATAAGACTTCTTATCTAATGGTTGTAACATCTTTTCAGCTAGTAACTGCTCAATCATATAGTCACTAGGCACAAGTACATCATAAGATGAGCCACCAAGTAACTTTGTGTACATCATTTCATTGGACTCAAATAGATCGTAGTTAACTTTTGCGTTATACATTGTTTCAAAGTTAGAGATGACTCCTTCACCGATATATTCTCCTGCGTTGAATACATTGATAACGTTACAGCCAAACATTTCTTTTGCGTCGCCAACTTGCTTTACTGCACCTTCTTCATCTCCACCACAACCAACAAGTGGGGTTACAAGTGCAGCGCATAATACTAATTTAGTTAGATTCTGTAATTTGCGCATTTAACTTTGCCTTTCTTCTTTCATTAATCATAGGTACAACATTTACGACAATGAGTACAACTGTGATGACATAAACAATAATCGCACTTAACGCATTAATTGTTGGGTTAACACGTTTTACGTTTGCATAAACATAGATAGAGATATTGGAGACACCAGGTCCTGTTGTAAACATCGAGATAACGAAGTCATCGAAGGACATAGAGAATGCCACAAGAGCACCTGCAATAATACCACCCTTAATCTGAGGAATGATAACCTTCCACATCGCTTGCCATGGAGTACAGCCTAAGTCTAACGCAGCCTCTGCCATGTTCTTATCAATACGACGTAAACGTGGTAATACCGATAGGATTACATAAGGTGTACAGAAAGCAATATGCGCTAATAACATCGTTGTAAAACCAGTTTGAACTCTCAATGATGTAAAGAACAACATCAAGCCAATCGCAGTAACGATTTCTGGATTTAACATCGGTAAGTTATTTACCTGTTGGAATAACTCACGTGTAATACGCTTAGACTTGGAAAGACCAATCGCTGTGATTGTTCCAATGAGTGTAGAAATTAATGTCGCTAGTACTGCACATAAAACCGTGTAATAGATTGCTTCTAAGATGGAACGGTTATTAAACATATTCTCATACCAACGTAATGAGAAACCAGTAAAGCGAGTCAGTGATTTAGAACGGTTGAAACTAAAGAACACTACATAGAAAATTGGCAAATAGAAGAATGCCAAGATGAGGGCAAGATATAACTTCCCGAAAATAGAATTTCTTTTCCATTAGTCTGCCTCCTCTGCTGGCTCTTTATCTAGTTTCTTTGTAACATACATCGAAATTAAGATAATGATTGCCATAATTAAACTGATTGCAGAACCAAAGTTCCAGTCACCAGTTTTGATAAAGTAATCTTCAATCAAATTACCAATCAATACATACTGACCACCACCAAGTAGCTTAGGAATAAAGAAGCTGGATACCGCTGGTAAGAATACCAGAGTAATGCCACTTACAACACCACTTAAAGATAGTGGTAATGTAACACGCATGAATGTCTGCTTATTATCAGCACCTAAGTCACTAGCCGCAATCAATAAGTTCTTATCAATCTTAGAAAGAGCTGTATAAATTTGTAGAATCATAAATGGTAAGAAGTTGTACACCATACCAATATATACTCTAACTTCACTGCTAAATCCAAACCAGCCTAAAATACCCTTCCATGCATACGTACGTACAAGCATGTTTATCCACATTGGAAGTGTAATGAGTAACACCATGATTGCTTGAGAACCACTCTTTAGCTTTGCCATGATATACGCAGTTGGATAACCTATAAGAATACAAATAGCTGTAGTGATGAAGGCCATCTTTAAACTACGCCATAATACACTTGGGAAAATCGTATCATTGAAGAAACGTGTAAAATTTTCAAATGTAAATTGAAGTGTTAAAACGGAATTACCTTTTACTGTCATTGCATACATGACAATCATGAACATCGGAACGACAATCATAATTATCATCCATACAAAATATGGATAGATTAATTTATTAAATGACTTCATTGTGCATTAACCCATCTTTCTCATTACATGAATATCTTCAGGATTCCACTGTAGACCAATTCTTTCGCCAACTTCAATCTTATCTGTTGTTTCAATCTTTAACTCACGACCCTGTGTAGAGAATGTAATCTGGTAGTCACCTTCTGTGATATTTTCATCATCAAAATCATACTTTACATCCCAGATTTCAACACGAGAGTCATCTTCAATATTCCAAGCATATGCATCAGCCCAACGAATGAGGTCTGTATCTAACGCAACAGATTCCTTAATATCATCAACTGTACGATAGAAGTCGAACGCCTGGATTCCTTCTTCGTTTGCAATGTCTTCAACTGCAGCTGGCTCAACAACATTAATCTTAACTGTAATCTTTGTACCTGCAGCTGTACCGAATGTACATGAGTATGTACCAATTTCCTTCTTCACATCATATTCTACATGTGTTAAGGAAACATCCTCACCCTCATCTGTCCATGCTTGCGCGTTTGCACGAGCAATAACTTCAGAGTCTGTTAACTGATCAACGTCTTCAAGGTCCATTGTAAAGGAAGAGGCACTAATATGTTCCTTCGCTTCTGCATTGACAACGTCATGTTCTCCAGTTACATGCATTGTAACTGTCTTAGATGTACCAGAAGATGTTTCTACGATAACTTCATAATGAACACCCTTGAATAATACTGACTTCACTTCACCATTTAATAAGCCACGGTTTCTAGAAACGATATCGATATCCTCAGGACGAATTACAATATCAACTGGTTCATTCTCACTAAAGCCATAGTCTACACACTCGTAATCTACATCATCGAAAGTTAACAAGGTTATCCTTCTTCATCACACCATCGATGATATTAGAGTCACCAATGAAACTTGCACAGTATTGGTTAATTGGTTCGTTATAAACTTCTGTAGGAGAACCAACCTGCTCAATATCACCATCCCTTAAGATAACAATCTTATCAGACATTGTTAGAGCTTCTTCTTGGTCGTGTGTAACGAAAGATAAATGTGATACCTACCTCACGCTGAATCTCCTTTAATTCAAGTTGCATTTCCTTACGAAGATTCTTATCTAACGCACTTAAAGATTCATCTAATAATAGAACCTTTGGTTCATTGACAAGCGCACGTGCAATCGCTACACGCTGTTGTTGTCCACCTGACATCATTGTGACATCACGGTGTTCAAATCCTTCTAAACCTACAAGAGAAATCATACGACGAACTTTCTGATCGATGATATCCTTTGGCATCTTCTTAATCTTTAAACCAAATGCAATATTGTCATATACATCTAAGTGTGGGAACAATGCATAATGTTGGAATACTGTATTTACATCACGCTTGTATGCAGGAATGCGAGCGATATCCTCGCCATCCATGATGACATGACCTTCTGTTGGTTCAATAAAACCAGCAATAATACGTAAGAGCGTTGTCTTACCACAACCAGATGGTCCAAGTAACGTTACGAACTCATTTTCATAAATATCTAATGAGATTCCCTTTAGTACGACTTGGTTGTCAAAAGTCTTTACAACATTTTTTACTTCAATCAATTTCTTTGCCATGTCTATTCTCCCTCTAAAATTCCGGTGGCGTGCTAATCCAAAGCACTTCTGCTGATTGTTTACTACGATTTTCTAAATAGTGCGCTACGTCTCCTCGGATATAGAATGTATCCCCTCGTCTTATCACAGCGCCTTTTTTGTATCCCTCTCTTACAAGATAAATACGTCCACTTAATACATATCCAAATTCTTCCCCTTGGTGTGGTTCAATCTGTTTTGATCTAGCACCAGGTTCAAGTTTTAAGATAATTGGTTCCATATCATTCTTCTGTGCGTTTGGCACAATCCAATGCGTTGTTACACCATCCTGTTCATCAACGAACACATCCTCTGGTGTAAAGACAATCTTCTCTTCATGTTCTTCCGCAAAAAAGCGTGACATATCAACCCCTAGAGCTTCCGCAATATCTGCTAGTGTCTGAATCGATGGAGATGTTAAATTACGCTCCAACTGTGACAAGAAGCCCTTCGTCAGTTCTGTTCGTGAGGCCAATTCTTCAAGTGTCAGGTCATTCTTGATTCGTAGCTGGTTTATTCGATGTCCGATATCTATCATAATCCCCCTCATTTGTTTAGTTTTACTAAACTATTTATTAACAGTAACAAAACAATAATAATTATATTTAATTCAAGATGAAAATCAATAGTTTTTTTAAACTTTTTTGTTTAGAGATTATAAACTCAATAAAAAAATTAAAAAGTCTTTCGACTTTTTTAAAATACCATACCCCATATCACAGCGATGATAACTGCCGGTAACACATTAGCCACTCGCATCTTTCGATCAAATACCATATTGACTCCAACACAGAATATCAAGATGGATCCAACACACGAAAGATTCTCTAATGCAACAGCTGGCACAACTGTATTTAACATCATCGCAAGTACGGTAATACTACCTTGAAAGATTGCGACTGGAATTGCTGAGAACATACATCCCTTACCAAGTGAAGCGCTCATCACACTCACTAAGATAAAGTCAATTACACCCTTAGCGGCTAGTACTGTGATATCACCACTAACACCATCTTTGATTGCGCCAATGACAGCCATCGCACCAATACATACAACACAACTTGTATTCACAAAGGCTATAACAAACTTTGTATCATTACCATTATTACTTTTCTTTTTAACATAATCTGCGAATTGGTTAATTTTTCCATCTAAATCAAAATACTCACCTACAATAGCACCAATTGCCAAACAGCAGATAACCATCATGATATTACGTGGAATTAACCTACCATTTTCAATTATTAACATCTGTTCCATCGCACCCCGCAATACCAACAAAGATAACTGCTATCCCTGTTATTAAAAACAGTGTTTCTTGCATCTTCTCTTTCATTTTAGAACTAAAAGAGCAGCCAAATGTACCAGCTAACACAATTAAAATAATATTGATGATTGTACCGAGTCCTCGCATAGTTTTCCTCTTAGATAAAACTCACCAGTCTATTCTAGGCTTATAACTATACAGTGTAAATATGAAAAGTATCTATTTTTTACAAAATTACTTATAGATTGATATCCTCTAGCATCTTCTTACAATATGCTTTCATACCATCTTTCAAAATATAATGGCCAAGCCCACTTTCATCGACATCTTCCATCGGTTCCATTTCATAGCCACTCGTAACTGTATTAACACCTGCTGGAGTAACTGCTTCTGCATAGGCTACTGAAACATGATACCCTTTTCTGCCTGCTCAACTAGCCAAGTTGCGAGTGCTCTTCCAATTTCTTTCATACAGCCACTGCCCTGGTATTCTTCTTTGATATTAGCAGTATAGATATATAAGATATTGTTACCTTCTTCATACCTATATTCTTTAAAACTGTAAAATCACCAGTCTCATAATATTTTTGGAAATTATCTTCATCCACAAAAATTAATGTTTGATAGCCAATTAGCTTATCTTCATCATCTACCGCAAAAAATAATCCATCCTTTGAGTTTTCATATAATCTATGCAAATAGGAAGTCGGCAAGTAATTTTCATCATCTGATGGCCATACTTCATGATCCAAACGAACCATCTGTGAAAACAAGTTCTCATTGATTTCTTCATTCTTTATGATTCTCATGTATATCACCTCATGATTATATTGTATAAGATATGCAATATTACTTCAAATTCACCCACTTTTATAAGCAAAATAAAAAGCCCGCTTATCGGGCCTACTATTAGTGCGGATAACAGGATTCGAACCTGCACGAGTCGCCTCACTGACACCTGAAATCAGCGTGTCTACCAGTTTCACCATATCCGCATCGCAATAGTAATTATACACAAGCTCACTTTAAATTGCACGAATTTATTTTGAACGCTTTCTCAATGAAAAATCCTAATAAAGTCACAAATATAACGCCAATCACAGCCACTAAAATTGTTACTGGAAGTAGCTCAAACTCAAACGAAATTCCTAGAATAGATTGCGTGAAATAAAAGGTAATCACAAAGAGTACACTCATAATGAGTACAATCATGAGACGATACTTTGTAGTTGGTTGATAGATACGATATAGAGTATAAAGATATATGACACCAGTCACAAATACTAGAATAGCATCCGCTTGTTCCAAAGATAATCCCATATATGTACGATAGAACTTTGTAAAGAGTACAACTAATACTACTGCAATTGCAGACGGTAGTGCACGTAAGAATGCATCTACCAAAAATCTACCCCTCAACTTCTCAAAGCTAGGCTCTAGTTGTAAAAATACGGTTGGAATACCCACACAAATTGCACTAATCATCGTTAAGTGCACTGGAACAAATGGATAAGCAACTTGAAATAATGCAACATAAATTGTTAATAAAAATGAGAATAACGTTTTAACGAGATACATTGAAGATGCTCTAGAGATATTATTGATAACTCTTCTACCTTCACAGACGACAGAAGGTACGACATTAAAATCATTTTCTAATAAAACAATATCAGAAATATCCTTTGCTGCAGATGAACCTGCAAGCATAGCGATAGAAACATCTGCTTGCTTTAAAGCAGGAATATCATTGACTCCATCACCTACCATTGCTACAACATGTTTACGCTGTAGTGCGGTTAGAAGTTCCTTCTTCTGCTTCGGAAGAACTCTGCCAAAGACAGTATATTCTTCGACAACTTGATCATAATTGATTTCACCAATAGATAAATCAACATACTTTTCTGCATTTGGTACACCCGCTTTCTTCGCGATGGAAGAAACTGTTTTTGGATAATCACCAGATATTACTTTAATAGTTACACCCTGTTTAGATAAATAGGATAGTGTTTCATTTACATTTGGACGCATTACATCATGGATGTATACCAAAGCTAATAATTCTTTTTGATTGTTTTCTTTAGCTAGTGCTAATGCAATCGTACGCAGTTCACCTTGAGAAATCGTATCATGATACATTTGATAAGTTGCATCTTCTTTCTCAAAGATAAATTCAAAGGCGCCAACATATAATGTACCTATACCATGCAACGTTGCACTTGTATATTTACGTTCACTCGCAAACGGTTGAAAATGATCCACCTGAATCTGCATATCACTCTTAAAATATTCCTGCAAAGCTTTGGCAGTTGGATTTGGATGTTTTTCCATCTGTAGATATGCATGCATATATGCATGTAAGTCTTCTTCAGATAGATTACCTATAATCTCAATATGATCAACCTGCATATCTCCTTGGGTTAATGTGCCCGTCTTATCAAGACACACTACATCAACACGTGCTAGTCCTTCTATCGAATAAAGCTCTTGTACAAGTGCCTTTAATTTTAATAAACGCATGGTAGATACCGCTAAAGCAACACTTGTTAGTACGACTAAGCCTTCTGGAATCATTCCAATAATTGCAGCAGATGTATTTAATACAATACCTGCATAGCCTACATTCTTTACACCCATCTGCATACAAACTAATATTATTGCGACAGGAATAATTAGAATAGATACTATCTTAATCAGTTTTTGTAGGTCTTTTTGTAATGTACTTTTATGGAATCCAGATACTTTAGTACCTTCCATAATCTTCTCAGACTGGCGTTCGTGACCGACTTTCGTTACCCTAACTTCTGCATCTCCACTCAATACAATTGTTCCACTATAAACAGTATCCCCAACCTTTTTATAAACTGTATCAGATTCACCAGTTAAAAGACTCTCATTGATTTCTAGACTACCTTCGGTAATTACACCATCAATTGGGATTTGAATACCTGCTTGTAAACTTACTACATCGTCTTGGACAATTTCATTTACAGAAATTTCTTTCCAACTATTATCTCGATACGCATTTACTTTTGTAGTTGTAAGAATACGTATCTGATCCAGTAATTTCTTCGCACGTATTTCTTGAATAATTCCAATGAGTGCGTTTGTAATGACTGCACCCATAAACATTGCATTTTGATATTTACCAGTTGTGATTACAAATATAAAAAGTATAATATTTAAAAAGTTAAAATAAGTAAAAAAATATTTTTCTCTAATAATATTTATGGTGGACTTTGATAATTTCTTAGGTTCACCATTTACTTTCTTTTCTAAATACGCTGGTTTACTTCATCATTTGTAAGTCCTTTATGTGTCATTACTTCTGTGCAATGATTTCTGCAAGTCTAATCTTACCTTCTTCAAAAGTAAAATTATCCCAATCATGTATTAACTTCTGCGCAAAGTCATGCATAAATGCCATACTGTTCTTTACATCAACACCAGCTAGTTGTGCAAGAACAAATATTGCTGCTTGCAGTTCAATATCTGATACATGCTCGCATGGTAACATAAACTTCTCATCACCATAACAATACACACCATCATCATTCTTGAAAATCATAACATCCGAACCTGTCAGTTCATGTAGATATTCTGCTGTCATCTTGAAATCATGAAACTTCTCGAGGGAGAGATAGAATGCGTCTGTTTCAGATAAAAGTAGTATTGGATTTAATGAGCATAGTGCATGGAAAATATCTTCATCCATCTGATCACCAAATTCACCAGGCACAAAATAGATTGGCTTTTCCAAATCATCTAAAGTATTCAATAAATCAACGACACCTTCTCCACTCAGCATTTCTCCATATAGCAGTACTGCATGAACATCATCTTTCTCTAAAGTCTGTGCATATGACATGTCAAAATTATATTCCCCACCAGGAACGCTAAAATATGTTTGATTTCCTTCTTGATCTACCATGTGATAGGTGCAACCATTTACCAGTTCACTTCTTACATGAATTGGTAATTTACGTACCATCATTTCTGCTTCTACAATTTCACCATAAATACCTGTACCAACAGGTGCATATAGTTCATATGGAAAATCAAAATGTTGAAATACATCAGCAGCTTTAAAACCTGTACCATTGATGAGTTGTTCCTGTTTTAAAACGTTAAACTCTTCATTTCCTTGCGGAAGTTTATCCACATGCGAAACAAAATCTACATGTGCCGATCCTATAATTAATATCTTTTTCATATGTTCAGTATATCAAAATTTCCTTCAAAACATAAATTTTCCCAATTCATATAAATATAGAAAAACCTGTACAAGTACAGGTTTTTCAGGTGGCTCCAGCCAGAATCGAACTGGCGACACAAGGATTTTCAGTCCTTTGCTCTACCGACTGAGCTACAGAGCCAAATGGTTGCGAGGGAAGGATTTGAACCAACGACCTCCGGGTTATGGGCCCGACGAGCTACCAGGCTGCTCTACCTCGCGATGTGTTGTTCCGAAGAACATAATTTAAATGGCGGAGGAACTGGGATTCGAACCCAGGCGCCGATTTCTCGACCTACCGGTTTTTCAAGACCGGACCCTTCAACCACTTGGGTATTCCTCCGTTTTAGTGGACCCTGAAGGACTCGAACCTTCGACCAGTCGGTTATGAGCCGACAGCTCTGACCAACTGAGCTAAGGGTCCGAGATGTTTCTTGCAAGATGCATGTTACATCTCGTTCTTAAATAATAATGGTAGCGAGGGTGAGACTCGAACTCACGACCTACCGGGTATGAACCGATTGCTCTAGCCAACTAAGCTACCTCGCCATCATGGTCGGGATGACAGGATTCGAACCTGCGACCCCTTGATCCCAAATCAAGTACACTACCAAGCTGTGCTACATCCCGAATGGCGCGCCGAGCAGGAGTCGAACCCGCAACCTTTTGATTCGTAGTCAAATGCTCTATCCAGTTGAGCTATCGGCGCAATACACATTAAAATTAGTGCTATATAAATATAGCAAGAAAATATCTATTTGGCAAGGTAAAAATAAAATAATTTTACAAAAGAGACTTCTCCATCAGAAGAAGTCTCATATATAGATTTTTATCCCCAAATTAACCAAGTTACGATGTACCCAGAAAATACTGCAATGAGTGTAAATGGAATGCCAATACGGAAGAAAGTCTTTTGAGGAAACTTTATACCCTTCCTTGTTTAGAATACCAATTGCAGCGATATTTGCACTCGCTCCAACAGGTGTTAAGTTACCACCCAAGAGTAGCGCCAATTAGTAATCCAAAGTATAGGACATATGGTTCAACTCCCATAGAATTTGCAATACCCTGCACTACCGGTAACATTGTCGCAACATATGGAATATTATCCACAAATGCAGAGATAACTACCGATACAAATACAATCATTGTATACATCACAAATACGGAATTACCGCCAAGTTTTACAAAGAGATCAGCTATCGCATCAATGACACCTGCTTCAGTAATACCAGCAATTACCATAAATAATCCAATCAATAGAAGTAATGTATTGAAATCAATTGCTTGAATTGCTCGCTTTACAACATCACATGATTTTTCACGAATTGCTCTATAAATAATACCAATTACTGCATAACTCATACAGATAAGACCGTTTGTAAGTTGTGGCTTATTCTCAAATTGAGAGGCTATGATTAACGTTCCAATCACACCAAGCATCAATAATGAAGGAATATAATCAGTTACCTTTGTAGTAATTTCCGCATGAACTGGATCTTTTGATTTTCTAAATAAGAATAGTAATACTGGAATTGTCATTGCAGCACCAATTTCTACTGATAATGCAATTCCAGGTTTACCCATAAATACAAAGAAATCATTAAAACTCATATTTGCATAACCACCTAGAAGAATGCTTGTTGTATCCCCTACAAGTGTCGCAGCTCCCTGCAAGTTACTAGATACTGCAATCGCAATTAAAACAGGAACAGGATTTGTCTTTAATTTCTTTGAGACTGCTAAGCCAACTGGTGCAACCATTAATACTGTCGCAACGTTATCAACAAACGCAGAAATTACACCTGCAAAAATGCTTAATACAACTACTGCCCATTGAATATTAGGAACAGCTTTTAACAGTCCTTCTGCCATAAGTGCAGGCATTTGACTTTCAATGAATAACTGAACAACCATCATTGTGCCCGCCAACATTAGAATAATATTCCAATCGACAGCACCAATTACATTTCCTAGTGGTAAGATCCCTAACAGAATGAATATCCCCGCCGCAATAAGCGCAACATATGGACGTTTTTCTGGAAGTGCCAATAAGAATATATACATGACAATAAACAATGCTAAAGCAAGTATCATAATTTCCTCCGAACAAGTAAGTGAATTATAACAGAAACAAGTAAAATTCAAAGTATTATTACATTTAAAAAAATCATGAAGTTTCATGTAAGATTGAATCATGAAAATTACTTTAAATGATGAAATCAATCAATTTCTAAATCGCTGCCTTACGAATATCACGAATGATTCAAAGAATGATTTTTGTAGGGAATGCATATCACAAAGAAAAATGAGAAGAAAGTCATAAAGATGCTAGCAGATGCAGGTATCCCTGAATTTCAGGACACAAAGAATTGCCCTTCTCTTTTCTTATCTGTCGATGAGTGGGAAAATAATCCATATCACAAAAACATTCATTTAGATTGGATTAAAGATTCTCACTTCACGTTCGAAAGAGGAAAAATTGCAGGCTTTGAATTATTTAATTCCGATGTTATCCAAAAAGACCCAAATCGAGAATTAAATGATTGGATGAAACTGCGTGCAATGGATCGCAATTTTGATGCTCTCTATTTATACCAAGATGATATGGACTGGATGTTTGATGCACCTAGTGAAGCAAACACCAATGATGTTCCTGCTCAACGAGCACACGGGAAAGTACTTACCTTCGGTTTAGGCATTGGCTATTTCTTATATATGGCAATTCAAAATCCTAATGTAGAAGAAGTTACTGTAATCGAGCGCTCTAAAGAAGTAATCGCAATGTTTCAAAATTTTATCTTACCTCAATTCGAATCCACAAAACCGATTCATTTGATTGAAGCAGATGCATTTGATTACTTTAATGAAGAATATCTTTCAAAATTTGACTATATCTATACAGATATCTGGCAATCTTCTCAGGATGGCTTACCTCTGATTACAGAACTTTTAGAACAATGTTACTTACCAAAAGAAAAAGCAGACTTCTGGATTGAAGATTCTTGTCTAGAAGTCTTCTGGACATTAATATTCCTATACTTTGAATCCTTAGCACGCAACAAAGAATTAGAAGTGAATCCTTACTACCAAACATACATAGATAGAATTGCATACTACTTTGAACATACTGATGAAACAGTATCTGATGTAGAAACATTAAAAACATACATGTATGATACAAATATTTCACGCAGTATCCTATCAATAAAACTGGACTGATCAATAAGACCAATCCAGTTTTTTGTTATTTAAATTAACATTGGTAAGAATATATTTGCCAGTCCAGGAAGATAAAGAATCCTAGAACGTCTGTTGCTGTTGTTACAAAGATAGAGGATGATACTGCTGGATCTGCCCCAAACTTATCTAAAACAACTGGGACTAAGAAACCAAAGATACCAGCGACTACCAGATTACCAATCATTGCAATAACGGTAATCACACCTAAGAATACATTACGATAAAGTATTATTACAATAACCGCTGTAATCAAACCATTCACTGTACCATTAATAATTCCTAAGAAGATTTCTTTTACAAAAGACTTCCAGTTTCTCTTGAAATCAACTTTATCAGTCGCAATCTGACGAACCAAGATTGACTGTGTTTGAGAACCTGCATTACCACCCATACCGGAGATAATTGTCATAATCGAACTGAGTGCAACAACCTGTGCAATTGTACCTTCAAAAACCTTTACAGTGAAAGATGCCATGAAAGCTGTAATTAGGTTAATTAATAGCCAAGGTAAACGCAACTTGATAGATTGAAATAATGTTGTATCCAGACTTTCTTCTTTCGATACACCACCCATCTCCAACATGTCTTCGTTATACTCTTCAACGATAACGTCAATAATATCGTCGACAGTAACGATACCAAGAATTGCCATGCGTTGATTTACAACCGGAATTGCTTTCAAGTCATATTTCGATACAAGTTTAGCAACTTCTTCTTGGTCCATCTCTGGACCAACACTAATGAAGTTTTCTTTCATGATATCTGACATCAATATATCTTTATCTGAGGATAAAATATCTCGTAAGTCCGCAATACCAATTAATTGCCCTCTTGCGTTTACTACAAAGATTGTTTCAATAACTTCGATCTTTGGTCCAATCTCACGAATCTTTTCTAAACCTTCAATGACCTTCAAATCTTCTTTGATTGCGATGTAGGCAGTCGTCATAATACCACCAGCTGTATCTGCTGGATATTCCAATAGATCAGTGATTTCTGTACGATCTTTATCCTTCATCAAATTTACAATGGTTTTACGTCTACCAATTGTTAAATCTCCAACAATATCGGCGATATCATCCTGCGCCATATTACTAAAGATTTCAAGAAGTTCATTATTAGAGAGTGCATACGTAAAACGAACACGAAGTTCATCATCTGCTTGTTCTAATACAGAGGCGATATCATCTGACGATAAGATACTACACATTTTCCATAGTTCTTCATCATCGAGATACTCGGCAGCTTGTGCCACGTCAATTGGATTATTCTCTTTGATATATTCAGAAAGTTCTGCAGCCTCACCAGCTTCAATCATCTGGCGCAGTCTTTCTTCATTCATTATTTCTTCTCTTATTATTTCTTCAGACATCCCATCGCCTCCTTAGCATAATAACTTTATATTTTTATGCTAGGAAATTCAATTCATTTCATCTTATGAATATGACAAATTTTATGATTCTGCGTCAATCACTAGAATTTCAAACTCTAATAATGGCATGCATTCTTTTAAATCATGTTCAATGCGATGTAGTGCCTCAATTCTGTCTTCTACCGGTGTATTTGCATTTCCTTGAATAATAAAGATAGCATTCTTCGTAGTATCATCAAACTTGTAGTTTTCACCATCTCTAACACCCATCCAAGCTAAGATACCTTGACTATCTCGATAGAGATAATCCGTCTCAGCCACATGCTTTGGCGTTGAGCAGATTGGTAGGAATGTATCCTCCTTTTGGCTCACTGTAAATTCTAGTGGTTCTTGAATCTTATCTAGGTCATGTCCACCAATTGCTAGGAAAGATTTTAAAGTTTCAACATTATAAATATCTACAATGCTGTTGATGTGAGGCATTGAGCCTCTATGCTGGATATTACGAATAAAAGCAGGAATCGTTGGGGGATTCTTCTTAATACTTCTTCCAGCCTTCTGCATTAGTTCGATATAGCCTTGGATGAATGGATGTTGAATCACTTCATCCACATTGCACTGTAGCGCCCACTCTTCTACTTCTTTTTGCTTTTGCAAAAATTCTGATGTTAGTTCTGCATTTGGATCAACATTTCTAGCGATACCAATTACAACATGTTCTACACCAAGCGCTTCTAAGCTTTTATCTAAGATTATTTTCATATAGCACCTCACTATTACTAGCATTATACCATCATCAACATTAAAACTATGGTATAAAATCAGCCTTCTTAGATTGGATATTCTTTCACTTTCATTGCTAGTAATATGACTCTTTTGGAAGAGTATGCATCTAAACATGTCTGTATCGTTACAAACTCATCATTATATCTTGGCTTTATATCTGTATCGTAAATAACTGAAACATTTTTTGCTTCCCTAATCCATTCATAGAACTTCTCAGCAGAAGAAAAATCCTTCTGCTGATAGTTCCAATCTAATCCCTTGTCTTTAATAGTAATTAAAAATACTCTGTATTCCTCTATTTTATCTTGCATACACAAGTAAAAACTTTGATGTTCATAAAATAGCTTCTTGTCCGTTAAGTCTGCGAGTCTAGTAAATACTGCATTTTCAGTTCCATATCCAACATGATGGCCATAGATAATTTTATTCTTGGATTTCGTTTCAAATATCATCGGTGTTCCACATACAGATGGTTCACCGTCAAAGTTTTGGTAAAGATACTCTTTTCCACCTGTGTCAATGACAACCGGTTGAGATACAATTCCATTCTGCCAATAAATCCATGCCCAAAAGTCAGAATTATGTTTCTTTAAGTCATTCCATGCATGCATATTAAAGCTAAATTTATTATTTTCTTTTTGTGGATGTATTTTCATAGATAACATTTGAACCTTCAGTTGTTCATCCTCTAATACCCTCCACTTTCTTGCATAGATACATACACCAAATAACATAACCAATATGCATAATGCAACCTTAATTTTGATTAACATTTCTATTATTTATGCATACGCTTTGCTGAGAAAATAGTCCACGCTATACCAATGACTCCTCCGATCACACTGAACCATACACCATAGTGAATCCCTACTCCGGTTGGAATATCTTTTTCCTTCTCATCTGCCACTGTCATTTCAACAGGTTTTTCTGGACTAAAGTTTTGTTCAGAAAGATGTTTGATTTCATATTTTTCAGTTGAAATTTCATATCCTTTTGGAGCTTCTGTTTCCATCACATAAATTCCTGATGCAGCATATGGTAGCGCAAAATCAACATAACCATTCTTATCCGTTACACCAACTGTACTTCTTCCGTAAATATCCATTGCGATTGTTCCATCAAAATGGAAGACTGTAAATTCAGTATTCTCCAGAACTGTTTCGTAGTCTTCTGCATCAACCTTCTTTATTACGTACATAGACCTTTCTTCTTTTCTGATCAATCGCTTGAATGAGTTGTGGTTTCTCTTTTGTACCTGTTGCAGTAAATACAATATCTTGATCCATCCGTTCATATCCAAATGGTGCTTCTACTTCATGCAAAATATAAGTATTACCACCTTTTACGTGTTTTCCAATGTCATAAACTTCCTCTGTAGTAACCAAACGATGTACTATCTTTGGATTTTGATTTTCATCTAATACTGGTACATATTCTTGATTCTCATTAAGAACAGCTTCATAGATTTCTAGGATAGCACCAACTACTGCACGACCATCCTCATCTACCTTCTTTAAAGAGATATCAACAGTTAAATCAACCATTTGAATCTTAATTGGTTCTGTAGTAGTTGGATTGTATTTTGGAACTGTAAACTGCATTGTTGAAGCGCGATGTACACCATTTACAATCTCTACTTCTTCTAATTCATATTGTTCACCTGCATGCAGGTTATTTAGATGGATAGCTTCTGATGTAGTTACACCATCATTTGGTAAAGGCACAAAGCTCTCCCAGTCGTGATAGATTCTTTAGTTGTAAACGTACACCCACTTACAGCTTTACCATCTTCATTTATTTTCTCAATCAGGTATTCAACCGGTTTATCAATCATTTCAACTGCTAGCACTGATCCATCTGGATTTACTGTAAATGTAATATCATCTGCATAGTAGTATCCATCTGCTGTCATTTCTTCATGAAGTGTATATTTCTTTCCTGATGTCAAACCTGCAATCTTATGTGCTACTTGATAAGCAGATACCCACTCATCTACAATTGCATTTTCTTCATCTAAAATGCGTAATTTAGCACCTGGTGTTTCAGGACTTCCTGTAATCATCGTTTTGGTAATTTCTGTCTTTGTGATTTGATTTGTAATTGTAAGATTGCGATGAATCGTAGCAGTGATATCATCTTCTTCCACAAACTGTACAGGATATGTTGTTTCATCTAATACAAGTCCATCAAGTGTCTTAACTTCTTGTACTACATACTTTCCTAAAGGAATCTTTTCAACTGATGCGTATCCATTTTCATCTGTTATAAATTCTGTAAACACATGACCTTTCGGTAATATAACAGTCCCATGCATTGGCTCGATAATGTCTTCGTTAGCAATCATCCTAAAAACAATGCCAGCTAAACTTTTTTCTGTTACTAAATTACGGTCACTTTGATAGTCTTCTACATTCTTTTGTAGTTCTAACTGTCCATAGATACGATTATTCTTTACTTCGACTGTAATATATTGATTATTATCTTCATCTACTTTTACAACATTCTCTTGTTGTAAAGTAAATGGAATCTCCTGTAGTTCTCTTGTAAATCCTACTGGACTACTAATTTCTTCAATTGTATAACTACCTGGTGCTAACTTTAGTGGAGTTGTGATGGTACCACCTTCTTGTACGACACAGAATGTTCCCTTAGGATATTTTATTTCTTCTTTTGTGCTTGTTTGAAATGTATCATAACTATTCTCTCCAATACGTTGAACTATATAGTTACCATTTGCGTCTTTGATTTTGAACCCTGCAGAATGGAAATCAATGATTTCGTTTGTTTCTGCATCCTTCTTTACAAGGCGTACGTAATATTCCTTTGAGATATTGCTGATCTCATATTTTATATCAGGTTGGTTTTCACGAGATACTTCGAATACAAAATCTTCCTTCAATCGTTCAATTTCACTATCCTTGGCTCCTGTTTGACGTACGGTATATTTTCCATATGCTAATTCCCCTGATTTTGCATTACCCTCTTCATCTGTCGTAATAATCGCATATTCTTTTGGCGTAAATTCTGATAAGTGTTGACTTGCCTCTTCAAAACTTCCAAAACGATCAATATGCTTTTGTAAAATCGCAGTAAATGTAGCACCCTGTTCATTTGTGGCTAGTGCTGATTGATTTTTATCTACAAATAACTTATGAATACTAAATTTACCTGTGATTACATCATCTAAAACATCCAGTGAGATATGATTCGTATGATTTGGTAATTGATTAAACAATACAATTTTCTTTTCCGTATCTAGCTTATATCCAGTTGGTGGGGTAATTTCTTTTACAGAATATTGATGTGAATAATACAGACCTCGGATTGTATTAGAAATACCACTTGCATCAATATTTAACATCCCTACTGTAGTTTGTGTTGTTTCATCAAACAGTTCATAACTCGTCCCTACAAATGATTCTGCAGCACCTTGTGGATGTTGTAGATTTGTATCGATATCACGCTTGATTAAAGCTAATACTCGTACCTACAGCGTGAAGATTAATCTCTGCACTATCCACATGTAACTTTCCTGCCTTAATTACATCTTGATTAATAGATGAACGATAGATAATCTGATTTTCTCCACCTTCATCATTACGAGATAATAGTTTATTGATAAAACGAATCTTTGCCTGCTGGCCCATGGCAACTTTGACATAGAAATCATTTCCTACAACTGTAGATACAGGCTCTCCATTTACATCTACAAGTGTTCCATTTTCAACAACTACATCAAAGTTATCAAGACTACCATTTGTATTTACTACATGTACTGGTACGTTGCCATCAATTTCACCAGTAAAGAAACTGCCCTCCTTCACGTTCTGGTTATACTCCATAACTTGAAGATTTGGCATGAAACGTAATTGTTCTACAAGTGATCGAATTTCATTTTTCTTTTGTGTCGTATCAATCGTTGCACGCGTAATATTGGTTGTACCTAAATATTCCCAAATTAAATCCTGTGCAGCCAAGTAACGTTCATTTGTCCTTTCACCATCAAAGCCATATCCAAAGAATGCATATGCAAGCATGATATTTTGATCTAGTTCGGACATTTTAGTCCATCCTGGATCTTCTCCTACATAGCCAATTGGATGATAGATTTCCGGTATCTTTGGCTGTATACAGTATGCGGGGATTCCATCCGCACGCAAGAAATGCGACTCTGGCGTATCATAGGCAATACCATCTACATAATAGATTTGTCTACCTGGTACATCTGTACAAGTGATTGTTGTACTTTCTGCATAAACATGTAAGTGTGGTGTCAGCGTAAACACCATTAGCACTGACAAAATCCGCAGAACCAGATTTTGAAATTGTTTCTTAATCTTCTCTATATTCATATGAGTTCCTCCCTACTCACTTATGTATAGAAAAAAAGTCGGTACATTCCTGTGCCAACTTTTATGCCAATCTAAAAATCTTCATATTCAATTGAGATAATCTCTATCAAACTGTATAATTGTACGATCTTTAAAAATAATCTTTTTTTCTATATCATCAATACGATGCAAATATTTCTCAACTGTTTGATAACTACCACCACTCTTCTTTAGATCACATACAAAATACTGAACTTTAATGAGTGGCTTTTCTTTTTCATGTTCATGTAGAATTTCAAGCTTATACCTTAATTCCTCTATCTCTGTTTCAGATAATTCAATACGAGATTTGGTGATTCTAGAAGATTCACGGATTAAATCTTCATAACCTGTTAATGCCGCAAAAGGCATAAACTGGGCAGCTCTATCTTGAATAGACATCTTACGGTGAACCTTTGATACTGGAGGATTTAGATACAGCATATCTTCATACTTTTCACTCATGCTTTATGTCCTCCAATCTGATTGTTACGTTCTACCGCAGTAGCGCCTTCTTCTAAGTCTCTTCCTTTTAACAACTTATTTTTACCATATTTCTGTTTGATCGAGAGAATTGCTTGTTGTAGTTGACGGTCCTTAGTCTCGTCAACTTTCGCTATATTAACGTCCTCTTCCGGTGGTGTGAATAAATCTAATTGTGTCGCCTCTGTACGTTTCCTTGCATCTTCTTCACTGATAATACTCATAAATGTGATTGTTATCTTACGCACTAGTAATCTCGCATCTACAATCTTATCAAATAGCCGTTCTACTGCCTCCATAATCTCTTTTGAGAAAGATGTATGATGTGATAATTTCGCAGTCCCATTTGTAGGTTTTGGGACCACTCTACCATACCAGTCCAAGGCCGTTTTGATATCCATTGATAATTCATAATCCTTTAAACTATCGGCATCATAACTGATAGATAATCCAACTTGTTTTGTTGTCATTTTCTTCGCAGTCAACTCTAGTGCTAATTGTTCTGTCATTTCCTTGCGACTAGCTTTGCCTTCGTAAAAGTATAACCAGACATCAAAACCTGTCCTGAACTAAAGCTATGATTACTTGGTTGATAATGTTTAATTGCATGCATGGTACAGGATTCACATCCCCATGCATGATCAATCAGTAACTCAGCATTTACACCAAACAATTTATAGAGTAACTCTTCATTTAAGTACTCATCTTCTTTACCAATTGAACACCTTGCGACATCTCCCATTGTATACATACCGTGTTGTTCAAGCTTGCGTGCATAGCCTCTACCAACACGCCAGAAATCTGTTAATGGCTTGTGATTCCAAAGTAACTTACGATATTTAATTTCATCCAGTTCCCCAATACGTACACCATACTTATCTGCAGGAAGATGTTTAGCGATAATATCCATCGCAACTTTGGCGAGATATAAATTTGTGCCAATACCGGCTGTTGCTGTAATACCTGTCTCTTCGTATACAGCCGATAACATTGTTCTTGCAAGTTCCTCTGCTGTCATATGATAAGTGCGCAAATATCCTGTTACATCCATCATAACTTCATCGATAGAATATACATGGATATCCTCAGCTGCGATATAACGTAAATAGATATTATAAATATTTGCACTATACTCGAGATATTTTGCCATACGAGGTTGAGCAATAATATATGTCACCTTATATTCAGGATGATTCTCCAAAATATCACAATTCCATTCTTCTTTCACAAAGCGTTTTCCATATATCTTGCTTTGACGTTTACGATTGATTTCCGCAACCTTTTGTTCCACTTCAAAAAGTCTGGGTCTACCAGATATTCCCAGTTGCTTTAATGATGGTGATACCGCAAGACAAATAGTCTTACTAGTACGTGAAGTATCAGCCACTACCAGATTTGTTGTCAGTGGATTTAAATTACGATCCTGGCATTCTACAGATGCATAGAATGCCTTCAAATCGATTGCGATATATGTTCTTCTTTCACTCATAAATTTATCTCTGCAGATACTATTATAACGTAATAAAAAGACAAGTTATAACTTGTCTTAACATCCAGTTCCATCAATATTACATGACTGTCCAGACTCTACTATAGCTGCCTTTGAAGTTTCTTCTCCCTTTAGCCACTCTTCATAGTCAAAACAAATTGAACCATCTTCTAACACGAGTGTTGGGATACCGATATATCCTTCTCTCTTTGCATCATCATACGCTTCAGAATGATCACGCAAAGCTAGAAATTGTTTTAACGCACGAATCGATCCAGTAATATCGATATATTCAAACGCAATATTATTTTTTTCCAGAAATTCTTTGCATGATACACAATGTGAACAAAGTGGACTACCAAAAACTTTTATCATAATAAGCCTCCTATTTTCTTAATTGTAGCGCATAATTGCATTATTACCAAAAAGAATGATTTGAAAAGAATTTTTAGTATAAATAATTTAGTTATTGTACATAAAAGGATAACACTACCAGACTGCTCGTATTAGCAGCTTTTAGTGCTATCCTATTGTCTTACTCTTAAATAGCTTAAATATAGAGGATAATTACTTTGTAACTAGATGACGTGCTTTTCAATAAAATCACTACTGCACTTAAACTTACTAGCAATACACCAATCTGATATCCAATGTTTGTGTTATCACTTGTCTTTGGTGTTACTGATGTAGTTGGTTGTGTTGGCTGTGTTGGTGTTGGAGCTGCTTGTGGTGCCTCTTCCCACATCGCAAATACATTCATTGTTTTAAGTACTTCTGTTGTATTTGGATCGAATGGAAGAACATTGCCTGTTGCATCTCTATAGAACCAACCCTTGAATTGCTTCGTAGTATCATTACTGATTGGAGTTGTACTAAATGATGGTATCGCTTCATCATTTGCACGAACTGCCATACCAATCGTATGACCACGCATCGCTACCGTTTCTTTCTTTGCATTTGTACCATCCGCAAATGTAGCACTAGGATTATCACCTAAGCTAAATGTAACCTTCTGCACTTGGTACCCATACATATTTATTACCATCACTTGATGGATTTGCTACTCCGTATGTATAACGTTGACCATTTTTATTTAATGGCGATAGAGAAGTTACAGAAGGATCTGCTAACTGGAAGTACGTTAGTTTTTCATCGCCATTTGCTGCACCATTGGTTGGTGTTGTACTTGTCTCATAGTCGTGTACCTGTCTCATCTTTGTATGATACTTTCACTAAGAACGAACCACCTGTTACAACATAGGATGTAGAATGTTGCATCCATAGCCTGCAATATTATCAATCATATAGCTACCTTCATGATCTGATGAATCATTTGTTGCAAGAGTATTGATTACAGTATTTTGCTCCAACTTTCCAGAAGAGCTTTTTGTACGGACCAAACAGCAACCGGATATGAAATGAATTTATCTCTTGTAATATTTAGCTCTGAATTCTCAATCTTAACATGCACCACTACTCTAAATATAGTCCGAAACTACCATGATTTTCGAGCAAGTTCTCTCATCTTGAAAGATTAAGATTTATCTTTGGAATTGATGATATTTAAACTAGAGTCATCACGTCACTATAATACCCATATAACACGTTTTGTATAAGGAGAAAGTAGATTTCTAATCTCAGAAGCAGGAAAGCTGTTCTCCCATGTAAATATCAGATCAAAAAGCTAGTTCGATATTTGTTGCATAACCATGTTGAAAATCAATCGAAAATATCTGAATTTATCGACAAACATGTTCGATTTATTTGAGTGCTGTTAATGCTGTTCCTACAAATGATACATTTTTAAAGTTCAACTATATCCATTTAAAACTTTTGTATCTGGAATATCTCCACCATCGTCAGGTGGTCCATCCCAAGTCTTAATGGTAGATGTAGTTAATTTGAGTGTTGCATTTTTCTAATTTTTAAATCTTCTGAATGTAATTTATTAAATTTATATGCTGTAATGTCTACTACTAAAGATTCTCTTGATGTACCCTTTACATTACCATCTAAAAAGTGACATGTTGATTGTCTTTGAATACATAATTACCATCATTCATTTCAGCTCCAGTTTGTAAATCTAAAAGCTTTCTTGAAACCTTGCATATTTAAAGTAGAACCATTTACAGTTTTAATATGTGAACCACTCGCAATTGTAATTCCACTCTGATTATCATCGTCATTGAGAAATTGAAGTATCTGATGCAACTTCTAATGTCATTCAGTTATTCACCACTAGCATCTCTAAAATGCAGCGTTTGTAGTATCAAAAAGACCACTAATACGGATTGTATCACCTGTATTTCCAGCAGCTACTGCATCATTAATCGTTGACGTTACAGTATCATCATCGTTTGCTTGAGATCTTTCCAGCATCTAAAGCACTTACTGTATATGTAAAAGATGAAATACTAGTAACCACTAACATTAAAACTAAAAATAATCCCTTTAATTTTTAACATCAATCTACCTCCATAGCAAAGATTTACTTTTTCCAAGACATGATATCATTTTTAAAAATACGCTTTGCAACTAGAATGCATAGATTACATTAACCATATGATAATTTTTCAAAAACAAAAACTAAAAATAGTAAAAACGAATTTTCATTACAATCGTAACTACTTCTTCGTTTTTATAATGATTTTACTTCATGTTCTTGCGATATTCAGCTAATTCAGCATCATTTGCCCATACAAAGTGTCCAGGCTTAATTTCGTGGAACGCTGGTTTATCTTCATCATAATGATGGCTATCCAATGAATATGGTTTTACAACCTTAGCCTTTTCAATCTGTGGATCAGGAATTGGAACAGCTCCTAATAATGACTGTGTATATGGGTGTAGCGGATTGAGGAACAATTCATTTGTTTCTGCAAGTTCTACAATTCTACCTAAGTGAATAACCGCAATACGGTCAGAGATAAAGCGTACAACTGATAAGTCATGCGCAATGAAGATACATGTCAATCCACGTTCTCTCTGTAATCTCTTTAATAGGTTTAATACCTGCGCACGAATAGATACGTCTAGCGCTGAGATAGGTTCATCTGCAATCAATAATTCCGGTTGCATGATAATCGCTCTAGCGATACCAATACGTTGGCGTTGACCACCTGAGAATTCATGTGGGTAACGAGACATATGTTCTTCAAGAAGACCTACTTCATTTAATGCAGATACTACTTGGTTATAACGATCTTCTTCATCAGTATATAACTTAAAGTTAACTAAACCTTCAGAAACAATGTAGTCAACAGTTGCACGTTCATTTAGTGAAGCAGCAGGATCCTGGAAGACCATTTGAATCTTACGAATGACTTCTTGGTCTAATTCACGAGAAATCTTTCCTGAAATACGCTTTCCTTCAAATAAGACTTCACCGTTACTAATTGGATTAATACGGTTAATTGCACGTGCAATTGTTGTCTTACCTGAACCAGACTCACCTACAAGAGAGAAAGTCTCACCTCTATAAACTTGGAAGTTTGCATCATGTACTGCAACAAACTTATTCTTTCCATTAGTGAAAGTTACTTCAAGGTTTTTGACTTCAACAAGTACTTCTTTTTCGTTGTTATCCATGATATGTACCTCCTTCACCTAATGTCTCTAATAATCTTTCGTGCAAGTTACGAATTACTTCAGGCTTTTCAACCTTTGGTGCACGTGGGTCTAATAACCATGTCTTAGCAAGGTGTGTATTACTTACCGCAAACATTGGAGGCTCTTCTTCAAAGTCAATTTTCATCGCATAAGGATTACGTGGTGCAAATGCATCACCCACCACCTTTTCAAATAAACTTGGTGGAGTACCTGTAATTGCATATAAATCTTGACCCTTAATACCCAACTGAGGCATAGAGCTTAATAGAGCCCATGTATATGGATGCTTAGGATCGTAGAATACTTCTTCTACAGTTCCATATTCAACAATCTGTCCCTGCATACATTACCGCAACCTTATCTGCTACATTCGCAACGACACCAAGGTCGTGTGTAATATAAACAGTTGTAAAGTGATATTCTTCCTGCAAGTCCTTAATTAACTTAATTATCTGAGCCTGAATTGTAACGTCTAACGCAGTTGTTGGCTCATCACAAATCAAGATACGCGGACGGCAAGCTAATGCAATCGCAATTACAATACGCTGACGCATACCACCAGAATACATGAATGGATATTCATCGAAACGATTTTCTGCATTGTTAATGCCTACACGCTTCATCAAATCAACCGCAATCTTACGAGCTTCAATTAGATCAACACCCTGATGTTTTACAATAACCTCAGTAATCTGTGAACCAATTGTACGAATTGGGTTTAAGGAAGTCATTGGATCCTGGAAGATTGTAGCAATCTTCTTACCACGGATTTCTTCCCAATCCTTATCTGAAGTATTTCTAAAAGGTTACGTCCTTCAAAAATGATCTTACCCTGTGGGATATTACCATTCTTGTCTAACATACCTGTGAATGTTTTTGTAAATACAGATTTACCTGAACCAGACTCACCTACAATTGCAAGTGTTTCACCATCATAAAGATCTAATGAAACGTTACGAATCGCAGTTAAAATACGGTCACGTACTGTAAATTCAACAATAATATCACGTGCAGATAATACTGCATCTTTGTCTGAGTTTTCAAAGGTGATATCTAAGTTTGTAGCTAATGTTTCTTCTGCCATGATACCCTCCTTTACATATGTGTCTTTGGATCAGATGCATCTGCCAAAGTCTGTCCGACAATATAGAGTGAAATTGAGATAACTGCCGCTACAGAAACTGGAATCCAGAATAAATATGGAGCAGATGTCATGTATGCAGAGTTACTAGAAATAAGTCTACCCAAAGAAACTTCTTTCTCTGTTAAACCGATTCCTAAGTAAGACAAGAATACCTCATAAGAAATAAAGCTTGGTACATCTCTTGAAATAGATGTAACGATAATTGGAATCATAAATGGTAAAACGTTGTGTTGGATAATCTTATGTGTAGGTGTACCTAAGCATCTTGAAGCTAAGTTATATTCACGGTCACGAATCATCATAACCTGGATACGGATACTATACGCCATACCTAACCATGAAGTAATACACAAGCAGAATACCAACTGCCAGAATCCAGGTCCTAATACATAGGACAAGACAATAACAACTAATGTAAATGGTACGTTTGCAATGATGTTATAAACTTCAATCATGATAACGTCCATCTTACGTGAATAACCCCAGAATGCACCTACAATAACACCAATCACGTTTGTAATGACTGTAGCGATAATTGCAAGACTCAATGAAGTTCTAGCACCTGCCCAAACAACATCGAATAATGAGTCACCTACTTGGTTTGTACCAAACCAGAACTGCAAGTTTGGCGCAATAAAGCGACGTGAGAAATCATTAATATGTATTTGTTCAGTTGGATTATATCCACTAATAAACGGTAAAATATAAGATAAGAATAAAGTCATGAGTGTAAGTACTAAGAAGAAGATTGCAATCTTACTACTAAAGAACTTTCTAAATACACTATTCCAATAAGAATATTTAGGACTATTAATTCTTTCTGATGCAAAGTCGTCTAATGCGACAAAAGTAAATCTTTCATCTCTGATTTCTGCCATTATCTTGAATCTCCTTTTGCCTGTAACTGAATACGAGGATCAACAACTGTTACGAGTAAGTCACCTAATAACAAGGCAAAAATAGAAACAGCAGTGAAAATGAATGTTAGACCAATCACCATTGGGTTATTATACGCCTTAATACTATCTGGCAACATCTTACCCATACCAGGAATCGCAAACACAGTTTCTGTAATAACTGCACCAGAAATTGTAAGAATAACTGCTGCTGGGAAACCATTTACGAACGGAATAATCGCATTACGTAAAATATGTGTACGGAAGATTTCACTATTGGAAAGACCCTTCGCACGCGCAAACTTAACATAGTCAGAACTCGACTGGTCAACCATGTAACGTCTGATCCATAACATCTGTCCACCTGTACTTAATAAACCAAGAATTAAGACAGGCATAATGTATGAGCGTATATCATGTGCACCATATACCGGGAATTTATCAGGTAAGCCAAACTGCATACCAATTGATCTAACGAAATAGATAAATGCAAGTGATGGGACAGCACTCATAATATTGATATAAACTGTACCAAGCTTATCTTGCCACTTACCCTTATTGGCAGCCATCACCATACCAGCTGGAATACCAAATAGATAAGTAATTAATAACGCAATTAAACCTTGAATTGCGGATGTAGTAACCATTGATGGATCTAGTAAGTTAGAAGAACAGTTTGCATAGTTGTCATTAAACTTACTCTTATCAATGCTATCTAATAGTTCAGTGTATTTATAAGTACAAGAATGTAAATTTACAGCTGAAGAAGTAGTCTTTCCTGTTTCGAAAGTTACTTCCTGGCTATTTGCATTACCCTGTGATTGTGTAATAACTGTAGTTACGTCAACACCACTAAATGTTGGGTAAGAAATACCAAAATTCAACCCAATAATATTCTGGTGAATAAATGGGAAGTTTCCATCCATATATGCTAGGTACTTATGTTCACAGCCTGCACACTTAATTGCAGGTAATCCATTATAGTCATTTTCAATATAGACTTTTCTTTCCATATTTTCATTATGACCATCATACATTCTCCAAGGATGATCCACTTCAATTAATCTACCAAACCAGTTTATAACAAGTTCAGGAACAGAATAATCCTTATATGCATAGTATTTGCCATCAGAATATGTATTAACTGTATATCCCTTCGCAACATACTTAGCAACTTGATCCTTTAGTAAATCAGAATCAGCTACCATGCATGCATCATAGTCACTTGTATTTGCACAAATGTCCTTCTGTTCTTCATAACGTAGATAACCTAGAGTCTTCCAGGTGTTGTATTTGTATTTTGTTTTATCATCCGCACTCTTCAACTTCTGGTAAGTTGTATCAGTTGTAAAGATATCGTCGCGCGGAGTTAGCGTATAGACCAAAACCAATGCGATAGTAACAACCGCAAAAATCGAGAAGAACGATCTGATTACACGGCCTAAAATATAACGCTTCATATAACTCACCCCTACCTTTTCATAGTAGTTATAATACCATATAAGACTTACTATTTCACTAAAAATATAATCATAATTTAATTTCATGTTATTTTTCATTTTCATATAACATGAATATTTATTCATAAACGAAGATGCACTGTATTCGAAAAACTGTCTCTAGCTGTATAGAGAAAGAAAAGACAGATTCATTGAATAATGATAATCTGTCTTTTAATTTATTTATGAAAACTTTACAATGTAAAGATTCAAGAATTTTATTTGCTAGTGTTCTTAGCGCGTTCTGCTAACCATAGCTTCCTTAGCTTCGTAGTAGTCCTTATTAGTTGCGATATCCTTTTGGATACGAACTAACTTAAACTTGTTACCACCCTGACCAGCTACTGAGTATGGTCCTGTGAATGGAACCTTTCTAGAAACAGTGTTTGCAACTGCTGTGCAGTGAACTGGAATTGAGAATGCGTTAGCAATAATCCAAGCATCTACCTTAGCAAATGCTGTATAACGCTCATCTAAGCTTGATGTAACTGCATCAGCTGCTCTGTAGAGTTCGCCATATTCAGCTAAATTGATAGCTTCCATAGCAACCTTATCAGATTCTTCGAAGTTATCCGTATCAGCAGTACCATTTAGACCTACTGTATATAACATATCACCGTTTGTTGGGTTGTAGATGTTTAAGTAACTTCTTGGATCTAAGTAGTCTGGGTTCCAACCTACTGCTGTAGAGATATCCCAGTCAGAATCATTACCACTATTTACAAGGTATGTTGCCTTATAGTAGTTGTCCTTGTCGATTGGCATAACGTTGATTTGAATTTGTCCATCTGTAGCATCTTCGATAGACTTCTTCAAGGAGTTAGCCTGGTTCACTGTAAATGACATTGTTGAAAGTGTTACTAAGTCTAGAGAAACAGGTAATGTTAATCCAGCTTCAGCAACTGCCTTAGCAAGTAATTCCTTAGCTCTTTCTGGGTTGTAGTATGGATCTTGTCCTTCAGATAGATCTAATGAGTTACCGAATACATCTGTCATTTCTGTTACAAACTTAGCTACTGTATTACCATAGTCTTTACCATTAATCTGTACAAGTTTGTAGGTACTAATTCATTACGTAATACTGCCTTCGCTGCTGTTTCGTCACCAACTCTTTGCATTAAGTATGGAATTCTGTTAAATGCAGCCTGTAAAGCAAGACGGAAGTTCTTATTTAGGATTGCCTTATGTGTGTTTTCCTTTTCAGCATCTGTTGTCTTGTTTGTGTTGTTGAATGAACGACGGTTATAGTTGAATGAAACTGTAAATGTTCCACTATCTGGCATTGGGAGATATACATTATCCTTGTACTTCTCCATGTATGCATTAAATTCATCAGTTGACCATGTACCACGGATAGAAGCAGCTGTGTATGTACCAGCTTCAAAGCCGTTCATGATTGAGTGGTCATCAGAACCATCATCATATGTATAAGTTACCTTATTAATATATACGTGTTCTGCATCCCAGTAGTTCTGATTCTTTGTAAACTCAACGATAGACTTAGCTGTGTTATTTGTTAATAAGTATCCACCATTGTAAAGAATAGATGTTGGATCAACAATACCAAACTCACATGCATTCAAGTCTGGAGAACCTAACTTACATCCAGAACCCTTTGAATTTAAGAAGTCTTCATTAATTGGGAATAAGATACCATATGTTGTTAATGAATAGAAATAAGATGCTGGTTGTGCAAGAGTATACTTCAATGTATAGTCATCAACTGCCTCTACACCTACCTTATCGAATGAAACTTCACCTGCTTTATATTCAGAGAAGTTTTTGATAAGACCTTCTACTAAGTATGATGTACCAGACTTAAAGTCTGCTGCGTGTTGAAGACCAGTTACGAAGTCTTGTGCCTTTAATTCAGCATATTCTTCGCCTTCATTTGTTACCCACTTAACACCCTTACGAATCTTAAATGTCCATTCTGTCTTATCATCATTTACTTCATAAGACTCAGCTAGAGCAGGTACATAGTTACCATACTTATCATTTTCTAATAAGCCGTCAACAAAGTTTGCTGTATTTTCGTTATCAACTGCCTTGTTGGAAACTGTGTAGTCTAAGCTCTGCATATCTAAAGAATAGATAGATCTAAAGTCTTCAGATTGTGATGCAGTTGTCTGTCCACCTTTGCCATTGCAACCTGCAAGAGCTAAAATAGCGGCAAGAGAACCCAATAGTGCTTTTTTCATAAATTCCTCTTCCTCCTATGTTAAGAGAACTTCCTCTCTTAATATACCAGTAATATTACGCAAATCCTAAAATGATGTCAATAGTTTGTAAACGCTTTTTGAAAAATATTTCTTGAAATTTTTTTCTTTCATGAAAAATATTTTTCAATAATTTATCTCTTCTGTATTCTTCACCTATCTTTCACTTCCTTCAACTCTCAACCTATTTATATGATATAATTGTTCAGCGTTGGAGAAGTACCCAAGAGGCTGAAGGGGGCGGTTTCGAAAACCGCTAGACGTGAAAGCGTGCGGGGGTTCAAATCCCTTCTTCTCCGCCATATGAAAAGCCTGTTACACAACAGGCTTTTTCTTATGCAACTTCTTCTAATAATGATGCCCATCTTTCCTCTAGATGTGCTAATTCATTATGAATATCATCGATATCTTGATCTAAGTCATTCATCTTTTGATAATCTTGATAATATTCTGGTTCAAAGCGAAGCTCTCGCATTTCTTCTAGCTCTGCTTCCTTTTCTGTAATCAAGCGCTCTAGTTTTGCAATCTCACGACGACGAGCTTCTGGAGATAACGCCCTCTTTACTTCCTTTTTATTGATAGGTTCATCATTTGACGGTTTGATTTTTAACTTGTACTGTTTCTTGATTCATGTATTCATCGTAAGTTTGATTTACAAACTGACAACCATCATTACTAAGAATTAATAAGCCCGTTGCCATCTGCTGAATAAAGTAGCGGTCATGTGAAACAAATAATATTGAACCTGTAAATCCTTTTAAGGATAACTCCAGTGCTTCTTTTCCTGGAATATCCAAGTGGTTTGTAGGTTCATCCAGTATTAACATGTTTGCGTGCTGTAATAATAGTTTTACAAAAGAGAGTCGGACCTTTTCTCCACCTGATAAAACATCAACTGTTTTAAATACATCATCCGCAGAGAATAAGAATTGTCCTAATACACTTCGAACAGTTGTTCGATCTAAATCAGGATACTCATCCCACACTTCTTCTAGTACTGTTTTGCCAGAAGAGAATTGTGCAAGCTGCTGATCAAAGTATCCCTGTTCAATTTGATGACCAAACAAGAAACTACCAGATAAAGCAGGCACAATATTCATCAATGTCTTTACAAACGTTGATTTTCCAGTACCGTTTGGGCCAATAATCGCAATCCTATCTCCACGACGCATCTTCATTGATATTGTCGTAAGAACATGGTCATATCCAATCGCAAGATTTTCAACTTCCAGCACTTTCTCACCACCCTTTACGCGTGGTGTAAACTTGGCATGGAATGTTTTATCATCTGTCTGATCAACTTCAATACGATCCATACGTTCCAAGTATTTAATTTTAGATTGTGCAAAAGCTGCTTTATTCTTTTTATAACGGAACTTTTCAATTAGTGCTTCTAAGCGTTGAATATCTTTCTGTTGTCTTGCATATGCGGATTGTTGGCGTTCAATATCATTTTCACGTTGAATGACATAGTTGGAGTAATTACCCGGATAGCGCTTCATCTTTCCGTATTCCATATTATATACAACATCTACTGTATGATCTAAAAACATACGGTCATGCGATACAATAACTACTGCCTTTGGATAATTCTTTACATATCCTTCCAACCACTCAATCGCATCGATATCAAGATGGTTTGTAGGCTCATCTAACAATAAGATATCCGGTTTTGATAAAAGTAGTTTTACAAATGCGATACGTGTTTTTTGCCCCCCAGAGAATTCTCCAATTTTCTTTTGAAGATCTTCAATCGGAAATCCAAAACGTGTAAAGACTGTTTTCATCTCCGATTCCCAGTGATATCCATTCATCGCTTCAAATTGTTCTTGAACCGTTGCGTATTGCGCAAGAACCTTTTCACTCGCATCTATTTCCATTTGCTTTTCTAATTCATGCATTCTAGCTTGCATGGCAAATACGGGTTCATAGATAAGACGTAACTCTTCTTCAACCGTTCTTTCATCATGTGGTAACACCTTCTGTGACAAGTAACCTATCACCGAATTATTTTGTTGTGAGATGGTACCTTTGTCAAATTGTTCTTCCCCACACATACAGCGCAAAAAGGTTGTCTTTCCACAACCGTTTCTGCCAACGAGGGCGATCTTCTCTGTACCTTTAATCTCAAAATTAACATCTTCGAAGATTGTATCTACGCCATAATATTTTGAGGCTTTACTAACTTGATATAACATCGTTACCTCCATAAAAATGGAAGTGGCAGCCGTTTGCAGTACCACTCCCATATCGTTATTTCTTTTAGAAGTTTAAGTTTCGTGGTGTTCTTGCGAAAGGAACAACATCACGAATATTTTCCATACCTGTAATATACATTACTAAGCGTTCAAATCCTAAACCGAAACCTGCGTGTTGGCAACCACCATATCTACGTAAGTCAAGATACCATTGGTAACCTTCTGTATTCATGCCTAGAGCTTCCATCTTCTTTTCAAGAATATCAAGTCTTTCCTCACGTTGGCTTCCTCCAACAAGTTCACCAACACCTGGCACTAATAAGTCACATGCGGCTACTGTCTTACCATCATCATTACGACGCATGTAGAATGCCTTAATTTCTTCTGGGTAGTCAATTAAGAATGTAGGACCCTTAACAACCTTTTCTGTAATGTAACGTTCATGCTCTGTGTTTAAATCCATACCCCAGTGAATGTTGTTATTTTCAAACTTTACATCTGCGTTCTTTAAGATTTCGATTGCTTCTGTATATGGTAAACGCTTGAAACTTGATGTTCTTACTTGTTCAAGACGTTCTAGTAGAGATGTATCAATTCTTTCATTGAAGAATGCAAGCTCTTCTGGACACATTTCCATAACATAGTTAATGCAGTACTTCAACATATCTTCAATAACATCCATACTGTAATCTAAATCTGCAAATGCCATTTCTGGTTCAATCATCCAGAACTCAGCTGCGTGTGTTGTTGTATTTGAATTTTCAGCACGGAATGTTGGTCCAAATGTATAGATATCTCTAAATGCCATCGCATACGCTTCAGCTTGTAACTGGCCAGATACAGTTAGTGAAGCATGCTTACCAAAGAAGTCTTCTTCATAGTTTCCGTCTTCACGTGTTGTAACTGTAAATGTTTCGCCTGCACCTTCCGCATCAGCACCTGTAATAATTGGTGTATGAACGTATACAAATCCTTGATCTTGGAAGAACTGGTGAATTGCCATCGCTAATACTGAACGTACTCTAAATACAGCAGAGAACGTATTTGTACGTGGTCTTAAATGACCAATTTCACGTAAGTACTCAAATGTATGTCTCTTCTTCTGTAGAGGATATGTGCTATCACATTCACCTTCCAAATTGATTTCAGTTGCCTGAATTTCAAATGGCTGAGAAGCTTCTGGTGTTAATACAAATTTACCAACAACAGAAATTGCTGTACCTGTTAAGTACTTAGCAACTTCAGCGTAATTGGAAAGAGTATCAGAAGAATACACAATCTGTGCATTCTTAAAGAATGTTCCATCATTTAAGGCAATAAAAGATACATTCTTACCAGCACGGTTTGTACGAACCCATCCCTGTAATTGGATAAAATCCAACTGGTCTAGTTCTAGTGTTGTTCCATCTTTCGCCAACTGATATAGTTCGCGGATACTCATTTCTGTAGGCATACTTATTCAATCTCCATTCTTATTTCTACATTAGTTATTCATTGCGTTGGTTTCAAATACCAATTCCTGAATGCTCGATACGACATCCACATGTCGTACATATACTCCTGATGGAACTGAGAAATGTTCCATCGCAAAACTTACAAATCCTTGAATACCATGTGCTACCAATAAATCTACTGTCTTCTGTACATCTTGTGAGATACACAAAATAGCGATGCGGCAACCTTCTGGCATCTTTTCAGCAATCTCATCCATACCATATACAGGGACTGATGATTTCTTTACATTTTCTGGGTGTAAATCAAATGCACAAACGATTTCACCAACAATATGGTTCCAGTGGTTGTAGTTTAATAATGCTTTTCCAAGGTTACCAGCACCGACAAGAATAATCTTCTCATCAAAATTTACGCCAAGCTGATTAGAGAAAATAGTAATTAAATCTTCAACGTTATAACCATAACCCTGTTTACCAAGGTTTCCTAAAAAACTAAAGTCACGACGGATTGTTGTTGACTCGATAGATACATAGTCAGCAAGCTCCCTGGACATAATTCTGTTTATCCCATCCGCATGTAGTTTACGTAATGCTTTTAAATAGACAGGATATCGTTGTAATGTTGCCTTTGGCACTTTCTTTTCGCTCATATTTATCACCGTTCTCTATTTTAACACCATTTGTGAAAAAAATTGCTAAATTTTATTCTTCACCCGGCATCATGAGTCCTGGATCTGCTGCTGCAGAGAGGTCTCCAAACAGTCCATGTTGATATGCTACATATCCTACTGCACCAATCATGGCCGCATTATCTGTACAACAATACATAGGTGGAATGACTAACTGTACATCTGGATATGCTTGCATCTTCTCAGTGATTAACTGTCTTAATCTTGAGTTTGCTGCTACACCACCTGCTAGTACTAGCATCTTTGGTTTTAAGTCTTCTACAGCCTGTAGGGTCTTTCCTGTTAGTTGCTCTAACGCTGTTTCCTGGAAGGCATACGCAACATCTTCCTTAATAATTTCATTGCCCGCTTTTTCTTCACGTTGAATTAACTGTAATACAGCAGTCTTCAATCCAGAAAAACTAAAGTCATATATACCATCTGTCTTTGGAGAAGGAAGTTTGTAATGTTCCTTGCCTTCTTTTGCCATACGGTCAATCACTGGTCCACCAGGATAACCTGTACCTAAAACGCGTGATACTTTATCATACGCCTCGCCAATCGCATCGTCCTGTGTTGTACCGATAACCTTATAATCCCAATCATTCTCCATATAAACAAGCTGAGAGTGACCACCAGAAATAACTAGTGCAAGTAATGGAAATTTCATATCTGCTACAAAGTTATTTGCCCAGATGTGGCCCGTCATATGATTAATTGGTATTAATGGCTTATGGAATGTCCAAGCAATTGTCTTTGCTGCTTGTACACCTACATGTAGCGAACCAATTAAACCAGGTCCTTGCGTATATGCAATCGCATCAATATCATCCATAGTTAGATTGGCTTTCTTTAATGCTTCATCAATAACTGTTGATATATTTTCAACGTGGATACGGCTAGCTACCTCTGGCACAACACCACCATATTGTGTATGAACATTTATCTGTGATGATACGATATTAGATAATATTTCTTTACCATCCTTAATAATTGCACACGCTGTTTCATCACAGCTTGATTCTAAAGCTAAAATCAATGTCATTTATAAACCTCCTAAGGGTTTAATCATAAGATATGCATTCTCGCCATCCTCATAATAATTCTTGCGAGTATTCACAGAAATAAACCCATTTTTTTCATAGAATTGGATTGCACGTTCATTTGAAACACGTACTTCCAATGTCATATTCTCACACTCTTCTTTAATTGCTTTCTGAAGAGCTTCATTCAATAGTTGTTGTCCAACACCTTGTTTTCGATTTGTAGGACATACTGCAATATTGGCAAGCTGTGCTTGTTCATAAGTAATCCACCAGTCAATATATCCAATAATCGTTTGATTCTCTTCAAATACCAATAAGTTTGAGAACGGATTTTCCAAAAGTTCATAGCGAAACTGTTCGATATTCCACCCACCTTTTGGAAAACAAATATTTTCAAGATCTACAACTTGCGTTAGATCTGTTTCTATCATCTTTCGAATCATTACTTACTAATGTTATATGCATCAGATGACTTTAAATATTCTGGTACAACCAAATGCACATTCTCTGCTTTCTGCCATTCATTCTTTAATGATAAGAAATTCTTAGCCATATTTGGATAATATGCTTCTTTTCCAAATAGCTGACCATCACCAATAAGTTTTTCATCACATACTGTATTTTCAAGATCTGCGATAAATTCAACTCTTTCTTCTTCCACTGCCTTACCATTCTTATATGCGCAAGTATATACGCGTTTACCACGTGCATCTAATACAACGCGACAATCTTCCATTCCCGCATACAACAACATTGTAGGAAGTGTATATAAAGGCTTGTTTGTCATGGAGCAGAATACCTTCGCAATCGTCATTGCGATACGAACACCAGTATAACTACCTGGTCCCTTAGTAATTACAATTTGATCAATATCATCACTCTTTAACGATAACTTCGATAACATCTCTTCAAGCTTAGGGAAAATTTCTTCAGATTGATGTTTCCAGCATTCTTCCTGTACTTCGCCAATGATTTCATCATCACGAATTAATGCAAGTGATAAATAGATATGACTTGTATCCATACATAAAGTAATCATGCTAGAACCTCCAATAAGTCTTCATACTGCTTTCCAATCGCATGGAAAGTAAATACACGATCTCCATTTTCTAATAGTTGAATCGAAATCTTTAAATGTTCCTCAGGAACTAAATCAGGACTAAATTGTGACCATTCAATAACAGTTAATCCTTCATCATTTAAATATTCGTCAAACCCTAAATCCTGATGTATACCTTCCAAACGATATGCATCAATATGATTTAGTAATAGTCGACCATGATAAATTTTTTGAATAGTAAATGTAGGACTTGTAACACTACGGGTAATATCTAAGCCTCTAGCAATACCCTGTGTTAAACATGTCTTACCCGCACCTAAATCACCATCTAATAGGATGACCATAGCTGCTTCACTATGTTTACCAATCTTAGAACCAAGTTCTCTTGTTTCATCAGCTGATTTTGTAATTAATCTTAATTCATTCATATAGAAAACCTCACCAAATCATTATAATACGATTTATGAAAAGCGCTATAAGTCAGCACTAACTTTACATAAAAAGTATAAAAAAAGGGAGAGCGATGGAAAACCATGCTCTCGATGACCCGGCAACGTGCTAGATTTGCTTGCGCTATTTTCGCCGCTACAGTGCTTAACTTCTGTGTTCGGGATGGGTACAGGTGTGGCCACTGCGCCATCATCACCGGATCTTGCTTCTTTCAGGTTTCTGTTCCCTGAAAACTAAATAACAGTTTCTGACTTTGTCTTTTCTCAAACAGTTGTGTGTGCGTTCTCTCGTGAATAAATCTTCGACCTATTAGTATCAGTCAACTGAATGTATCGCTACACTTACATCTCTGACCTATCAACCTCGTCGTCTTCAAGGGGTCTTATTCATTTGAAATGATGGGAAATCTAATCTTGGAGTCGGTTTCACGCTTAGATGCCTTCAGCGTTTATCCGGTCCGTTCTCAGCTATCCAGCTATGCCACTGGCGTGACAACTGGTGCACCGTAGGAACGTCCACCCTGGTCCTCTCGTACTAGGGGCAGCTCTCCTCAAATTTCCAACGCCCACAACAGATAGGGACCGAACTGTCTCACGACGTTCTGAACCCAGCTCGCGTACCGCTTTAATGGGCGGACAGCCCAACCCTTGGAAGCGAATTCACCTCCAGGATGCGATGAGCCGACATCGAGGTGCCAAACCTCGCCGTCGATGTGAACTCTTGGGCGAGATCAGCCTGTTATCCCCAGGGTAGCTTTTTATCCGTTAAGCGACGGCCATTCCATTCTGCACCGCCGGATCACTAACACCGACTTTTCGTCCCTGCTCGACTTGTTTGTCTCGCAGTCAAGCACTCTTCTGCGTTTGCGCTCGATGAATGATTTCCAACCATTCTGAGAGTACCTTTGTGCGCCTCCGTTACTCTTTGGGAGGCGACCGCCCCAGTCAAACTGCCCATCTGCCACGGTCCTCTAGCCGGATCACGGCTTAGAGTTAGAATTTCAATTAAGTAAGAGTGGTATCCCAACAGTGACTCCTCTGATCCCGAAAGACCAGTCTCATCGTCTCCCACCTATCCTGTGCATACTTAACCGAAACTCAATAGCAGACTACAGTAAAGCTCCATGGGGTCTTTCCGTCTAGTTGCGGGTAACCTGCATCTTCACAGGTACTAAGATTTCACCGAGTCTGCTGCCGAGACAGTGCCCAAATCATTACACCTTTCGTGCGGGTCAGAACTTACCTGACAAGGAATTTCGCTACCTTAGGACCGTTATAGTTACGGCCGCCGTTCACTGGGGCTTCGGTTCAATGCTTCGACTTGCGTCTGACAAATCCCCTTGACCTTCCAGCACCGGGCAGGTGTCACCCCCTATACTTCGTCTTGCGACTTCGCAGAGAGCTATGTTTTAGTTAAACAGTTGCTAGGGCCTATTCACTGCGGCTCTTTCGAGCACCCCTTATTGCTAACGTACGGGGTCAATTTGCCGAGTTCCTTGGCAACAGTTCTCTCGCTCACCTTAGGCTACTCGCCTCAACCACCTGTGTCGGTTTTGGTACGGGCCGCTAGTAAATTATCGCTAGAAGCTTTTCTTGAGACCTGGTATCACCCTCTTCACTACTTGCTCGCGCGTTCGCTTGAGTCAAGCCTTTGAGTATCCGGCGCGGATTTGCCTACGCCACTCTCCTGCTTGCCTTGCCCAATCCATTCAGGACTTGGGTTAACCCTATCTGTCACTCCATCACTTTACTCGCGGGTGCAGGAATATCAACCTGCTGTCCATCGACTACGCCTTTCGGCCTGGCCTTAGGTCCCGACTTACCCAGGGCGGACGAACCTTCCCCTGGAAACCTTGGTTTTTCGGTGTGTGGGATTCTCACCCACATCTCGCTACTCACACCGGCATTCTCACTTCCATACGCTCCAGCACTCCTTACGGTATACCTTCAATGCTGTATGGAACGCTCCCCTACCACTTATACCTAAGTATAAATCCATAGATTCGGTATTACGCTTAGCCCCGGTTAATTTTCGGCGCAGAGATACTCGACTAGTGAGCTGTTACGCACTCTTTGAAGGATGGCTGCTTCTGAGCCAACCTCCTAGCTGTTTGCGCGTCTCCACATCCTTTTCCACTTAGCGTAAATTTTGGGACCTTATCTGATGATCTGGGCTGTTTCCCTTTTGACCATGGACCTTATCACCCACAGTCTGACTGCTGAATATTCTTGCCCGGCATTCGGAGTTTGATATCATTTGGTACGGCGAGATGCCGCCCGCATGATTTCAGTGCTCTACCTCCGGGTAGATTCGTTCAACGCTAGCCCTAAAGCTATTTCGGGGAGAACCAGCTATCGCCGTGTTCGATTGGAATTTCTCCGCTAATCACAAGTCATCCGCCAACTTTTCAACGGGGGTCGGTTCGGTCCTCCAGCTGGATTCACCCAGCCTTCAACCTGCTCATGACTAGATCACTACGGCTTCGGGTCTATCTCTACATACTTGCCACCCTATTAAGATTCGCTTTCGCTACGGCTCCGCATTGTCTGCTTAACCTCGCATGCAAAGATAACTCGCCGGTTCATTCTACAAAAGGCACGCCATCACACCTTAATGTGCTCTGACTTTTTGTAAGCATACGGTTTCAGGATCTATTTCACTCCGCTCCCGCGGTTCTTTTCATCTTTCCCTCATGGTACTGGTTCACTATCGGTCATATAGGAGTATTTAGCCTTACCGGATGGTCCCGGTTGATTCCGTCAGAGTTTCACGTGCTCCGACGTACTCAGGATACCACTCGCGTGAATCGAGATTTCGCCTACAGGGCTTGCACCTTCTGCGGCTGACCTTTCAATGCCATTCGACTATCTCTTTTCAATCACTTGTCGTGGTCCTACTACCCCAGCTCGTTGCTGGTTTGGGCTGCTCCGATTTCGCTCGCCACTACTCTCGGAATCATTGTTATTTTCTTCTCCTCCAGGTACTAAGATGTTTCAATTCCCTGGGTTGCCTTCTCTTAAGTTATGTATTGGCTTAAGGATGATAAAGCTTTTCAACTTTATCGGGTTTCCCCATTCGGATACCCCCGGATCGTTGCCTGTGTACGACTCCCCGAGGCGTTTCGCCGTTATCTGCGTCCTTCTTCTGCTCTATATGCCAAGACATCCACCGTACGCTCTTACTAATTTAATCACTTATATACGTTTATGCTTTACGAGAACTGTTAACTATTTCGTTTTAGACTTTCTTAGTTAATCTTGTTATCACAACTTTTCGAAAAAGACCTATCTATTGTCTTCTTCTGTTATTCAGTTTTCAAAGAACAGTTACTTCCTTCTGAGTTACCTCTTGCGAGATCCCTCAAAACTAAACAGGTAATAAAACTTCTAAACAACTTTTTACTTCACATCTTTCTCCTTAGAAAGGAGGTGATCCATCCCCACGTTCTCGTAGGGATACCTTGTTACGACTTGACCCCAATCACTAGTCCTACCTTCGACGGCTCCTTCCTTGCGGTTAGGCCACCGGCTTCGGGTATTACCAGCTCTCATGGTATGACGGGCGGTGTGTACAAGGCCCGAGAACGTATTCACCGCGGCATTCTGATCCGCGATTACTAGCGATTCCAGCTTCATGAAGTCGAGTTGCAGACTTCAATCCGAACTGAGACTGTCTTTTAGTGATTCGCTTCCTATCACTAGGTCGCTGCACGTTGTAACAGCCATTGTAGTACGTGTGTAGCCCAGGCCATAAGGGGCATGATGATTTGACGTCATCCCCACCTTCCTCCGGTTTATCACCGGCAGTCCCTCCAGAGTCCCCAACTGAATGCTGGTAACTGAAGGCAAGGGTTGCGCTCGTTGCGGGACTTAACCCAACATCTCACGACACGAGCTGACGACAACCATGCACCACCTGTCTCCTTGATAACCTCTACTGTATCTCTACAGCTTTGCAAGGGATGTCAAGGCCTGGTAAGGTTCTTCGCGTTGCGTCGAATTAAACCACATACTCCACCGCTTGTGCGGGCCCCCGTCAATTCCTTTATGTTTCACACTTGCGTGCATACTCCACAGGCGGAATACTTATTGCGTTAGCTGCAGCACTGAGTTTCCCCAATACTTAGTATTCATCGTTTACGGCGTGGACTACTAGGGTATCTAATCCTATTTGCTCCCCACGCTTTCGTGCATGAGCGTCAGTCTTTGGCTAGCAAGCCGCCTTCGCCACTGGTGTTCCTCCATATATCTACGCATTTTACCGCTACACATGGAATTCCACTTGCCTCTCCAATACTCTAGCCTGCCAGTTTAAGTGGCTGGATTGGGTTGAGCCCAACAATTTAACCACTTACTTAACAGGCCGCCTACGCACCCTTTACGCCCAATAATTCCGGATAACGCTCGCCACCTACGTATTACCGCGGCTGCTGGCACGTAGTTAGCCGTGGCTTTCTGGTAAGGTACCGTCACTTAGATATTCTCTATCTACCGTTCTTCCCTTACAACAGAGCTTTACAACCCGAAGGCCGTCATCACTCACGCGGCGTTGCTCGGTCAGGGTTTCCCCCATTGCCGAAAATTCCCTACTGCTGCCTCCCGTAGGAGTCTGGGCCGTGTCTCAGTCCCAATGTGGCCGTTCACCCTCTCAGGCCGGCTACGCATCATCGTCTTGGTGGGCCGTTACCTCACCAACTAACTAATGCGCCATAAGCCCATCCACCAGTGTTTTTAACCTTTAATAATCAGAAGATGCCTTCCGATTACCTATCCGGTATTAGTCCCCGTTTCCAGAGATTATCCCAGTCTTCGTGGGTAGGTTGCTTATGTATTACTCACCCGTTCGCCACTCCTTCAATCTAGCAAGCTAGATTTCCAGCGTTCGACTTGCATGTATTAGGCACGCCGCCAGCGTTCATCCTGAGCCAGGATCAAACTCTTCATTTGATTGACTCTTTTATTTTACGAAGTCTTTCCTTCGTATCCTTTTGCTTGACGTTGTTTATGTGTCTTATTCCTGTTCAGTTTTCAAAGATCTCTGCACTTCTCCTTCCGAAGAGTGCTGTATTAATATACCAAGTATCTATTTCGATGTCAATCGCTTTTATAACTTTTTTGAGAAAAATTTTGAGAAAGTTTGTTGCTGCTAATTCCAGCCTTATTCTTTCTCTACATTTTGATGCGAGCTCATTTTTAAATAAAGTTGATAATACTTATCAATACACTCTTTATTGAATGGCTCTTTCTCTTGTTCCATTTCGGCAATTAACTTTTCTAATTGTGCTTCAACGATATCCATTACATCATCTGGATAGTTCATTTTCTTCGCATGTTCAAAATATTCATTTTCGTCAAGAACTTGATATGTACGATCTGGATAAAGTTGACATCCAAATCATAATCAATATTCTTGATTGCTTCCCCATCATAAATTGTTGGAGAGGCCAAATTACAATAATAGTAGATACCACTATGACGAATCATGGAGATGACGTTATACCATTTCTTTCTATAGAAGAAACAAACAGCTGGTTCACGTGTTAACCACTTACGATTATCCGCTTCAATCACCCATGCATGGTCAGTAACTGCTACGATTCTATCCTCATCTGCTTCAAGAACAAAACCTTTACACCATGTACGATGTAAACTTCCATCATGTTTAAAACTCTGAATGTGTACTGATGAACCTACTGTTGGATGCATGAAAATCTCCTGTCGTCTGTTATTCATTCTACAACTGATTTCATATTTCGCAAGCGAGTAATTCAATTATAACGCCCCTATTTATATAGGCATTTAATAGAAAAGACCTTCATAATGAAGGCCCAAACTCTTTTTATAAGTTGAAAATTTGTGATGCGATTGAGAAGTACACCATAATTGCAAGTGTATCTACGATAGTTGTAATCAATGGTGCAGCCATAATTGCTGGGTCCATCTTAAATCTCTTCGCAACAATCGGTAACACACATCCGACAAATTTAGAAATCATAACTGTAACAACAATTGAAGCCGAAACAACAAATGCTAGATATACATCATGATTTAACAACACAATTCTAATCCCGTTTGCAATACCCAGCATGATACCCACAACAATAGAGATTCTAAATTCCTTGAATACAACTTTGAAGAAATCACTGAACTTAATTTCATCAATCGCTAAACCGCGGATAATCAAAGTCGAACTCTGGGATCCACAGTTTCCGCCTGTATCCATTAACATAGGAATAAAGGATACCAGTACTGGCATTACCTCAAAAGCATGTTCATAGTTAGAGATAATACTACCTGTTAATGTTGCCGAGAACATCAAGATTAATAGCCAAACAATTCTGCTACGTGCATGTTCCCACACAGATGTTGTTAGGTATGGCTTATCATTTGCAACAATCGCAGCCATCTTCTGCATATCTTCTGTTGTCTCTTCTGTTAAGACATCAATCGCATCGTCGAATGTTACGATACCAACAATGCAGTCTTCAACATCCAATACTGGCAAGGCAATCAAGCCATACTTTCTCATCTTCTTAGCGATATCTTCTTTATCATCGCTTGTATATGCATAGATGAATTCTGTCTTCATGATGTCCTTGATAAGTACATCTGAATCACTTAACATCAAACTCTTTGCACTGACAATACCGATAAGCTTACGGTTTTCTACTACATAGCAGGTATACACCGTCTCACTATCAATACCGACACGCTTGATTTTAGCTAACGCATCCGCAACTGACATTTCTTTTGTGAATTCAATGAATTCGACTGTCATGATACTTCCTGCAGTATCATCCTTATACTTTAATAAGTGATTGATATCTTGTCTAACGTCATCATCAACTTTATCTAAAAGTTGAGTAACCAGATTTGCTGGCATATCTGAAAGGAAATCAATCGCGTCATCTGAGTATAGTTCATTGATCACGTTTACAATTTCAGTATTGTTAAACGTCTTAATTAAACGATTACGTTCATCATTTTCTAAATAAGAAAATACATTTGCCGCTTCCTCTTTCTCTAAAATTCTAAAGAAGATTGCTAGTGTACTATCATCTAATTCTTTCAAAAACTCCGCAATATCAACGACGTTCTGCTTCTTTAAATATTCGTGTAATTCTTTTAAATTGTTGTTTTGCATCCATTCTAAAACTAATTTCTTGTCCATAATAAAAATCCTCCCTCATGATTGACTGATACAGCCATCATAAAAAAGGACCTTCATGGCTATATCATTTATTCTTTTTTACATCCGTGTGACACTCACCAGATATATCATCCATAGATATAGCCCTCCTCTTGTTTCATTATAAGTCCATGTTCATTTTAATCAACCCTATGTTATGATTTTTTTATGAAAACATTACTAAACGAACAAATATGTGCTTTTCTAGAAGAAAGCGATAAGATTGCGGCTCTTTCCAATGTAAGTGCGTGCATTCAAATGACTTACGAAAATATTAACTGGGTTGGATTCTATTTTGTTAAAGATGGTCAATTGGTTCTTGGACCTTTCCAAGGAAAACCTGCCTGTACCCGAATTCCTTTTGATAAGGGAGTTTGTGGTAAATGTTATCGTGATAAAAGTGTGCAGCGCATTGATGATGTATTAGCCTTCCCTGGACACATTGCTTGTGATTGTGACTAGTCGTAGTGAACTCTGTGTTCCTATTATTGTTAACGGGGAATGTGTTGGTGAAATTGATATTGACGCCCCTACCACAAATCGTTTTACCGAAAAGGAAGAAAATGAAATGCTGCAGGCTGCTTATGACATTGCACAAGCATACCTACAGCATCATTGGATTTAACGATATAAATCGTATACCATGGTTTTATCAAAATAACGCATTGCTTCATCAATTGCATTTGCAGCTGAGAAAAGCGTAATCTTACAACCACCTAACATGGTTTCTCTAACCATGTTTTTCTTTCGCATCATCTGCCCAACTTTCAAGAAGATATCGCTATCTAACTGTAAGTTAAGATATTTTCTCCACACATCCCCTTCTGCTGTCTTTACCTTTGCTCCCTGAATGCCAATTGGTCGGCAATCAGAGCGGTACTCAGCTAGATGCATGCATGTTGCTGAATCAAAATCACAACCAATTAAAAGTACATAGCCTTTAACTCATAGAGTCTTGCGGTTGGAGATTCATCAGCGAGTGGAAAGTGTGTTGATTGATGATTGCACAACAATCTTGCATATCTTCCCCATGCAGAGTAAGAGAATGTTGGGTGCGAGGAAGTAATCACACCTTCTCGTAGTCTAAAGTTTTCAACAACTGATCCCATGTAATGTACATCACTTGTCTTTGCATCGTAAGCTGGGATTGCTTCACGAATTTCTTTGTATAGTGTCGGTGCAACCGCCGGGTTCTCCCAATCACTTGGCTCGCTGTTATCAACTGTTTGTGCTGGCATAAGAATCGTTCCACCATTTTCGCATAATTCCATTAAACCATCTACGATTGTTCGAGCACCACCAATTACATATCCGAAACTAGACATCTGTGTATGTACTTCCAAAATCTGATTTCCAGTAATGCCCAGACTTCTGAGTGCTTTAATAAAACTTTCTTTCGTTACTGGATCAGAAACTGTCTGTTTCATCTCTGTCATAAGCTTACTTATAGTATTCCTTCGCTACTTCTGTGCCAACAACTGCGTTGTTGAATACTAATTGAATATTAGATTCAAGGGACTTACCACCTGTAATTTCTGCAATCTTAGCAAGCAAGAATGGTGTGCATTCTTTTCCTTTAATTCCCTTTTCATCCATTTCCTTGATAGCAGAATCAATAACTGCGTTGATTGCATCTGCGTCCATTGAATATTCTTCTGGGATTGGGTTTGTTAATAATACACCACCATCTAAACCAAATTCTCTCTTGGCACGGATGATGTCTGCTGCTTCAGCATAACTTTCAACCTTATGATCAACCTTCAATCCTGATTTACGTGTATAGAATGCAGGAAGTTCATCCGTTTGGAAACCTAATACTGGAACACCCTTTGTTTCAAGAATTTCTAATGTCTTTGGCAAGTCTAAGATAGCCTTAGCACCTGCACAGATAACTGTAACATTTGTATTTCCTAATTCTTCTAAGTCAGCGGAGATATCAAATGTAGTTTCAGCACCACGGTGAACACCACCAATACCACCAGTCACAAAGAACTCAACGCCAGCCTTTGCTGCTAGAATCATTGTTGTCGCAACTGTAGAAGCACCCCAACTCTTATTTGCTAAGATAACTGGAATATCTCTACGAGAAACCTTAGGAATGCTTAAGCCACGCTTACCGAATTCTTCAATTTCTTCTGGTGTCATACCAACAACTGCTTCACCATCAATGATACCTACTGTTGCAGGTATACCACCATGTTCACGAATGATTGCTTCAACCTTTAATGCTGTTTCAACGTTCTGTGGGTATGGCATACCATGTGAAATAATTGTGGATTCTAATGCGATAACTGGCTTGTGTTCTGCTAGTGCCTTTGCTACTTCTTCATTTGTTCTTACTTTCATAATGTTTTCTCCTCTATCTTCATATCTGAAATTTTTGCGTTTACTTCTTCTGTATTTAAATTGCGTCTTCTTACTGCATCTTGTTCAATGCTAATAACAGCCGCACTAATACCAAATCTCATTGATTCTAATGAATCTTTTCCTGCAAGTCGACTTGCCACATATGCTCCCAACAAGGAATCTCCTCCGCCAGTCGCATTCTCCATATTGATTTGACGATGTGTAAACCAAGTCTTATGTTCTGGTGTTCCTAGCAAGATGCCACGATCTGCCATTGAAATAATGACTTCTTTTACCCCGTGCTCAATGAACCAATCCAAACTTTGTCTTGCTGTTTCTTCATCTTTAATCCAAATTCCAGTTAACTCAGAAGCTTCAAACTGATTTGGCTTAAAGATATCTAGATGACTTAAAACAGACTTTAATCTAGCTGCTTTATGCGCACTGACAGGGTCTGCCGCAATTCTAGCTTTTGCATGTGTTGCGATATATTCAATGCTTTCCATATCTAAGTTGGAATCTATGATAATGATATCATCTTCATGCAATGTTTCTAAGATTGGTTGTAACATTTCTGAATCCATACGACGTAAAATTCTCATATCACTCATACCAAGTTTCATATCACGGTTATTATCTAATAACGCAATGTACATCGAACTTGGAAGATCTTCTACAGTAGAAGACATGGACACATCCATTCCCAGTCTCTTACAGTCTTCTTTCATCGCTTGACCGTAGCTATCCCCTGAGAAACATGTCACAAACTTGATATTCTCACCAAGTAGTGCACAAATCTGCGCAATGTTTCTGCCTACTCCTCCATAGGCTATGGAAATTTCACCAGGATTAGAATCATAATTTTGCAATGGGTCGATACTTGAACCAACGATATCAATGTTCGCTCCACCAATGACACAAATACTACTCATGATGACTCTCCTTTCGTTTGAGATGTTCTGTCCCTTTTAGAGCTTCCTCTAAAATACGAACTTGTGCTGAAATCTGCTCATAAGTGTACTCTTCTCTCATTAACATCAAATAAGAATCCATTAATGCTCGTTTAAGGATAGCCGCATGGTTTGGTTCTAATTGATTTAAGTCCATACCGTTTGTAGACTCAATCATCATCTGTAGTTGGTACATCTGTTCCATGATTTTCGCTTCTTGTTTTGCTTCCTCAAAAATCATTTCTAAAGTCCATTCACGATTTGTTTGTGTTGCACTCACCATGATGCCGCCAAATGGTATATCTGCTCCCTCAAAGGACTCACTCATAATCATGATTTCTTCTTTTGATAATCCATCCATCAAAAGATAAGAACTATCATATTTCTCATGTACCTCTGAAGTAGATTCCTGCATATTTAAAACCTGCTTGAATCTTTTACTAAGAACATCATCTCCGATCATTATCATTTCGATGCCCATCTGCTCTAATATATCTGCATAAATTTGTGCTGCAGATGCTGATATTCCATAAAATATTACTTTTTTCACTAACTACCTCCGTGTTATTTATGCAAATAATGCATTGCTCTTTTATTTTATAACAATTCCATTTAGAATATACTTATTGAAAGGGGGACCATGCACATGGCTATGCCTATTTATGAATCCGCTGAAGACTATTTAGAAGCTATACTAGTTATTCAAGAGCGTAAAGGAATAGTACATTCCATTGACGTTGCTGAAGAAACTGGTTTCTCCAAAGCAAGCGTAAGTGTTGCAATGAAGAAGTTGCGCGAGAATGGATATATCTCCATGGACAAAGGACGGTTCTCTCAAATTACTCGCTCCTGGAAAGAAAATCGCTGAGCGTATTTGGGAAAGAAATCGTGTATTAACTCAGTTCTTCATCAGTATTGGTGTTGACGAAGAAACTGCCGCAAGAGATGCGCACAAGATCGAACACGATCTCAGTGATGAGACATTTGAGAAAATTAAAGAAAAATTTCCTGATCATTTTGAATAATCCGATTCTTCGGATTTTTCTTTTTGTCCTATAAAAAGTCCCAGTATCTTACCGGGACAATTTTTGTATTTTATTGAACCGGTATCGTATTTTTCTTTTTATCCGGCATCGTAGGTTTGAAACCATATTTTAAGCGCTTGCAATAAAAAATTCAATCCCAAATTTTATGTTTTTTTATTTTTGTACGAAATAGGTAAATCCACCCTTCGCAACCAGTTTTGCCATATCGTTATAAATTTCTACTTCAATGAAATGAATATGCTTTCCTCGCTTGATATCTTTCGCAATTGCAACCAAGCTTTCAGTATCTGCTGTTGAGCGAAGATAATCATAGTTTGCAGAAACGGTTGGTCCATATCCACCTGCTGAATAGAAGGTACAACCCTGCAACGATATCTGCAAAGTTATAGCTGATACCACCATACACAAGACCAAGAGGATTGATATCTTTTTTCGTAACTAACATCTGTGCCATTGCATAACCATCGTTCATACAAATCATCGTCATGTGAAATTTCTCTGCCGCATCTAATAATAACGGGATATAATTGGTTTCTCTAATTCTTTTAAATTTCGATGATTTTCTTCTTGTAAATCAATCATCATTGCCGGTTCGATAATAACTTATTCTCAACCTGCAGTGCAATCGCAACACGATAATCAAATAGTGCAACTTCTGATGTATGTACTGGAATAATTTGTTTTGCCAAAGCAGTCATTTTCTCTTCAGAAATCTGCATATGCAAAATAGGCACAAGTGCATAATCATCTTTACCATCAACGATGATATCTTGTTTACCACAAACAAGAATCTTTTTGTCATCCACAGAGATACGATATGCATCATCAGCAATTCTTTCAATCTGTATATCCCTGATGATTAAATTTATCACCTACTCCAAGTAAATCTCGATTGATTATTTTTGTTTGATCAGTAGTGATATGTAATTGTACGAGTGATTTATTTGTTTCAGTTGTCTGTAAGATAATATCTGCTTTACGACTATAGTCTTTTCCCTTATCAGGATTGATATATAAAACCGTATTTTGATTTGAAGTTATGCGGCAACTTAAGTCTCCTAAATATAAAAGTTCTGTCATGATTTCTCCTCTATTCTTCCAAGCAATAGTTGTTGGATTCCTTTCGTCATTCGAAGTTCAACATCTTGAAAGTGATTACCAGGATTATATTCGTATGTTAGTGCAATATCTTGTTTTTGTAAGATTTGTATCACTGCATCAAAACAATCTTTGACTGTAGCCATAACTTTATTTTTTGCATTGGCTTCTTTATCACCTAAACTCATATATACTTCGCTTGTATGAAATTGGGTTTTGTTGCATATACTCTACAAAGTTTAAATACCAAACTGATGGAGAAACGGCCGCAATCTTCTTAAAAAGATTTGTTTGACTAGATGCCCATAAGCTAAATAAACCTGCCAAAGAATATCCACAAAGATACAGCTTGGTTTAGTCTCTATTTGATTATCATTTTTCAAAACCATATCCCAAAAATCTTTCTAATTCAGATAACAACAGTGATGCATTTCCCTGCAAAATCATGTTTCCCAAAAATTGCAGGTGCCTACCCATGGAGACAACTCCCTTGCCAATCATGAATAGATACCGACAATCATACACAATTGATATTCATTAGAAATCTTTTTGATATATCTGCTCATAATCCTCAGGATTTGATTCATCAACCAAATACATTAAAAATGTACTAGCTTTTAAATCACCCTAATATCGTATAGTTTTCTATTTTGATAATGAATTGTTTTCATATCTCTATTTTACAGAGTTTTTGGATATTAAAAAAAGTGTTACAATCTCCTCTTGTTCAGAAAGAATGTAACACTCTATCAAGTCTATTCTCTACATAAGTAAATCTGGTATAAAGCCAGTAACATTGGTATTACGAGTATACAATATGCAATAAAGAAATAAAAATACCAAATACGCAATATGAAATATAGTGCGACCAGTAAAATAATCGGAACAATCGCAGCCATAAATTTGAAGAATCCATCTCTACGTGATAGTTCCATGCATTCATGTTCAGAAATGCCATCATACTTGATCATATTATAAGTTTGAATTCCAGTGATACAAGGAATAATATTGATGATGACAATTCCAATCCCTACACCAATCAATGAAACACAAACTAAATAAAACATTGGTGTACTAGCCATATTTGTAAATGGTGACATATTTAACTTCCCAGTTGAATCCATTCCTATCATTTCAAAGGATGGAACTTGATTCATTTGGATAAAGATATAGGCTGAAATACATCCTACAACAGCACCGATTCCTAACATAATGAATGATAGAACGGTCGTAAAGACAGTAACGATTCTTATTTTGTTAATCTTATCCATCATATCCTCCTGACATGCATGAGCATTTTAAAAGATGAAACTTTTCATATGAAATTTCATCTTTATTTTATCACTTATTGTTGTGCTTTTTTCAAGTTTGCAACTGAAGTTGGACATGTTTCAGGTGTGCAAGCACCATTTAGGTCCTAAATCAGCTGAACGATCAATAAATCCTTCTGTATGTAACATATGATGAGCCTTTTCACTAAGTGGAGCATCATAGAACTCGTTATATAATACTTGGATTTCAGGGTTATCCTGTGGAGCCTTGATTGGCTTGAGGTTATCTCTTTCATACAAGGACGCAATACGAGATTCCTTAGCAGCCTTCACTTGAGGAAGCTTATGACGTGGCATTCCTCCCCCACCAATACATCCACCAGGGCATGCCATTACTTCGATAAAGTCGTAATGTGTTCCTGTTTCCTTCATATGTTCATAGAACTTACGGAAGTTACCTGTACCGTGAATTGCGGCAACGTGTAATACCTTATCGCCGATTTGAACATCTGCTTCACGGCTATTTTCAAAACCACGAATTGCATCAAAGCGAATTAAGTTAGCAGGTACATTATCCTTAGTAACAAACTTATACGCAGAACGCATCGCGGATTCCATTACACCACCAGTATTGGCGAAGATAATTCCACCACCGGAAGCTTCACCCATAAATGGATCAAACTTACCATCTTCAAGATTAGCGAAATCTAATTCTGCTTCACGAATCCAACGTGCAAGTTCACGTACTGTAATACAGTAGTCTGAATCACGCATAGCTTCTTCATTCCAATAGTCAGCAGATGAATTCATTTCTGGGCGACGAATTTCTGCCTTCTTAGCTGTACATGGTGTTACACATACAGAAACAATCTTATTAGGGTCAATGTTGTTCTTCTTTGCAAAGTAAGTCTTCTCCGTTGCGGCTTGCATAGCGATTGGACTCTTCGCAGTTGAAAGATGTGGAATTAATTCTGGGTAGAATGTTTCCGCAAACTTAACCCAAGCTGGGCAGCAGCTTGTATATTGAGGTAATTGTCCATTACCATTGATTACTCTTTCAATTAACTCAGAAGCTTCTTCCATAATTGTCATATCAGCTCCAAAGTTTGTATCAAGTACGTAGTCTCCACCAAGCTTACGTAAAGCTGTGATCATCTTACCTTGTACGAAAGTTCCGGCAGGCATACCGAATTCTTCACCAAGGCCAACACGTACTGCAGGTGCTGTCTGGAATACAACAATCTTTTCAGGATCTTCAATTGCAGCTCTAACACCATCTAATTCTGAACGTTCATTTAAACTATCAAATGGGCATGATACTACACACTGACCACAGTTTGTACAGATTGGGACATCTCCGTTTGTAGTCAAGTCATAGTAGTCGAATACACCGGCATCGATGGAACAAGCACGTCTGCACAATGTACAATTCTTACATTTTGATAAATCTTGGACAATAGAAATATTGTCGTCAGCAATAGGCACTCTCTTATCTAAAAACTGATACTTACTCATGATTCTTTTCTCCTCTATCCACTAATTTGAATTTACCATTATTTAGTAAGAAAAACAATTCTAAGCACAGTAATTCATCCCATGCTATACAGCTTTTGTAGTTTAACATTTTAATAAATTCAGTCTATAATGAACTTAAAATTAGGAGTTCATTATGAAGACAATTTACTACTATTATGTTCGTCATGGAGAGACTATATTTAATTTGGAAAACCGCATGCAAGGTATAACAGACTCTCCATTAACTTCCAAAGGAATAGAACAGATTTTGCAAACAACGGAAGTGTTAAAAAACCAGTTTTTTAATTCTGCATATACATCCCCTTTGCCAAGAACAATTCAAACCGCAAAACTAATCCTAGAGCCTCATCACATGCATGCAACTATATTTGAACCGTTACGCGAATTTAGTTATGGATCATGGGATGGAAATATTAAAAATGAAAGTGACCCAGAATATCAATATCGTTTTTCAAATGATCTTTTTGATGATTTAGGTGGTGAAAATCCAACAATGATTCAACAGCGTATTCAAAATGCTTTTCGTGAGTTACGCAAACTGAGTCACGATCAAGATAGAGTTCTTCTTGTTTCTCATGGAGCATACTTTAGACATCTATTATTTAGTCTTATGAAAGAGAATATTCCTGATGAGCTTCTTCATCGTGAATGCTTAATTGGAAATGGTGGAATTGCTGTTTTTAAGGATGAAGATGGAAACTTCTCACTAGTCGAGGGTCCACTAAGCCAAGCGGAGTATATGAATCGACATGCTAACGATTAATTCAAAAATACTTGCATGCATTCTATCACTTTCTCTATTGTCCGGTTGCACGCATTTTACAAAACATGACGCAAATCCGATTCCACCAGCAAATAGACTCATTGTCTTTACAAGTCATAAGCCCGAAGTATACGCACCAATTATCAAGGAATTTGAATTACGAACAGGTATCAGTGTTGAAGTACAAGCTGGTGGCACTACAGAAATGCTCGAAAAAATAAAAAATGGAGAAGATGCAGATGTCATGTTTGGTGGTGATGTTCAAAACTATACATACTATCAGGACTATATCGAACCTTATGTGGCTAGTGAAAGCTCATCTCTTGATTTTCGATATTTAGAACAACATGATAACTACACCCTCTTCTCCCAACTACCGCTTGTCTTTATCTACAATAATAAGTTAGTTAATAGCCAACGAGCTCCACAAAAATGGTCTGATTTTTGTGATGAATCTTGGAAAGGGAAAATATCATTTGCTGATCCACACACTTCAGGTACGAGCATCTCTATCTTAAATGCGTTCATGACATTGAATGACCCTACATACATTGATAAATTTTATCAACAGTTAGATGGTCATGTTGCCAGCGGAAGTGGAGAAGTCATCCGTGAAGTAAGTACAGGAACACGATTGATTGGAATTACCTTAGAAGAAACCGCAAAAAAGGCAATGTTAACAGATTCAAACATTTACAATGGTTTATCCTGATTACCTCTTCGTTATATCCGATGGTAGTTTTCTTGTGAAAAATGCAAAGAATAAAGATAACGCACAGAAATTTATTGATTTTACAATCAGTAAAGATGCACAACAATTCCTATCATCCACAATGTACCGACGTAGCGTAAGACAAGATATTAATCAACTCACAGCACTAACTGATCTCGCAGATTACCAAAATCTTGTACCATGGTCAAAATTTAGGCAGGAGGAAATACTACAATTATGGGACATTTCTACGAAAATAAACAAATAGAGAAAAGTCAGTCTGTTCGTATTCGCCTACTCAATCACTTTCATTGCGATTTCAGTTGTACCAATTGTACTATGTGGCTTTTGTTTGATTTTCTTGTTTCAAGCTATGACATTCAACACATATGAAACTACTGTAAAAAAGGAGACAAAAGAAATTAGTACAAGCTTTCAATCATTTTTAGATGGAATTGATAAAACTCTTTCTACATTATCATCACACCAAGAATTTCTAAGTTCATCAGATAGTGAATCCATATATAATACGCTTTATCAGTTAACCAACCCCTATCGAAATTACGCAACATTCTCAATTTACGATCAGAACGGTAGTTGTATGTATGCAACATGCGAGCTTGCAAGTCGACCTACTTACTGGGGAATCTTACATGCATTAGACAATCCATCTAAAGACATCATTAAGCAAGTAGATAGCGAAGACAATCAAATCGTTTTAAATATCGCAACAAAAATAAAACATAATAATAGAACAATTGGTTATATTGTCGCTTCTATCGACAATCAAGATTTCACATATCTATTTAGTAATCAACTCTCTAACGATGAAGGATTTGGAATTATCAGTAAAGAGAATGAACCAGTTTATATAAACACAAACTTAGGGACGTCTGGAATTCTTAATAAGTTACATCATGCATGGATATCGGGTTCAAAGTATGATGATTACTTTAATGATTATTACATCACAATTCAAAATATAGGTAATACAGGTTTTAAACAAATTATGATTCACCCTAAAGTACTTAGTACATCTACGATGCATCGGATGTATCTGATGGTCGGCTTACTCGCTGCTCTTAGTTTTATCGTATGTATTATTGTTGCACAAAAGACTACGACCTCTTTTACACAGCCAATCAACCAGATGAATCAAGCAATGAAGCAAGTACAAGAAGGAAAGCTAGATACATCAATTCCTGTAGTACGCAATGATGAATTCGGAGTATTATCTCAAAATTTCAATATTATGACAGAAGAGCTTTCTAACTTCTTAGAACAAAAGATAGAAACACAAAGACAATTAGCCGATATCCAAATCGCGATGATGCAAGCACAGCTTAACCCCCACTTTCTATATAACACATTAGATACAATCAAGTGGATGGCAAAAGGTGCTAAAGTTGAACCAATTTCTCAGCTTTCACAAAAACTTGCACGCATATTAAGAACTTCTATCGTAAAAGAACAGTTCATAACAATCGAAGAAGAGTTTCAGATTTGTTCCGATTATGGAGAAATTCAAAATATTCGCTTCCAAGGAAAATATCAATTCCTATTCGATTGTCCAAAGGAGCTATTATCCTATAAGATTCCTAAGCTGATTATTCAACCCTTAGTAGAGAATGCAATTATTCATGGTTTACGTATGAAAGAGACTGGCGTCATCCAAGTATATGCATGCAAACAAAATGACGCAATCATCTTATCTGTAAAAGATAATGGTATCGGTATTAATGACGAAATGATGCATCTAATTAACACGCATCAATGGAATCAAATTGATGGTCATATCGGTATGTATAATGTTGATTCTATATTACGTTTACACTTTGGTGTAAATTCAGGTCTTCACGCACAGCGTCTTAGAAGAAGGTGGAACTTTAATACAGATAACACTGCCATATAAGGAGGAGCCATGTACAAAGTAATGATTGTTGATGATGAACTATTTGCTAGAGAAGGAATGGTTCATGATATCAATTGGAATTCACTTGATTTTACAGTTTGCGCAGTTGCCAAAGATGGTCTTCAAGCACTCGAAAAATATCAAGAAACATTACCTGACTTAATCATCTCAGACATTAACATGCCACTTTGCAATGGTATAGAAATGTTACAGCGATTACGTGATCAAGGTAGTGATGTTCAAATCATCTTTCTAACAGCATATAGTGAGTTTCGATTATGCGCGTGATGCATTACGATTATATGCTGCAGACTACATCTTAAAACCATTTGAAGATGGCACCATTGAAACAAGCGTACAAAAGATTATCCCTAAACTTACTAAGGCAAAAACTCCACAAGCAATTAACGACACAAATCGTTATGTTAAAAAAGCAATTGAATACATCGAACAAAATTATGCAAACCCTAATTTATCCATCTATGATATAGCAACTTATTTAGAAATCAGCGAAGGACATATCTCACGATTATTCCATAAGGAAACAAACTATACCCTTGCTGGATATATTACAAGTATACGATTAGAGAATGCTAAGAAACTACTTTGTAAGAATAACTATAGAATCAGCGAAGCTGCTGAACAAACTGGTTATACATCTGTCGCTTACTTCTCTTCCCTTTTCAAAAAGCGTTATGGACTAACACCTAGCGAATATCAAAATCAAAATCTCTAATATCAGAAATTTAAAAAAAATATCATTTTTCTAGAATTTAAAGCGCTTACATTCTCTCTTATAATATGAATAGATTTATTTATCAGGAGGGAAAATAATGAGTAAGCGTTTTTTATCATCAGTACTCTCTGTAGTACTGGCCGCATCATTGGTTGGATGCGGAGGAAAAGGAACTAACACCTCTTCCACAAACGATACAGCCAATCAGTCTGAAATAGACAAAATTATCGCAGAAGCACAGACAATGTCACTCGAAGAGCTTGGAAAGAAAGCAATCGAAGAATCAAACGGCAAGACATTCTTCGGCTTAGGTAACTCTAGCCGCGGTAAGTCCGCACTGCCATTATTCATCGAATACTTACAGACAATCGATCCTAGTTACAAATTAGATTTCGAATGGCAACAGCCAAAGAACAATAAGATTTTCGAGCAGTTACAAGCTGACTCCTTAAAGGATCAAGGAACATTCGCAATGACTTTGATTCAGGATGGTAACCAGATTGAATCAAAGATGAATCAAACCGGTATCCTAAAAACATTCATTCCAAAGGAATGGGCAGATGCAAATGGCATAAAAGCTAGTGACTACAAAGGCTTCCTACCATTACAAACACTAAATAAAGTATTTATGTACAATTCAACAGGCTCCAAGAAATTTACAAACTGCTGGGATTTCGTACGTAAGGATACACATCCACTATTCATGGATATCGACTCAGAAATCGTCGGCAAGAATTTCTTGTATATGTTGACAGAAGATAAGTATGCAAGTGAATTAAAGGATGCTTTCGATAAGCTACCAGCTGACGCAAAAGCGGAATTCCAACCAACAATTGATGAAGTTGCGAAAGATGCTGAAAGCTTTAACTTAGGTGAAAATGGTAAATATGCTTTAGCTTGGATCAAGCTCTGGGTAAATGGATACAATGCACAAACAGATGATGGACCAATTTGTACAACACTAACATCCGCATCTGCAACTGATCAATGTGGATTATTGGTATATTCTAAAGTTACGTTCAATCGAAGAATCTTCAGAAACATCTGTAAATAACATTAAGGTTGCTGCATATGAAGATGGATATCAAGGAATTGGTGGATTTGGATATTGCCATTACCTATTCTTAACAAAGAATAGCCCACTTCCCATGGACAGCTGCTGCATTTATCGCATACATGACATGTACAGAAAAAGGCTTCAGTGCTTGGGGCAAAGATATGGGTGGTTACTCCTCAAATCCAGATGTTATGACAGCAACAGAAAAGACATTCAATCATGCACAAGGTGGATATGTTGATGGTGTAGATACGTTCCCATCTAAGGATGACCGTGGATATGATTGGTGGACAACAAAAGGCCATCTCGTATTAGAAGATCCTGAATACTGTGCTTCAGTAGCATTCACTGTTGGTTCTTGGATTGAAACACTAGATAAATTTAACGGTAATACTTCTAAATAAACACACAGTTATCATGAGGCACCCTACGTGGTAGTTGGGTGCCTTCCATTTTTTTGAAAGGAGACACATCTTGGATACAACAATTTCGAAAAAACGCAATGCGATTTTCTTTAATAAGATTAAAACCTATTTCACACAACCATTTAATGTGATTCTACTCATATTCGGTATCTTATGTACGATTGCAACAATCTCACCTATTGTGGCAATCATCCGTGATACATTTGAGATTCACCCAGGTACAATTGACCAACATTTAACTGGGCAAACATCAGGATTAACCCTCATCAATTACATTGATTTATTCACAAGTAATTTAGCGAAGACAAATCTTTGGACACCGATGGGTAATACTTTAGCACTTGCCGTCCTTACATGCATGATTTCAATCCTATTCGGTGGTGTATTTGCTTTCCTGGTGACAAGAACAAATATGAAGTGCAGAAAGTACCTCAGTTCTATATTTATCTTCCCATATATTATGCCGCAATGGACATTAGCGGTTGTATGGCAACATTTATTTAATTCCAATGCGATTACTGGTACATCCAACGGATTGCTTGCCTCACTATTTGGCATCAACATGCCACTATGGTGGTGTGTAGGATTATTCCCATGTGCCATGGTATTAGGATTACACTATGCACCATTTGCATATATCTTGATTGGTGGTATCTTCAAGAACATGGATGCAAACCTAGAAGAAGCCGCAACAATCCTAAACACACCTCGTCATAAAATATTGACACGTATTACAATTCCAATGATTAAACCAGCTATCCTTTCGACAATCTTACTCGTATTTGGTAGCGCAATGGGATCCTATCCAGTTCCACATTATTTAAATTTAACTACCCTTTCTACCAAGTATATTTCACTCAACAGTAAATATACTGGTGAAGCATCTATCTTGGCTGTTCTAATGATGATCTTTGGTATGGCAATTCTCGCACTCAACCAAGCATCACTAAAAAGTAGAAAGAACTATACAACTGTGACTGGTAAATCTGGACAAATATCAAAGATTAATTTAGGTAAGATTGGTAAACATCTAGTGGCATTTATCTTTATTATCATTACGTTCTTTACAAGTATCTTCCCAATTATCTCATTTGCTTTTGAAACATTCCTACCAAATCCTGGTGATTACTCATTCCTATATACAGGTAACTTCGCTAATCTAACAACAAAATGGTGGATTACAAATGAAAACATCACTGAAAATGGTATGTATGGACAACGCGGTATTTTATTCAACAGCACAATTTGGGATGCCTATAAAGGTACAATCCTTGTCTCAATTGCCTGCGCACTCATTGCAGGTATCATCGGTACTTTAATTGGTTATGCTGTTTCAAAGAAACGCCGCTCGAAATGGGCTAATTACGTAAATAGTATGGCATTCCTTCCATACCTAATGCCGAGTATCGCAGTTAGCGCAGCCTTCTTCATTCTATTCTCAAATAAACATATCAATTTATTTAATACGTATACGTTACTTGTTATTGTCGGTGTGATTAAATACATTCCATTTGCAAGTCGTAACGCATTAAACTCTATGTTGCAATTATCTGGAGAAATCGAAGAAGCCGCAATCATCCAAGATATTCCTTGGATCAAACGAATGACACGCATTATCATCCCAATTCAAAAATCTTCGATCATCAGTGGATTCATGTTACCATTCATGACTTGCTTACGTGAGTTATCACTATTCTTATTACTATGTACGCAAGGATTTATCTTATCAACTACATTAGATTACTTTGATGAAATGGGACTATATGCTTTCTCAAGTGCAATCAACCTGATCTTAATTGTAACAATCATGCTTTCAAACTTGATTGTAACAAATTAACTGGTGCAAGCCTTGATGAAGGAATTGGTAATTAGGAGGAAAAAATATGCCTGAAATCAAACTAACAAATATCACAAAACGTTGGGGTAAATTCTATGCTGTAGATAACCTCAACTTACATATCGAAAACAATTCATTTATTACAATCTTAGGACCATCCGGTTGTGGTAAAACAACAACACTACGTATGATTGCTGGTTTAGAAACACCTACAAGCGGACAAATTAAAATTGGTGACCAAATTGTATATGACTCCGATCAAGGAATCAATATTCCACCAAACAAGCGTAAAGTTGGTTTCTTATTCCAAAACTATGCGCTATGGCCAAATATGACGGTTTATGACAACATCTCCTTTGGATTAAAAAAATATCAAAGAAGAGCTTCCAGTAATGGATATTGAATTAAAAACAACTAGTGATGTAATTCGCTCATTACAAAATACAAATAAACTCACACAAATCTTTGAAGAATGTAAAGAGAAGACAGGCAAAATTGACAAGAAACGTCTTCTTCTAAAACTGATCAATACCTATACAATTTCCAAATATACAGCTGAAAAGATCTTCAAGTTCAACTTACATTCATCAAACGCTATCGAACAAGATACTAAAAAGTATATTCAGCAATTTGAAGAGAAGAAGAATAAACTAATTGCTGCACATCAAGCTAAGAATGAAACTGTAAATGAGAAATTTGAAGTTCTAGAAAATGGTAAAGTGAAAACAACTATTCGTCGATTAAGCAATGAAGAAATTGATTTATCTGTAAATCGTGTTGCACGAATCGTTAAGATTGGTATGTTCATGGATCGTTATCCTGCTGAACTTTCTGGTGGACAACAACAGCGTGTTGCGATTGCTCGTACTCTTGCGCCTGAACCACAAGTTCTATTTATGGATGAACCATTATCGAACCTTGATGCAAAGTTACGTTTAGAAATGCGTTATGAACTACAGAGATTACATGTAGAAACAGGCTCAACATTTGTATACGTTACACACGACCAAATGGAAGCAATGACACTTTCAACAAAGATCTGCTTAATGAATAATGGTTTACTACAGCAGTATGATTATCCATTATCACTCTACAACAAGCCAAACAACCTATTCTGTGCTGACTTCGTTGGTAATCCATCTATCAACTTCTTAGAGGCAAAAGGAAAACAGAACCAAGATGGAACATTTACTTTCACAGTATTAGACAATAAGACAGCAGTCTTTACACCAGAACACAATTTCAACTTGCAGGAATGGTTTGAACACCGTGATGCAGAAAAACATTCTAATGATCTTGACGAAAAATCTAGCACTAAGGTTGAAAAAGAGAATAAAGATGAAGTATTCAAATATCATATCCAAAAAGTTAATGAGGACTATATCAGCGATGATGATGTAATCATTACAAATGAGGACTTCATCTTAGGTATCCGTCCTGAAAAGATTACAGTCGATGTAAATGGTAAGTTAGATGCAGCAGTTGATGGTTCTATGCCTACTGGTATGGAGTCAACATTAAAGCTTAACATCAATAACTATCTTCTTACATCTGTCATCTTTGGTAATCAATCATTCGTCATTGGTGACCAGGTTCATATCACAGTTCTACCATATGACATTCTTCTATATGATAGAAAATCAGGAAAACTCATTGCTTCTGGTTCCGTAACAATTCAATAAACTTAATCGAAGGTCAGAAAATGGCCTTCTTTTCTTTTAAAAAAGTACTGAACTTCTTACATTCAGTACTTAAAACTTATCTTCTGTTTTTCAACATCAACCCTTGCCATAACACCAAATGGAACAATCGCACGCGGTGTCGCATGACCTACATTTAGATTCCACACAATTAGTAAATTTGGGTTATTTACAACACCTACCAGAATTTCCTGATATTCCTTTGTATACATTTCATCCATTGGCTTTCCAACAAGAATACCATTGATGACGTCAAAGATACCTGTATTCTTTAAAGCCTCTATCATGTGTCGATACTTTTCAGGAGTTGGCTGTTCTTCGCTAGATTCCAATAATAATATCTTTCCCTTCCAATCATCTAAATCAGGAAAGAGATCATATTTTCTACATAGTTCAACAGAATCACTATGTCTTGTTGTATCAAAAATATCATATAAACTATCGATACATCCACCTAATATCTTTCCTTGGAATACTCCACTACCTTGTAATAATTCAAATCCTTGATTTGCATGCATGATGCGTTTTGTACCGACAGCTTCTGCACTATAATCACTACGTTCTTGGTACCATACATCACTTGGTGTTATTTCATGGATTGTTCCAGTTTCTAATAATTCCAAGAAATACTTCTCAGTGTATGGTAACATCTCTTCATCTAATTCACATACATCCGGAAGAAATGCTTGTCCATAAAATGTATTGAGACCTACTTTATGTAGCATTAAGTGATTAAAGGTTGTATCAGAAAATCCAAGGAATATCTTTTCTTTTACAGCATTTTTTAACTCATCATGCTCAAAAAGATATGGTAATAAGCGATACGTATCATCTCCACCAATTGCACAAAGTATCATATCAATTGAATCATCTTGGAATGCATGCAGTAGGTCTTTCGCCCTATCCTCTGGATGTTCAGAGATATATTTCAATCCTTTGCATGCATGTTCCATAAATTCCACTTGAACACCTAGTTTCTCTAGACGTTGTAATCCTAGTTTTACTTCATGTTGTACAAAATCTTCCCCTAGAATTCCACTAGATAAACTGACAATTCCTATTTTTTTAACCTTTACCATTCATATCACCTCACAGCAGTTTAATGCATTATAACATAAATAAAAACACAGTAAACGATTTACTGTGTTTTAGAGTTTTAATTATTCACCTTTTTCAAGAGCTAATGTTCTTGTTGTTAGATCACAAACCTCAGCTGGTCCATAGTACTGAATCGCACCTGGGTATGTGTAGCATGTTTCCCTAGCCCACTGTTCTCTGTGTGCTTCGAAGAACTTGAATGGCTTTACCATCAAGTTCAACAAGAGCCTTTCTGATAACTGGCTTATCTTCACCATGTCTTCTTTCGATGTTCATCATCTTTGTGATTGGCATACCACCAGCTACCCATTCATCAGCTGACTTAGATAGGTTAGAAACCTTTGACAAGTATCCATTGTATCCATATTGGATTAACATGAATGCATTGTAACCTAATGAATAGCAGTAATCTGCATCAAAGTTAGATGGGAATGCACATCTTCCTTCATAACCGAAGAAGTGGTGTAATGCATTGAACTTACCCTTGTAAGTACCTGCAGCCTTTCTTTCTTCTAACTTAGCTTTCACGATAGCAGAGAATAACTTCTCAGATTCAATGAGAGATACCTGTACGTTTCCGTGTGGGTCTCTTTCTAAGAATAACTGCTGTTGGATTCCTTCTGGAAGGATTGCGAATACTGACATTGCTTCCTTCGATAATCCATTTTCGATAAATGCATACTTTTCTTTCCAGTTTGGTAAAGCATTGAAAGTTTCTGCCTTACTACCAGCAAGTAATTCATTGATTTCAGCGATTAATGCAGAGAACTCTGGAACGAATTCAACTACACCTTCAGGGATAATTGCAACACCGAAGTTCATACCCTTAGCAGCTCTAGCTTCTACAGAATCAGCGATATAGTCTGCAATCTGTGATAAGGACATCTTCTTTTCAGCAACTTCTTCAGAAATTAAGCAAACGTTTGGTTGTGTCTGCAATGCACACTCTAGTGCAACGTGAGAAGCGGAACGTCCCATTACCTTAACGAAATGCCAGTACTTCTTAGCAGAGTTAGCATCTCTTTCGATGTTACCGATAACTTCACTATATGTCTTAGTAGCTGTATCGAAACCGAATGAACATTCAATATCTTCATTCTTTAAGTCACCATCGATTGTCTTAGGGCAACCAATTACCTGTACACCAGCATCATGTGCTGCGAAGTACTCAGCTAAAACAGCAGCGTTTGTATTGGAGTCATCACCACCGATAATAACAATCGCTGTGATACCATGCTTCTTACAAACTTCAGCCGCAACTGCAAACTGCTCTTCTGTTTCAAGTTTTGTTCTACCAGAACCGATGATATCGAATCCACCAGTGTTTCTGATACTGATCGATATAAGCATCATCGAAAAATTAAATAATCATCTTCAAGTAATCCACTTGGACCCTTCTTAAATCCATATAATACATTTTCTGGATTTAGTTGCCTTTTAAAGCATCATATAGACCGCACACTACGTTGTGTCCACCAGGTGCCTGTCCACCAGAAAGGATAACACCTACAACCTGTTTCTTAGCTACGGATGTATTCTGTCCCTTTTGGAATGTGATTTCCTTCTTACCATAAGTATTTGGGAATAAAGCCTTGATCTTTTCCTGATCAGCAACGCTTGTTGTCTCTTCCCCTTCCAAAACTGAAATCTCAGAGATACCGTTTCTTAGCATCTTTGGAAGCTTTGGTGCATACTGATATCTAGCTTTTTGTAGTGGTGATAAATCTGTCATATTTTTACTCCTTTTCGATTTAAACCTCATTACTAGAATACCACAACTTTTTTGAAATAAACATACAGAAGATTTGCTTGTTTTCTTGGGATTCGAGCATGATTTTAAAAATTGAATACTGATATAAAAACATCGCTATTACGCGATGTCTTAAAGATTTATATTTGCTTTTGAATATACCTTACAACTTTTGTTAGTTTACTCTTCTTCCACTTTCCATCTTCAGCCGTTTTGGCAAGTGGATAGATAATTTGAAAGTCTAATGCTTCTCCTTCTACACGTCCACTACGTTTAGGATTCAAGAAGTTTTCTTCCCATTTCTGTTCACTTGCATTTTGATATTCTTTTGGATTCAAGTAAACCAACTGTCGTTTATACGCAGAAACCATCATCTTAGCCGCAAGTGCTTCTAAGTTTCTATACTCTTCTTCTTGTACATCCACAAAGATATCAGGCAATTTTGCAGTACGCACATGTTCTAACTCGCGATTGATGCGAATACCGCAAGCATCCCAAGTAAACTTCTTTTTCAGTAAAGTTGATTTTAACTAAGATACCATGCTCTGTATTGTATTGTGCACGTTGATAATCTGTATCAAAGATAAAATTTCCAAGGGAATAGAAAATTACTTTTTCCCCTACAGTCTCATAATTCATTGGTACATGCGGGATGATGCGCTACCACAATATCCGCACCCATCTCTAAGAATTTATGATAACGATCTCTTGTATAAGAAGAAGGTAATGATGTAAACTCCTCACCACCATGACAAACAATCACACACCAACGGCAAGTCTTTTTGATTTCATCAATGTTTTTCTGAATGCGTTCCATATCATTCCAAAGAAGACATCCAGCACGATTCGTATCAGCCGGTTTGCAGCCTCGACGATATCCAACACTGAATAAACCAATTCCACCAGCTTCATCAAATAACAATGGTCTAGCAGCTTCCTCAATATTCATACCTGCCCCAACTGTTTGAACGTGATTCTCTTTAGCAAGTTTTAAAGTTTGTGCTACACCTTCTTCACCAGCATCTAAGATATGATTGTTACATAAACTCCAAACATCTGCATGCATGTTATTTAATACTTTGATAGCCTTAGGATTCATTGCGTGAATGAGTTGTTTTACACCAGATGTATCATCTTGTGGAGGCAAATCAATCAGTGCTCCTTCCACATTTGCCACAACATGGTCACCGCTATGCAAAAAGCGCAAAACACCATCTGTAATCAGATGTCTATCTTCCCATTTTTTATCCATGTATTTATCAAAGCCAATATCACCTGTAAATACAAATGAACTCTTCTTTTTCATCTCATCACCACGTTACTTATCTTTGACATCATAGTATAAGTTTAGTTCTCTTTCAATTCTAATCCTTTATTAGCAGATTATTCATCTCAAATTGTAATTGTCGCAAAGATACTGTTCTGTCCTTTGATTACCTCAAAGCCAGCTTCTTCGTAGATTTTAATTTCTTCCTTTGCGTTTACATCCACCAAGGTCATCATTGTATTTGTTCCATTCATTTGAATAGCTTTTGATAAGAGTGCTTGTTCATATCCTAAGTTTTGATACTCAGGCAAATACAATTAAACTATACGGCTCATTTTGTTTGTATGTATATGTAACATCTAAATATCCAATTAATTGTTCGTGATTGATTGCCAAGAATACTCTAAAACGATCAAGTGCAGATAATACCTTCTCTGCTGTCCAGTAAGTTTCCTTAACGTGCATATCAATATATGCCTGTTTCCACTGTTCAGTATAGAGTTGTATATCTAACGGATATTGTTTATGCGATGGAAATCTAGCAATCATACGTTGCTGTTCACTTTCAAATTTTGCATCTTTTGGAAATAAGTATATTCTTAAGCAAGATATTCTTAGGATTTATAACAAAGTCACAACGATATCCTTTATAATTTTTCTCCAAATATTTGAAACAGTTCATTGTATGCATGTTTCAGACTTTTGATAAACCAATTATCATTTCAATATATTTTTCAGTTGGTAAAATCAGTAATACGAATATCCCATCCGTATTACCACCATCAATATTTGCATATACATGTTGGTCTCTTCTCTCAAATGCACTATATAGATTGTTATTATCATACAGATAATGCGGATCTACATAGTTTTCATCACTACATATTTCATTGATGAATGCTTCATAACTATCCAAAGAAGTAATTTCTTCCAACATTTTTTTGGTACCTTTCTTTTATAGATCTCTATTTTCTAATGAATTCATGATCAACATTTTCGTTTGTATCATCCGAAATATATCTTTCAACACGCATGTGTAAATCATATTTATCACGCAACTTCGCAATCTCTAACATCATTGGCGATGCGTGATGAAAATCAATTGATTCCTGATCCTTCCAAGAATCAATTAACAATACTATTTCATCATCATTTGCAGGATAGAAATATTCATAGCGTAAGTTTCCATTTTCTTCACGAATCTTCTTTGTTAATCCACTAGATTCCATCTCATTAGCAAATTTTCTTGCATTTCCATTGATACCTGTATAGTAAATATTGATTGTAATACTCATTATGTATCCTCTCTTGAATTCATTACATTATTATACCTAAACTTCTAATATTATAAAAAGCATTTCAGAACTGAAATACTTTTTATAATATCTACTAATTTAAACGTAAGTGAATTACCATAGTTCGTTTTAATCTATCCGAAAAACATCACTATCTTGGATATCAGTTTTTAATCCACTGCATTGTTTCAAAGCATCCGCAAAGAATCCACTCACACTTACTAGCTTCGTGTTTGTATCTTTTGCGAATTCATATGGATTATCTATCGCAAAATACATCTCTGCATTCACATTTCCAGTTCTTCGAACAAATATATTTGCACGCTTTAATCCAATACTATCTGTCGCATCAAATACCATTTCACATTTTGGAATTCTTTTTTGTATTTGATGAATAAAATGAATAATTTTATCTTTTGTAAAATATTGAAATACACCTGCTAAAACAATCAATGTATGTTTAGAGGTATCTAAGTATTCAGCCCACTCCATCGAGAACATATCACAACCGATGAGCATCTCATTTTTACCATGACCAAGAAGTTTTTCTCTCACTGCAATTACATGCTCTAAATCGATTTCATAGAAGTTAGAAATATTATTTCTGATGCGGAAATATGCTGTTTCTAAACCTGCACCTAAAAACACAACATTGCATGCATGGTTGTTTTCTAAAAATGAAATAATCTTTTTATCAATCATCTGCTGTCTACAAACACTAGCCATATTGAAATACTCAAATGTATTCTGTGCAATTTTCTTTAGAGAGATATGATTCTCAAGTAATAACGCTTTTTCATCATAAAAATAATCAGGAAATCTCTTAGATGCATATATTCTCGCATATAAAGGAATGTACAATGTATCTTCTACTCCTTGTAAGGAACTTGTATCATTCATAACTCTTTCCCTTTCCATGGAATACAACGGTTTACGCGTTGTCGATATTGGACATACTCTTTTCCATATAAATTTTCTAACCATTTTTCTTCCGTTAACTTCATTAATACAGTCATAAACCCCCAGTAGATGATTGGTAATACTAACAACACTAGATTTCCGTAAATCAATAAAACCCCTGTGCACACAAACATGAACGCACTATACACTGGATTTCTTACGTATGCATAGACACCAGTAGTTACCAATTCATTCTTTATGATATGTGCATCAAGTCTATCGATTATAACAGCCTTTCAACCATAGAGTGATTCCAATAATAAAACATAAAATACCGATTAGGATAAATATCCATTGAAAATTAGCAAATGTAATGACAGGAATCATTCCTGTAGCAGAAAGAGTAATACTGATGATAGTCATCAAAATAATAGTGACGACATACAACGGCCCAACACCCAAAATTGGCAGATGACCCTTTTCCATATTTTCCATCCTCCAATAATTAAAAATTCTAGTTAGTTATATCTAACTAGAATTTTAGCACTTCTCGTCAGTACGTTTCAATATTAATTAAAGGTATAGATATTATTTTTTCCTTGAAAGATCTTTATCCAAGGAATTCCAAACTTTATCTAATAGAGAATGGAACTGTTTGCTTTCTTCTTCACTCAAGCTAGATAGCAAGATAGATTCTGTTGATATCATTCCTTTTCTAGCATTGGTGATTGCCGCATGTCCTTCTTCTGTAAGAGTAATCACCTTTTCACGTTTATCCTTAGAATCAATGCGTTTTAATAAACCCTTTTTCTCCATACGCTTTACAAGTCCACTTGCCGTAGGCTGTGCAACATGCAGTGCATTTTGGATATCTTGCACGGTTTGATATCCATCTTTACTATGGCGGAAAGATTCAATAACCATCAGTTGAGATAATGTTAAACCTCCTTTGCCAATAATAATTCTGTCCGCTTTTCTAACACATCACTTATCCAGTGAATATACTCACCACAATCTATTTTTCTTGTCATGAGAAAATTTTATAGCACGCTATGTATATCGTCAATAGCTATAAAATGCGTAAATAAAAAGAAGCTTTGAAACTTCTTTTTATTATCTATTTTTACAAATCTACGACTTTTTATATTTTTTATGAATATTTGATATACGTTAGTATTAACGAAATAGTCCAACTGGTACTATCAAAACAGAATTATATTACCACCCATTTTCATATCATTTAAACCTACAATTGTACCCTAGCCAAAGAGAACAAAAACACAATCCACATTATTCCATTTGCTCGAGTTATATGACAGCATCTGTAATATCCTCTTCATGAACTGTATCACCTGCCCAAAAACCACTAGGTTTCTTTCTCTTCCATGCGTATATTCCAATACATGTAAATAGAAAGACTTGAAGGAATCATTATACTCAGCCATATTAGATTATCCATATCTATAACCCTCCTATTAGACTGTATTCCATAATCCAATGAATATATCTAAATATAATATACTCTTTTTCATAATAAAAGGCAGAGATTTTATCTCACCCTTAATCAATATTATTTATTATGAGATTTACCACGCTTTTTGAAAATCTTTATCAATGCGTTCTTTCAATTCTCATTCACATAGTTGCATTTTTCTTAAATACACCAATTGCTTTCATCATAACCTCATAATTTAACTGCAGTACCTTCACTATCACAATTGAAATTAACTGCTCTGCTCTCATCCAATACCCATATGACTTGCGACATCTAACTGCATCAATATTGGCACCCTAAGAACATAAACTCCCAACCATACTTTTCTTTTTGTAATTCTAATTAGTTGTCTTACTCTTTGCCATAATCATATGCTACTTGCAAATTTCTCCATACCATCCGTTGTAATGACAAATAGCGTATGTTCTGGGAACATCTTCTTTACGTGCATACTTATGAATATTCACTATATGATGGCATATGCATTTACCTACTGCATCTAATAAAGTGCTGTAGATCCTCCTGTTACATAATCATTTTCTGTCATTGAGATGATGTCTCTTTACATCTACACGATCATGAATCACTTTACTTTCATTTTGATCAAATAATATCGTTGAAATTAGGGCATCTCCTTCCTACCTTTCTTCTGTTTTTTTCAATCAAGGAGTTAAAACCACCAATTGTATCGTTTTTCAAGTCCATGCATCGAGCACTACGATCCAAAATAAATACTAGTTCTGTTAAATTCTTTTTCATACACTTACCTCCTAAGGTGTTTACCTTTTGTATGGCTTAAGTGTATCTATATATTTAGATATTATGGTCGCCTGCAAAGCGACATTTTTTATCCACCAATCAAACTTTGATCAAACGCAAATAATACCTCATTGATTTCATATACATTATAATTTCCCTGTTTTACAAAGTATTCAATTATCAAATCAAACTTACTAGAATGTGATAATGCAAATCCAGCCTTTGCAAGCATGTCTTGCATTTCCTCTAATGATAATTCTAATGCTAAAGCAAATGCTATAACTGTAGGTTTGGATGGCTTATATAATTTATCCGAACGAATCTTTGAAAAGAGTTTTCTATCGATGTTTGCTTTCTTATAACACTCTGCATCACTCATCCCACTCTCATCAATTTTTCTTAATAACATTTCCGAAAAGCTTTCATCGATATCATTAAGCCAATCCATTATTGATTTCTCTTCAGCAGAACTTAATGGTACTGACCCTTCTCTTAAACATTCATTTTCAAACTCAACGAATCTAGCTTTTTGCAAAAATAAAGAATCAGAATGGTCATCTACATATTGATCATCAATATATGATGCAATATCAGAATATAATTTATCTCCTATTTCATATGTTTTACGATCAAAATTACAAGATATACCATCATCTCATTATCTAAAAGAAACTTTCTAATCTGTTCAACTGCAACTCTTAATGCTTGCGCTTTTGGATATCCATAAATTCCAGAAGAGATTAACGGGAATGCAATGGACTTACAACCATAGTCCTTTGCCAAATGTAATGAAGTTATATAACAGGACTCTAATAATTGTTTTTCATGATGACTTCCATCAATCCATCGTGGTCAACAGCATGGATAACATACGTGCATGGTAATTGATACCCTTTGGTAATCTTTAGCAGCTTCCTGTTTCACAACCCATTTCAGCAACTTACACTCCGCAAAGTAATTCAGGTCCTGCTGCACGATGAATACAACCATCAACACCGCCACCACCCTAAAAGAGATTTGTTTGCAGCATTGACAATTGCGTCAACCTTCATCTTTTGTAATATCATTTCGAACAATTTCAAAGGCATGAAACCTCCCTGTTACTTTTGTGCATATAAACTCTCTATATTCTACTTCACTTCATATTATTGTATAGAAACTTTTACAAATATCATTTATCAGTGTACTCTTTATACGATATTCATTAATTCATAAAAAGAGCCCCTTATTTATGAACTGACTCTTCTTACATCTATTTTTTACTTACTCTTCTTGAAGCATAGGAACCAATCTAAGCAGTATTGATCTTCTGATTGATTTTCCATACGTTCTCTAGCAGTACCACAACTTCCAGCTGTTGGAACAATTACATCATCACCTGGACGCCAGTCTGCAGGTTGCGCAAATGGTCTGACCTGCTTTTCTGAAGTGCGAGAATAATTCTCTTTAATTTCATCAATATCTTCCAGTTGATAGTGGGTATATAAAAATTGTACGAATCTTGCTTTAGGGTATGCGATCGCACGGACTGCTCTGTATTAGAAGCTTTGCTGAATCATGCCATATTTGTTAGCAACTTCCATGCGGATATCTTCAATCAGGAAAGTAACATTCACATGCTTCATATCCTTCCATTCAAGTTCTTGAATTCTACGTAACCATGCGATCTGTGCATAGAGTGAATCAACTGAAAGACCAACCAATTCAGTATTAATTGCCTTGAATTCATCAATCATTGAAGCTAAAATGTCATAAACTCTGTTGTACATACTGGTGTAAAGTCTGCTGGATGGAAAATAGAATTACCCATTTTCCTTTGTAGTCTTCAGGAAGTTAATCTCCCTTGTGTTGTAATAGTCTTAAACGCAGGGCATCTCTCCTATGAGTGGCATTCTTTCTCAATTTCTTCCATATTCAAATTCTCCTTTCATATATTTTTTGAACATGTATCTTTGATTAATGATATTATCTGCTCATAATTTACATAAATCATTGTATTATTTGCCATAAAAATAGGAGAAAATTCTATGGATACGATTATTTTTCAAAATGAGAGTTTACCCCTCCAGGTAGAACTTGAAAACGTAGCTTTGCGTGAAATGCATAGTGAAATACTTCATTTACACGATAATGTTGAAATTATCGTCATAAATAGTGGGACTGTAATATGTTCGGCAGGTGAAGATAACTTTGAACTTCGGGCAGGAGATGTTTGTCTGATTAACCATAAACAAATGCATAGAATCTGTGCAAATGGCGAGGCTAGATGTGCTTATAAAGTATTAAATGTTGGTGTTAGTCTTCTAATGCAAAATCCACTCATCTATCAAAAATATCTCAAACCTATGATAGAGGATAACTCTTTCTCACATATTAGTTTTGATGGAAATAGTGGTGCAGCAGCTAAGATTGCGGAATTAATTACAGATATTGAAGAACTCCAGCATACCTTACCGAGTGGTTATGAGTTACGATTAATCGCTCTACTGCATCTTTTATTCCATGAAATATATCTGACATATGTTAACGAGCCTAAAAAGCCACCAATGGAAAATAACGCATTTATCCAACAAAAAATGATTGAATATATCTACAATCACTTTAACGAAGTAAATTATTTTAGATGATATTCTGTTTCACGCAGGTAAATGTAAGTCGTAGCATGTGCATAAAGATCTTTAAGAAATATGCTCATCTATCTCCAATTAATTTCTTTGAAATAAACATCGCTTAGAAATAGTCTTCATTTACTACGTTCTACCACAAACAGTGTTTCTGAAATAGCACATAGTTGGTTTCTTTGACCAAAGTTATTTCAATCGACTCTTTCTAAGAGAGTATGGATGTACAATCTAGCTTGAAAAAGTGGATGGAAAAAGTCCATCTATCTCTAATCCTAAAAAAATAACCTAGATAAATAATCTAAGTTATTTTTATTATGCTTTTTATATGTTCTAGAATAGACAATCATTTGTATAACAATACATACAAGAATTGATACTGTAATGTATACCAGCATCTGTGTCATATCTAAATAGCCATCAAACAACCATGCTTTAAATGAGAATAGTTCTTTTATGCTTGTCACAAACATTCCCTGTTCAACTCCATTCAATGATGTGTTCATATGCTCTAGTAACCCATTAATCAAGACATTTCTTAACACAATTGTAATCTGACTTGCCGGGAAGATATTACATACAGTTTGTACAGCTTCAGAGAACTGTGAGATAGGAATATATGCACCAATGATAAATCCAGAAGCTGCAGATAACATTCCAAAGAAGGCTCCGCTAGCACTAACAGATTTGAAGAATAAAACTACTATCATAAAGATTGAAGTTGCAGAGATAGATCCAAGTGCTACAACACAAAATGCCTTTAAAATCTCACCAATCCCAAGATAGATATCTCCTTGCATACCAATCACTCCAAGCCCAATCGCAAGTATCATACTTGTCAGAATCACTGAAGATAATGCCGCAGAGATAAAGTATGAGAAGATAATCTGTCCTCTTTTCAGTGGTGTTGCGAGAATATCATAATCCACTTTATTTTCTCGATCTTTCACAAGAGTAATTAAACAGTTATATGGAACTGTAATCATAGCAGAACCTAGAATACCCGTTAAAAGGATTAGATTTGCAAACATGTCTTTATCATTCTTATCAATAAGTGAAGATAAACTAGGGAATTGATTTATTGCACTATCCATCGCATTTACAAATGTATCTTTTAAGAATAGTAGATACAATGCCAGTACGATCATTGATGTTAGTAATGAAAAAATAATAGATTGTTTATCCTTAAAGAAACAGTAATAAATTTCTTTTTGTTAGTCCTAAAAACCTCTCATGTTATGCACCAAGCTTTCTACCTGTTAAGTTCAGGAATACATCATCCATACTTCCTTTTACGATTTCATAATCCGTAATTTGATGACGATTTTGATATAAAAATTCTGTTAGATTAAATTCCTTTTTCTAATTCTAACTTCACGATATAGTGATCAACTTCATATCTATATGCAAAGTCACTAATTAACTTTCTCATTTTCACTATCTTTGTTGTGTATACCAGATGAGTTTTGTATTTGTATACTTATTCTTTAAACCTGCAGGAGTATCATTTGCGACAATATGTCCTTTATCTAGTATGACGACTCTATCCGCATCTCTAACTTCTTCCATGTAGTGTGTCGTAAGGAATATTGTCATGTGCTTCTCCTTACGAAGATAATCAATATACTCCCATACTACTTTTCTAGACATAGGATCAAGTCCAGTTGTTGGCTCATCCAGGAATAGAATCTTAGGATCATGTAGAAGTGCTCGAATGATATCGACTCTTCTTCGTTGCCCTCCAGATAATTTCTCATAATTACGATTCCAAATACTCTCTAATTCAAAAGCATGCATTAATGGATTTAAACGTTCCATAATTTCTTGTTTACTAATACCATAGTAGGAAGCTCTCGTAAGAAGATTTTCTTTTACAGTTAACTTTTCCATCTAGAACCGAATTCTGGAAAGACAATACCAATGTTCTCACGAATCTTGTCATCATCTTTTCCAAGTGTATAATCAAATATCTGTACATCTCCTTCTGTTTTATCGAAGATTGTACATAGCATATTAATCGTGGTAGATTTACCTGCACCATTCTCACCAAGAAAGGCGAAGAACTCTCCTTCTTTTACTTCAAATGAGATATGATCTACTGCAGTTGTCTTATCATATTTCTTTGTTAAGTTTTTTACTGTAATTGCATTCATAGTAATAACTCCTCCTAAATCTTTTTCTTTCTGAAAGCATCTTATCACCATGAAAGAATAAAAAAAGTGTTTCTCTACCAACTTGCATATACAGGCTACTGAGTTGCACATTTTCTTTAAAAACATCTATTTTTCGTGATTTATTTCTTATTCTAAATCTTGCATATCTTTGATTGCCGTATTGATTTTTATCTCATCTGACTTCGCAATCCATGCAGTAACAAACCATATAAATACATAGATAATACTGTACAAAACAACAATCTTACGTACATCAAACAAGTTTCCATACCAGTCAAAAAGATAACCGCATAGAACTACAATTCCGCCAACTGATATAAAATGAATTACTATTCTCATCCACATTACATTCTTCTTCAAACTATCTAAATCTAAGAGAAAATAAGTTGGAAGTGAACACAAAAATCCAGTGAAACATATTGAAATAGGAACATTCCAACTTAAAGTTAATGACTCTGCACCTTCAATATAATGTTGAAGAATCATCTGTACTCCAATTCCAAAAAGAATAGCAGCTGAAATCATAACCGTTTGGTGAAAGATAATTTTTGCCTTTTGCATATCAGATTCCTAGCCTTTCTTTTAATTCTTTTACATAACTTCTTGCGATAATTACCTGTTCCCCATTTAATAGCTCTGCTGTCATTCTGCCATTAATTTCAGATTTAACAGATTTAATCTTTCGAATATTGATAATCATTGCCTTTGCAGCTCTGAAGAAATTACGAGTCAATTCACTTTCAAGTTCATATAGTCGATATGAAACTTCAAGCGTATTATCCTTCGTATAGATATATGTTCTCTTATCTATAGATTCAATATAATAAATTTTATCAATCTGACACATGACAGTCTGATCATTGTATCGCGCAGCGATAATACGACAGTTATTCTCAAGTGTATCGATTGCACTTTGAATCGTGTCAGTCACTTCAACAACACTTACTTCAGCATGTTCATCATCATATGAATTTACTTTTTAATATTAACTTTCAATATATCACCACTCTATCAAAAACTACACAAAAATCAGCTCCTCTACATATATCCTTTACAATCTTGCATGCATGATTGTTAGGAAAATCAGCTAATGAAAAGCAGCATATGTACAGGGTAGAAAGTATAGAAAAGTTCTTATCGCTCTACCTTGTTTCCATTATAGAAATGCGTAGGTATTATCGAAAATACTTTTTGTTTGATTAATTAGTTCCATCATATCATTCATCCGTTTTCATTATTAACAATAGTGAATCTGAATTTGTTACATTACTTTAATAATTTTAGAATTTTTAATCACTATCTATTCTTGTTTAAGAAGCAGTTTAATTTTCGATTAAAATTCAATATTCCTAATTTTATCTAAAAGCAATGACTTTTCCCTTGATTAATATCCTGATGACCAATTAAAATTTCTTTTAACTTGTCAAAACATAACTTGATACTGGTCGTCTTTTTGTTTTGTTAGAAACTGTCTCATTCTTTCTTAGACATTTTTAATACCCTTCTTCTGCTTATCGCTATGTGTACTAAAATACAGAGTTCTCCTAACGATTATCTACAAAATAATCATCGAGAGTAGGAAAATATTATCATCTGATGGTTATATATGCCAGTACACATTTTGAGTTCCTCGTGAGGATGAGTGACCCTTAAGATTTGACTAGGAATCAATGAATGGAGGTTAGTATACTTTTAATTTAAATTAGCACAAAGGATAATTTCTTTATTCTCTGTTTGATGGACATAAAACGAAATCTGATTACCTGCATGATAACCAAAATCTTGATTCGGCTCATTTAGCAATGTACCAATAATTTCATGTTCAGCTAATAAGTCAATACGCACCCAACATCCTTCTGGCTTGTTTCCGTTCTTCAATAGGTAAACTAAAACATCATCTGGATATTCAGGACTTCTTAAGCTATCTAAGAAAACCATATTGCGGGTTTCTTCTACTTCATCTCCTGCATCATAGTTTTTAACATATCAAGTTTATCTGAATATATTTATACATGCTATCATCTTCATCATCGATATAGTAGCATTCATCCTCTCATAACAGATTCAATTCGAATCTTTGATAGTCTTTCTGAATTTCCGGCACCATGGGATGTTTTTCACTATCCATACAGATGCGGCAGCCAAAATCTCGAAAGTGTAACCAGCCAGCCTTGCGATCAACATATCCATCCGCGTTGAAATACAATTCCTGCACTATCTTGCGCAGGAAAATCTTTCAAAATCGCTTTTAGACCATCCTTCATAGGAACAACAATAAAAGTAAGGATAAAAGCTCTAAATCCTGCTTCACTATATTTCATCTTCTACCCTCCTGGTATAATTCTTATATATACTGTTAGTTGTATCTCCTTCTCTTTCGTCGAATAATAATATCTATACATGCGTTTCTTATATTTATTTCAATTGCATGCATGCAAATTTCTTTCAAGAGATTGCAGTGACTGGTTGCTCTCTTGCATTAAAATGAAGCTATTTATTGCATGTAAAAAGTGTTTAATTTTCATTTATATATGGCAATTCATTTATTCTCGCTACTCTATATCCATATGACACGTGGATATTGTGCTCTTTATCTTATATTCATCTATATAAAAGTATCGCTCCACAGGTGAAAATCTTCTCTTTATCATCATTGACTGCTATAGCAATAGGAACACAGAAATGATTGGTTATCTCTAAAAGCAATTTTTAGATTACAGAAATCGTTGTTCTCATTGAAATGCTCCTGTTGTGATTGTCTCGTTTATTAAAGTTAGTGATTAATTTGTCTCATGCATAGCAGACTTCTACCCGATCATGATATTAGTCTATTATGCTTTTCATCATTAATGTGTATATTAACGCTTAGCATTGATATACAGTGTCAGTATGAGTAAATTAAATCTTATTTTTAATGGTTTTAGTATAGTTGCATTTAGAGTAATTTGAACATCCATAAAATTTCCTGCATGTTACCATTGCATACTCTTAGTTTCCCCACCGCACTTTGGGCACATTGTTGTATCATATTGTTCTCTTTGTATGATCTGTTCGTTGATTATTTTCAACTTTATTTATACGTTTTATTTTACTACACTCTTTACATTTTACCAAGATTCATAGGCCACTTCCTCCATATGATATAAATTCACTTTTCTTTAGCATTTTCTACAAAGTCACACTTTATCCAACGATTGTCCTCAGCATCTCTTACCTGAGTGTCCTGCTGTTGGAAATTAGATTCTAGATTCTTTTTAAAGTCTGCATCTCTCCGTTGCTTTTCTTTCTCTAATTCTTCGGCTTTAATACGTTCATACTCTTCAATCTCCCGAGCCTCTTTCACTTTCTTCTCGCTGTACGTTCTTTTTCTAAACGAATCATCTCCTGTTGTTCAAGTATCTTTCATGCTGCTCTTCTAATTGAATCTTCAAAAGCCAAAACGTCTCTCTTCTTCTAAATGCTGCCTATCAAAAAATTCTTTTTCTCTTTTCTAATAGACTTATTATAGTATATCATTCATGAACAATTGATTGCCTTTTAATTTCAATTTCAGATAATTTATTAGAAAGAAACTCAATTTCCTGCCATAGTCCATGAATATCTTTTGCATAAAATATTGCTCTAATCTTTGCTTTCGAATAATCTAATCCTTCAATATCAAGTAACAAGCAATAACCCTGCTTCTCTTGTAATTTCATTAGCGCTTCAGGATACTGTTCATTCGTATTTCCATTAGAACCGTCTACAACATATATAACATGCATACCCGAAAGATTGTCCAGAACATCTAGGTTATCCTCTAAAATATTGCTACGAGTTCTCCAATAGCGGATTGCTAATTGATTTGATTTAGAAAAAAATGTAAACTCTACTTTTCTTGTAGTACTATCAACCGTATCAATTGGGACCCGAGATTCAATATCTTTTGAATTTAATTTATCATCTAACCAGCATTTCAATACAATCTTTGAGTCTATTGACGTCTCACTTTCAGTAGGCATCGAACAATCGGATTTACCAGTCCCTATTTTCGCTCTAAAATGTTGCTCCCGAAGATTCTTATCCCCTGCAACCAAAACAAGATTCATTCCACAACCACAAGGGCAGAATAATTCATCATTACGGCTTTTATCTCGAAGCTCTCGTAGTTTTTCTGGAATGTTTATCTGCTTTCCGTTAATGACAGTATATATAGTTTCTATCCCTATATATTTATCTTTTATAAAGAGCAAATCGTTCTTTTAGCCATTTAATTTATTCACCTTTTACTTATCATGCATGCATATTTTCACCTGTATAATCATTTTTAGATTAAATCTGTGAAACAAAGTGCAACTATTTATAACAAAGTATAAAAATACCCAAGCTCTCAAAAATATTTTTCGGTACTTTACGATCATTCTTTTCTTATTATCTTGTAGTTATAGAATACAATATATTTAAATTCTATTCTTTTAATTATATAAATACATAACTTTTTGATTTGTTATATATTTATTTTCCTGATTTGTCACTTTTCCTTCTCAGACTCTCCCATAATTCTTTGGGAAATATTCTTTCCAAGTTGCCACATATATCTATCAATCATTTTCAAATCATATTTATCCAAACTATAAAAGATTTAAATTAATCAGTGTATCTTAAACTCTTTGTAGTCTTTAGCTCTGAAGTTTTAAAGCAGAGAAACTATCTCTATCTCTAAAGTAACATAAAACTTTTTCTAACATAACTATCGTAAATTGGAAAATCTAGTGGTTTATGATGACTATAATACTTTTGTCGAAAATGAATAAAAGTTCTTCACCATCCCACCAATAATAACCTTTTGCAAATCTAAAACAAGCGTGACATCTCCAGAATTCAATCGAGAATCAATATTTAGTGATAAGATGTGGTTTGCAACAGGATATACTGAAAATATTTGTGCTATAAAAATCATTTAGTGCAACTACTTTCAAAAAGAATGTCTGATATTTCAATATTCTTAGTACAGAGTTCGAGAAATAATTTGTCTAGCGCATCTTCCTGTAATCGATAATTTTCAAGTTTATCCCAAGTTTGAAGATAATGTTCAACTTGTTCAATTGAGGGAGTTGGAATATTTATTTTCAATGTTTTCATATTACTCCTTTGGTACCGGAATATATACCCTCTTAAGCGGAATCATTTTTTTGTATTTTTCACTGAGATTATCATAATATCTCAAAATCAGCTCAACTAATTCAGTACCATTGATACCACGGATAATAGGAGTGTTGCTAAGATATTTTTGAGCATTTTTGTGTAATTTGAAAAGAGTTACAAATAAACCATAATCTCCTTCCCTCATCGCACCTTTTAATGATTGAATGGTTGCCTCTTTTATATCCATATTTTGGCTCTTTACTTGCACAAGTATTCGAGGAGGAAGCTCATCCTTATAAGCAGTGATATCTATACCGCTATCTCCACCCTGGTAGACACTATAGTTCTATACCCCATCGTATGAAGAAGATCTGCAACAAAACTTTCTAAGTCATAATTCTTTTAATTTCGTCTCATTAATTTCTTCAGTATAAAATCTTTTGTATTCTCAACTATATCATCAGCAGTTGCACCAACGCTCTCATCCTCAACACATCTGCTGAATATGTGTATGTCATTAAAGTTTTCTTTACTTCTCCAATGCACTCATTCATCTGCATAGCACTTTTACAGAAAAGAAAGACACTGCTGAACCAATCTCATACAGTGCGCCTTGTGAAAATGCCATACGTGGCGCAGATGCTTCAACCACTTAATCTCTTTTCTCTAGTTTGTACATACTCTGGTATGAGTTGGATTATATAAATAGTCACCTTCTAATAATGCCATTGTTCACTTCTTCTATTGCTCGTGAAGGAAAATATTACGACAATCAGCTCATACTGCACCCTCATATATCCATAAACGATAGAGCATTCCTCGCTGCAGTCGCAATACTTCCTTTCTTGGCATTTGGGTAAACTTGTGCATATCTTTCTCTAAACGCATCTCTCTGTTTATTCCGATATGACTCAGATTCCCCATTTCACTCAACCAATAGCAATAATATTATTTTTAAGAAATAAATTATCATCCTGCGTATGGATTCCCCAAACTAGTTTTTCCTCAATTATCATTTTCTTTCCCTCATTTTCTTTTGTCTCTAAATTATTAAAACAATTATCTTTTTCATCAATTACTTTGTCATCTATATCAAGAAGTGACTTGTAACTATCAACTACATCATACATAACTTTCACCATTACTGATTGCTTTAAAGTGTTCCTTTGCACAGTGAATCTTTGACTCTTCGATTAATCGAAGTTGCATAGAATTCATAGAACCTTTTGTTTCAGCAACAAAATAGATATGCTTAACAGTTCCTTCATAGAATGCAATCCCAGTCTGGATTGTAATGTCCAACTGGTGTTGAAATATAGAAACCATCAGGCAATTTCACATATACAGCAACATTCTTATTAATGTCTAATTCAGAAGCAAACACTTTTTCATTCGAAGAATCATAAACAAGATGGTCATATAAATGCTTATTAACCTTCATCGCATTTACGTCTAATCGACCTTTTATTGTAGGATCCGTAAATACTTCTGTTCCATATTTATCATCCATTACATCATATGTAATGTGTTCAATGATAGCTGTCGCTTTTTCATCATTTATAAGTGACGCAGCTTTGATGATAAATTCTTCTGGGTTATTTTTAAACTGATTAAATGTTTCTGGTTTGATACCTTGAAGAATCTGAATCACAGCTTTTCTCGTGAGTCCTGTTTCATCTACAAGTTTTCCAATTAGGTCATATTTAACATTAGAACTTGCCGCGATAACAGTACCGATACTTTCTGATTCTTCTTTAAAATGAAGTGCCACTTAATAAATCTGCTTTTTGATTTAATTTGTTCCATTATTCCAGATTCAACTTTGAAGTAAATTTTGGCAACATGCAACTTTCTATCCAATGAATCAATCGCTTTTCTTACCAATTCATCTGTATCAAAATCAACTACATATACAGTTTTAGAATTGATCTTAGACCATAGAGCTTTAAACTCAGGCATGCTTGAGTTTGCTTTCGTCAACTGCTTAATTCTACATTATTACTTCTTGCATTCTCCTGGTTGCATAGAACGACTGTCATAAATTGAATCAATACTTTCGATAACTGAAGTTGCTGAATCAGAAACTTCCTCCGCAATCTGTAATTCATTATTCGCTTTATCTTCAAAGTACTTATCTGTAAGAATACCCTTCTTATCAATATATCCATTCACAATAAGATCATAATAAATTGCGCTGGCAGTATCATCATCAATAACTTCTTCATTACCTCTAGAATCTCTGATAACTTTACCTATAAATAAACCTTGTGTAACGGCTTGTGGTCTATCCGCAACAGCCTCTGCAATCTCACTTTGTAAACCCTTGGCAAAACTATCATAACTTTCACTAGCGATAACAGTTAATACATTTATGTTGTGTACATCATTGCCAAGTACATTAGTATCCATACGTTCTCCATCTTGATTTACACAAAGACGAAGACCACGACCTACTTCTTGTCGCTTACGTACATCACTACTACTTTGCTTTAAAGTACAGATTTGGAACACGTTAGGATTATCCCAACCTTCACGAAGTGCTGAATGTGAGAAGATAAAACGTACTGGTGATTTCTTCGGGTCTCTATCGAGCAGAAGTTCTTTGTTTTTCATAATAAGGTCATATGCATCAACATCATCCGTTGTTGTTTCTTTACGCCCAACCTTACTATCTATCATCTTTCCCTTCTTATCGATAGAGAAATAACCAGCATGTGTCATTTCCGCAGGAATAGCAGAAAGATAATTCATATACTCATCTTCTCCAAGTGCAATCTGAAGATGACTAATTACATCTTTATATTCTTCTTCAAACATTTCTGCATAGGTACCATTTAGTGGTTGACCAGCTTCATCATATTGCTTGTATTTCGCAACTTCATCAATAAAGAATAATGATAATACTTTAATCCCTTTACTAAATAATTCTCTTTCTCGTTGAATATGAGAAAGTATTGTTTCTCTAATCTGTATACGTCGTAGTTGATCCTCTGACACTTTACCAATCACATCACCCGCATAAAGTTTAATACCATTGATAAACTCAACAGAATCATCACGTCCATCAATTTTAGACACGACAAAACCATGCTTGTATTCTTCCATTTGTCCAGAATTGTCATAAAGGTTATACCCTTCAGAAACTGTACGTGTAACCTTTCTTATTCCACTTGAGCCTTTCATATCAAACTGAATAGTCGCAGTAGGTGCAGACTTCGAAAGATTAATACCTTCTAAATAAACATAACTCTCAGTTGCGGTACTACCAGATTCAGTAATACCCTTTAACTGCAATCTTCTTAACTAGACGCTTATTATAAGCTTCCAACGCATCTAACCGATAAATCATATTATAGATACTATCTAGTTATGCGTAGCAGAATAACGAAGTGTCATTAAAGGATTAAATTGCTTCAAGTTCTCTTTTGTTTGCTTACCCTCCACAGATTGTGGTTCATCAATAATAACGATAGGATTTGTTTTAGCAATAATATCAATTGGACGACGTGAACGGAATTCATCCAACTTCATATAAATACGTCTTGCATCTTTACCCTTCGCATTAAAAGCTTGAGAGTTGATAATCATAACATTGATAGAACTATCCGATGCGAAATGATCAATCTGTGTTAACTGTGCGGAGTTATAAATAAAGAAACGAATCTTCTTGCCATACTCTTCCGCAAAGTGATCTTGTGTTACTTGAAATGATTTATACACACCCTCACGAATTGCGATGCTTGGTACAACAACAATAAACTTACTCCAACCATATGCACGATTCAACTCATACATCGTCTTAATATAAGTGTATGTTTTACCAACGCCAGTCTCCATCTCAATTGTCAGATTAAATCTACCTTCTAACTTAGAAGATGGTTTAATCTGATTTGCTCTTTGAATGGAGTTGATATGCTCTAGAATTGATTTATCACTTAGTTCTGGAACAATCTTATAATTACTCCAACCAGTGAAATCCTCTTCTTCTGTCAATGTCTGTTGATATAGACCTGTGCCTTTATCCATCATGTATGATGGAACTAAATAAGGTTGTCCAGCAAATACATCAACTACAGCTTTTGCAGCATCCGCCTGGAATTTCTGATGTTTAAATTGAAGCTTCATTACTAGACCTCCTTAAATAACTTTCACTCTCGTATCTAGTGCCATTAATTTAAATATTTCTCCAATATTAATCTTTGAAGGACTATTTACAAAACTGCTATCTCTAAAGACAGCGTGTAGTGGTTGTTTCTTTGCAATTTCTTTAATTACACTCTCCGGAATATTCTCATCACAGCATGCAATCAAATCGTCATCATTGTAGTTATGTACAGTGCATCCATCTCAATCTACTCTGAACTATAAGGCAGTAAACTGTAGCGACCCACAATTCAGTACATACAACTGAATATAAAATCTGAGGTTATTAGATTCCAATTCTACATTTAATTCCATTTTAGAGAGTAAACCCTAAGAATACCCATAAGATTATAATAATTTCCTTTGTTGCTAGATTCATTTATATTAAGCACACGAAAACTAAAATCTAATTTTCTCCTTCTTCACCTTTTATTTTTCCCCAACTATTTTCAGTTCTACAAGATAAAGATATTCTTTTTATTTTCCAGAAATGTTTTCATACCCTAGCAGAATAGTTTGTCGCTTTTCACAAATTTCTTCTAAAAGCTTAAATATTATAAATTTACGTGTTTTCGCTATTTTTAGCATTTAGCTACATTACTGCATGTGATGTGGTATTACTTAGTTTGGTGAAATCATGCTGGAGTATCAATGGTTACAGATATAATTTTTATCACTTAAATACAATCAATTTTAGAATATAATTTAATACTCTATTTCTTTTTACAATCCCAGTTTTCTTAAATAATTCATAAAAACTCATTAATGTCATTATGCTTCTGAATATTCCAATATTTTAAAGGTCTATTTTTGCTAAAAGTAAAATCAATCCTTCTTTTTGCCCTTGATAATGCAACAAAAATGCGCATCTATCCTCATGTGGTTGATTTTTAAAACTCCAAAAATGCTGAATCTTCTAATCCAACAAAAATATTGTATCGTATTCAAGTCCCTTACTTTTTATGAATTGTCATTATTGGGATTGAATTTTTCCCTCAAAGTTATCAATAGCTTTTAATCCAGTCATTGGTTTCATCATATTCAGTCCATACTAACTCTTTAAATTCATTTAACAATTTATCAAAATAGTCCCTAGATTTGTATTGTGAAAACTCTGATGCAAATTTTTCATATGAAATATATTCAATTATAGAATCAACTAATTTCGAGAATTGTTTTTCATCAGTACAATTTAATTTTTTTCTTAGTATCATTAATCATCAATTCAACTTTTCTAATAAAATCCTTTTAATATTTTAGGTTTGCAACTTTCATCTAATCCATATAATTCGTATAGAATATCGTAAATATAATCCCAGTCATCTGGCATACCATCATTTGATGCTAACCCTAAAGATTGAGACCAGTATCTTAATTACATCTTCTTTTAATAAATCCTGATATTTTTAGCTTCATTACGTGCCTTAATACTACGTTGTGAAAGTTTATTTATAATCTCTTGTGAATAATCATCGATTGTCTGTTTTACTAATATGCAAATTTCATTTATTTTTATACCAGTTGATATCAAACTATAAATTTCCTCACTAATATATCAGCTTCTTTTATGTAATCTTTAAAAATTCTTAAATAAGCTTCTCCGTCTTCTTGATTCCATCTTTTGTTGGTTTTTAAATCTATCATATCTTCATTCAACATGTTATACATAGCTTTTTGTATTTCTACGAGTCTTGGTGCTGAGCGATGATTCATAATTAACGTTTTCTTTGACATGAAAAATCACTTTGAAAAATCCTCAAATATTGACTTTCTAGCACCAGCCCATAACATAATTCGTTGCTTGCTATCCTCACAGCAGTGATTATTGTACTGTTTGAAAAACAAGCTTTAACAAGATCATATTGAATTGATGTGAGTATCTTGAATTCATCTAAAAATACATGACTATAAGTCATTTCAATTTAACTTTTCTTAATATACCTATTCGTTCTGATTAAATACTCTGCCAAACGTGATATCATGCCAAAAAGTAAGCGAACTTACAAAATTATCATTTCTACTACCTTTAAGTAATACATTCCAAGAACGGATAAAATTTTCATCTATATATTTTTGGATCTAAAGGTAATTTATTTATTGAAAGTCTATTACCATACTCTCTATTAAATTCAGTTTGACTTCCTCTGAAGTTCAATCCAGCTATTTCAAATGCTCTTTAACATCTTTAGGTTCAGCTATTTTTGTAGTTGTTTATGGGTCTATAGATTCATTTAAACTGTTTTTAAATCTATCTACAATTTCTTTAGCAAAAAGCATCATAGGTCTTTGATTCAAATCTTAAAGCTAATTCTTTCCCGCATCTTAATTCAACACGCTCTCTTAAATTATCAGCTGCGTCCTTTTTAAAACTAATAGCAAGAATTTTTAGGATATCTACATGTATTACTCTCTAGTAAAAAGCATGCTCTCTGAGCTAATAATTCTGTTTTTCCAGCTCCAGGACCAGCTACAACAAGTGTATTCTTATCACTAACCACCGTATCCATAGCCTCAGCTTCTAATCTAAGTCCATCAGCTGGACACCATTCTTCCTTATTCACCCAATTTGTATTCATAATCTTAATCCCCTGAATTATCTTTTACCCTCATCATTCCAATAACATGACTCACAAAATCTTTTTAAACAATCTGAAAGCTTTTCAAAATCTATATTAGTATTATTAGAAAAATAAAGATAAATGAGTAGTGGGTTTTACCCTTCTAAAAAGAAATGTGAATACCATGTGCAAGTTCTTTCTCTTCATCGGTATAAGTGGATCCATCACCACCTTCTTGTTTTCAACATAGATTTAATATCACTACTCATTCTGGCTTTTATAAGCAGTTTTCAGTTCACCTTTAGTATCTTTGTTAATAACAATATCTCGTATCCTTCCCTATAATCTTTTATCCTAGGGGCTTCACTACTTGTCAATTGTGAAATATATTTATCTTTAAAACTCTGTAACATTGCAAAAATCTATATCTAACGGAGTTGAAAAATAAACACCATATCTTTTTAGATGTTCAATCCATCCCGACATAATTTCAGTATTTGCTGCATCCCAAGTATGCATGTTTTCTAATTGTTCATCTGATAAAATTCATTCTTTATTTTTAACAATGTATTTTTATCACAACCTATCTCGATTAGTTGTTGTATCGCATACTTTATACGTCCCCAACCACCTCCATATCGTTCTCTGTCTAAATCCAACAAAGTAATAAATGGAATTTCTAGGTTATTTAATAAAACGCCAGAAATGATTGACATGTCTACCGCCTAATGGTACTATCGAAATTTCTGATGAATCTACAGATTCATCTTTTAATTCAATCATTTTTCCTAATAATAATCTCTTCACTGTCACTCTTCACCCAATACAACAAGTTTTGCAAAATAAAGTTCTGGATATAGCATTACTGCTTTTTTACAAATTTAAATTTTTCTGCTTCCTTTTCTTCGTCTGGTAATATAGTGGATTCACTTTTGTATATTTATGCTCATTACAAATTCTAAAATATCTTTATATTTTTCTGGTTCAACTCTAACTATTGCTGTGAATGTGATGTCAATATTGTTTGCGAATTTTCTTTTGTAGAAATAAGTTTTAACTTTTTCAACCACTCTTTCCTAAAAGATGAGGTGAAATGTGATTTTCTGGTTCTTCAACTGGCAACAATTGTTAATAGCCAGGTGGTACTATAATGAAATATGTCTTCTTCTTTTCCCTTTTATTAATAGATTCTAGAATTTTCTTCCTCTATTTCTAAAAATGTATTTACAAGGAAAGATAAAACAAAGAACGTAAACATCCCCAAGTTCTCTTCAACCTGATAATCTCGATATGTATCTGTAGGCGAAAATGTTACTTCAACTTTCTTTAAAAATCGTCTCTAAATTAGTACTATTGAAAATTAATCTTTGGATTAGAATGATCCTAACATCTCTATGATAACTATTCCATTGATTTTCTAGTGATTTTCTTTTACTGATTCAACTCTTTTTCTTCAAAAGAAAATTTTCTCGTTTCACTTACTTTCGTTTTTATCCTTTGTATGTTCTGACCAGCTTATACCATTTAGCAATCTTGAAATTATTGTTCCTGAAACATTTTTAATTGTTCGTCCGGTTTCTAATAGCAGGTACATAAATCATCTTTATTTGATCCAGATCATGTCTTCTGACATTATGCTTATCTTCACACTTATTTCTTCTATGATGATGTTATATAATATATACTTGTATCAATGCTTCCTTCAGGATTTGAGCTTTTCTCCCAACTTGCTTCAAGTCTAATTCTTAAATAAGGCTTTCCGCTCGGTTCACTAACCAACATATTTTTAAAAAAGATTGGTACAGATGAGTTGTATTCCTCTTTCCAATTCAGGAAACATAAATTGTGCTTCAATATATAATTCATTGTTGCGATACTATCCGGATCAATACCTTCAGGTATATGAAAAATCTGATCTTTCAATAATTCTGTCACTAGGTTTTCTCCAAAAAGTTTCATAAGTGCACTTAATAAAGCAGTTTTACTAACTGCTATTACGACCCTATAAAAGCTGTTAAATTATTAATTTCAATATTTGTAGGTTCTTTCCCGAAGCATCTATAGTTACTAAGAATTATTTTTGTTGGTTGCATAATATTCCCCACAATCGTAACGCTTCCTCATTAATAATATATTTTTCTGTTGTGTATATACTATTTATAACATTTATTTGTATAAATATTACTCTCTAGACAATCACCGGCTATTCATTTTTGGTTTTATACTTTGGCAGAAGTTCTGAAAAGCTTATATTTAGTTGACCACTTACCTATATCATTATTTTGATACGGAGCCCCAGTAGAAGAACCCGGACTTAGGACATTCAAATACATCATCCTTAAAAGGGTATCTAGATTCTGTCAATATTTTCAAAATAAAATTATCAAGAACTATTTTCAAAGTTAATTTGATTATATATTATTTTGGCAAAAGTGAGTAGTTTAATCACTATAACAAAGCCACCCTTTCTTACAATTCTATGAGGTTCCCTCATATCTTTACCTATCCTCTATTTAGAATAGGACAATTGGAACCCGTATTTAAAGTAATTGATTCTATCTTCATTTCTTTTATCTGTATCTCTTCAAATAACTTTCAGTCTCGTATCTGGTGCCATTAATTTAAATATTTCTCCGACATTAATCTTTGAAGGACTATTTACAAAACTGCTATCTCTGAAAACTGCACGAAGTGGCTGTTTTTTAGCAATTTCTTTAATTACACTTTCAGGAACATTCTCATCAAAGCATGCAATCAAATCACCATCATTGTAGTTATGTACAGTACATCCATCAATCTGTTCGGATTTATACGGTAGAGATAGTGGTAATCCCCACTCCAACAGACAACCAAACAATAAATCTAAATCTGTACGATCCGGTTTAACATTAGACTCCAACGAAGAAAGTAAGTCTTGACTATATTCTGACGGATTATAGTAAACATCGGTCATATTAGAATCGTCTAGTTTTAATAGACGAAAACCAACATCTAAATCTTGTGCGTTTTGTGGATTTTCTTTCTTTATCTTTATACCAGCCCTGCGTATTCTTTCTTTTCCAATTTCACAAATATTATGATACCCTGCTTTATATTCCTCTGTATTTTTATTACACATTTCTGTAGCTGAACCATTGAATTTTCTATTTCCATATCATCAGTATTTAGTTCCATAACTGCATGGGCAGTTGTTGCTGAACCCGATCTAATACAATATCCCCATCTTCTTTACAATGAAGATATTAGCTTTTTAGCAACATAAACCGGTTTGGGATTATCAAAAGGTAATCCCATAGCATCGTCAATACCACCGAAATATAACAATGATGAAACAGTTTCTTCCATATTATCTTTAAGAAATATTTTTGCTTTGGCTGAATTCTTTCATCTATACCAAATTGATTTTATTATTACGTAATAATGCATCCATCGTTATATCAGTAACTCATCCCCTTAGCGCACAGGACAAAGTTTTACCGGTTTTCGGATGAATAAGAGGTCTGTGTGATCTATTTCTAGGTTTCGATCTGGTGCAGCCATAGATATAGGTTGGTATATATTTCCCTCATCATCAATATGAATAGGCTGTTTCTCCTCCAGTCAATTCACCCTTATCTTTGTGTTAAGATAATTCTTATACTCAAGTCTAACTTCATTTGTAACTCCACCATATTTCTTTATTAGAGTTTCTATTTTGAAATCATGGAATCTGCATGTTCCTCAAAAAGATACTGTTGCAAATTTAGTGATATTTTTACAATACACACAATAGATTCATGTTGGTAAGCAACACCTGCCACAACACCTTTTGGATTTCGTTTATCCCAAATAATAGTACCTAGCTCATTCTGAGCCCCAAAAACTTCATTACAAATCATCGATAATGTATATACTTCATGCTCATCGATATGGATAAAAACTGCGCCTTCGTTACTCAACAAATTTCTCTTCAGAAGTAAACGCTCATATATCATTGAGCACCATTTAGAATGGAACCTTGGATTTGTACGAGAATTTTCTTTAAATAGCATGTTTCCCTCAGCATCAATAATCCTTGCTTCTTCCTCATATTCATCGGAACTCATATTAAAATCATCTGTATAAACAAAGCTATCACTACCTGTATTATACGGCGGGTCGATGTAAATCATCTTCACTTTTCCAAGATAACTTTCTTGGAGTAGTTTTAAAACTTCTGAGGTTATCACCTTCTATGTATAGAATTTTCAGTTTTATCCCAGTCAACGCTTTCTCCTCATAAGGGCGGAGCGTTTTTCACGAATCGGTCTATTTGCTTCAACGATAGACGCCTTCTTTCCCTACCTGCAAATAAATTCATATGCCTCATTACCTTCTGATTACATCACTTGAAAGCATCTGTTTCAGTACCTCAAAATTGATAGCTTTCTTTAGCTTTTCCATTTTCATCAGTAGACTCTGTAATACAATTTGGGAAAAGTCTCTATCTTTTTCAATATGATTTGTAGTTAAGTCTACTGATTCCATTCTCATCTTTTCCATTTTTAAAGATCCTCCAATTTTTATTTATCTTCTTAACGATATCATTCATACTTATTTGCTTGTTAAGCTGTTTTTCTTTACGAATCTTTACTTTTAATGTTTTAGTTGTTTTTTGTAATGCATGTTTTTGTTCTTGACGTTCGATAGATTGTTTTAATGTTTCTTCTTTTTGTTTTTGTATCTAATTTATCTCCACCTATCTGGCGCACAAAAATTCTCATATACTTCATCCATATCAAAAGCCATCTACTTTGAGTGGTAATTCACTTCATTAACCCAATCTGTATGGTAATAACTATTTACTGTTAGGACTTTGTTGCTAGATGAATCTATTTCTTTAAACCCTATCCATGCTTGATATTTTTCTTTGTATTCCATGATAAATAGGATGTGGTATGGTATCCCTTTATCTATTTGTCTCAATAGAATACTATCAAATTCAAAAACAATTTAATCGAATTTCAAATATTTCTATTTCTGTAACATCTCTACCAGAAGCTAAATTAATAGTAGATACTGTTATCTTATTTTTCCAATAAATCGTTTTGATTTGTTCAATAAACGACTTTTTGTTGATGGTGAAATATCAAGCTTTTCGTAAAATTTTTGCTTAGGAATTCTTCTATTATACTCAGTTGATTTTGGTAGACCTAATATATATCTTCCTCGCTCTTAACGACAAAGAAGCAGATGAGTTCAAAATCATTTAACCCTGATATTTCTGACATCAGTGCTGATGTTCCACCAGTTGTAAATAAACTATCAATATCACTCTCTTCTTTGGTATATATAATTGAATTAATCGCTTCCCCTAAAAGTTCTGATAAATCTGTCATATTACGGCCATCATCCGTCTCTTCATTAAATTGTTGATATAGATTATGAATAGGTTCTTTCTTTCCTCGACATAGCAGTCTTATATCATCTAGCATTTTCTTTGGATTCAGGTAATCACAAATCACATTTCCATCCTTACCCACATACACCATGTAGAATGGATGAATTCTATTTTGATTATCTATATTAATACTGTTATTAATATTCTTTAAAATGAATATAACACCCTCCTGAAGTTCCCCAGTAGCAGGCATCAACAGTATGCATGCCTTTTGGCATCTTATCCAAATCATTATGATTTTTAACATATTCCAAAAGATCTAATCTAAATTCATTTAAGCTCTAGATCCATAATAGATATACCTGTGGACATATCTTCAATATCTACAACTTCTTCTTGTAGTTTCTTTAACTGTTGTTTACGATACTCAAGATCACCTTTCTCCTCTGGATTAATCAAATCATCATCACCAGTGGAAGTCATAATTGAAATCTTCATTCTAGTCTCAACTCTATTCTTTAGGTTGATATATTCATCTAAATCCATATCTGGCCAAAAGTTTACAAGTTGAATTTGTGCATTCTTACTTCCAATACGATCCACTCTACCAAAACGCTGAATTATCCTCACTGGGTTCCAATGGATATCATAGTTTACTAAATAATCACAATCTTGAAGATTCTGTCCTTCAGATATACAGTCTGTTGCAATTAATATATCAATATCCGTATTACTTCCAGGCATTAATACATCTCTTCCCTTTGAAAGTGGAGAGAAGCAGGTTAATACATTATTTAATGTTGCTCTAAAACCTTTGATAGTGGTCTTTCCATCAATACTACCTGTAATAACTGCACTATCTAAATCATATTTATTTTTAATATATGTACTTACATGTTCATACAAATACTCCGCTGTATCAGAGAAAGCCGAAAAGATCAGTACTTTTTTATTTCCTGGGTTGATTGGATTCTCAATTTTATTCGATATTAGTCTAAGCAATTCTTGTAGCTTACTATCATGTTCTGGCGTAATATCTGTAACCATCGAAATTAATGCATCAAGCGTTTCAGCATCATGCTTTAAATCGGATCGCCACGATTGATAATCCATATCCGCAAGATTAATCTTCACTTTCTTACCAACTGTGAAGTAGTCTGTATTATCGTCATCTATATCAAATTCCACATTAGAGGATTCATCTAAATCAATATTGGAATTACCATTTTGTTCATAATTATCGATTGATTTTATTGTCTTCTCAATATAATCCTTGATTCTATTCAGGGTGAGTCTAAAAGATTGAACTGAGCTTTCAAACGTTTTAAAAGATTAATACTCATCAATTTTCTTATACCTTCTTCACGTCCGAACTGTGTTAGTTGAACAAGATTTCTATCATATTCATCATTAATAATATAGTTTCAATCTACTAGAGAAAATATACTTTGAAGGTATGTAAATACATAGTGAAAGTTGAGATAACTTTTCATATATGTCATTGTAATTTATAGCCAAAATTCAAATCAGTTAGCTAGGCACAATGAAATAGGGTTTCCGTCTTTCAGGGAACTTTCCAATTTCTGCAGTATTATAATATTTTTCAATGTGTTTTCTAGAGCGAGCAATTGTGACACTATCTAACAGTTCAAAGAAGTCAAAATCAAGTGTTTTAAGCAGTGCATCTGTTGTTCTTGATTCTGGCTCTAACTTATTCCATGCATTAAAAGCTCCTTGAGCTTGTCTAAATATTTCTTCAATAGACTTGGAAGTATTTAATTGTTTACTCATGTTTTCAGAATCATCTTCATATGCAAGTGAGAGCTGATTCTTTAAATCAAGAAATCTATTATTGACTGGCGTTGCAGATAACATTAAAACCTTAGTCTTTACACCAGCCTTAATAACTTTATCCATTAACTTCGTATAACGATTCTCATGTGTATTAGAATGTGTGCCTACTCCATTACGAAAGTTATGTGATTCGTCAATTACTACTAAGTCATAATTTCCCAGTTTAAACGATCTAAATTTAAACCATTAGAAACACCTTTGTGTACGAGATAAATCCGTATGGAAAAGAACATCATAATTTAATCTATCTTCAGCTATTGGGTTATTAACATAGTTATCTTTATAAGTATTCCAGTTTTTCAGCAAGCTTTTTAGGACATAATACTAGAACACTCTTATTTTCGATTCTCATAATATTTTACTACCGCAAGGGCTGTAAAAGTTTTTACTCTAGACCTACACTATCGGCTAGTATGCATCCATTATATCGTTCTAATTTGTTAATAATCGCTAATACTGCATCTTTCTGAAAGTCGTATAAAAAGATTCCAAATTTTACTCTGCTTAAAAACCAGTTGCTTCATTCGGTAGGTCATCTTCTGAGATATCATCCAAAAATTCACTAAACACATGATAAAGTGTTAGGAAATAGATTAATTCTGGTGAATTTTTCAGTGTAGCTGTCGTAATATTTTCAATCACTGTATCAGTTACATCTGAAGTTTATCTGTATCACTCCACATTCTGTCAAATAGTTGCAAATAGCGCATTGAATTTGTAACATCCAATCGATTCACAAAGTTAGAGTAATTATTCCCGCGTTCACAATCAATATCCACAGTTGTAAATCCTTTTAATAGGATTGTACGCAACTAAATTCTGTTCGTTTTCAACGGTATAAAAACCATCAATATTTTCACCTGTAATATTTGATTTAAATTTAGCTTTCGATTTAACCTAATCAGCAAAATTCTTTTTGCAATTGCTTTTTAGGTCATTTCATTCTTAAGCTTTATTTCAAATTCTGTACCATAAAGGCTATTCTCACGATTCAATCTTGGAATATAAAATTCACGTTTTTGCTTTTCGGTTTTTTCTTTAATAAAAGTCGGAGAAGTAAATATGAAACGACACTCTTCTATTTGCTCTAACTTGTGTTTTTAGTTCTTTGTATGCATACATAGAAAAACAAGCAGCTGCAATCGATATTTTACTGCCTTTTGCTATAGTAGTCGCCATATCGTCACGAATTGTTTCCGTAACATTGTCAAATACTTTTGTATCCATTAATTATTTCTCCTTGGTCCAGTATTAAAATCAATACACTATGATATTATACAATACACATATTAACTTTAATAATCATTACAGACTATTTTATTAATTTTTCTTAAAAATATAAACTATATTATTTCGGGTCTCCAAAAACTTTGGGGACAGGTAATTTTAAAAATTAAGGGATGGTTTCCTAGTGGATTTTATCACTTTTTCATTCTTCTTTTCACAAAAAGATATTCGGAGTTTTTATCATGGCACTTATATGAATAAACATATTATGTAACTTTCTAGTATCTTCTGATTCTAATATTATTGATAGAGGTTGTTATGAACATGAGTTATGTAAACATATTGCTACTAAGATGAATCATCCTTATTCATGACCTGAGTATGTTTTGAAATATGTAGGCAAAGAGTACGTATAAACGTAAGATAGTACGCTTAAATTTCCATAATAACCTTAAATATTTAAAAATGAAATTCAAATAGATTTGTAATTTATAATCACAGGTAATAGATTATGTTCATCACGAGATATACTATCTACATTAGCTATTTATAGTGAATAAAAAGCTATTCATAAAAATGAAAAACCATGTTCCATTATAGAAATGATAAAAAAGGATTCTAGTTTTTGTAACTAGTATCCTATTGAGTTTATGGGCGATTCCCCAAAAGGTTTTTGGAGACTCCTAAGTTGTTGTCCAACTTTTTGGTGTTCACTTAAAAAGGCTCATACTAAGATGGGTCTATTTGGAAACTACACCTAAAGCTAAATACAAATCATACAAAGGCAATATGAGATGGTACAGTAAAGAACCACTTACTAGATGTCGTTATTGATGAAGAGAATCATAATACATATTACAAACGTAACTTCCAACAAATACAGTGAATGAGAAATGGACAACAGATGTATCAGAGTTCCATATAGCTGCAGGCAAGTTGTATCTATCACCAATCCTAGACATGCATAATAGAGAGATTGTATCTTGGGACATATCCAAACACCCAAACTACGAACAGATTTCGAATATGCTTACTATCGCATTTTAGAAACATCCACATATAGAAGGACTGATATTCCATTCTGATCAAGGATGGTAATATCAAATGAATCAATACCATAAGACTCTACATGAACACGGGGTCATCCAATCGATGTCACGCAAAGGAAACTGCTTAGATAACTGTGTCATGGAGAACTTCTTTGGAAAGATGAAGAATGAGATGTTCTATGGGCATGAATACGAATTCAAAACCTTAGATGAACTAGAAAGTGCCATGAATGAATACATACACTATTACAACGAAGAAAGAATACAAACAAAATAACAAACCGCACGTATAACGTGCGGTTTTTAGACTACCCTATAAGGGCCTTTACCACACTTCGACCCTTAAGGGTCTTGTGTAAAAGACTGAAAACCGTGTTTGTACACTATGGCTTACCCTTTAAAAGGGTCTACATATTCTTTTTTACTTAGATTATCCTGTATCATATCTTCTTTTTCTTGATTTCGGATATATTCTTCTACTACCTTTGTATTCAGTCCTACAGTACTTACATAGTAACCCTTCGCCCAAAAGTTTCGATTGCCATATTTATATTTTAAATTTGCATGTTTCTCAAATATCATCAACGATGATTTGCCTTTCAAGTATCCCATGAAACTTGATACAGCTATCTTCGGTGGTATCTTTACCAACATATGTATATGATCTCATTGCATGTGCTTCTATAATTTCTACATCTTTATATGCACACAACTGTCTCAATATCCCTCCTATATCTGCTCTTAATTTTCCGTAAATTGCCTTTCTTCTATACTTTGGTATAAACACAATATGATACTTACAGTTCCATCTCGTATGTGATAAACTTGAATCGTCATTTGGCTTTGTTGCCATTGATATCTCCTCCTTATATTTTGAATTTCGGTTGTCAGCCTTATTCAATTATATACGGAGGCTTTTTTCATCGCTTAAGCTTTTCCCTTCTCATACGCATAGCTGTATGGTTTTTATAGGAAACTTCGTTTTCCTATAATTAAAAGGCCTAACTCCTTGCCAGGCAAGGAATCAAGCCTTATCATGTCTGTAAATTACAGTGTCCAAGAAATTGGGTTCACTCCAAAATCAACCTTTTTTGAATTAAATCATATGTTTAAATTAATATCAGACAAACTCACAATTTAAAACAATCTAATTTCTTAATTCAATTCTATAATAGTTTTCATCACTCAATTTGTTCTGAATCACTCTTTAGATTACTAAATGGCGGATATCCAAAGTTCTCGTCAAGTTTTTCTAGTAACTGTTCTCTAAAAATCATCAGTTAAGTACGCATCAGTATTTAGTTCTGTACCACAAAAATTCAAAAGTAAACAACTTATTGATATCGTGCTGTGGAATAAATCCTTTAAATACTAGCCAGTTTTTGGTTTTTCCATAATCTACTGAACTCAGTTTAATTACTAAACTACTCACAAGTATAACTCCTTATGTAATTTCTTAAAATATTATAACATATTTTAAACTGATATAATAGGTGTTCAAGCTCCTCCTAAAGAAATAAAAACAACTGAAAATCAAAAGCAGCATGTTACAAAATAGACTAAAAAGTCTCACGGGAAAGCAACAGTTAATAAAGAACATTTCCATTGAAAATATTCATAGTTGTCATAAAAGGACCATCTTACGTTTAAGATTATTATGTCAAACCTCCTTTGAAGGCTTAAGTTTTGTATCAATTTCAGAACTCACACTTCCATCGACCATCTTGGTGATATCAGAAAATTAAAAAAGGGTGCAAAATAATTCCCACAGACACCCTACCTGCCGGAACATTTTGCGCTCTGCAGTATGTGGGAATAAATATCGTATACTTTTCCCACTATCAATCCTACTTTCATCACTTCAGACTGTTAGATTTATACTTCACTCAAAATTCAAAAACGGCTGAATATCGTTTTGTGGAAACCCTGAAAACGGTGGGCTTTATCCTTTCTCTCTCCAGCAGTCCAACAACTCACATGTACTGTCTGTGGAAATAGATCTACTGGTTGTACGGAGTTCTAGTT